>Ga0100388_10000066_pt1 | contig 121405 bp, 126 predicted proteins | sample CryGeymeta201512_FD_81536 | JGI IMG/M metagenome (GOLD analysis project Ga0100388, IMG submission 81536) | Groundwater microbial communities from Crystal Geyser aquifers in Utah, USA - Crystal Geyser metaG 2015-12 | ecosystem: Environmental > Aquatic > Deep subsurface > Groundwater | place... | reverse complement strand
GCCCGCCGTAGAAATCGCCGCCCCCCGCCATGATCCCGTGCCGCGCCAGATCCTCTGCGGCCTCGACCCCCGGCCGGCTCAGGGCCACCGCGACCGTGGGTGCCTTCTGCGCGGCATCGGTCGGGCCGATGAGACGCACCGAATTGCGATCCTTGAGAAAATCCAGCAGCGGCTGCAAAAGCGCGGTCTCATGCGCGCGCATCAGGCCATGCACGCCGGTGGCGCGCGCCGTGGCCGTGCCCGCGATGCCGTGATGCGCCGCCAGCGCATCGATGTAATCGGCCATCCCGGCACTCGCGGCCACCTGCGCGTGATCGGGACCCGCGGGGGTGAAGCGCTTGTAGAGCGTATCACCGTTGAAATAATGCCCCTGATTGGGCAGAAGACTGCCCAAGGCGCGGCGGATCAGCATGATTCCCTGATGCGGTCCATAGGTCTTGTAGGCGGAAAACAGATAGATGTCGGGACCCATGCTGCCCACATCCATCAGACCATGCGGCGCATAGCTCACCCCATCCACGCAGACGAAGGCCCCCGCCGCATGCGCGAGCGCGGTGATCTCGACCACCGGATTGACCGCCCCCACCACATTCGAGCAATGCGGAAAGCATACGAGCCGCACCCGTTCGTCCAGCAGGTTCTCCAGATCGGCCGGATCGAGCAGCCCGCTCTCGGGATCGATCTGCCATTCGCGCACCTCGAAACCCGCATCGGCCAACCGCCGCCAGGGGCCGGAATTGGCCTCGTGATCCTGATTGGTGACCACGATCGCATCCCCCGGCTCCATCCATTGCCGGAAGGCCTGCGCCAGAACATAGGTATTGGCGCTTGTCGAGGGACCAAAACTCAGCTCATCCGTCGCAACCCCCATCAGCGCCGCGAGCCGCGCGCGCGCCTCGTCCATCTCCGCGCCCGCCAGTTGGCTCGCCGCATAGGGCGCATAGGGCTGGACCTTGCGTTGCCGATAATAGCGCTCGAGCCGCGCGATGACGGGCGCGCAGGTATAGGACCCCCCCGCATTCTCGAAAAAGGCCTGCCCCTGCAGGGAGGGCTCGGCAAAAGCCGGGAACTGCCCGCGCACGAAATCCATGTCCAGCGTCTTCATCTTGTCCCCCCTCACGGCATTTGCCGCCACGAAACACCAAGCGTCACCGCGACGCAAGCGCAGGCTGCCGGATCCGGTCCGCGCGCCCTGGCCGCCACCAGACCGCCTCAGCGCGCGCGATAATGCCTCAGGACAAACACGCGGATCGCCGAGGCCAGCCCCATCGCCGCGCCGCGCTCCGCATCGATCTCGGCCGCCAACACGTTGATCGGAATGTCCCTTTGCCGCGCGATCTCGCGGAAGGCCTGCCAGAATTCCTCTTCGAGCGATACGCTGGTGCGGTGACCGCGCAGCGTCAGCGAATGCTTGACTGGCCGGGCGCTCATCGCGGGCCGTGCGAGGGGGCGCTGCCCCCGTCGCCGCAGGCGGCGACTCCCCCGAGGTATTTTTGGCCAGATGAAACCGCCATCAGTCCTCGTCCCGGCGATGCGCGTCAAGGAGCGCGCGCGCCGTCTCGGCCTCGGCCTCTTCGCGCGCCTTTTGCGCCTTGCTGCGTCCGAAGCGGGCCGCATTCTCGTCTGCACGGACCTTTTCAGCCGCCCGCGCCCTTTGCTTGCGCACCCGGTTCAGATTGACCGGGGTCTCGCTCATTTCGGGCCGATCATGTCTTCGGGGCGCACCACGCGGTCAAAGGTCTCGCCATCGACAAGGCCAAGCGCGATCGCCTCTTCGCGCAGCGTCGTGCCGTTCTTGTGCGCGGTCTTGGCAACCTTGGTGGCATTGTCATAGCCGATGGTCGGCGCCAATGCCGTGACCAGCATCAGGCTTTCCTTCATCAGCTTGTCGATGCGCGGGACGTTGGCCTCGATGCCCATCAGCATCCGCGCGGTGAAACTGTCGGCGGCATCCCCCAGAAGCTGCATGGATTGCAGGAGGTTATAGGCCATCATCGGATTGTAGACATTGAGCTCGAAATGGCCCTGGGAGCCCGCGAACTTGATCGCGGCATCGTTGCCCATGACATGGGCCGCGACCTGCGTCAGCGCCTCGGCTTGCGTCGGGTTGACCTTGCCCGGCATGATTGACGATCCCGGCTCGTTCTCGGGCAGGATCAATTCGCCAAGGCCAGAGCGCGGACCCGAGCCGAGGAAACGGATGTCATTGGCGATCTTGTAGCAGGAGCCTGCAACGGTCGCGAGCGCGCCGGACAGAAAGACCATCGCATCATGCGCCGCCAGCGCCTCGAACTTGTTCGGCGCGGTGACAAAGGGCAGGCCGGTGATCGCGGCAATCTGCGCGGCCACGGTCGTATCCCAACCCTTCTCGGTGTTGAGCCCGGTGCCGACCGCCGTGCCGCCCTGCGCCAACTCATAGATGCCGGGCAGGCAGAGGGTGACCCGCGCGATGCCCTGCCGGATCTGATGCGCATAGCCCGAAAACTCCTGCCCCAGCGTCAGGGGGGTTGCATCCTGCGTATGGGTGCGCCCGATCTTGATGATGTCCCTGAAGGCGGCAGATTTCGCCTCGAGCCCCGCCAGCAGCTTCTCCAGCCCCGGCAAGAGCACATCGCGGGCGGTCATGGCGGCGGCGATATGCATCGCGGTGGGGAACGTGTCGTTCGAGCTTTGCCCCATGTTCACATGGTCGTTGGGGTGCACCGGGTCCTTTGAGCCGATGACGCCGCCCAGGATCTCGATGGCGCGGTTGGCGATCACCTCGTTGGCGTTCATGTTCGATTGCGTGCCCGAACCGGTCTGCCAGACCACGAGCGGGAAATTGTCGTCGAACCTGCCCGCGATCACCTCCTGAGCCGCCTGAATGATCGCGTCGGCGCGGCGCGCATCGAGCTTTCCCGAGGCCTTGTTGGCCTCGGCGCAGGCCTGCTTGATGACGCCAAGCGCGCGCACGATTGCGATCGGCTGCTTTTCCCAGCCGATGGGGAAATTCATCAGGCTGCGTTGCGTCTGCGCCCCCCAGTACTTGTGTGCGGGCACCTCGAGCGGGCCAAAGCTGTCGGTTTCGGTGCGGGTCGCGGTCATGGCGGGAATTCTCCTCGGCGGTTTCGCGCCTTCATAGCGCAGGCCGGCAAAAGATCAATGCTGCATGCCGTGGGATACAGTGTCGCAGGACCTGCTTACTTGCGAAAGCTGTCGAGGCTGACGACTTCGGCTTCGGCCTCGGTCTTGTCCGGCACCACCTCGATATCATCGGGATCAGCGGATGGGTCATCAGCGTCTGACTCGGTCTCCTGGGTTTCGAAGCGCAGACCGAATTCGACCGAAGGATCCACAAAGGTCCGGATTGCGTCATAGGGCACGTAAAGCCGTTCCGGCGCATCCCCGAAATTCAGCGTGACCGAGAATCCTTCATTGCTGACGTCAAGCCCCTCATACCAGTGCTGCATCACCACAGTCATTTCCAGGGGATAGCGTTGCCTCAGCCAATCGGCCAGCCGCGCCTGGGGATGGGTGGTATCGAAGGTGATGAAGAAATGATGTGCGCCCGGCAAACCGTCGCGTGCAACCCCGGTGAGGACCTCCTGAATGAGGCCGCGCATGGCACGATGCATGAGATTTCCATAGTCGATCGAACGAGACATGCCTGACCCCGAGGAAGTTCTAACCGTCAGCATAGGGGATTCGAAGCAAAACAAAAGACCTGCAATGCGCCGGATCAGATCAAAAGATGACCAGCCCCCGTGAGCGACGCCATGATCAACAAAACCCGGAGAATCGACAGACTCAGGCCCCAGACGAGACCACCGGCCACACCAATCAGGACCAGATTGAGAGCCGAGAACGTGGTCCAGTCGGGCAACGGACCAAGCGGCGTCGGGATCACCCGCGCAAAGAGGACATGCAGCGCGAACCACAACGACAGGTTCAGGATCACCCCCACCACCGCCGCCGAAATCCCGGCCAACGCCCCCCTGAGGCGGGGACGGGCAAGGATTGCCTCGACATAAGGACCAAAGGTGAAGATCCACAGGAAGCACGGGACAAACGTTACCCAGAGCGCCAGCAGCGCCGCCATCAGCGCCATCCAGACCCCACCCTGCGCATAGCCCGCCAGCAGGGCCACGAATTCGGTGACGAGAATGAGCGGACCGGGCGTCGTCTCTGCAAGGCCCAGGGCATCAATCATCTGGGCAGTGCTCAGCCATCCCTTGGCGGCCACCACCGTATCGGTCATATAGGCCAGCACCGCGTAAGCGCCGCCAAAGGTCAGCACCGCCAGCCGACTGAAAAACAATCCAAGGTCGGTCAGGAACGGAACTCCCGCCGCCCATGTCACCAGGGCCGGGGTCGCCCAGAGCGCCATCCAGATCCCTGCCGTGACCAGCGTCGCGCCGTGGCGCACCGGCACGCGAACCACGTCCGCCGACGGCCCGCTGCGCGTGGCCGCCCCCCAGAGCGCCGCCGCCGCGATGATCACCGGAAACGGCACCGAGAGCACGAACATCGCCAGAAACGCCAGCCCCGCCAGCCCCCAGCTTGCGCGGTCCGGCAAGGCCCGGCGGGCCAGCCGCAAGAGCGCCTGCAACACGATCACCACCACCGCCGCCTTGATGCCCTGAAAGAGCGCCTGCACCAGCGGCAACGCGCCATGGATCGCATAGCCAAGCCCGAGCGCGAGGATGACCATCGCCCCCGGCAGCACAAAGAGCAGCCCGGCCATCAGCCCGCCCGGCACCCCGCGCAGGCGCCAGCCCGCATAGGTCGCCAGCTGCATCGCCTCGGGACCGGGCAGCAACATGCAGAACGACAGCGCGCCGAGGAACTGCTGCTCGCTCAGCCAGCCCCGCCGGTGCACCAGAGCGTCATGCATCATCGAGATCTGCGCCGCAGGCCCGCCAAAGGACAGCAGGCCGATACGTCCAAAGACACGGCTGATCTCCGATAGGCTTGGCGTCACGGTCTGGTCCCTGTCGTGCTGTGCCTCACGGCTCTTGCGGCATAGCAGGCCGGACCAGTCTTGACGAGATCAAGTTCGGCGCGCGCCGCGGCGTCCCCCGGCCTCACCATCGCCGCCACAACCATCGCCTGTGCAGCTGTCGTAAGGTCATTGCGCGCCGACTCAGCGCATCCGGCGTCAAGATCCGCTCGTGTCGCGTTGGCTCTGGACGGAACCGCTTTTGCCAAACCTTTGTTGAATCGTGTTAATATTATGTCGAAAATCGGGCAATCCGCTTTAAAGTGTGCCATTGTTCGCAAGATCGCGCCAATTTATCTCGATTGAAAATCAAGGCTGACACGAGATGAAAGACGTGTTATCCCGCTGCCATATTCCCGGCTTGCGTGTGCGCGCCAGTCGGTAGTCATGAAAGGACGTAACCAGTGAAACACACGTTGCAACGCAGTTTTCGCCTCACTTGCGCGACGGCACTTCTCGCGGCGCTGAGCGGTCTGCCAGCACAGGCGGCCACCTTTCTGATCGATCTGTCGCTTGGCGGCGTGGACTCGACAACCACCGTCTATGATGTCGGCGGTGCGCCATTTACGTCGCTCCGCGTCACCGGGGTGATTGAAACCACCGCCACCGGAACGGTTGCCGCCTCGGCGCTCGATGCATGGACCTTTTCCTTCTTTCGCGATACCGAGATATCGCCCGTCGCCATCATTTCAAAGTCGGATATCGGCGCCAATGCCGGGTCGGGCAACTTCCACGTGGTCGGATCGGAACTTTTCTCTGACGGCTTTCTGCTCGGGGTCTGGCAGAACATCAGTAATACCCAGAAGGATACCAGCATCCGGTTCAATCCGGACAATCAACGCCTCGTGGTCAACGCGCGCGATGATATCGGGACCGACAAGACGTTCGACAGGGGCTTTTCGTTCTTCCAGAATACCTCCTGCGACTCGCTCAACCTGACGCAGACCGGGAGGTTGACCTGTGGGCCGGCGGGCGGACAGGTCCTGATCGGACAACGCGCGGCTCAGCCGACCCCCGTGCCGCTTCCGGCGGCGGGGTGGATGCTGCTTGCCGGGCTCGCAGGATTGGGCGCTGCCGCGCGTCGCAAACAAGCCGCCTGACGGTCCGGTTTCGGCGAGGCGCGCGGTTTAAGCCAAACCGATATCGCGCGCCAGCATCGCCGCATGGGTGCGGTTCTTCGCGCCCAGCTTGCGTGACATCGTCTTGAGATGCAGCTTGACCGTGACCTCCTGAATATCGAGGTCGCGGGCGATCTCCTTGTTGGATTTGCCTTCGGAAATTCCCACCAGAACATCGGTTTCCCGCGGCGTGAGGTGGATTCGCCGTTCAGCCAGCCTGTCGTCGCTGAGGAAATCCAGCGGCGTGTAAACCTCCCCCGCCAGCATCTGCCGAACCGCCGCGATCAGCGCTTGCGGCTTGAGCGTCTTGGGCAGAAATCCCGCCGCCCCCGCACGCAACGCGCGCCGCGCCACGTCCGGCGGGGCCGTGCCCGACAGGATCGCGACCGGGCATCGGGCGCAGGCCTGCATTCTGGCCAGCCCCGACAACCCCTCCATGCCGGGCATCAGGTAATCGAGCAGAACAAGATCAAACCCGCCCTTTGCCGCGGTCAGCGCCGCCTCAAGACTACTGCACCCTTCAACCACGAACCCTTCCTTGGCGCGCAGGAAATCGGCAAGCGTTTCGCGCACAAGATCGTGGTCATCCACCAGCAGAATTCGCCCAGAAAAATCAGTCGTCACCGGCATCATCCCAAAAAATCAGGCTTGATAATTACCATGTGGCCTGCCGCAAGACAATGAGGCGATCCCGCTGCAAATCGGGTTTGCACCTCTTGCATCGCCACTATTCACCCGTATAGGGGGATGGATTTAATAAGAATGATCTTTAAAGTGCAGCTACTTGCTGTCGGGACACTCATGTTACTGTCGGGACACTCATGGATAGACGCACGCTGTCTTCGGGCCTACTCGCCTCCACCTTGCTGATCCTTGCCCGCCCATCAGGTGCGGCATCCGATAATCGTCCCTGCATCCTGATGACGATCACCTATGACGAGGCGCCGGGTGCGCCGGACCTGCCCTTTGTTCTTACCGCCGAACAACTCCGCCGCCTGCCCCGGCGCTCCTTTGCCACCAAGACGATCTGGACCAGCGGCGTGCAGGTCTTTGCCGGTGTGCCGCTCTTTGCCCTGCTTGAGCATTTCGCGATCACGGGCCGCGAACTGGTGCTGAGTGCCGCCAATGATTACCGGATCACCATCCCGATCCCCGAAATCGGCAGGCTTACACCGATCATTGCCTATGAGCGCAATGGCAAAGCCATGACCGCGCGCGATTATGGCCCGCTCTGGCTGGTCTATGACTACGACAACGATGCCGCGAACCGAACCCAGACCGCGTTTTCCCGCAGCATATGGCAACTCGACCATATCACCGTAAAGCGCTAGACTGGCGCGGTAGGTTTCACGGGAACGATGGCCATGTCCGTTCGGACGATGCAACAGAGATGGACGCGCGGACAGACCCAGGCGGCCGCCCTCAGCCTGTTCGCCCTGAGCTGCATCCTCGCCACCGCGGTTGTCATTATTCAGGTCTTTGTCCGCCTCGAGGACTACGGGACCGCCAATCAGGACAGTATCCTGTGGACGATTTCGCGTCTCGAGGTGGATCAGCTCAACGTCAGCGCGGCCATCGAGCGGGTGCGCGGCCCGGTCGCAGAGGATCTCGAGACCCTGCGCCGCCGCTTTGATGTGCTCTACAGCCGCGCGGCGCTGCTGCATGAGGGTCAGATCTACCGCGAGGTTCTGTCCTCGGTCGATGCGATGACCGATGTCGCCTTCATCGTCGCGACGCTCGACAACATGGTGCCAGTCATCGACAGCGACGACGCCAGCCTCTTTGCGGCCCGCGACGTTCTCCTGCAACGCATTTCGGATCTGTCCGGGGCCGTCCACCGCATCGCCTCCAGCGCGCTGACCATAGACGCCCGGCGATCCGACGCCGAACGCAGCGCGCTGATCTACCAGATCGTGGTGCTGAGCATCCTCAGCCTCGCCATGGTTGCCGCCCTGCTGGTCCTGCTTCTGCTGGTCTGGCGTCTCTACCAGATTTATCGCCAGCGCGCCGAGGAACACAGCGAAACATCGCAACGTCTTGCCACGATTCTCGACACTTCACAGGATGCGGTCCTGGTCGTGCGCCCGGATGGCATCGTGACCGACTGCAACGCGGTTGCCCATACCATGCTGGCCCTGTCGCCGGACCCATCGACCCCGATCCAGGTCAGCGATTTCCTGCGCCGCCGACAGGCGGACGGACGACTTGTGCCGCTCTCCGGCGCCCACCTGATCGACCGCAGCACATCCGGCCCCCGACGCTGCGCCAATGTCGTGTTGCGCGACCGCAAGGGGCATGAATTTCAGGCCGAAGTGTCAACCGCCATCGCCAGAAACGATGCGACCACGGTCTGCATCTGCTTTATCCGTGACATTTCTGACCGTCTCGCAGCCGAAGCCGAGATCGCGGCAGCACGTGATCGCGCCCTCAGCGGCGAACGCGCCAAGGCGCGCTTTCTCAGCGTCATCAGCCATGAGATGCGCACGCCGCTGAATGGCCTCCTCGGGGCGCTCGACCTGCTCGCCGAGACCCCGCTTGCACCCGACCAGAAGCGCTATGCAAAGGTCATGAAATCCTCCGGCCAGCTCTTGCTGACCCAGATCAACGACGCGCTCGACACGGCGCAGGCCGAGAGTGGCCAACTGGTCCTGCGCCGGGCGGAATTCGATCTCGATCAAATGCTGCGCGATCTGGTCGAAACCCAGCACACCGCGCTCCGGGCGCGCAACAACCGGCTCCGGCTGGTCTGTTGCCACACGACGATGAGTTCCGTTCTGGGCGACCGTAACCGTGTCTATCAGGTGCTTCTCAATCTGGTCTCGAATGCCATCAAATTCACCCGCGACGGCGAAATCACGATCACCGCACACCGCCTTGAGCGACCCGGTTCCGCGACGGAAATGATAGAGTTTCAGATCAGGGACACCGGCATCGGCATCAGCACCGAAGACCTGCCGCAGATGTTCGAGGATTTCGTCCGGCTGGACGGTCCCGACAGCGATCACCCCGAAGGCACGGGGCTCGGACTCGGGATCGTGCGCGATCTTGTAACCCGGATGGGCGGTGCCGTCGGCGCCGAAAGCGTCAAGGGCGAAGGCAGCCTGTTCTGGGTCCGCATCCCGCTGCCGGATGTCGCCACGGCGGCGAGCGTCGCCCCCTTGCATGTCCTGGTTGTCGATGACACCGCCGAGAGCCGTCTGGTGATCGCGGCCATGCTGCGCGAGGATGGTCACATGGTCTGTCTTGCCCAGGACGGGCGCGAGGCGGTGGAGCGCACCGCCGGGAGATGCTTTGATCTCATCGTGATGGATATCAACATGCCGCGGATGAACGGACGCGAGGCCGCACACCGTATCCGCGCGGGCGGCGGTCCCTCAGCCCGCGCCCGCATGATCGCCCTCACCGCCTATTGGGGCCCGGACCAGAAGGGTGCGCCGGGCGACGATTGCTTCGATGCCGTCGAGACCAAGCCGCTGCGCCGCGACAGATTGCGGGTTCTTCTTGCGCAATGCGCCCCCGCCAGTCCACCCGAGAGTGCAGGCTCGCCGGTGGATGCGGACATGCTCGCACAGTTGGGCGACTGCCTTCCGGCAGAGCGCATCAGCGATCTTCTTGCCGGATTTTCAGCCGAGGGCCGGGCGCTGCTCGACGATCTTGATGACCTCTGGCAGGGTCCGTCCGACCGTTTGGCCGACCGCTTGCACAACCTCGCCGGCAGCGCCGCGATCACCGGAGCGCGCGACGTTCACCGCCTGCTCGGTCAAGCAGAGGCCGCTCTGCGGGCCGACGATGTTGCAACCGCGCGCGATCTTCTCGCGGCCTTGCCCGAGATCTTCGATCAGACGCTCGGACAGTTCCACGCCCGCCACCGCGCCGCGTGATCCCGCTCTCTGCTCCACCCTCGGGTGTGCGGCAAGTGTCAGCGAGAGTTGCCTTTCGCGATCCATACTATAGCTTGTAGCGAACTTCGCGTCCGGCCTCACGATCACGCCGGGATCAGGACGACAGGACAAGGGACGGCATGGCGATCTGGAAACAAATTCTGCTGATCGGCCTGCTTGCCGCACTGACCATGGGCGGCCTTGAGACCTACCAGCGGTATATGGCGCCACACTCCAATGCCGAAGCGCCCGCAGCCGGACCGCGCCCGGTGACGGTCGAAACTGCCCGCGTCGAGCCGCGCCTGCTGCAACAGACCATCGAGGCCGTCGGCACCACCCGGGCCCGCCGCTCGATCGAGATTGTGCCCGAGGTCGATGGCCGCCTCGTGGAGTTGCGCATCCGCACCGGTAGCCAGGTGACAAGGGGCGACATCCTCGCCCGCCTTGACGATACCATCGAACGCGCCGATCTGGCCGAGGCCGAGGCGGTGCTCATCGAACGCCAGCAGATCAAGGAACGCATCCGCCAGTTGCGCCAGACCAACGCCGTCTCGCAGGCCAGTGAGCAGGAGGCGACAGCCCGCCTCGCCGAGGCCACCGCCGCGCGCGACCGCGCCCTGCGCAGGCTTCAGGAACGCGACATCGTCGCGCCTTTCGACGGCGTCGTCGGGCTGACCAATGTCGATGTTGGCGCCCGCGTCACCGAAGGCCAGGTCCTGACCCGTCTCGACGATCTGAGCGAGATCGAGGTCGAATTCGCCGTCCCCGAAACCCTCTATGCGCAGGTCTCCCCCGGTCTCGGTCTGACCGCCCGAAGCGCCGCCTTTCCCGACCGCGAATTCAGCGGCATGATCGAGGCCGTCGACAGCCGGATCGATCCGCTCAGTCGCGCCTTCCGGGTGCGCGCGCTGGTGCCCAATCCCGACAGCACCCTGCCTGCGGGCATGTTCCTGTCGCTCACCCTCGTTCTGGCCGAAGAGACCCGGCTCACCGTGCCCGAAGAGGCGATCGTCTTTCAGGCCGCCGAAACCTATGTTTTCGTCGCCGAGGAGGGCATCGCACGGCGGCGTGTCGTCACCACCGGTCAGCGCAAGGACGGCCTGATCGCCATCCTGTCGGGGCTCGCGCCCGGCGAGGAAGTGGTGGTGCGCGGCCTCCAGCGGGTGCGTGACGGCAGTCCGATCAGCCTGTTGCGCCGCGAAGAGGGCGCCACCGCCGAAACCGGGCCGCGCCCGCCGGAGACCCCGACGTGACGCTCTCGGACATCTCCGTCCGCCGCCCGGTTCTGGCCGCCGTGGCGAGCCTGCTGATCGTGATCTTCGGCCTTGTGGCGCTGCGCGACATTCCGGTGCGCGAACTGCCCGATGTCGATAATGCCGTCGTCACCGTCACCACCACCTATCGCGGCGCCGCCCCCGAGGTGATCGACACCGACCTGACCGAGACCATCGAAGGCGCCGTCGCCTCGATCTCGGGGATCCGCACGATCACCTCCGAAAGCCGTCAGGGCCGCTCGCGCGTGACCATCGAATTCGACACCGGCACCGATATCGACGTGGCCGCCAATGACGTGCGCGATGCGGTAGGCCGGGTGCGCGGCCAGTTGCCCGACGAGGCGGACGAGCCGCAGGTCGTCAAATCCGACGCCGATGCCGACCCGGTGATGCGCCTCGCCGTCACCTCGGACCGGATGACCACCGCCGAGATCACCGATTACATTGACCGCTTCCTTGTTGACCGGATCGCCACGCTCGATGGCGTTGCCAATGTCGATATCGTCGGCACGCGGCCCTTTGCCGTGCGCATCTGGATCGACCGTCGCGCCCTCTCCGCCCGCAACCTGACCGTGGCCGATGTCGAGCAGGCCCTGCGCCGAAACAACATCGAATTGCCGGCTGGAGAGGTCGAATCCTTCAACCGTCAACTCACCGTGCGGCTCAACAGCCGCCTCGACAGCCTCGAGGATTTCCGCGAGGTCGTGCTCGACCGGGTGGCGGGCTATCCCGTGCGCCTTGGCGACGTGGCGCGCATCGCACCGGGCGTGGCCGATGACAGCACCATCGTGCGCACCAATGGCAAGGAGGCGGTGGGCGTCTGGGTGTTGCGCCAGAGCCAGTCCAACACGCTGGCAATCTCCCGCGCGGTGCGCGCCGAGATCGAGGCGCTTGCGCCCAGCCTGCCGCAGGGGATGCAGATCATCGTCGGCTCCGATGACGCGCTCTTTGTCGGCGCCTCGATCCGCGAGGTGGTGATCGCGCTCTTCATCTCGCTCGGCCTCGTCGTCGGCGTCATCCTCGTGTTCCTGCGCTCGGCCCGCGCCACGCTGATCCCCGCGATCACCATCCCCGTCTCGCTGATCGGCACCTTCCTCTTGATCGGGCTCTGGGGCTTTTCGCTCAACACGCTCACGCTGCTGGCGCTGCTCCTGGCCATCGGACTGGTGGTCGATGACGCCATCGTCGTGCTGGAAAACATCCAGCGCCGCATCGAGAACGGAGAGACCCCGCTGGTGGCCAGCCTGCATGGCGCGCGTCAAGTCACCTTTGCCGTGATCGCCACCTCGATCACGCTGATCGCGGTTTTTGTGCCGCTGTCGTTCATGCCCGGTCAGGTCGGGCGTCTCTTTGTCGAATTCGGCTGGGTCATGGCGGGCACGGTCGCCATCTCGACCTTCGTCGCGCTCACCGCCTGCCCGGCGCTGGCCTCCAAGGTGCTGAGCGCGCGCGCGATCCGCCAGACCGCCGCCACCGAGGCCGCGCGCCCTGCCCCGGTGATCCAGCGCGCCTATCGCGCCCTGCTGCGGCGTGCCATCGCCATGCCGCTCGTCGTGCTGACCCTTGCCCTTGCCGTCACCGCCGGAGCGGGCCTCTTCTACAACGACCTGCCGCGCGAACTTGCCCCGCGCGAGGATCGCGGCGTGGGCTTCGTGCCGCTCACCGCGCCAACCGGATCGACCCTCGCCCATACCGACCTTGCGGCGCGTCAGGTCGAGGAGATCCTCGTTCCGCTTCAGGCCACGGGCGAGGTCGAGACGATCTTTTCCTTCACCGGTTCGGGCGGGCGGCCGTGGCGCTCCTTCGTGGTGTTCCGCCTCGTCCCCTGGCAAGACCGTGACCGCCCGGTCTCGGCCGTGGTCGGCGACATCATCCCGCAGATGGGCAAGGTCACGATCGCCCGCGGCTTTCCCGTCACCCCGGCGGGTCTCGGGCTGCGCGGCAGTTCCACCCCGGTGCAGGTGGTGATCGGCGGACCCGATTTCGACAGCGTCAAGGACTGGGCCACGGCCCTGCTCGCCCGCGCCGAAGAGATCGAGGGCCTCGTCAATCCCGAGATCAATTTCGATCAGAACCTGCCCCAGCTTGATATCACCATCGACCGCGCCCGCGCCGATGATCTGGGGATTTCCGCCGATGTCATCGCCAGCACCCTGCAAACCATGCTGGCCTCGCGAGAGGTCACGTCCTTTGTCAGCCGGGGCCGCGAATATCCGGTGCTGGTGCAGGCCGAAGCCGCCGACCGCCGCATCCCGACCGACATCGAGAACATCTTCCTGCGCGCCGGCGATGGCGAGACGCTGGTGCCACTCGGCGCGCTCGTCATGCTGCGCGAGAACGCCGCCGCCCCCTCTCTGCAACGCTTCAACCGGTTGCCCTCGATCACGCTCTCCGGCGCGCTCGCGCCCGACGCCGAACTGGGCAACGTCCTGACCCGCATCGAGACGCTGGCCGCCGAAATCCTGCCGCCCGAGGCCGCGCTCGGTTATGACGGCCAATCGCGCACCTTCAAGGACACCTCCGGCGGCGCCGGTCTCGTGTTCCTGCTCGCGCTCGTCATCGTCTATCTGGTGCTCGCCGCACAATTCGAGAGCTTCGTGCATCCGGTCGTGATCATGCTGACCGTGCCCATCGGCATCGCCGGGGCGATCTATGCGATGGCGCTCGGCGGGCTTTCGCTCAATGTCTACAGTCAGATCGGGATCATCCTGCTGATCGGGCTTATTTCCAAGAACGGCATCCTGATCGTCGAGTTTGCCAACCAGCTGCGCGACGAGGGCCAATCGGTGCGCGAGGCGGTGATCGAGGCCTCGGTGCTGCGCCTGCGCCCGATCCTGATGACCGCTATCTCCACCATTCTCGGCGCGCTGCCGCTGGTGCTGGCCTCCGGCGCCGGGGCCGAGAGCCGGATCGCGGTGGGCACGGTGATCATCGCCGGGCTGGGCATGGCGACGCTCTTGATGCTCGTGGTGACGCCCGTCCTCTACGACCTCATGGCGCGCGTCACGCGCCCGCGCGGGGCAATGGAACGGGCGCTAGAGGCGGAACTCAAGGCAAATCGACAACCGGCAGAATGAGATTACTGCCTGCGGGCGGGTGGCATTTCACGCCCGCCAATGCGATACAGGCAACGAGGGATCGGAGTAGTCCAACCGTGGCAGAATCAGTTTACAAAGCGTTCCGCCTTGCCGGATTTCTTGGCGCCCTCTGTGCCGGGTCGGCCACCGCGACAGAGGTAACGTTCACCGCGCCACACTCGCCCGAGGGCTTTACCGATAGGCTGCGTGGCGCCTCGCTGACCGCCACCAGCGTCGGACAGGATGGCACAACCGCGCAGGATCTGCTGGCCGCAGCCCAGGCCGATTATGGCCGTCTGATCGGCGTGCTCTATGCCGAGGGATTTTATGGCGGTGTCATCCGCATCCAGGTTGACGGAAAAGAGGCCGCCAGCATCCCGCCGCTGCGCGCCCCCGACCGGATCGAGCGCATCGACATCACCGTCGAACGCCGCGCGCCCTTCGTCTTTGCCACTGCCCGCGTCGCCCCCCTGCCCCCCGGCACAGACCTGCCCAGGGACTTCGCCCCCGGTAAACGGGCCAAAGGCACACTGGTCGGCGAGGCCACCCGCTCCGGCATCGCCGCATGGCGCGCCAGCGGCCATGCCAAGGCGCTGGTCGCAGATCAGATGATCGTCGCCGATCACGCGCGCCAGACGCTCGACGCCGATATCCGCCTTGCCCCCGGCCCCCGCCTGCGCTTTGGCGCGCTCCGGATTGACGCGGACGGCCAGCCCAGCCAGGTGCGCGCCGAGCGCATCCGCGCCATCGCCGGGCTGCCCACGGGCAAGCGGTTCTCGCCCGACGAACTCGAGGATGCGGCCAACCGCCTGCGGCGCACCGGTGCCTTCCGCTCGGTCGTGATGACCGAGGCCGAGACACCCAATCCCGACGGAACGCTCGACATCACCACCCGCGTCAGCGATGCCAAGCGCCGCCGTGTCGGGGCGGGCCTCGAGCTTGAATCCGCCGAGGGCCTGACCTTTTCCGCCTTCTGGCTGCACCGCAATCTCTTCGGCGGCGCCGAACGGCTGCGCATCGACCTGCTCGCCGGCGGCATCGGCGGCGATTCGGGCGGCGAGGATTTCCGCCTCGGGCTGCGCTTTGACCGACCCGCCACCTTCACCCCCGATACCGGCCTTTTCCTGCTCGCCCGGATCGAGGACAATGACGAACCCGACAGCCGCGAGCGCAAGATCGACCTCGGCGGCGGTCTCAGCCATATCTTCTCGGACGACCTGACAGGCGAGGCCGGGATCACCTATCGCTTCTCCGACATCGACGACGATCTGGGCGCCCGCAAGCTCAAGCACCTTCTCTTTCCGCTGCACGCCATATGGGACCGGCGCGACGATCCGCTCGACGCCCATAAGGGGTTTTACGCCGATCTCAGCCTGATCCCTTTCCTCGGGCTCGATCAGGGTGACGGCAGCGGGATGCGCCTTTACAGCGATCTGCGCGGTTATCACGGGCTTGGCGCGGAAAACCGCTTTGTGCTGGCCGGACGCGCGCAGTTCGGATCCATCGCCGGCGCCGCGATCGACGAAATTCCCGCCAACATGCTCTTTTACTCCGGCGGGGCCGGCACGGTGCGCGGCCAGAGCTTTGAATCGCTCGGCGTCGATCTCGCCCCCGGCGTCACCGTCGGCGGGCGCTCCTTCATGGGCTTTTCCGGCGAATTGCGCGCCGGAATCACCGACAAGATTCAGGGGGTGGGCTTTGTCGATACCGGCTTTGTCGGCGAGGACGCGCTGGGCAGCGGCAGCGGCGACTGGCATAGCGGCATCGGTCTGGGCGCGCGCTACTTTACCCCCGTCGGACCGATCCGGGTGGACATCGCCACACCACTCGGTAGCAATGCCGGATCGGATGTCGAATTCTACATCGGCATAGGACAAGCCTTCTGATGCGCCTTCTGCTGCTCATATCTCTCCTCTTTGCCGCTCTCGCAGGCCCGCTTGCCGCGCAGACCGCCGCCGAGACCGAGGAGCGCGGCGTGCTTCAGCGCCTGCTCGAGGACAATCTCTCCGCCGCCGGGCGCGAGGTGCGGATCACCGGATTTCGCGGCGCGCTCTCCTCGCAGGCCAGCCTCGACATGCTGACCATCGCCGATGACAGCGGGATCTGGATCACCCTCACCGACGTCACGCTCGACTGGACGCGCAGCGCGCTCCTGCGCGGACGCCTCGAGGTCAACCGCCTGAGCGCGCGCACCATCGACCTGCCCCGCCTGCCGCAGACCAAGGAACCCCTCTCGCCCGAGCGCGCCGAGGCAAGGCCCTTCGCCCTGCCCGACCTGCCGGTCTCGGTGAAGATCGGCGAGATCAGCGCCGAGACCCTCACCCTCGGCGCGCCGGTCCTCGGCGAGGAGGTGGCGCTCAGCCTCAAGGGCGGCCTCACGCTCGGGGCGGGCGAAGGCGCGGCGCGCATCGACGTCACCCGCCGCGACGGGCGCGGTGCGCTGATCCTGGATGCGGGCTTTGCCAATGCCAGCCGTGTCCTCGCCCTCGACCTCTCGCTCGAAGAGGACGCAGGCGGCATCGTTGCCACGCTGCTAAACCTTCCCGACCGGCCAGCGCTCGAACTCAGCGTCAAGGGCGAGGCGCCACTCGCGGATTATGCCGCCGATATCAGCCTCGCCTCGGAGGGCAAGCCGCGCCTCACCGGCCGTGTCACAATCCTGGCAGAGGGTCCACCCGAGGCTCCCGACAGCCGCTTCACCGCCAATCTCAGCGGTGATCTGACACCGCTTCTCCAGCCCGAGTTTCAGCCGTTCTTCGGCCCGCAGAGCCAGATGTCCCTGACCGGACTGCGCCGCGCCGGAGGCGCGCTCGATATCGAGAGCTTCACCCTTACGGCCGCCCAGCTTGATCTCTCGGGCGCGCTCTCGCTCGATGCCGCGGGCTGGCCTACCGGCTTTGATCTCACCGGTCAGTTGGGCGATGGCACGACCCCGGTGCGCCTGCCGCTTTCCGGCCCGCCGACCGAAGTGCGCCAAGCCAACGTTACGGCCCGGTTCAATGCCGCGCGTGGCGACCGCTGGCGCGCCGAGATAACCCTCACCGGGCTGGAACAACCCGATCTTGGCCTCGAGCACGCCACGCTCCTCGCCCGTGGAGCGCTCCGCCGCGCCCCCCCGCGCGGCCTCACCGCGCTGACCGAGTTTGATCTCGCGGGATTGCGGCTCAGCGATCCGGCGCTGGCGCAGGCGGCAGGCGAGGCGCTGTCCGGCCATGTCACGCTCGACTGGACCCAAGGCAAACCGCTGCTGCTGCGTGGCCTGCAACTGCGCGCAGAGGACGCACGACTGTCGGGCAATGGTCAGATCGCGGCGCTGACCGATGGCCTGCCGGTTCAGGGCCGCTTCACCCTTGACGCGCCCGATCTGAGCCGCTTTGCCACCCTCGCCGGGCACCCGATCACGGGCACGGCCCGAGTCAGCCTCTCCGGCTCGGCGCGCCTTCTGGGCGGCGATTTCGATCTCACCCTCGCGGCGGAAACCGACCGGCTCGGGCTCGGCATCGCGCAACTTGATCCACTTCTCTCCAGCCCCGGCACGCTGTCGCTCGCGGCGCGGCGTGACACCACCGGCACCAATCTCGACCGACTCCTGATCGAGAACGAGACCCTGCGCGCCACCGCATCGGGACGCCTCAACAGCCAGAGCGGCGCGCTCACCCTCGCCGCGCGCCTCACTGATCTCTCGCTCACCGACCCGCGCCTTGACGGCCCTGCCGACGCCAGCACCAACATCGCCTGGACGGCGGGCGGCAACCTGACCCTGACCGGCCTCGACGCCAGCCTGATGGGCGCGCGCCTCACCGCCACCGGCACCCTCGCGCCCGAGGTCGATGGCCTGCCCGCCTCGGGCAGCCTGACCCTCGCCATCAGCGATCTGGCCCGCTTAAACGCGCTCTCGGGCCTGACGCTGCGCGGCGCGCTCGATCTGACGCTTGAGGGAAGCGCCGAGGCAAGGGGCCAGCGCTTTTCTCTCACCACCAGCCTGCAAGGCCGCGACCTTGCCACCGGTCGCGCCGATCTCGACCGCCTGATCGCGGGCCGCCTCGATCTGGGCGCCGGCATCGCGCGCAGCCCGGAACGCATCGACATCGACCACCTCACCCTCGACACCCCGCAAGTCACCCTCACAGCGCGCAGCGCAGCCCCCGGTGCGGCGCTCGACATCACCGCGCGGCTGGCCGATCTCGGCCGCTTCGCCCCCGAATTCTCCGGCCCGGTCTCGGCCTCGGGCCGCGCCACGCTGCTCGGACCAGAGGCGCGCCAGATCACCCTTGACCTCAAGGCAGACGGTCCCGGCGGCACCACCGCGCGCGTCGCGGGCGATGTCCTCGACCACGGCGCGCGGCTCGATCTCGCGGCCAGCGGCAGTCTGCCGCTCGCCTTCGCCAACGGCATCCTGTCGCCCAATGCCGTGCAAGGTGCCGCGCAATTCGACCTGCGCCTGCAAGGCGCCCCCACGCTTGGCGCGGTCGCGGGCAGGATCACCACCAGCGGCGCGCGCGTGTCCCTGCCCGTCTCCGGCCTTGGCGTGGACAATCTCAGCGGCACCGCCACCCTCGGGCAAAGCCGGGTCGAAACCGATTTCACCGCCCTCATGCGCGATGGCGGACAGCTTGGCGTCACCGGACCCATCAGCCTCCTGCCCGGCTTCGACAGCGCTCTCTCGGTCGCGGCCTCAAACATCTTGCTTAGCGATCAGCGGATCTACACCACCACCGCCAATGGCACGCTCAGCCTCACCGGCCCGCTCGCTGGCGGGGCGCGCATCGCAGGCGCCATTGCCCTGGGCGAAACCAATATCCGCATTCCCTCTGGCCTTGGCGCCGCCAGCGTGTCGCTCCCTGACCTGCGCCATCTCAACGAGCCCGCCGATGTCCGCGCCACCCGCGAACGCGCCGGCCTGATCGTGACCGAGACCGCCGCCCGCAAGCGCCCCTACGGCCTTGACCTGCTCATCGAGGCCCCCAAGCGCATCTTCGTGCGCGGCCGCGGGCTTGACGCCGAACTCGGCGGACGGCTGCGAGTCGTCGGCACCACCGATGCCGTCGCCCCCGACGGGTTTTTCGAGCTGATCCGCGGCCGCTTCGACATCCTCGGCACCCGGCTCGACCTGACCGAGGGACGCGTCACCCTGCAAGGCTCCCTCGATCCCTATCAGCGCTTTGTCGCAGAGACAGAGAGCGCCGACATCACCGCGCAGGTGATCCTCGAAGGTCTGGCCAGCGCCCCCGAGGTCAGCTTCACCTCCGATCCCTTCCTGCCCGAGGAAGAGGTGATCGCGCGTCTGATCTTTGGCCGTGAACTCGGCAGCATCTCCCCCTTTCAGGCCGCTAAACTGGCCTCTGCGGTGGCAACGCTCTCGGGGCGCGGCGGCAAAGGCCCGCTCGGCCTGCTGCGCGGCGGTCTGGGCCTGAGCGATCTCGATGTCAGCCAGAACACCGATGGCGACACCGAGGTCAGCGCCGGCGGTTATCTCTCGGACAAGGTCTATAGCGAGATCACCGCCAACAGCGCCGGACGCCAGCAGATCAACCTCAATCTCGACCTGACGCGCGCGCTGACCGCCAAGGGCTCGGCGAGTTCCGACTCCTCTGGCATCGGCATCTTCTTCGAACGCGACTACTGACGCGCATTTGCCCAAAATTTGCGCAGGAAAAGACTCGCGTCTCGGTGTGCGAGGCTGCAAGACTGAAGCCACCGCAGCAGAGATCAAGGAGACCAGCTTGCGCTACATTCCGTTCCTCGTCGCGATCCTTCTCGTCCCTGCGGGCCTGTTCCTCGCCCTCTGGCTACCATTCTGGGGCGGATTGCTCGCCGGTCTCGCGGGCCTCGCCACCGCCATCGGCCTTTATGACCTCTCGCAAATCAAGCACGCGGTGCTCAAGAACTACCCGCTCTCCGCCCGCCTGCGCTTTCTCTTCGAATTCTTCCGCCCCGAGATCCGCCAATATTTCCTCGAAAGCGATCACGAGGAAACACCGTTTTCGCGCGAACAGCGGGCGTTGGTCTATCGCCGCTCCAAGGGGATCGAGGGGCTGCGCCCCTTTGGCACCCTGCTCAACGTGAATGCGGTGGGGCATGAATGGATCAACCATTCGATGAATCCCTCTCATCTGCAAGGCCATGATTTCCGCCTGCACATGGGCGGCCCCGATTGCACCCGTCCCTATCAGAGTTCGGCGCTCAATATCTCGGGCATGTCCTATGGTGCGCTCTCGCCCAATGCGATCGAGGCGCTCAACTGGGGCGCCCGGATCGGCGGCTTTGCCCATACCACCGGCGAAGGCTCGATCTCGCGCTTTCACCGCAAGCACGGCGGCGATCTGATCTGGCAGATCGGCTCGGGCTATTTCGGCTGTCGCAGGCCCGATGGCGGCTTTGATCCCGACATCTTCGCACAAGCGGCCGCCGACGATCAGGTCAAGATGATCGAGATCAAGCTTTCTCAAGGCGCCAAACCGGGCCATGGCGGCATCCTGCCGGGCGCAAAGGTGACAGAGGCCATCGCCGAGGCGCGCGGCGTCAAGGTCGGTGAGGATTGCATCAGCCCGGCCAGCCATTCCGAGTTTTCGACCCCAGAGGGCCTCTGCGCCTTCATCGCCCGCCTGCGTCAGTTGTCGGGGGGCAAGCCGGTCGGCATCAAGCTCTGCGTCGGCCATCCGTGGGAGTTTTTCGCCATTGCCAAGGCGTTTCACGCCACCGGCATCACGCCCGATTTCATAACCATCGACGGCGCCGAAGGTGGCACCGGCGCCGCCCCGGTGGAGTTTGCCGATCACAAGGGCGCCCCGATCCGCGAAGGGCTGATGCTCGTTCACAACACGCTGGTCGGCATCGGGCTGCGCGACCGGATCCGCCTTGTCACTTCCGGCAAGATCATCAGCGCCTTCGACATGTGCCGGATGTTCGCGCTCGGCGCTGATAGCTGCAACATCGCGCGCGGCTTCATGTTTGCGGTTGGCTGCATCCAGGCGCAGGTCTGCCACAGCGGCAAATGCCCCACCGGCGTCACCAGTCAGGATCCCGGCCGCTACCGCGCACTCGCCGTCGCCGAGAAATACCAGCGCGTCGCCAATTTCCACCGCAACACGCTCATAGCCCTCAAGGAAGCGGTCGAATCCTCCGGCCTTTCCGCTCCACAGGACTTCACCCCGCATCACCTGATGATCCGCGTCAACAGCCGCGAGGTCCGCTCCGCCGCCAGCCAGTATCTCTGGCTCGAACCCGGCGAGTTGCTCTCCGGCAAGGTCACGCATCCCGCCTTCGCCAAATACTGGGACCGCGCCCGCGCCGATACCTTTGCCTTTGTCGCCTGATGAAGCCAACCACCCCGGTCTCCGCGATCCGCAATCTCGGCCCCGCCAGCGAGGCAGCCTTTGCGCGCGCCGGGATCCACAGCGCCGAAGCGTTGCGCGACAGGGGGCCGGATGCCGCCTATGAAGGCCTCTTGCAGAGCGGCGAGAGCCCGCATTTCATCGCCTATTACGCGCTGGTGATGGGCCTGCAAGGTCGCCCGTGGAACGACTGCCAAGGCGCAGAAAAGGCCGCGCTGCGTGTCCGCTTCGACGCGATCAAGGCGCGCGTCCGGCTGACATTGCAGGACCCCGACAACGCCACAGAGGCGATCCTTGATCGCATCGGCACCGGCTTGCGGCGCAAGGAACGCGGCCTCACCGGCTGATCGGGCTCCGCTTCGGATTGGATCGGCACCGATCAGCGCCACCGCCCCGTCCACCGGTCCGTCATGGCCCGAGGCTCCGCGCGCAGACGCCAGAGTCAGGGATGCGCTCCTCTGCCCGGCCGGCAAGGGCCACCGCCAGATTGATCATAAAACTTTGAAAATCGCATCTATTCCGGGCCTTGAAAACCGCTCTTGATGTGTTCTCGACGCCCCGTCCTAGCCCTCCAGCGCCTGCGCCAGATCGGCAATCAGATCCTCCACCGCCTCGATCCCGACCGAGAGCCGGATCAGGTTCTCCGGGATCCCGGTATGCGGCTCGATCGTGTGGCGATGCTCGACCAGGCTCTCGACCCCGCCCAGCGAGGTGGCGCGATGAAAGAGTTGCAGCCGCCCCACCACCTCCAGCGCCCGCGCCCGCCCTCCCACGACCAGCGCCGACAAGAGATAGCCATACCCACCCTGCATCTGCCGCCGGGCAATCTCGTGGCCCACATGCGAGGCCAGACCGGGATAATAGACCGTCTCGATCCGCGGATGGGCCGCAAGATACTCCGCCACCGCCAGCGCATTGGCACTCATCCGCTCCACCCTGAGCGGCAGCGTGCGCATCCCCCGCATCAAGAGCCAGGCCTCGAACGGGCCGATGATCGCCCCGGCGTCATGCCGGTCTGTCGCAATCTCCTGCCACATCGGATTGCCCGGATCACGGCAGGACAGCACGCCCGCCAGCACGTCGCTATGACCATTGAGCGCCTTGGTGGCCGAATGCATCACCAGATCCGCCCCCAGATCGAGCGCGCGCGTCAACACCGGCGTCGCCGCCGTGCCATCCACCACCAGCACGGCACCCGACTTGTGCGCCACCCCCGAGGCCGCCGCGATATCCACCGTCCGCAGCCAGGGATTGGACGGCGTCTCGATCCACACCATGTCGGCCGAGGACCGGCACGCCTCCGCCAGCGCCTCCGGCTTGGCGGCGTCGATCTCGTCGAGGATGATCGCCCGGCGCAGGCAATAGTCGCGCACCCATTTCAGCGTGCCCCAGTAGATGCCGTTCTGCATCACCACCCGCGCCCCCGAGGGCAGCGCCCGAAACACCGCCGCCACCGCCGCCATGCCGGACGGGAACAAGAGGCTCGCCGCCGCGCCCTCCAGCCGCCGGATCACCTCTTCGGCCTGCCGCACCGTATCATTGGCATCCCGGCCATAGATGTTGTCGGGCCGCAGCGGCACATAATCGGGCCCCCGCAAATAGGTCGTGCTCAGGCTGATCCCCGGCACCACGCCGCCCGTGGCGCTGTCCGTGGCCCCCGCCGCCTGCGCAGCGATGGTGGCAGACCTTTGTTCTTGGTTCTTCATCACCGTTCCTGTCCGTTATCCCGTCTCACCCTGCGGTCGGCTGATCGTGCCCCCCGAGACCGCCGCGCGCACCCCCGTCGTGCCAGGGCAGGAGGTCGCCATCCCGCGCGCCACCCGCACCGCCAGATAGCCAAAGGCCTGCGCCTCAAGCATGTCGCCATCCAGCCCCACCACCTCAACGGGCTCCACCGGGCAATCGAGCGCCGCGCGCAGCATCTCCATCAACACCGGATTGTGCCGCCCGCCCCCCGTCACCAAGAGGCGCGCGGGGGGAACGGGGCAATGCTCCATCCCACGCAGGACCGCCGCCGCACTCATCCCCGCAAGCGTCGCCACCGCATCGGCATCGGGCAATTCCGCGACCAGAGCGATCATGTCACGAAACGTGTCGCGGTCCAGCGATTTCGGCGGCATCCGCAAAAAATAGGGCTCGTCGAGAAACATCTCCAGCGCCCCCTGCACCACCCGTCCCTGCCGCGCCAACGCCCCGTCGCGATCATAGGGCAGCCCGCGCCGCGCCATCATCAGATCGTTGATCGGCGCATTTGCAGGCCCGGTGTCAAAGGCCAGAAGCGCCCCCGCATCCTCGGGCCGCGCGCGGCGGGGATCCACCCATGTCAGGTTGCCCACCCCGCCGAGATTGAGAAAGGCCAGGGGTGCCGTGGCCCCGATCCACTGCGCGCAGGCAAAATGAAAGAACGGCGCCAGAGGCGCGCCTTCACCGCCCAGCCTGACATCGGCGCTGCGGAAATCCCAGACCACCGGCAGCCCCAGCCCGGCGGCGATCCGCGCCCCGTTGCCCAGTTGATGCGTGCCCCGCCCGCGCGGCTCATGCGCCAGCGTCTGGCCGTGAAATCCCACCAGCGCCGCACCGTCAAAGCCGCCCAACACCTCCAGATGCGCGGCCTCGACCAAGGCCTCGGCCTCGGCCAGATCCTCGCCGGGCCATTTGCCAAGCGCAGCCCGCAGCACCGCCTGTTCGCCCGCGCCATAGGGCCGGTAGGCGCGCGGCCCGAACTCATGGATCCGCAGGCCGTCGGTCTCGACCATCGCCGCATCCACCCCATCCAGAGAAGTGCCCGACATCGCCCCAAGCGCCCAGACACGCCCCGCCTTCAACATGGCCTTTTCCTTCGCCCGCCAACTGCCTATACATGCCGCGCAACGACAAGCGGGACAAGCCTTATGACCTATCACCCCAGATCCGAATTCCTCCAGGTGATGCAGGCGCGCGGCTATCTCGCGGATTGCACCGATCTCGAAGCCCTCGACCGGGCGCTGAACGCCGGACCCGTCACCGCCTATATCGGCTATGACGCCACCGCGAAATCACTCCATGTCGGGCATCTCCTGAACATCATGATGCTGCGTTGGCTTCAAAAGACCGGCCACCGGCCGATCACGCTGATGGGCGGCGGCACCACCAAGGTCGGCGACCCCTCCTTTCGCTCCGAAGAACGGCCGCTGCTCTCGCCGGCGCAGATCGACGACAACATTGTCGGGATGAACCGGGTCTTTGCCCGCTATCTGTCCTATGGCGATGGCCCGCACGATGCCTTGATGCTCAACAATGCCGAATGGCTCGACGGGCTCAATTACCTCGATTTCCTGCGCGACATCGGGCGACATTTCTCGGTCAACCGGATGCTCAGCTTTGAATCGGTCAAGTCCCGCCTCGACCGCGAGCAATCGCTCAGCTTCCTCGAATTCAACTACATGATCCTTCAGGCCTATGACTTTCTCGAGCTGAACCGCCGCCATGGCTGCCTCCTGCAAATGGGCGGATCGGATCAATGGGGCAACATCATCAACGGCATCGACCTCACCCGCCGGGTGATCGAGCATGAGGTGTTCGGGCTGACTTCGCCGCTGCTGACCACCTCGGATGGGCGCAAGATGGGCAAGTCGGCGGGCGGGGCGGTCTGGCTCTCGCCCGACCTGCTCAGCCCTTACGAATTCTGGCAGTTCTGGCGCAACACCACCGACGCCGATACCGGGCGTTTCCTGAAACTCTATACCGAATTGCCGGTCGAGGACTGCGACCGCCTCGGCGCACTGGCGGGATCCGAGATCAACACCGCAAAGATCATCCTCGCCAACGCCGTGACCACACTCTTGCACGGGGCCGAGGCCGCTCAGACCGCCGAGACCACGGCACGCGAAGTATTCGAGCATGGCGGCGTGGGCGAGGATCTGCCCACCCTGACCTTGAGCCCCGCCGATCTTGGCGACGGGCTCTCCATCGTGCAACTGATCGTGCGCGCGGGGCTGGCCAGTTCCGGCAAGGAGGCCAAGCGCCTGATCGCCGAACACGGCGCGCGCCTTGATGACGAACCGCTGACGGATGCCGGTCTGATGATCGACGCGGCCCGACTTGACGCGCCGATCAAGCTCTCGGCGGGCAGAAAACGCCACGCGCTGGTGCGGCTCGCGGAGTGACGCGGCGACTGCGTACGGAACCCGCGTTCACCCTGTCCCGCCTGTACGCATCATCCCCGCGCCGCAAGCGCCTCTTGCAGCACCGCGCGCACCGCCGCGGGCGGCACGTCATCCGTGATGAAGGCCGCACCGATGCCGCGCGCCAGGACGAATCGCAACTTGCCATCGACCACTTTCTTGTCCTGCCCCATGAGCGCGATCAAGGCGTCAACCGCCGGAAGTTCTCCTTCAATATCCGAAAGATCCACCTTCATCTTCATGTTGCGCAACAACGCACGCACCCGGCTTGGCTCCTCTTGTGAACACAACCCCAACCTTGCTGACAGCTCGAACGCCAGCGCACAGCCGATTGCCACGCCTTCCCCATGCAAGAGACGCGCCCCATCATAGTGTGTTGCCGCCTCCAGCGCATGACAAAATGTATGCCCCAGATTAAGCAAGGCCCGATCACCCTGTTCGGTTTCATCGCGTGTGACAATCTCGGCCTTCATCTCGACAGAGCGTTTCACGATATGCATCCGCGCCGCCATATCCCCGGCGGAGGCACGTGAGCCATGACCTTCAAGCCATTGGAAAAACGTGCTATCTCCCAATAGACCGTATTTCACCACCTCACCGTATCCGGCCAGAAAATCGCGTTCGGCAAGCGTCCCGAGAACTGCGGTATCGGCCAGAACAAGGCTTGGCTGATGAAACGCCCCGATCAGGTTCTTGCCCTGTGGCGCATTGATCCCGGTCTTGCCCCCCACCGAACTGTCAACCTGCGCCAAGAGACTGGTGGGCACCTGCACAAACCGCACCCCCCGCCGCAGGATCGCTGCGGCAAACCCCACGAGATCACCGATCACTCCACCACCGAGGGCGATAACTATATCATTTCGTTCTATTTTCCGCTCCAGAAGCCAACCGGTCACATGCTCCAGATGGGGCCAGCTTTTGGTTCCCTCACCCGCAGGAAGGCTCAGGGAGACAGAGGATATTCCGGATTTTTCCAGACCTTCGACCAGCGTCCTCAAATGCAAGCGCGCGACATTTTCATCCGTCACGATCGCCACACGCGCCCGCCGCAGCAGCGGACCGATCAGAGAACCCGCCTCTGGCAGCACGCCAGGCCCGATATGAACATCATACGCGCGCCCTGCGAGCCCGACATGCACAACGTTGCTCAATTCACGCCCTCCAACACATCTTGCCGCGCCCGCAACGCTTTTTCGACTTCAGTCGCCATTTCTTCGATCGAGTAATGCGGTCGAGATTGCACGCACAAATCTGCGAGCGCATAAAGCGGTACGCGCTTCTGATAGAGATCGCTGAGTGCTTCGTATGGATTAGCTGTGCGAAGGAGTGGCCTGTTATTTTTACCTTTTACGCGGGACCACAATAGTGGAAGCTCGGCATCAAGCCACACCGAAATGGCTTTTTCGGAGATGAGTCTGCGATTGCGTTCCGCCAGAAAGGCACCGCCCCCGGTTGACAGGACGCCACGATGTGAGTCCAGCAAGCGGTCAATCACCTCGGTTTCACGCCGACGAAAGAAGTCCTCGCCATCGCGTTGAAATATCTCGGCAATCGTCATGTTGGCCGCCTTTTCAATCTCGCCATCGGAATCCAGGAACGGCACTCGCAGACGCGCCGCAAGCGCTTTGCCCACGGCCGTCTTGCCAGCGCCCATCATGCCCACGAGCACGATGGTCTTTTTCAGTTTCGGCTCCGCTGCCCCCGGCACGTCTCGGCGTTCCCCTGCCAATTCCACACGCTTTTCATTGAATGACGTGATCTTGTCTAAAAGGCCAGTTATAAGTTCAGAAAAAGACTGGCAAGAGCAGACAGAGGGCCCTATGTATAGATTGATAAAGTGGCTGATTTATGTGGCCTTTCTAGGGTTCCTTGCTCTGGTGTCCTATATGTATGTCGGACCGTTTTTTGGGGCTGACTTTGGCCCACGGCAGAACGAGATTCGTCAGGAAATCATTCTTGAAACGCATTAGCGCAGCCCTTTTCAGCATCCTTTTCGGAACCGCCAGTTTTGCTCAGGAACCGCTCTCAGCGATCGAGTGGCTAAACCAGACCGCGACTGCGACCGTCTCCCCCCCGGAAAGCGTCATCCTGAATGCCCCCCCGGTCGCATCCGCGGTAACTATACCGCAGGTTCAGGTAACCACACTTGACAGACAGCGCGCCGACGCAGTCGGCCTCTTGCCCAGCCATTCGACAGGTCTCCCCGTCTCTCTTTGGAGCAATAGTAATGCGGCGGATCTGCAACGCCGGTTCTTGAACCTGTCACCAGAGCCATTGCCCGCGATTCAGGCATTGTATTATACGCTCTTGCTTGCCGAAGCCGACCCACCCGTTGATCTGACAACGGACGCAGAGTTTCTATTGACCCGCTTGCTGGCCTTGCGGCAGTTCGGTGCAGTAGAACCCGCTCTTGCCCTTGTGGAGGCCGCAGGTCTGGTGCCGGGCAACCTATTTGGCCACTGGTTTGATCTGTCGCTTCTCACCGGGCAAGAGGATCGTCCCTGCGCAGCACTCGAGCGCCGGCCGCATTTGTCCAGCGATCTTTCCGCAAGAATTTTCTGCTCGGCACGAACGGGGGATTGGGAAAAGGCGGCGCTGATTTACGACTCGGCCGTGGCTCTTGATGCAATTGATGCAACCGATCAGACCTTGCTTGCCCTGTTCCTTGATCCTGATCTGATCGACACGGTTCCTCCCCCCGACATCCCCAAGACGATATCACCTCTCGAGTTTCGGCTTTTCGAAGCGATGGGCACGCCCCTTCAGACCCATAATCTGCCAAAGTCCTTTGCCCACGCCGATTTGCGCGGAACGGCAGGCTGGAAGGCCGAACTCGAAGCCGCCGAGCGACTGGCGCGCACCGGGGCGTTGCCCGCAAGCCAACTCTTTGGGCTCTATACCGCCCGCAAGCCCGCAGCCTCTGGCGGCATCTGGGACAGGGTGGCGGCAATTCAGGCCCTCGATGCGGCACTGAGCCAAGGAGACCTGCCAGCGGTCGCCAAAGGATTGCCAGTGGCTTGGGCTGCCATGAGATCAAGGCGGCTTGAGGTGCCCTTTGCGGATGTCTTCGGACCGCGCCTGATGGGGTTGGAACTTCCGAACGAGGTGACGGAACTTGCGTTTCGAATTCTTCTCTTGTCCAGTAGCTACGGGGCGGCGGCGAAAGAGCAACAAAGCGAGGAGAGAACACGGCGTTATCTCGCCGATCTTGCCCGTGGTCAGCCGAAGCTTGATGATGCTCAATCGTCTCTTGAGGAGGCAATCGTCCGGGGCTTTATGGCCACCGAACCACCATCCGCACAAAAAACCCTGCTCGACAACGGCCGCCTGGGCGAGGCCATCCTCGGGGCCGCAGCACAGCTTGATCAACCCTCGGAGAGTGGCCGCGACGACATCTCGGGGGCTATTGCCACGTTGCGTGCGGTGGGTCTGGAAGAAACTGCCCGCCGGGCCGCGCTGCAACTGCTGCTGCTTGACATACGCAGATGACCCGGGACAGGCAGTGGATCGAGCTCTTTCTTGAGGCGCAAGCGGCCGAGCTGGGAGCCGCGCACAACACGCTTCTGGCCTATGAGCGTGATCTTCGCGACTTTGCCACTTGGGCCCGCGATCAGGACGTTCCTCTTGAGACGGCCACGCAGACCGACATCGAATCCTATCTGGTCCATTGCGATGCAAAGGGGCTGGCCCGCGCCACCCGTGCGCGCAGGTTATCCGCCGTGCGGCAACTCTATCGGTTTGCCTTCGACGAACGCCTGCGCACCGACAATCCCGCAATTCGTATCAAAGGCCCCGGACGGGCGAAGCGTCTGCCCAAGACCCTGAGCGAGGCTGAGGTCAGCCGCCTGCTGGAGGCGGCCGCCCTGCATGGGAGGACCGTCCAGGATCGCACGCGAAATGCCTGCCTGATGACCCTGCTCTACGCGACCGGAATGCGCGTGAGTGAACTGGTGTCGCTGCCGATCTCGGCGGCGCGCGGCGATCCGCAGATGCTGCTGATCCGAGGCAAGGGGGGCAAGGAACGCATGGTGCCTCTCTCGCCACCGGCGCGCACGGCTCTTGCCAAATGGCTTGAGTTCCGCACACAGGAGGATGACGCGGCCCGCAGCGCGGGCAAGACCGCATCACCGTTTCTCTTTCCCTCTTCGCAGGACGACGGCTTCTTGAGCCGCCATAGTTTTTATATTACTATCAAGGAACTGGCTGTCAAAGCTGATGTCACTTCAGCAAAGGTCACACCGCATAGGCTCCGGCATGCGTTTGCCACGCATCTGTTGGCCAACGGCGCGGACCTGCGGGTGATACAAATCCTGCTTGGTCACGCCGATCTCGCCACGACAGAAATCTACACGCATGTCCTCGACGCCCGCTTGCAGGCTCTAGTTCAGGAGCATCATCCGCTGGCCAGGGCGACCCGGCGCGATCAGGCCCCCAGATCCGCACCAGATGATCCACGACCTGCGACAGAGTCGACTCTCGAAACAAAACACGTGGTGTCAAAAACGTCGTCTTGATGCAATTCCGAGTGCGCCGCATAACTTCACACGCAAGAACTGAGAACCCGCGAGATGGAAGCCGAAACACACCTTCTGGATCTGACTTTCTGGATCACCGCCGGAGCGATTCTTGGACTGCTGATCCTGTCTGCATTCTTCTCGGGCAGTGAAACCGCGCTGACCGCCGCGTCGCGTAGCAAACTGCGCGCGCAAGCTGAAAAGGGCAGCAAGGGTGCCGAATTCGCTTTGAAAATCACGGAAGATAATGAGCGCCTGATCGGATCCGTGCTGCTCGGCAACAATCTGGTAAACATCCTTGCCGCGGCGTTGGCGACCGCCCTTTTTACCAAGCTCTTTGGTGAGAGCGGTGTGGCCTTGGCGACGCTGGTCATGACGGTTCTTGTGCTGGTTTTTTCTGAGGTGTTGCCAAAGACTTACGCCATAACGAATGCCGAATCGGCCGCTGCACGCGCGGCGCCGATCATCCTTGTGGTGATCAAGGTCTTCTCGCCGATTGTATCGGCGGTTCGACTATTCGTGCGCGGCATCCTGGCCGTGTTCGGCGTCAAGATTGATCCGAACCGTCAAATCCTTGCCATCAAGGAAGAAATCGCCGGTGCACTTTATCTCGGGCAATCCGAGGGTGTCGTCGAAAAGGAAGATCGCGACCGCATCCTGGGCGCCCTCGATCTGGGCGAAAGAACGGTCGAGGAAATCATGCTGCATCGCAGCCGGATCGAATTGATCGATGTCGCTTTGGACCCGGAGGCCATCCTGAACCAATGCCTTGAGAGCAATCACACGCGATTGCCGCTCTATCGGGATGATCCGGACAACATTATCGGCGTGGTCCATGCAAAGGATTTGCTGCGCGCCATGCACAAGCTGGTAACTGGATCAAGAGATGGCGCCAAAGCCTTGAAGAACTTCGATGTCCTCAGCATTGCGCGAAAACCTTACTTCGTTCCGGAAACGACGACACTGGACGAACAGATGCGACAGTTCCTCCGCATCCGCAGCCATTTTGCGCTTGTCGTCGATGAGTATGGTACGCTCGAAGGACTGATTACCCTCGAGGATATTCTGGAAGAGATCGTCGGCCAGATTACCGATGAGTTCGATCAGGATATGGAATATGCGATCCGGAAAACCGAGGATAACCAATTCATCGTCGATGGCGCCATGACGATCCGGGATCTCAACCGGGCCACGGAATGGGCATTGCCCGACGACATGGCGAACACCGTGGCCGGGCTGGTCATCCATGAGGCTCAGATGATCCCTGCGGTCGATCAGGTTTTCATTTTTCACGGCTTCCGGTTTCAGGTTCTGGCGCGCAAGGACAACCGGATCACAAAGTTTAAGATACGAAAACTCTGACTCCTGAACGCGCCCTCACACTGCACCGCGACGATTCGGAAACACAAAGCACCGATCGCGCCGGATCATCAACCACAACGCTTTGCCCGGTTCCGGCAAAAACACTTTTGGAACCGTAGCCTTCAGAATCGATCCATCGTGATCCATACGAAACTCGACCAGGCTCTCCGAACCCATGAAACGTGCCCGCACGACCACGCCGCGCGCGGGCGTGCCGTCCTGAGGCGTTGGATTGGGACCGCGTCCATTTCGGTCAAAATCGATCTTGATGTGCTGGGGCCGGATCACGATTTCAACGTCCTGCCCATCCGGAACGCCGGGGGCCAGAAAATGACCAAACGGCGTCTCGGTCAATGCTCCCCGGACCGTGCCGCGAATGACATTTGTGTCGGAAAAGAACGCCACCGCGCTGCGATCGATCGGAGAATTGTAGATATTGTAAGGCGCCCCTTGCTGCACGATGCGCCCGTCGCGCATCAATGCGATTTCATCGGCCATCCGCATCGCTTCCTGGGGTTCATGCGTCACGAGCAAGATGGCGGTATCCTCTTCGCGCAGGATATCAAGCGTCTCGTCGCGGATACCATCGCGCAGGCGATTGTCGAGGCCGGAAAATGGCTCATCCATCAGCATGATGCTGGGCTTGGGGGCAAGGGCCCGGGCAAGCGCCACACGTTGCTGCTCGCCGCCGGAAAGTTCATGCGGATAGGCATCAATGTATCGCCCCATACCGACACGTTCGAGCAATTCCGTCACCCGGGCGAATTTCTCGGCTTTGTTTCCCAAAAGGCCAAAGGCGACATTGTGCGCCACATTGAGATGCGGAAAAAGCGCGAAATCCTGGAACATCAGACCGATATGCCGGCGCTCTGGGGGCACGCGAAACACAGTATCGCAAATCAGCCGGCCATCGACATAGATCTCGCCCGAATCCTGCATCTCGACGCCCGCTATCATGCGCAACGTTGTTGATTTTCCGCACCCCGAGGGTCCCAGCAGGCATGTCACCTGACCCGGCATCACCCGCAAGGACACATCATTCACTACCGCCCGGCGATCATAGCGTCGGGTGAGGTTTCTGATTTCCAGCCGTGGGATTTGGCTCTGCACCTGTGCCTCATGTTCTATCCGATCAAATTGATCGGGTTTTCCCTTTTCGGAGATAGCAACACAACCCGGTCCATGCAAGCCACGGCACCCCGTTGACAGCGATCTGTCGAGATGATTGCATCCCTCCTGAATTGAATTTGTGGAGTTTGACCTATGCAATTTTTCACTGGCGTAATGCTAGCCCTCTGTCTTGCCCTACCTGCCAATGCGGATGGTGCCAGCGATCGCGCAACGCGACTTGCGATAGCGCAGGACTATGTCGAGGCAACGATGCAGGATATGGATATTCAGGATTTCATTCGCCAACTCTGGCAGCCTATGGTGCAGCAGATGGAGGCGACGCGACAACCGCTCTCGCCCGATCAGGTCAATCAGATCGAACAGCTGTTTTCCGACGAGTTGACGGCGCCGCTGATGGCGGTGATGCGCAAACAGGATGCCATCATGGCGGATCTGATGACCCTCGAGGAATTGACCGCTTTGCGTGACTTCTACATGTCTGTGAATGGCCGTGCGGTGATGGAGAAGATGCCGCAACTTGCGCAGATTCAACAGCCGATGATCTCTGCCGTGTTGCAGGAAAAAATGCCAGTGATGATGCCAAAGATCGAGGCAATCACCACAGCACCAAAGCAATAGATCCACAAGCGGAGCCCGCTTGGAACGCAGGCCCTTTCTGGAACTGCCCCCAGATCGAAACAGGCCATATGCAGGAAAAAATGGCGCGGCCCTGAGTCAGACCTTTTGCAAGTCCATCATTGCGGTGAATTCTACCTCGGCGACCAACTCGCCGGCGACCTCGGCAACGCCGCCAAACTTCCAGACCTTTCCACCCGGCTTGCCGCGCAGGGTTGCAAGTTTCATCTCCAGAACATCGCCAGGCACGACCATGCGGCGGAACTTGCAACCTTCTATCGCCATGAAATAGACCAGCATGTTGCGGTCCTCCATTCCAAGCGCCGTCCCAACCATCACTGCCGCAGTCTGCGCCATCGCTTCAATGATGGTGACGCCCGGCATGATGGGACGACCTGGGAAATGGCCCTGAAAATGCGGCTCGTTCATGGTAACGTTCTTGATCCCACGCGCTGACATGTAGCCGTCGATCTCGACCACCTTGTCAACCAGAAGAAACGGGTATCGATGCGGAATGAGTCGCTGGATATGGTGGATATCCGCGGATTTGAGCGCCTCGGTCATCGGCTGTCCTTTCGCATCCCTCTTCGCCTTGGTCCCTAGCAATTGCCTCCAGTCAAGGCAAGCCCGGCCTTGTGCGACTAGTCTGCGGTGCTTCTCGGCAATACAGGGTCTGGCGCCGTCCCCTGCGGGTCCAGGCCCGCGGGGTCAGCGCCGATCCTTTCATTGATCCGGGCGATGGCGATATCGGATACATCGGCCACTTCAGAACGCAGCAGCACCGTGCGCAGGTCAAGCATCACAACCGCATCGGCCTCTTGCAGCAGATCGGCCAGAACAGGTTGAATGACCCGCATGAATTGAGCCGGGGCAAGATCGCGGCGGCGCTCCAGATCGCGTGACATCTGTTCCGCCTCAAGGCGCAATTTTTCGACCTTCTGGTCAAACGCATCGGCAAGGACGCGGAATTCGTCGGGCGGCATCGTTGCACGTTGCCCGGTCAAGGCTAGTTCTTCTGCCTCAAGCTCGGCGGCCACTTGATCATTTTGGGCGATCAGACGATCCCGCGCAGCCTGTAGCTCGGATTGCAGGCGTCTGCCGTAGAGCGTCTCGGTCAAGAGCCGCTCGGGGTCGATGACGATCACGTCACTCTGCACGACCCCCATCTGTTGCGCCACGACTGGGGTCAGCCCACCAAGGGCCAGCAACATCGCCAGCCCGGTCAGAGCAAGCGTGTTGCGCATGTCAGAAATCCGTTCTGACCGTCAAATCGAACTGTTGTTCGACATCGCCCGGCTCTTTTTTAAGCGCGTTCGAAAAGTTCATCCTGATCGGACCGAATGGCGAGGTCCAGAAGATCGAAAACCCGATCACATGGCGCGGCTCGAACCCGGTTGAGGCCAGAGGCAGGACAGCCGAGGCTTTGTTGCCGATCCCCCAAAGCGAGCCGATATCATAGAATGCACCGCCAGTGATTCCATATTCATCCGGCAGGCCAAGCGGGAACTCCGCCTCGAACTTCAAGGCAGCGAAGTAATCACCCCCCAGCTGCTCGCCGCCCTCGGTCGGGCCGATGCCATTGGTCTCGAACCCACGAATGATCTGTCCGCTGAAGCGGTTGATGAAACGGCTGTTCTGACCATCCGAAAAACTGATCGCGCCGCCTTCAAGGATCGCACGCAGGGTCACTTCCTCGTTCAGAATGCTGGTCTGACCGACAATCCGTGCTGTGGTCTTGACAAAATCATTGTCTCCCCCCAGGCCGGCGAGTTCCTGGCCAAAGGACAACAATACACCTGCCTTCGGATCAAGTCCGGAAAGACGTGTGTCGTAGGAGAACTGATAACCGACGGAACTGGTCCACAGGGCACCTTGATCGACCTCTGACTGAAGGATACCGGACGTGCCGTTGTAATCCGACATTTCTTCGTAGCTGGCATTATAGAACAGACCGAGGCGGCTGTTTTCTCCCGTGGGAAAGGTAAGGCTGGGGCGAAAGACACCGATCGCCGTGTCGAACTCGCTATTATCGCTGTTGGTTTCGCGAAACGAGAAGTCGAGACCAAAAGCAACATCACGACCCAGAAAGGCGGGTTCGACAAACCCGAGATTGTAGTTGATCGTGTCCCCTGTTGCCAAGATCTGCGCCGTCAACTGTTGACCACGTCCGATGAAGTTGCGTTCGCTGAACCCCAGTTGAATACCCAAGCCAGAGTTGGTCGAGAAACTCGCACCAACAGAAACGGTGCCGGTCGTGGTTTCCTCGACATCGGTCTCGATGACCACCTGATCGGGACGCGACCCTTCACGTGCGTTGACATCGACTTGCTTGAAATAATTCAGCGCGCGGATCCGGTCTGCGGCCTGACGAATGGAGCGCGGGTTGAACGGATCGCCCTCGACGGCATCGAACTGGCGCCGGATGACGCGGTCGAGCGTGGTCGTGTTTCCTTCGATATCGATCCGTTCGACAAAGACGCGCGGGCCACGTTGCAGGACGAATTCCACATCCAGCGTCAGATCGCGATCATTGCGCGTGATGCGTGGCTCCACTCGCAGGAAATCAACGCCATTCTTGATCGCAAGGCGCTCCATCCTGGCTATGGTGCTCTCCACAAGGGTTGGCGAATAAACCACCCCAGGACGTATCTTCAGCGTCTTGTGATACTCTTCCGACTCGACGCCATTCATCTCGCTGACAGTGGTGATCTGACCAAAGCGGAATTGCTGTCCTTCCTGCACGATGAACGTCACAAAATACGCATCTCTCTGGCGTGCCAGTTCAGCATTCGTGCCGGTCACGCGGAAATCAACGAAGCCACGCGAGTTGTAAAAATCGGTCAGCACCTGACGGTCGAAGTTGATCCGGTCCTCGACAAAGGTATCTCGATCAATGAGCGCGCGCAAAAGACCGGTTTGCTTGCTCTGGATCACGCCACGCAGACGGCGGTCGGAATATGTCCGGTTGCCGACAAACCCGATCCGTTGCACTTCGATCTTGCGGCCCTCGAAAATCTCGAAGATCAAATCGACACGATTATCGCTGCGCCGGATCACCTTGGGGGTCACGCGGGCCGCGACACGCCCGTTTTGCACATAAGCTTCGGCAATCGTTGCGGCATCACGTTCCGCCTGTGTCGGACTGAACACCTGCCGCACGCTGCTCTTGATGAAGCCTTGCAGATCGTCTTCCTTGATCTTTCTGTTACCCTCGAACGCAATGCGGTTGATGGTGGGAAACTCCGTCACCTTGATGAGAAGGGTATTGCCCTGCGGCACCAGTTCCACCTGCTCGAAAAGACCGGAGGCCAGGATCCTTTGATAAGCGTCGTTCAACCCGCTCGCCGAGATGGTCTCATTGCGTGTGATGCCCGCAAAGCTGAGAATCGTCGTCGGCTCGATCCTCTGATTGCCGTCGATCGTAACGTTTGAAAACCGATAGGATTGCGCCGCTGCCGGAAGCGCCGTTGCCATTAGAGCAAACACAAAAAGCACCAATGCCAGGGCGCCAGACATGCGATTCAGTAAATTTTCGCCCATAAGGCTCAAATGCCGGTCAACGTCATCATCATTCATTGTTCGAAACCCGGTCTGACAGCTATTGCAGATGTCACTACCCCGTCTGTCCGGGCTTGTCAAAACGCGAGTTGCAGACGGTCCGAACCCAACTCAGAGGGTTGAGAGATAACTCACCGCAGCCAGTGTCAAAACGATCGTCGCGACAAACAGCATGAGATCAATATTGATCTCGAACAGAACTTGCATCCCTCGATATCCGTCCTTTAGCTGTCGCATGGCTTGGCACGCCTCTCGTTAAAATGAATGCGGGGAAGATCGTGCCATCCATTTGTGGTCCTTTGTCGAACAAATCATGGCAGGATCTGGGCGTTCACGCCTTTATCCTTCATGAAACTCCTGTCCCGCCCTCGTCACAGAACCGTGCGCCCTGCCATCATCCGCGCCAATCGTGCCAGACCCTCCTCGACATCAGCGGTGGCACCCGCGTAGGAAAATCTCAGCGTGCCCGCGCCGCGGGCCGGATCAAAGTCGATCCCCGGCGTCACGGCAACGCCTGCATGCTCAAGGATCTCGGCGGCAAGGATGCGGCTGTCCGACGTCAGATCTCGCACGTCGGCATAGACGTAAAACGCGCCATCCGGCGGCGCGATCCGATCAAAACCAGCCTTGGGCAAGCCGTCGAGCATGAGGGCGCGGTTGCGGCGGTAAACGGCCAGATTGCCCTCCAGTTCCGGGGTGCAATCCATCGCTGCGAGCGCCGCGATCTGACTGGCATGTGGCGGACAGATGAAAAGGTTCTGCGCCAAACGCTCGACACTGCGCACGTGGCATTCGGGCACGACCATCCAGCCAACACGCCAGCCGGTCATCGAGAAATACTTGGAAAAAGAATTGATCACATAGCAGTCATCGGTGATCTCGAGGGCGCTGACCGCCTTCGCTTCGTACTCGATGCCATGATAGATCTCATCGCTGATAAAGCTCGCGCTCTGCTCGGCCGCCGCCGTGATCAGACGGCTCAGTGCCCCCCTGTCGAGCATTGTGCCGGTTGGATTTGCAGGACTCGCCACCAGAAGGCCGCGAAGATTGCGCCCCGTGAGGTCGGACGCCACAGGCTGGAGGCGATTTTTCACCGTCGTTTCGATGTCGACCGCGACCAGATCGAGCGCGCGCAGAATCTGGCGATAACTGGGATAGCCGGGCGCGCCTATGCCCACCCGGTCGCCCGCATCAAACAGCGCGGTAAATGCCAGGATGAACGCCCCCGAGGACCCAGAAGTGATCACGACACGATCCGGATTGAGATCAATTCCATGCCTTTCGGCATAGAGCCTCGCGATACGGGCGCGCAGATCCGGCAACCCGAGTGCCACAGTATAGCCCATTGCATCGCTTTCCAAAGCCCGTGCAAGCGCCTGGCGCGCCCCAAGCGGCGCGGCTGTCCCCGGCTGGCCAACCTCCATGTGGATGATTCGGCGACCCGCCGCCTCGGCGCGACGGGCAGCCTCCATGACATCCATCACGATGAACGGGTCAACCTTGGACCGGGCGGCATTTTGCATTACATAAGCTCCTGATGGGGGTCGTTCGGTCGGCAGTCCTCGTCTGGTTTCTCCGGGAAAGGCAATAGCGTCAATGGTGCATGTTCGCTCTTTAGCCCTCGCGCTGATCCTGAGCCTGATGGCAGCCACATCCGCGCGGGCCCTCACCCTGTTGCGCGACCCTGATATAGAGCATGCGCTTGGCCAATTGGCCGCCCCCATTCTCAAGGCGGCTGGTCTGAGCCCGGCAAGGGTGGGCATTCTCGTGATCGACGATGCCGGAATGAATGCGTTTGTGGTCGATGCCGATACGATTTTTATCCATTCCGGGCTCATCTTGAGAATGCAATCCGCCGCAATGCTGCAAGCGGTGATCGCCCACGAAGCGGCCCATATCGCCAATGGTCATCTGATGCGCCGTCCGATCAATGCACGCAATGCCCGCACCGCGGCCGGGATCGGCAGCGTTCTGGCGGCCGCGGCCGGTATTGCAGCTGGAAGCGGAGAGTTTGCGGCCGGGGCGGCGGCTGGGATCCAGGGCGCCGCGCAGCGCAGCTTCTTTGCCCATACCCGCGCCGAGGAAAATGCCGCCGACACGAGCGGGTTGCGTTTCATGGCCATAGCCGGGGTCGATCTGCGCGGGGCAGTCGAGGTGATGGATCTCTTTCAGGGTCAAGAATCTCTCTCGGTCAGCCGCCAGGACGCCTACGCGCGCACGCACCCTCTGTCGCGCGACCGGTTCCGGAACATTCAGCAACTGGCGGCGGCGCAGGGCGCAACGATCCAGCCGGATCCGCAGGCAGAGTATTGGTTTGCCCGCGCCAAGGGCAAGCTCTCGGCCTTTCAGAGATCACCCAAATGGACGCTGACGCGCGCCGGGGAATCGGGCCATGACGATATCAAGCTGATGCGCCAGGCGATCGCCTATCACCGGCAAGCCAACCTCAAACGCGCCTTGCCGGCAATTGACGGCGCTTTGGCGCGTCGACCAGACGATCCCTATCTGCACGAACTGCGGGGCCAGATCCTGATGGAGAGCCGTCAGGTCAAGCCCGCCGTGGCCGCCTATGCTCGGGCCAGCAATCTGGCCGCCGGAAACGCGCTGATTCTGGGCTCTTACGGGCGCGCCCTGCTGGCCGACGGGCAAACCGCCAAGGCCCAGGAATTCCTCGAGCGCGCGCACAGTCGTGACGGGCGGGATTCTCGCATTCTTCGAGACTTGGCGGTGAGTTACGCCAAACAGGGGAACAACGGCATGGCCTCGGTTCTGACGGCGGAGAGATATGCGATGGCAGGACGTCTCCAAGATGCTAAGATCCACGCAGAACGCGCAACTGGCCTCCTGCCGCGTGGATCCGCCGCATGGCAGCGGGCGCAAGATGTCATCGCCGCGGCAGAAGCCGAAGCAAAACGGAGAAAGTAACCTCATGACACGTGCCTTTTTGACCGCTGCCTTTTGTCTTGGCTTTGGCCTGCCTGCGACTGCCCTCGATCTGGACAGCCTGAGCGACACGGATCGCGCGCTCTTTCACGCAGAGATCAGGGCCTATTTGCTGAAAAACCCCGAGGTCATCATGGAGGCGGTCGCGATCCTCGAAGAACGGCAGGCCGCCAATCAGACGCAGGCTGATGTCACCTTGGTGCAGGAGAATGCCGAGGCGCTGTTCAATGATCCTCAGTCCTGGGTTGGGGGCAATCCCGAGGGGGACATCACCCTGGTCGAGTTCATGGATTACCGATGCAGCTATTGCAGGCGCGCACATGACGAGTTGGCGGGGCTGTTGAAGGTCGACGGAAACATCCGCTTCATCGTCAAGGAATTTCCCATACTGGGCGAAGAGTCGGTGCTGGCCTCGCGATTCGCCGTTGCGACCCGGCAGGTGGCCGGGGATGACGCTTACAAGGCGATGCATGATGCACTGATGACCTATAATGGTGCGATGAACGAGGTGGCCTTCCGTCGGCTGGCCGAAACCCTGGAGATTGATTCACAACCGATCATAGCGGCAATGGACAGTGATGCTGTCACACAGGTCATTGCCGCCAATCACAGACTTGGCCAGAAGATGCAGATCAGCGGGACGCCGTCCTTCGTGATGGGAAATCAGATGCTGCGGGGCTATCTGCCACAGGCCGCCATGCAGCAGATCGCCAAGGACATCAGGTCGCAATAGGCTTTGATGAATTTTGCCAGAGCGCAATCTTGGTGGTCTTGGCAGGCTCAGGTTTCTTCTTGGTTCAAATACCCAAATCCCACGCCCTCATTTCCACCACGGCCCATGATGCATGCCTGACTGGCCAAGCCTCTCGAACCCGTGTCGACCGAAAAGGTCGCGCTGCGCCTGAATGATGTTTGCGCTTCCATGGCCAAGGCGCATCGTGTTATACCATGCCAGACCTGCCGAGAGCGCGGGCACCGGATGCCCCCCGCGCACGGCACTGCCCACCACATCACGCAGCGCGGGCACGCAGCGTGCGAGCGTTTTTGCAAAATGCGGAGCGAGGATCAACTGACCCTCCGGCAGATCAGCTTGATGAGCCGTGGCAATCTCATCAAGCAACGCGGAGCGGATAATACATCCGGCGCGCCAGATGCGGGCGATGGTGGCAAAATCGAGCGCCCAACGAAACTCTTCCGAGGCGGCGACCAGAATTCGAAATCCTTGCGCATAACAAAGGATGCGGGCAGCCAGAAACGCTTCGGCCAGAATCTCCTCCTTAGCATCGAAGGCCCCGAGCGCACCGCCTAGAACTGTCTCGGCGCGCTGGCGTGTCTGCTTCTCCGAGGACCAGCTGCGTGCGCCGACGGCAGCCTCGATCATACTTGCTGATTGCCCGAGACGCAGAGCCTCGATGACGGTCCAGCGCCCCGTCCCCTTCTGACCGGCAGCGTCCTTGATCACGTCAACCATGGGATGCCCGGAGTCGGAATCGGTATAGGTCAGCAGATCGGCGGTGATTTCGACCAGATAGGATTGCAGAGGACCCTTGTTCCACTCTGCAAGGATCTCAGCAATTTCGGCCGGAGGCATCGCCGCCCCGGTGCGCAGCAGACTATAGATTTCGGCGATCACCTGCATGTCGGCATATTCAATGCCGTTGTGCACGGTCTTGACGAAATGCCCCGCCCCGTCTGGCCCGAGATGCGCCACACAGGCCGAGCCTTGGTATCTGGCCGCAATTGCTGTCAGGATTGGTCGGAGGTGCTCCCAGCTCTGCCCAGACCCGCCAACCATCATCGACGGACCATGGCGCGCACCCGCCTCCCCCCCCGAGACCCCCATACCGACAAAATGCAGCTTCATTGCCGCAAGCTCCGCAGCACGGCGGCGGGTATCGTGAAAATCGGCATTGCCACCGTCAATGACGATATCGCCGGGGGAAAGATGCGGCATGATCTCGGCCAGCATCGCATCCATCGGTGCACCCGAGGGGATCATGAAGAGAATGACGCGCGGCAGTCGCAACCCACCCACGAACCCCGCCAGCGTCTCATGCGGATGAAGCCGCGCCGCCAAACTGCCCGCCTCTGTGATGAACGGCGCGATCCAATCGGTCTCGCGGTTGGTCACAGCAACGTCAAAGCCATGCTCGGCCATATTCAGCGCCAAGGCACTGCCCATGGTCCCCAGCCCATAGACGCCGATCTGTGCCTGGCCCATGCGCCCCTCTGCTATCGCTAACACCTGCCGAAGAGGCTAAGCGGTTTGCCCTAGCGATTGCAAGCGCGCGCTCAGCTGCACCGCAGGTTCGGACGCCGCGATCTGCACCCTCCCCAAATCATGACCGGGGATGTCAGCGGTTTGGGGAAAGGTGATGAACATCAGGGTCAGACGCCTAGGCACCAGCGCAGGATCGCCTTTTGCGCGTGCAAGCGGTTTTCGGCCTCGTCAAAGATCACGGACTGGGCACCGTCCATCACCTCGGAGGTCACTTCTTCGCCGCGATGCGCCGGCAGGCAATGCATGAAGAGTGCGTCGGGCTTGGCCGCCTGCATCAGCCGCTCGTTGACCTGATAACCGCGCAGCATGTTGTGGCGACGCTCCTTGGTAGACTGACTGTCATGCATCGAGATCCAGGTGTCGGTGACAACCAGGTCGGCGCCCTCGACAGCCCTCATCGGATCACGCTCGATGGTGATCGAACTGCCCGCCTTGCGCGCCAGACCGATGAACTCGGGCTCGGGATCCAGCTGCATCGGGCCGGTGAAGGTCAGGTCAAACCCGAATTGCCCCGCCGCGTGCAGGAAGGAAGCGCAGACATTGTTACCATCGCCGGACCACACAACCTTCTTGCCCTTGATCGGGCCACGATGTTCCTCATAGGTCAGGATATCGGCCATGATCTGACAGGGATGGGTGCGGTCAGTGAGCCCGTTGATCACCGGCACATCGGCGTGTTCGGCCATGTCAAGCAGCACCGATTCATCAAAGGTGCGGATCATGATGAGATCGACATAGCGCGACAACACGCGGGCAGTATCGGCGATGGTTTCACCATGGCCCAGCTGCATGTCGGCCCCTGAAAGCACCATTGTCTGTCCGCCCATCTGCCGCACACCCACATCGAAGGAGACGCGAGTGCGGGTCGAAGGCTTTTCGAAGATGAGCGCCACCATGCGGCCCGCGAGCGGCTGATCATCGTCAGGCGTGCCGCGCGGGCGACCGACGCGCGCCTGCTTCATGGCGCGAGCTTGATCAATGATGGCCCGCAGATCGGCCTGGGATGTTTTGTGGATATCAAGGAAATGGGTCATGGTCGTATCGCTCTTTGCTGATTGGATCATCTGGGGGCCGGCCCCCAGACCCCCGGAGTATTTGGAGAACACTGAAATCATGCTGTTTCAAGCGCGGTTGCGGCCGCGTCGAGACGCGCCACAGCCTCTGCGATCTCGTCTTCGGTGATCGTCAGCGGTGGCAAGAGCCGTACGACATTGTCGGCTGCAGAAACGATGGTCAACAGCGCGTCATAGCCCGCCTTGACCATATCCGCATTCAGGACCTTGCATTTGAGCCCCAGCATGAGCCCCACGCCGCGCACCGCCTCGAACACCTCTGGATGACTTGCGACCAGTCCTTCGAGACGCTGCCGCAAAAGGCCTGCCTTGCGCGCGACCCCGGCAAGAAATTCGGGATCGGCCACATGCGCCATCACCGCGCAACCCACGGCGCAGGCGAGGGGGTTGCCGCCATAGGTGGAGCCATGTGTGCCTGCCGTCATGGCCGATGCGGCATGTTCCGTTGCCAGCACAGCGCCAAGGGGAAAGCCACCGCCGATGCCCTTGGCCACCATCATGATATCGGGCGCGATGCCCGCCCATTCATGGGCAAAGAGCCGCCCCGTGCGCCCCATGCCACATTGCACCTCGTCGAGGATCAACAGCATGCCCTTTTCGTCACAGAGCGCGCGCAGTCCTTTGAGGCAGTGGTCAGGCAAGGGACGAATGCCGCCCTCGCCCTGCACGGGTTCGATGAGGATCGCCGCGGTATTCTCGTCGATGGACGCCAGCAGCGCGTCGTGATCGCCCCAGAGCACATGCTTGAAGCCTGGCAAAAGAGGCGCAAAGCCCTTGGTCATCTTTTCCGATCCGGCAGCGGCAATACCCGCCGAAGAGCGGCCATGAAACGCGCCTTCGAAGGCAATGATATCGGTGCGCGCGGGCTGTCCTGCATCGTGAAAATGCTTGCGGGCCATCTTGACCGCCAGTTCGCAGGCCTCGGTGCCGGAGTTGGTGAAGAACACCGTGTCGGCAAAGGTGGCGGCAACGAGGCGATCGGCGAGTTCCTGTTGCTTGGGGATCTGGTACAGGTTCGACGTATGCCAGAGCGCGCCCGCCTGCTCGGTCAGGGCGGTCACCAGTGCGGGATGCGCATGCCCCAGAGCGTTGACTGCGATGCCCGCGCCCAGATCGAGAAAGCGGCGTCCATCGGCCTCGATCAGCCAGCTTCCTTCGCCTTTGACAAAGCTCAGAGGCGCACGATTATAGGTGGGCAGGATCGACGGGATCATGGCAATTTCCCTTTGGAACAGGCTTCTTGAGTGCCGCAACGGCGAGGTCAAGTCAATGATGTGGAAGGATTTGGCGCATTTGCGCCGCGATCGTGTGCAGCCAGACGTCAGACGCGAAAGCGTCGGCGTCGAGGGCATTGAAGAGAATACACGGTGATCATTGCGACGCCTTAGCCGGTTTTCCGGGAGAGGGAAAGTGGGATATTCAACTGCGACGCCGGCTCGATCGCCACACGTTTTTCTCCCAGCCGGGGATGCAGGTGCCGGGCGAGATGCCAACACCCCCAAAGCGAAAGGCCGGCCACGACGAACACGCCCTGCAACGGGGCCAAAAGCAGAACGAGCCAAGCCGCGCCCGGCGTCAGGATGCCCGAAACATCACGGAAACTGGCATAAATTGCAGACATTTCGGTGCGTTCGGACGGCTTGACCGCCATCAGGAATGGCAGACCGGCAGAGACATCGAGAAGCACGAGAAAAACCGACGCGAGCGTGATACAGGCGACCGCCGCGACCGGCATGCCACCAAGCACCGCAGCAAGAACGAAGAGCGCGCCAGAGGCCAGAAATCCCGTGCGCACAGCGTATCTTATCGAGTGCCGTTGCATCCAGCGCAACATCAACGGGGTGACAAAGAGCATGCCATTGGAGAAGGACAAAAGCACGCCCCCGAGGTTCTCGCCCAAGCCGCGCTCGATTGCAAAAATTGGCAGATAGACCACATAAATCCACCAGCCACAGGAACGGATTACCGCAAAGATCCACCCTGCAATAAGTCTAGGTTGCGCAAAGAAACGCGGCAACCAAGCCAGCGGATTGGGTGCCGGGCGGTGCGCCCGGGTGATGAGACGCCCGTTGCCGAACCGCATGTAGAGAAAAAGCAGCATCATGGTGAGGGCCGCGCTGCCCGCGATCAGAAACGGCAGCGGTCGCCATAGACCGAGAAGCGTGACGCCGAGATATGGCCCGACCGTCCATCCCAGAGCACTGTAGAACATCCGTGAGGTCTCACATTGGCCAAGCTCTGTCTTGGCAATATAATCCAGCACATAGGCATTGAAGCAGACAAACACCGTGACCGTGGCTGAAGTGATCATGGCGAGGGCCGCGATCATGGCCGGCACCCCCCCCTGCGCCGCAAGTCCTGCGCCGCCGGCAAACATCGCGCAGCCCGCAATATAGATCCAGCGCCGCGGCACAAAGCGGCTGACAAAGGGCACCATCAGGCCAACGCCAAGCGACAGCACGCCGACAAGGAAATATACTTCGGATACCGTGCTTGCATCCTTGAGCGCGCGATACATCTCCAGCGGCATGACGGAAATCAGGATGCCACGCGCCATGGCCTCGGTCCCCGCAAGTAGTGCAAAGCCGCGCACCGAGGGCGCGGGCGCATGACGAAGCCATTCGGGAATGCGGCGGAGTTGCATGGAACTGATCCGTTTTGGCTAAACGCTACACATGCTTTGGGCCGAAATGTTTGCTCTGCGACGACATTCTGTCGTTTTTGGTCGAGTTGCGAGGTTTTTTGTTCTTTGGTCAGAGGCCTGCGCGCATGGAGACCGGCCGCTTCATAAGCCGTCCGCGCATTTGTCATTTGACCGATCGTTCAAAATGTGTTCGACTTTTTACAAATCGACCATTTGAAACACGAATAGTCTGATCAGCACACCGCACGGTCCGCGACAAACACGCAGTCACCTGGCATCCTGTGCAAGGCCCGTTACTCAGCCTTGTGCAGGGTGTCAGGGGTAAGTTTCCTCTCGCGCCGGATGGAGCGTATATCTGAACTGCGCTCACCATGATCCGTTGCCGTTGGAGGCGTGATGCCTTGGAAAAGATCCTACGTTGAAGCGGAGGTTCTGGAGGCGCCAATGCGCGCGTTTTGGGCGCACGGCCATCAGGGGACATCGATGTCCGATCTGGTCGCGGCAACCGGATTGAATCGCGGCAGTCTCTATGCCGGATTTGGCAACAAGCGCGATCTCTTCCTGCTTGTGCTGAAACATTACGACCGCACCTAGCGGACAGGGATGCTGGAGCACTTGCGTCGGGACAAGGATCCCAAATCGGCTATTGTCGGTGCCTTTCATCTGATGCTGTGTGGCGGCGAGACGTCTCCGGGCGGCTGCCTGATGGTGAATTCCGCCATAGAACGGGCGCCGCACGACCCCCAGATCGCAGCCATTATCGAGACCAGCATGCAGCAAGTTCAAGACTTCTTTGCCGAGGGCTTGAACGCGGCAAGAGCAAATGGCGACCTGTCAAATCAAACGAATATCGACGAAACCGCCAAAGTGCTTCATGGTTTGATGGTGGGGCTCCTCGTGCTGCTGCGCGCCAATCCGGACAGTTCCGTGCCGGCCGCCGTCTCGTCCCGGGTTCGAAACATCTTTGACTGATCCCCTTTACCAGAGACCGGTTGCGGCGCGCAGGATCAGGGTCATGCGGCTGCGGATCGGGACCATTGTGAGCGCACCGGTGGGGATGGTTTGCGGCGCCCTCCGGGCAAGGCGCAACAACGGGCCCGTTTCCCAAAGCGGCAACAGCGCGGCGCGCGCGCCGGTCGATATCGTTTCGCGCCGCGCGCGCGCGATCACCAGCCGCCGTAGCCCCTCCGATGCGAGCTGCGCCACCGCCTCTGGACGATCATCCAGCAAGGGCCTGCGCCCGGCGGCTTGCAACGCAGGAATCGCGCGGAACCAGTTGGCAAGGCCAAGTGCATAACCGGCATCCCGGATCACGTCCGCATCCGCTGGACCAAGCGCTTGCGCTGCGGCCAAGATCAGATTGGCCGATGTCGCCTCGATATAGCGGAGGAACGCCGCCTGGTCAGCGAAAGGATCACGGTAAATGTCCCACCGCCGGGCTTCGATCAATGCGTCGAGCAGCGCCGCACCTTCCGCTCCGACCACCCGTGCCAGCGGCGTCGCTACCTCATGCCGCCGCACCGCCCGGCCTTCGGCGATCTCGCTCAACACGTCACGCCACCATTGAAGGCGCATTTCGGCAATCATCGGATCGCGCGTCACCCAAGGCGCGCGCGCCACCTCGACATTGAAGGCATAGATCGGAAAGAGCACTGCGCGTGCCGCCACCGGCGCCGCCATGGCCGCCTGAAACCGCGGCGGATCAGCGCGCCGCACCAGGTCCGCGCAGGCGATGATGTCATTGGTCAGCACGCAGGAGCTTCCAGTTGATCGCATCAAGCAGCGCCTCAAAGGACGCATCAACGATGTTCGGGCTGATCCCCACCGTGGACCAACGCCGCCCCTGCCCGTCCTCGCTGTCGATGATGACCCGCGTCGCGGCCTCGGTGCCGCCCTGGGTGATGCGCACCTTGAAATCGACAAGACGCATATCGGTGATCTGATCCTGATAACGCCCCAGATCCTTGGCCAGGGCCTTGGAGAGCGCATTGACCGGCCCGCGATCGCAGCCCTGTTCGTCCATCGACTCGGAAACCGAGAGCTTCTTCTCGCCGTCGACCTTGACCACGACCACCGCCTCCGAAAGGCTCACCATCCGGTCATACTTGTTCTTGCGGCGTTCCACCGTCACCTTGTAGCGCTTCACTTCAAAGAAGGTGGGCATTTGCCCCAGTTCCTTGCGCGCGAGAATCTCGAAACTCGCCTGCGCACTGTCATAAGTATAACCCTGATCTTCACGGATCTTGATCGTTTCCAAGAGCCGCGCCAGTGCCGGATCACCGGGTTCAACCAAGATCCCCGCCTCTTGCAGGCGGCGGCGCAAGTTCGACTGCCCGGCCTGATTGGACATCGGGATGAGGCGCTGATTGCCCACGGCGGCGGGATCGACGTGCTCGTAGGTCGAGGGATCCTTGAGAATGGCACTCGCGTGCAGCCCCGCCTTGTGGGCAAAGGCCGAGGCCCCGACATAGGCCGCCTGCCGCAGCGGCACGCGGTTGAGGATCTCGTCCAGCTGACGGCTGATCGCGGTCAGCCCGCGCAGCGCCTCGCAACTCACACCGGTCTCATAGCGGCTCGCATAGGGCTCTTTCAGCAGTAGCGTCGGGACAAGCGTGGTCAAGTTGGCATTGCCGCAGCGCTCGCCCAGACCGTTCAGGGTGCCCTGCACCTGCCGCACGCCAGCATCCACCGCCGCAAGGCTGCCCGCCACGGCAAGGCCCATGTCGTCATGGGTGTGGATGCCCAGACGGTCGCCGGGAAGGCCCGCGTCGATCACCTCGCCCACGATCCGCCCGATCTCGGAAGGCAGTGTGCCGCCATTGGTATCGCAAAGCACGATCCAGCGCGCACCTGCCGCCATCGCGGCGCGCAGGCAGTCCAGCGCATAGCCGGGATTGGCCCTGTAGCCGTCAAAGAAATGCTCGGCATCAAACAGCGCCTCGCGTCCCGCGGCGACCAGATGGGCGATGGACTTGGCGATGTTGTCGGTGTTCTCCTCAAGGCTGATCCCGAGCGCGGCGGTGACGTGGAAATCATGGGTCTTGCCGACAAGGCAGACGGCCTTGGTCCCGGCGTTGATAACAGCGGCCAACACCTCATCGTTTTCCGCCGACCGCCCGGCGCGCTTGGTCATGCCGAAGGCGGTCAGCGTGGCACGGATCGCCGGGGCGGCGTCGAAAAACGCGCTGTCGGTGGGATTGGCCCCCGGCCAGCCGCCCTCGATATGATCCACGCCAAGCTGGTCAAGCGCATGGGCGATCTGGATTTTCTCGGACGTGGAAAAGCTCACACCTTGGGTCTGCTGCCCGTCGCGCAGGGTGGTGTCGTAGAGGTAGAGACGGTTTTTGGTCATGCGGCACCCATTAGGCAAAGCGCCCCTTGCGCGGAATCAAGGCGCGGAACGCGCCGCCGCGCAGCACCCGACCGCCCCCCGGGCGGGCGCTTTTGCGACGGAGCACCCTGCAAAACCGTCGGAGTAGGCTGAACCATAAAGTGCCCACAACCGCCGTCAGAGCGCCCCCCCGCGGTCGGGCACCGCGCGGCTGGTTGGCGATGTGCGGAAAGGCGCCTCACTTCAACGCCTCAAGTTTGGCGGGATCGAAATCGGGGCCGGGAACGAGGTCAACGCTGTCCTTTCTCATGCGCACTTCAACTCCAGCGTCCAAGAGCCCCGACTTCAACGCGTCAACGACCGAGAAATCCTTTGTCTTAGATGCCTCGGCGCGGGCCTCAGAAAGTCGAATTTCATAGCTCACCAAGGACAAACCTTGCTTTCGCCGGGTGGTGGACAAAGGAACAAGGTCAAATCCCAACAGCTTGGCTGACGCGCAGAAATTTAGACGGTGGCTTACTTGGGCTGCATCGTCCGAATTAAGAAACTCTGAACCATTATCCACAAATGAAGCCATCTTTCGTAAGTGCATCAAAGCTAGGGATGTGTTCAAATCATCCGAAAGCGCTTCGACAATGGACCTTTCAGGTTGCCCCTCACCAGCGGTTGCCTTTTCAAGCACTTCAGGATCAACACTCAAGGTGTTGACCCAACTGTCCAATTCCCGTTCCGCCTCCCGCGCCTTCTCTGCCGTCCAATCCATCGGCTTGCGGTAATGCGTGGAGAGAAACACGAAGCGGATCACCTCGCCCGGCACCTTCCAGCCGCCGCTCCAATTGCCATCCAGCAAATCCCGCACCGTAAAGAAATTGCCCAGGCTCTTGGACATCTTCTTGCCCTCGACCTGCAACATCTCGTTATGCAGCCAGACCTTCGCGAATTGCCCCTCGGGATGCGCGCAGCAGCTTTGCGCGATCTCGTTCTCGTGGTGGGGAAAGATCAGATCGCCCCCGCCGCCGTGAATGTCGAAACTCGCGCCCAGCAATTCGTAACTCATCGCCGAGCATTCGATATGCCAGCCGGGCCGCCCCCTGCCCCAGGGCGAAGGCCACCCCGGCAGATCCTCGCTCGACGGCTTCCACAACACGAAATCCATCGGGTTGCGCTTGTAGGGCGCCACCTCGACCCGCGCGCCCGCGATCATGTCCTCGACCGTGCGGCCCGACAGCTTGCCATAATGCTCGCGCCACGAATCCACGGCAAAGAGCACATGGCCCTCGGCCTCATAGGCATGGCCCTTGGCGATCAGCCCCTCGATCATCGCCACCATCTGCGGAATATACTGCGTCGCGCGCGGCATGTGATCCGGCTCCAGCGCGCCCAAGGCGGCCATGTCCTCGAGAAACCACTGCGTCGTCTCCGCCGTGATCTCGCCAATCGAGCGCCCGCTCTCCGCCGCGCGCGCGTTGATCTTGTCATCCACATCGGTGAAATTGCGCACATAGGTCACGTGACCCTCGCCATAGACATGCCGCAACAGACGATAGAGCACATCGAACACCACCACGGGCCGTGCATTGCCAAGATGCGCCCGGTCATAGACCGTGGGGCCGCAGACATACATGCGCACATTATCCATATCGAGAGGCGCAAAGTCCTCCTTCCGCCGGGTTCTTGTGTTGTGCAGCCTGATCGTCGTCATCTTGTCCTCGCGCGCGGTTCGGCGGCGGGCTTAGCAACTTCGTGATCACTTGGAAACAGAAGACCTGCCCGCCTGAGAAACCTCAGCCCTGAATGGAGAGTATAATGCAGGTTCTGGTTGTCATGGACCCCTCCTAGTCGTGCGGACGACCACGGTCAAGGGCGACAAGCGAGAGCGCTTTTGCGACACAGGTCGGAAATGGAACAGACAGACACGCCAGAATCATGTGCTCTGCACCGGTTCTGAAGGAGAGCGTCATGCATCCACGCAGCAAGATTGCGCTTGTTATCCGCACCATCGGTGCGGAACGCGGTCGCGCGGCACGCGGGGGCCCGGATCTGATCTGAGATCAGCCCATATTACCCTTTCTCATCCGCAGGATTACCTTACCATGTCCGAGACCCAATCGCGCCGCGCCGGTGGCCGCGCAGCCCGCCGTGAAGCCCGCTCCAACCCGCTCGCAGCCGCTCTCCGTCCGGTGCATCCGGGACAGGAAGGCGGCACCTACCGCCCGCTCAGCCCGGCTCAAATGGATCGCATTCACCTCGCTGTGCTGGATGCGCTCGAACAGATCGGTCTGGCCGATGCACCGGCCTCGGGCGTTGCCTATCTGACCGGGGCCGGGGCTATCCTTGGCAGTGATGGACGTATCCGTTTCCCGCGCGCCCTGATCGAGGACACGATCGCGAAGGCCAACAAGTCCATCACACTCTACGGGCGCGACCCGCGCCATGACATGATCCTGTCGGGCAATCGCGTCCATTACGGCACGGCGGGCGCGGCGGTGCATGTGGTCGAGGTCGAAACGCGGACCTATCGCGAAAGCACGGTGCAAGACCTGCATGACGCGACGCGCATTGCCGATCAGTTGGACAATATCCATTTCGTGCAGCGTCCGATGGTCTGCCGCGACATCCCCGACAACCGCGAGATGGATCTCAACACGGTCTATGCCTGCTGCGCAGGAACCACCAAACATGTCGGCACGTCGTTTACGGAACCCGCCTTCGCGCGCGACGCGATGGAAATGCTGCACCTGATGGCGGGCGGCGAGGACAAGTGGCGCGAACGTCCCTTTGTCAGCAATTCCAACTGCTTTGTCGTGCCGCCGATGAAATTCGCCCATGACGCCTGTCTGGTGATGGAGGAATGCATCCGCGGCGGCATGCCGATCCTGCTGCTCTCGGCCGGTCAGGCAGGCGCCACCGCCCCCGCCCCGATCGCCGGCGCCATCGTGCAGGCGACGGCCGAATGTCTTGCCGGTCTGGTCTATGTCAACGCGGTCAAGCCTGGCCACACGGCGATCTTCGGCACCTGGCCCTTTGTCAGCGACCTGCGCACCGGGGCGATGTCGGGCGGCTCGGGCGAGCAGGCGCTGCTGACCGCAGGCTGTGCCCAGATGCACAAATATTATGGCTTGCCCGGCGGGGCCGCAGCGGGGATTGCCGATGCCAAGCTGCCCGACATGCAGGCCGGATGGGAACAGGCCACCTCGAATGTGATGGCGGGGCTCTCGGGGCTCAACATGATTTACGAGGCGGCGGGGATGCATGCCTCGCTTCTGGGGTTCTGCATGGAGTCGCTCATTCTCGGCGATGACCTGATCGGCCAGGCCCTGCGTTGCACGCGCGGCATCGAGGTAGACGAGGACACGCTGAGCCTTGACGTGATCCGGGCGACCTGCATCGGCGGGCCGGGGCATTATCTGGGCGCCGCACAGACCCTGGGGCGGATGCAGACCGATTACCTCTATCCCTGTCTCGCCAATCGCTCTTCGCCCAAGGAATGGGACGAGCTGGGCAAACCGGATCTGATCGCTCAGGCGATCACCAAGAAGAACAAGATCCTTGCCGAGCGGGCAGCAGCCCGGTTTGACCCCGAGACCGACGCCGCCATCCGCGCGCGATTCAGGATCCATCTGCCAGCCTGATCGCGGATGCCCGCGACGGCGCAGGTTCAGGCCTTGCGCATCTCGAAATGGTCGGGAAAGCAGAGCGCCGCCGCCATCTGCACCGTGCAGAGAGCCTCCTCGCGCGCATAGGGTGTCGCCATGGTCATCAGGTCGAGCCAGACCCCCTCGATGGCGACCCGGATGAGACGCGCGGTGTGAACCGGATCACGGCCATAGCCGCCCTCGTCCGACAGGCGCGCGCAGGTATCCTCAAGTATGCTGGTATAGGCGTCGTCCTTATCGCCACAGCTTGCCTGATAGAGCGGGCGGCTCTGCGCCTCGCCCCAGAAACTGCACCACGCGGCAAGACGCGCGGGTGTGCAGATCCTCGGGTTGAAATCGGCCTCGATCATGGCGTTCAGCTGATCTGAGGGCGCTGGCCCTGCCGCCGCGAGGGCCTCTGTCCAGTTGCGACGATATTCCTCGGCCAGATAGGCTAGTGTCTCGGACAGAAGGTTTTCCTTGGTGTCGAAATGAAACAGCACGAGACCATGCGAAATCCCCGCCGTACGCGCCACCTGCGTCAGGGTGGTGCGGGCATAGCCATGCGCCGCGAGGGTCTCGATGGTCGCCTCGATCACCTGCTGACGCCGCACATCACGGCTCATGGTGCGCGGCGGGCGCGCCGGATCGCTGTCGCATGCTTCGGTCAATGCGGCCCTCTGCCTTGTGTTTCGATCCCCTTAGCGCAAGCCCGCGACGGAGGAAAGACTTTTCTGATTGACAGGTCAGTCAGTGGACTGTCATGCTGGCGCTGCAATCCCTGTTCGACGCCGCAGGTCCCGAGGTTCCTCCCGCGGCCCGGCGACGACCTGCGCCCGCCGGGCGACGACGACCTGCGCCCGCCGGGCGACCTGGCGTCGTCCGTCCCGCAGGGCAAGAGACCGGCAAAGACCAGAAGGAACTTCCTGATGACAACGCAGGCCATTCACCCCCTCTCGCCCCGCCTCGCGCATTGCCCCGATGGCCTGCCGCGCGCCGCCTATCTCGACGCCGACTGGTTCGCGCGCGAGATGACAACGATCTTTGCCCGCCACTGGGTCATGGTGGGTCGCCTCAAGGATATCGCCCCCGGCACCATGCGGCGGGTCCGCGTCGGCGCCGCCGAGGTGGTTCTTTGTCGGAGTGCCGAGGGTGATCTCTCGGCGTTTCACAATCAGTGCCGTCACCGCGGGGCGGAATTGTGCCGGGGAGAGGTCGAACCACTGGGTCGGCTTTTGAGCTGCCCCTATCACGCCTGGGCCTATGCGGTGCAGGACGGGCGGCTGGTCTCGACCGCCTTTGCCAAGCCCACCGATGATTTTTTACCCGGCGAACACGGTCTTTTGCCGCTGGCTCTGAAAGTCTGGGCGGGCTTTGTCCTGCTCTCTGCCGCAGACACCCCGCCCGATATCTGTTCGGATGTGCCGCTGACGACCCTCGACAACTGGCCCATGGAGCATCTTGTCACCGGGCATCGCCACAGTGTCGAACTCGCCTGCAACTGGAAGGTGTTCTGGGAGAACTACTCCGAATGCCTGCACTGTCCCGGTATCCATCCTGAACTCAGCGATCTGGTGCCGGTCTATCGCAAGGGCCTGATGGCCGCGCCCGAGGCTCTGGGCTGGACCCCCGATGCCCGCGAAGAGGCGCATCTGAAGCCCGGCTCGGACAGTTGGACCCTGACCGGCACGCCTTGCGGGCCCGTCTTTGCGGGACTGAGCGCCAAGGAACGCGCCGCGGGCCACAGCTTTGTCACCCTCTGGCCCTCGGCCTATGTCGTGGCGCATGTGGATTATGTGCGCGCCGTGCGCCTGATCCCGGTCGCGCCAGAGCGCACCCGGCTGATCGCCGAGTGGTATTTTGCACCCGAAACGCTGGCCCGACCGGGCTTTGACGCCGCGGAGGTGGCAGCCTTTGCCAAGATCGTTCTGGCGCAGGATACGGAGGCCGCCGAAATGACGCAGCGCGGCATGACCTCACCGACCTTCATCCAAGCGCGCCTGATGCCCGAGGAATATGAGATCCACCGCTTTCAGCAATGGATCCTGAATGAAATGGAGAACCCGTCATGACCCGCCTGCCCTACCCCTCGATCCCCGTGCCCAATGACTGGGATCGCAAGGGCCTGCCAGCATGGACCTATCATTCCGAGGCCATGTTCGCGCTGGAACGCGAGCAGCTATTCCTGACCCATTGGCAGCTGGCCGGGCATGAAAGCGACATTCCGCGCCCCGGCGACTGGCTGAGCTTCGATCTCCTCGGAGAGCGCGCCGTGGTGATGCGCGGTGCGGACGGGGTGGTGCGCGCCTTTCACAATCTCTGCCGCCACCGTGGCGCGCGTGTGGTCGCCGGCGATGCGGGCCATTGCAAGGGATCCATCGTCTGTCCGTTCCACGGCTGGGTCTACGATCTGGACGGTGCGTTGCGCGGCCCGGCCCGGCCCTCGTCCTTCGGCGAGATGGACCGTTCCGAATTCGGACTCAAGCCCGTCGAGATGGAGATCTTTCACGGCTTTGTCTTTTTGCGCTTCTCTCCGGGACCGCAAGCACCTGTAACCGATCTACTGGCGCCTTTTGCCGCGGACTTCGCAGCCTACAAGCTGTCCGATGTGCTGCCCGCAGGCCGGATGAAATGGGAGAACGATTTGCCGGTAAACTGGAAATCGGTGCGCGATGTCGACAACGAAGGCTATCATGTGGCGATGGCACATCCGGGCTTGCAAGAGCTCTACGGGCGCACATATCGCGATCTCAATCTGGCAAATGGCCTGACGATTTCAGTCGGCTGGTTCGGTGATGCGCCGGGGCGCGGATGGTCCGTGCGCCACTATGTCCGCCACGCATCCAAGCGCACCGATCTGCCACCGCATCTTCAGAATGCCTGGACCTATTACGGCCTGTTTCCAAACACCGTAATTGCGGTGACACCGGAGGGGGCACAGTTCTATCAGGATCTGCCCGTCTCGGTCGGCATGACGCGGCAGACCGGGCGGCTCTATCGTCACAAGGACGAGACAAGACAGACGCGGCTGGCGCGTTATTTGTCCTATCGCATCGACCGGGCAACCTCGATGGAAGATCGGCAATTGTCGATCTGGTCCAACGAGTCGATGAAATCCTCCTCGTTCGAGGGATTTCATCTGTCGGACCTCGAATATGGTCTGCGTTGTCATCATCAAGGGCTGCGCCATCTCATGCCGGTCATGACGCAGGCCGAAGCACCGCCCGAGTACGACCTCGCCCGGCTGAACCACGAAATCAAGGAGCGATCCAAAGCAGATGTCTGACTTCAGCCCGACTGACCTTCTAGAGGAACTGTTGCACTTGCAGACGCCGCTGGATGAGCCGGGTTCTGGCCGGGTCCGATATGGTGCGGCCATGGCGCTTTGGCGGGCCGGGCGGCTTAGCGAGGCACAGCTTGAGGTCTACAGAGAAGCAGCGGCCCATGACGAACGTGACCCCAGTAAGATGCTCAAGGCACGTGGCCTGCCGATCGTGGTGGACGGGTCAGATGATTACACCATTGCCATCAAGTCTTTGGCGGCGGCTGCCGAAACCTATCTGCTTGCCCTGTCGCATCCGGGACAGGAAGATGTGCGCCGAGGCCTAGCCCGGCGCGGCTCGACACCTCAGAGCATCACGCCACTGTCCAACCCCGTTGTCACGCGCTGGCTTGATGCGGCTCTGTCCGCGATTGCGAGCCCGCACCTTGCTCTGGCGAAGGCTATCGCTGACGCTGCCCCGCACCTGCGATGGGTATCATATGGGGCCTATCCGCGGGACCTTATCGGGGACTCATTTGCCGAGGGCCACGCCTTTGCCTCGCTGATCGGAAAGGGTGCCCCTTATGACATGCCGGATTTCAAGCTTGGCCTCTTTATCATCGCGCCGCATGTGCTTTACCGCGACCACATGCATCCGGCCGCAGAGCTTTACGCGCCCCTGACCGGACCACATGGCTGGCGATTTGGCATTGATCAGCCGCGCCAGATCAAACCCGCGCATGAACCGGTCTGGAATCCCTCCAATCAGCCGCATCTCACGCGGACCGGATCAACCCCGTTCCTCGCCTTCTACGTCTGGACATCAGATGTTCATGCCGTGGCCCATGTCCTGCCCGCAAAAGATTGGCCGGAACTTGAGAAATGGCACATCTAGAAAGAACGGCGCGGTCCACGTCACATCCTTGAGGTCCGGGCGGCGCGGCAATCCAACCTGAGCGCCATCCCAATGAGGGCCATGCTATCGGCCCGCAAATCGACGGACCGGATCACACCCAATCGCGGCGAGCGACCAAGACCGACGATAAACCGCCGACATGCCGCCTGCCCCGCCCAAGTGCTAGAACACCGGATCGTTCTTGACCCTGCGTCCGACTCGCAGCCTGGACCCGCCGAGCAACGCCATGACTCCCGCGACCAGACTGGCCAGACACAGATCACAGGATCAGGTATCCCTGACACGCTCGCATTGGCAGGCCGAGGCCATGGACGATGAGCTGGATGCCGAATCATTCTGAATTTTCTTGACCTTTTCGTATCTTGGTCCCGACAAGCCGCCTGTCCGGTCGTTCAAGGATCACATTCCCCCCGCGCGCTCTGGACAACTGAACCGAACGGTTTATCCTCTCGCGAGAGTGTCGGAAAAGGAGAGTCCCCCGGTGCAATTGTCTGTCAACGGCGCAGCCTATCCGCTCGAGGATCTGGAACCGGAGATGCCTCTTCTCTGGGTGCTGCGTGATGTGCTGGGCCTCACGGGGCCGAAATATGGCTGCGGCATTGCCCAATGCGGGGCCTGCACCGTGCATATCGAGGGCACAGCGGTGCGATCCTGTCAGGTGCGCCTGGGCGATGTCTGGGGGCCGATCACCACGATCGAGGGGCTTGGCACGCCCGAGGTGCCGCACCCGGTGCAGGCAGCCTGGATCCGCCATCAGGTCGCGCAATGCGGCTATTGCCAATCGGGCCAGATCATGCAGGCTGCACATCTTCTGGCAGAGAACCCCGATCCCACGGATCAGGACATCGACGACGCGATGTCCGGCAATCTCTGCCGCTGTGGCACCTATCCGCGCATCCGCGCCGCGATCCGGGACGCCGCCCAATCGCTGCGCAAGGGAGCCTGAGCCATGGGGCGTGTGAAAACCATCGCCCGCCGGAGCTTTCTCGTGGGCTCCGCTGCAATTGCCGGGGGCGTGGCCTTTGGCGTCTGGCGCTACAGGACGCCCCATGCAAACCCCCTGCTCGCGGGACTGCCCGAGGCTGCGGCGGCGCTGACGCCCTATGTCCTCATCACCGCCGATGCGATCACCCTGATCACGCCGCGCGCCGACAAGGGACAGGGCGCCACCTCCGTACAGGCCGTGCTCATCGCCGAGGAACTCGATGTCGATCTCGATCAGATTCGGACGGATCCCGGCGCGCCGAGCGCGGCCTATTACAACACCGCCCTTGCCGGCGATGCCCTGCCCTTCAGGTCCACGGACCAGAGCTTTCTGGCCGAGACCACCCGCAAGGTGATGGATGCGCCGATGAAATTTCTCGGGCTTCAGATCACCGGCGGATCGACCACCGTGCCGGATGGCTACGAGAAGCTGCGCCGTGCCGGCGCGGTGGCGCGCGAGACGCTCAAGGCCGCCGCGGCCACGCTGCATGGCGTGGATGCGGCCGATCTGCGCACCGCGCGCGGCGCCGTGATCCTGCCCGACGGCACCCGGATCCCCTATCAGAGCCTCGCCAAGGTGGCGGCGGGCATCGATCCCGTGACCAATGTCACCCTGCGTGCGCCCGATGCCTGGCGGCTGATCGGCAAGCCCATGCAGAGGATCGACATCGTTGCAAAATCCACCGGAACCCAGATCTACGGGATCGACCTGCGCCTTCCCGGCATGGTCCACGCCGCGCTTCGGCTCAATCCGGCACAGGGCAGCGCGATGCTCAGCCACGACGCGACCGCCGCCATGCAGATGCGCGGTGTGCTCAAGGTGGTGCCACTCGCGGGGGGAATCGGCGTGATCGCCGACAACAGCTGGCGGGCCATGCAGGCGGTGCAGGAGATTTCCGTCGAATGGGGTCCATCCTCGGCTCCCGTCGGGATGGAGGGGCATTGGCAGGCCCTCTCCGACAGTTTCACCGCGGAGCATCGGGACAGCCAGCTGCGTGACGACGGCAATGTCAAGCAGGCCCTTGCCGAGACCACGTCGGTCGAGGTCGAGTATCGCGCGCCCTACCTTGCCCATGCGCCTCTGGAGCCGCTGAATGCCACCGTTCTCTATACATCCGAGCGGATGGACATCTGGACCGGAACCCAGGTGCCGCGCTTCGTGCAAAAGAACGCCGCCGCCATCGCCGGGCTCGATACCGATCAGGTCAATGTCCATGCGCAGATGATCGGTGGCAGCTTTGGTCACAGGCTCGAGGATGAGGTGGTGCGCCACGCCACCAGATTGGCGATGGCCCTGCCCGGTCGCCCCGTGAAACTGACCTATTCGCGCGAAGAGGACATGGCACATGACTTTCCGCGCCAGATTGCAATGGGCCGCGGGCGCGGGCGCGTCTCAGAGGGACGGGTTCTGGCCTTCGATCTGGGCATCTCCATGCCCTCGGTCCTCACCTCACAGATGGGTCGGCAGGGCTTGCCCGTGGCTGGTCCCGATCTCCAGATCGTCGCGGGCGCCTGGGACCAGCCCTTTGCCATTCCGCATTACCGCGTCACCGGCTATCGCGCGCGGGATCTCATGCCGGTCAGTTCCTGGCGCTCGGTGGGCGCGTCCTCGAACGGATTTTTTCACGACAGCCTGCTCGACGAGTTGATCCACGCCGCCGGGGCGGATCCGCTGGAGGAACGCCTGCGCTTGTGCGATCACAGCCCCTCGCGCAAGGTTCTGGAGGCGGTGGGAGAGATGTCGAATTGGGGCAGCACCCTGCGGTCGGAACAGGGGCGCGGCGTGGCCTTCTGCCTGTCTTTCGGCGTGCCCTGCGCCCAGGTCGTGGAGGTCAGCGCGACGAGCGCGGGCATCCGCATCGACCGGGTTTTCGTCGCCGCCGAGGTCGGCCGCATCATCGACCCGGTCAATTTCGAGGGGCTGGTCAAGGGCGGCGTGGTGTTCGGCCTAGGCCATGCGATGAATTGCCAGATCACCTATGCGGAAGGGGCGGCGGAGCAGCAGAATTTCGACAGCTTTCAAGGCCTGCGCCTCTATCAATGCCCCGAGATCACGGTGCGCGGGCTGGAGAATGGCAACCGGATCCGCGGCATTGGAGAGCCCCCGGTGCCGCCCGCCGCCCCGGCGCTGGCCAATGCGATCTTTGCCGCCACCGGCCAGCGCCTGCGCGAGATGCCGTTCGACAAATTCGTGACCTTCGTCTGACGCCCCCTTGTCGAAGGTCGTGACCAGTGCTTGAACGGGGCCATGGTGTCTCATGCTCTGACCACGCTCGCGCTTCTGGCGCTCGCGGCCGTCTCTGGCCCGCTGGCACAGGCGATGGGCTTGCCCCTGCCCTATCTGCTCGGGCCGCTGGCGGGGTCGGCGCTGGTGGCGACGTTGGCGCCGCATCGCCTGCCACCGGGCTACAAGTTCCCGCAGCGCCTCCGCCTGCTGTTTCTGGCGATCATCGGGCTGATGATCGGGGCGCAGGTGACGCCCGCGCTCTATGCAGAGGTGCGTCAGTTCCCGCTTTCCTTTGCTGCTGTCACCGTCTTTGTCGGGCTGGCGCATGGCATCGGCTATGCGATCCTGCGCCATATCGGGGGCTATGACACGACAACGGCGCTCTATGCCAGCACGCCCGGCGGGCTTTACGAATCGATCGCCATGGGCGAGGCGGCGGGGGCCGACATGAACCGCCTGATGATCCAGCAATTCCTGCGCATCGTGGTGGTGGTCACGGCCCTGCCCCTCGGCCTCTCGCTGTGGATCGGGGAACCGGTGGGCAGCGCGGGAGGCATGACGCTGGCGCGCGCCGATGTGCCCTGGTCAGACCTGCCGCTCATCCTGGCTGCGGGCCTGGGTGGCTTGGCCCTAGGTCATCTGCTGCGCCTGCCGGCGGGTCAGATGACCGGACCGATGGCCCTCGCGGCGCTTCTCTCGCTGACTGGGTGGCTCGGCTTTGATATCCCGCAATGGCTGGTCAATCTGGCGCAGATGGTGATCGGAACCGCCCTCGGCATGCGCTTTACAGGGTTGAGCCGCGCACTGCTCTTGCGCGGCGCTGGTCTGTCGCTGTTGTCGGTAGGCGCGATGCTGGCGCTTGGCGCCGCGCTGGCGCTGGCGCTTCACCATGCCACCGGAGAGGCGGTCGATGTGCTGATGATCAGCCTCGCGCCGGGTGGCGTGACAGAAATGGCGCTCGTTGCCCTGAGCCTTCAGGCCAACCCGGCCTTTGTGACGCTGCATCATGTCTATCGCATCCTGCTCACCGTGGTTCTGCTGGGTCTGCTCACCCGGTTGCGGCGGCGGACAGGTTGACGGCGACAGCCCCATGTGAACCGGACGGATCTGGGTATTTGTGCCAAGAAGAAACCCCAGAGGACGCGACAGAAGGCTTTGACAGAATCTCACAGGCACGCTATCTGAACATTTGTTCATTTAAAACGAAGGATCCCCGCCATGCGCATTCAGGACACAGCCGCGCTCATCACCGGTGGTGCCTCCGGCCTTGGCGAGGCCACCGCGCGGCACTTTCGCGCACAGGGCGCGCAGGTCGTGCTGCTGGATCGCGACCGGGCGCGCGGCATGCAAATGGCGACCGAGATTGGCGCTGGCTTTGTCGAGACCGATGTGACCGACGAGGACTCGGTCATGCGGGCGATCGCAGCCGCGACAACGCGGATGGGCCGGATCACGGCGGTTGTGAATTGTGCAGGCATCGCCACCGGCGAAAAGACGCTGGGGCGCGACGGGCCGCATCGGCTGGACTCTTTTCGCCGGACCCTCGACATCAATCTCCTCGGCACGTTCAACGTCGCCCGCCTTGCGGCGGTCGCGATGCTGGAGAATGCGCCCGACGCCGATGGCGCGCGCGGCGTGATCATCAACACCGCCTCGATCGCCGCCTTTGACGGGCAGAAGGGACAAGCCGCCTATGCCGCCTCCAAGGGCGGGATCGTCGCGCTCACGCTGCCGATGGCGCGCGATCTGGCGCGCGAGGGTATCCGCGTCATGGCCATCGCACCGGGGACCTTTGCCACGCCCATGCTGCGCGGCTTGCCGCAGGAGGTTCAGGACAGTCTGGCGGCGGAAGTCCCCTTTCCCACACGCCTCGGCGATCCGGCCGAATACGCGGCCCTCGCCGCCTTCATCGTGACCTGCGGTTATCTCAACGGAGAGGTGATCCGGCTCGATGGCGCGCTGCGGATGCGATGACGGCTCAGACCTCGGCGCGCTCAGCGAGGGCCAGCCATTCTTCTTCGGCGGCAGTCAGCGCGGATTGTCGGCTCATCAGGGCCTCTGTCGCCTTTTTGAACTTGACCGGTTCGCGGGTGAACAGGCCGGGATCGGCCAGCAGATCCTCGAGCCGGCCGATTTCGGCCTGAAGCCGCTCGATCAGACCGGGCAACTCCTCCAGCCGATGCCGTTCGGTGAAACTCAAACCCGAACTAGCTTGTCTTTCGGACTTGAGGTTGACCGTCTTGACCTCTGATTGAATAGTGTTTTTCCTTACTTCGTCGGGGGATGGAGCGCCCCGCTGCGCGCGGTAGTCCGACCAGCCGCCCGCATAGACAGTGGCGCACCCATCCCCCTCCATCGCAATCGTGGTGGTCGCCACGCGGTCAAGAAAATCACGGTCGTGGCTGACCAGCAGCACCGTGCCGTCATAGTCGTCGAGCAGTTCCTGCAAGAGATCGAGTGTCTCGATATCGAGATCGTTGGTCGGCTCGTCGAGAACCAGGAGATTGCTCTCCCGCGCCATCAACTTGGCCAGCAGGAGACGCGCCTTTTCTCCCCCAGACAGGGATCGGACAGGCGCGCGGACCTGCCGCTCGTCAAACAGGAAATCCTTGAGATAGCCCACCACATGGCGCGGCTGCCCGCGCACAAGAACCTGATCGGCCTGCCCCGAGACGCGCATCTCGGCATCCCCCGTGAGGCTCTCCCAGAGCGACATCTCCGGATCAAGCCTTGCACGCGCCTGATCGAAGACCGCCGGCATCAGATTGGTGCCATGAAGGACCGTGCCGCAATCCGGCGCGATCTCCTTGAGGAGCATCCGCAAGAGCGTCGTCTTGCCCACGCCATTGGGCCCGACAAAGGCTACCCGGTCCCCGCGCAGGATCCTGATGGAGAAATCGCGCAGGATGAGGGTGTCGCCATAGGCCTTTGTAATTCCTACCGCTTCGATGACCTTTCGCCCAGAGGCCGTGCCTGCCTCGAGCGCCATGGCCGCCGCGCCCTGCCGCCGGATCTGGGCCGCACGTTCCGCCCGCAGATCGGCCAAGGCGCGCACCCTGCCCTGATTGCGCTTGCGCCGCGCACTGATCCCTTCGACCGCCCACCGCGCCTCGGCCTTGATCTTGCGGTCAAGTTTGTGGCGCTGCATATCCTCGTCGTCCCAAACCTTGTCGCGCCAAGCCTCAAAATGCTCGAATCCGGTTTCCTGTCGTCGCACCATTCCTCTGTCTATCCAGAGTGTTGCACGGCTAAGTTGACGTAGAAATGCACGGTCGTGGCTGATCAGGACAAAGCCCTTTCGGCTGTCGCGCAACTCGGTCTCGAGCCAAGCGATCGCCTCGATATCGAGATGGTTCGTCGGTTCGTCCAGCAGCATCAGGTCGGGGGACTCGGCCATCAGCTTGGCGAGGGCGGCCCGCCGCCGCTCGCCGCCCGAGGCGGTGGCCACCGGGCGTGCCGGATCGAATTTGAGCCCCTCGCAAGCCATCTCGACGCGGTAGTGCTCGCTCTCATCCAATTTGCTCGCGGCATAATCGCCCAGAGTTGCATGGCCAGCCATATCCGGGTCCTGCTCCATATAGCCGACCCTGACACCTGGAGTGACGATCCGTGCGCCACGGTCGGGCTCGATCAGGCCCGCCATGACCTTCAACAGGGTGGATTTGCCCGATCCGTTGCGCCCCACCAGCGCCACCCGATCACCGGGTTGAATCACGAGCGATAGATCGGCAAAGATCGGCTCCCCCCCAAAGGTGAGAGAGATATTGGTCAATTGCAAAAGCGGAGCGCGTGCCATGGGCGCGGGCTATCCTGCGCCCGATGAAGCGTCAAGCGAAAGCCGCAGCTACGCGGTGATCGCCCGCAACAGGCGTTTTCGGGTCTCGGGAATTGCCCCAATCTCGACCCCGGTGAAGACATGCATCGTGTTCATCTGGCGGTCGATCACCGCGTGATCGCTGACCCAGCCCCCCATCAGCAGATATGTGCGCAAGAGCGGTGGCATGTGGCGCATCGCCAGCTTGAGATCGGTCTTGTGGCGACGCAGCGCGCGGGCGAATCGAAACACGCTTGGGGCCTTCACGCGCGGCCACCAGCGGCGCGGCGCGAGGTGGCGCTCTCGCAGCATCGCGAAGGCATCGAGATAGGCCTCGGCCTCGGTCCCCTTGAAGGACGAGCAGCCAAAGAGCATCTCGATCCCGTTCTCATCCACAAAGCGCGTCATCGCCGCCCATGCCACGCGCAGGATGTCGGGATCCATGATGTCGGGCGCGATGCAGAACCGGCCCATCTCGGCCATCTTGCCCTTGAACTCCGAGAGCGCCGACAATTCGTAGAATTGCGCCGAGTAGCACTTGGCGATGTCCGACCCTCTGGTCAGGACAAGAATGCGAAAGCAGCAGACCAAGCGCCCGCCGATCCGTTCTTCGACAAGAAAATGCGTGCAGATCCCGTCGAACTTGTCCTCGTCGAGCCCCTCCTTCAGTCCGAGAAAGGCCTGCGCCCTCAGTCCCTGCGCGGCGCGGATATCCTCGATCGAGTGGCCAATCCTCGCGCGATACCGCCAGTTCCTCAAAGCCGGCATGATGCGATCCCCAAAGCCTGTGCAACGCTATCCGCAAGGCGATTAGCACGCAAGACGTGACAGGGCCGTGACCACGATCAGTTTCCGAGGGATCAGTTTCCGAAGGCGCCTGCCGGGTTGATGTTGCCGATATTGCCAAGCAATTGCCGCAGGAAGCCGTTGCGCACAACCGAGGAGTCGGTCACGCGGCGGGCGAGCGGCACGATCTGCCCATCCGCGAGGCTGAAACTCTCGATATTTGCGATTGTGTCATCCTCGTTGAACGAAATCGCCAGAACCTGCCGTTCAACAACTTCGGGGCGATACATGCCATAGGTCCGGATTCGGCTCCGCACATAGTAGTAATCCCCGTCGCTCAGCACCCCTGAGACCGAAGGCGGCCCGATGGAATCGTCCACCGTAGCCCGGGTATCGACGCCCACGACGAGATTTTGCAGATCTTCCTCGGGCGGGACATAACCATGATTGCGGTAAGTGGCCGAACAGGCCGCCATGATCAGCAGACCGCACAGCGCCAGCGCGCGCACTACCCGGTATTTGGCTGCTGTCATCTCTGCCCTCTTGTCTTGGCCGCAAGCGGCTTTTATCCCGCTTACAACAAGGTGGTGCTGAGGTTCAAGAAAGGAAGCACGGGAAGACATGACACAACGCCCACAAAATGCGAATAAATTGCGAGTTGCGAACCTCTCGGTCCGGCGGCCGGTCACGTTCGATCTGGCCCCTGATGCGCGAGATCAGGCCCGGATCGCCACCGAACTGGATCTTCTGGGGCTTCGAAAGCTTCGCTTTCAGGGAAACCTGACCGCGCAGGGACGTGACATGTGGCTGCTTCGCGCGAGACTGGGGGCGACGGTGGTGCAACCTTGCGGGATCACCCTTGCCCCCGTCACCACGCGTATCGAAGAGCATATCCTGCGCCGGTTTGCTCCGGAGCCTGACGCCAGCGAGATGGCCGCTGGCGTGGAGACCGAGATGCCGGAGGATGACAGTCTGGAACTTCTGGGGACAGAGTTCGACTTGCGCCGCGTGATGATCGAAGCCCTTTCGCTTGCCTTGCCCAGCTATCCCCGGGCCGAAGGGGCTGAATTGGGACAGATCACCGTGACCGAGCAGGGCGTGATCCCGCTCGGCGATGCAGAGAGCAAACCCTTTGCCCAGCTCGCCGCTCTGCGCACCAAATTACAAAAGGACGAGTAGCGCGCCAAGAATCGCTTGCTCCGAACACAAATCGCTGTATTTTCCCCCTCTCACCGGAATTTGGGGTTGAATCGGCGGCTCGGAACAGATTAAGAGCCGCGGATACCCGTGTAACAGGGCCAGATCGGCCCACAGGAATTGAGGTTGCGACATGGCCGTCCAACAAAACAAAGTATCGAAATCGCGCCGCAACAATCGTCGCGCCCATGACGCATTGGTAGCAGGCAATCCCAACGAATGCCCCAACTGCGGGGAATTGAAGCGCCCACATCATGTTTGCGCGTCCTGCGGTCATTACGCGGAACGCGAAGTGGTTGCGATGGTGACTGAAGTGGACCTGGAAGACGACGCGGCCTGAACGCAGATTAGGCGATTGACTGAATGACCGCACTCACGAACCAGTCCAAGGTGGGTGCGGGGCGCACCATCATCTCGGTTGACGCGATGGGCGGCGATCAAGGCGCGGCCACGGTTATTGCCGGCATTTACGCTTCTGCACGCCGAAACTCGGAGGTCGGTTTCATCCTGCACGGCCCCAAGGATGAACTTGAGCGGTTGGTCGCCAAGCGCAAGGGGCTCGCCGAACGCTGCGAAATCCGCCACGCGCCTGAAATTGTCACCATGCGGGACAAGCCCAGCCATGTTGTCCGTCACGGGCGCAACACCTCGATGTGGTCAGCACTCGACTCAGTGCGCAACGGCGAGGCAACGGTCTGTGTGTCTTGTGGCAATACCGGCGCATTGATGTTGATGTCGGTGATACGCCTGCGCAAGTTGCCCGGCATCTCGCGCCCGGCGATTGCGGTGATGTGGCCTTCGCAGAACCCGCAAAAACACAACATCATGCTCGGCGGCGGGGCAGATATCCGGGCCGACGCAAAGGATCTTATGCAATACGCGCTGATGGGCGCGTCCTATGCACGCAACGGCTATGGTCTTGCGCGCCCGCGGATCGGCCTTCTGAACGTCGGCACCGAAGAACACAAGGGACGTGCCGAACTGAAGGGAGCCCATGACCTCATTGCCGCAAATGCCGAGAGTGCCGATTACGAGTTCGTGGGATTTGTCGAAGGCCGCGATCTGCCAGGGACGCGCTGCGATGTGATCGTGACCGACGGATTTACAGGCAACGTGGCGCTCAAGACCGGAGAAGGCATTGCCAAGCTGATCTCGGATCTGCTGCGCGAGGCGTTCCAGTATTCACCGCTGTCGCGGCTCGCGTCGCTTCTGGCCTACACCTCGCTCGCGCGCCTCAAAAGACGGGTTGACCCGAGCCGCGCCAATGGTGGCGTTTTTCTGGGGCTGAACGGCACTGTGGTGAAATCCCATGGCGCGGCAGACGCAACCGGGGTTTCCTCGGCCATCAAGTTGGCCTTCGAGCTGGCACAATCGAACTTTTCCGCGAAACTCGCAGCGCGGGTTGCATCTGCTGCATCGCTGGATCAGGATGCCGGGATAGAAAAACAATCCGACGGTGAGACTGAATGACTTTGCGCGCCGCTGTCGAAGGGGTGGGACACTACCTGCCGGATCGCATCGTTCCAAACTCCGAATTCGAAAAGACACTGGACACATCGGATGAGTGGATCAGGACTCGGTCAGGCATCGAACGTCGGCGCTTTGCCGCCGAAGGGCAGACCACGTCGGACATGGCCACACGGGCGGCCCGTGCGGCTCTGGCCCATGCCGGGCTGACGGGGGAGGATATCGACGGCATCATCGTCGCCACTTCGACGCCCGATCTGACCTTTCCGTCGGTTGCGACGATGGTTCAGAAAGAACTGGGGATGACGCGCGGCTTCGGGTTCGACCTTCAGGCGGTCTGCGCCGGTTTCATCTATGGCATGACCACCGCCAACGCCCTCATCCTCACCGGTCAGGCGCGGCGTATCCTCGTGATCGGGGCGGAAACCTTCAGTCGGATCATGGACTGGACCGACCGCTCGACCTGTGTGCTTTTCGGAGACGGCGCGGGCGCACTGGTGCTGGGGGCGACGGACGGCATCGGCAGCAATGAAGATCGTGGCATCCTCTCCTCCGATCTCAATTCGGACGGGCGTTATCGCGACATGCTTTATGTCGATGGCGGCGTGTCCTCGACAGGACAGTCGGGCAAACTGCGCATGCAGGGTAATCCGCTGTTCCGGCAAGCCGTCGAGAAACTCACCTCGACCGCCGATGCTTCGCTTGAAAAGATCGGCCTGACCGGAACTGATTTGGACTGGATCGTCCCGCATCAAGCCAACATCCGCATCATTCAGGGAACCGCCAAGAAGATGGGTCTGCCGATGGAACGGGTGATCGTCACCGTTCAAGATCACGGCAACACCTCTGCCGCATCGATTCCACTGGCCCTGTCTGTCGGTGTCGAGCAAGGCAAGATCAAGGTTGGTGATCTTTTGCTGACCGAAGCGATTGGCGGCGGCCTGGCCTGGGGATCGGTCGTCCTGCGTTGGTAATTCCGCACCAAACGGGCAAAAAGTCGCGCTTGAGCAGAGCGGCCTAAGTGGTTGAGATTGACTCGTAAAATTCTTCGGCCTTACAGTGCTTGAAAAAAAGCGGGGATGTGATGACCGAGAAAACACTGACACGAATGGATTTGAGCGAGGCGGTTTTCCGCGAAGTTGGGTTGTCTCGAAATGATGCCGCTCAACTGGTCGAGAGTGTCCTAGACCATATGTCGGATGCTCTGGTGAACGGCGAACAGGTCAAGATATCATCTTTCGGCACCTTTTCGGTGCGGGACAAGACGGCCCGCATCGGGCGCAATCCAAAGACCGGTGAAGAAGTGCCGATCAATCCGCGCCGGGTGCTGACCTTTCGCCCCTCACACCTGATGAAGGATCGTGTGGCGATCGGCAACAAGAGCTGAGGGACGCGGCGCAGATGGCCAAATCCGTTGACGCCTTTCGCACGATCAGCGAAGTGGCCGAATGGCTAGAGGTTCCGCCGCATGTCCTGAGGTTCTGGGAAAGCAAGTTCTCGCAGGTCAAACCGGTCAAGAGAGCTGGTGGCCGACGCTATTACAGACCTGCCGATATGCTGCTTCTGGGCGGTATCAAGGTGCTTCTGCACGACGAGGGCATGACCATCAAGGGCGTGCAGAAGCTGTTGGGCGAGCACGGTGCACGCCACGTTTCGGATAGATCACCATCCCTGGAGAGAATCACTGGTGATATGGCCGGTGGCATGTTGATCGATGCCACGCTTGAACCCTCAGTCTCCGCCGAAATGGGTAGCCTTGAAAGGCCTGACGACACCGGCGATATCGCGGGCAAAGAGGACGAAACGGATGCGTTTGATGCAGATCCGGGCCGGGCAGATCAAGGGCAACGGCAAGCGAGAGATCTGGACGATGAACGATCCATTGCACCGGCCCCCTCCGAGATATTTGCCGCCACAGACTCGCTGGAGCCGACGGGCCCTGCGGACATGCCTCCAGAGGATCCGGCACGGGAGCTAGCCCATGAGCCAGCGTCAGACACAGGCAGCGCGCCCAACCTACCAACCCTGCCGGATCTGCCCGAGGATGCTGATGACGACATACCCGCAGCCCCCGGCCCACTGGCAGCCATTGCTGCACTGACACATCCTGTTTCGCACGCGGACGCCGCGCGCCTCGCGCTGCTTTTCAACCGGCTCCGCGTCTTGGGTGAGGCTACCACGTCCAAGATGGGCGACAGGGACTGAAATTTGGGATTTCCCCCTTGCTCCCGCAGACAAAACCGGTATGAACAGCCCATCGTCGGGCTATGGCGCAGCCTGGTAGCGCGTCCGTCTGGGGGACGGAAGGTCGCAGGTTCAAGTCCTGCTAGCCCGACCAATACAACCGACGATCCCGCCATCCGCCCCCTTGGGCACCGCAACCAGGATGCGGGGCGGCCAAGGGGACAGGGATGACCGGGGTTCTTTCCAGCCAGCAAATTCGAACGATGATCGCGGCGGGCCAGTTGACCGGCACGTCGCAGATCACACCAGAGCAGGTGCAACCCGCAAGCCTCGATCTGCGCCTCGGATCGGTCGCTTATCGAGTCCGCGCCTCCTTTCTCACCGGCGCGGGGCGAACCGTCGCTGAACGTCTCAAGGAATTCGAGATGCACCGCATCGACCTGCGCGACGGCGCGGTGCTGGAAAAGGGCTGTGTCTATGTGATCCCGCTAATGGAGAGCCTGGCTCTCCCCAAGAGCGTGCAGGCGGTCGCCAACGCAAAATCCTCGACCGGACGCCTGGATCTTCTGACCCGCATGATAACGGATGGCGGCGTGGAATTTGATCGGGTTGCGGCAGGCTATGCAGGGCCGCTCTATGCCGAAGTCTGTCCCCGTTCTTTCTCCGTTTTGGTGCGGCCCGGCATGCGGCTCAATCAGATCCGCCTTCGCAACGGTCAGGCGGTATTGACCGATGACATCTTGCACGCGCTGCACGCCACGACACCGCTTGTCGATGGTCCGGCGGTCATCAATGACGGGTTGGGCTTTTCCGTCGATCTGCGTCCCATCGGCAGCACTTTGGTCGGCTATCGCGCCAAACCCCATACGGGCGTGATAGATCTCGACCTGATCGGACATTACGACCCCACGAAATTCTGGGAGCACGTCCATGCCGAAGATGGACATATCATCCTCGACCCGGGAGCCTTCTACATTCTGGTCAGTCGTGAAACGGTGCACATTCCGCCCGACTACGCAGCCGAAATGGCACCCTATGTTGCCATGGTCGGCGAGTTTCGCGTTCATTACGCGGGCTTTTTCGATCCCGGATTCGGCCATGACGCGGCAGGTGGCCTCGGATCCCGCGGCGTGCTTGAAGTCAGGTGCCACGAGGCACCCTTTGTGCTGGAACATGGTCAAATCGTCGGGCGGCTGATCTATGAGAAAATGGAGACCGTACCCGACCAGCTCTATGGCGTCGGAATTGCATCAAACTATCAGGGTCAAGGCCTGAAGCTGAGCAAGCACTTCAGAGCCTGAGGGCCACTCAGAACCGGCCGATCTTGCGCCCCAACCTCATCGCCTGATGCCCCGTCTGCACGGTCCACATGTCATCCGGCCCGTGCGTGATGCCACTTCCCTTGGGTATGCCGACGGCATCCAGACCCACATTGATCCCTCCGCGCATAACAAGACGCGGGATCATTCGGAGCATCATGCTGATAAACTGATTACCGTTCCACGCATCTCTTTCTAGCCTGATGTCCTCACACGTCGCATCTGAATGTGCCAGTTTCCCGGCTGCGCGACAGGTCGCACGCAACTCCGATCTCAATCTTCAAAGAGCTCATTCTGACCCGGCGCAGCCTCGTCTTCATCTTCCCCGCCTTCGCCGATTTGCGGCATGAGTCCCGGTGGTGGGCGGTTTTCCAGCAATCCGGCAGCGCGCAACTCCTTGAGCCCCGGCAGATCGCGGGCGCTTTCCAGCCCGAAGTGATCAAGGAAGGCCTGCGTGACCACGAAGGTCACAGGCCGCCCCGGTGTCATCTTGCGGCGTCCGAACCTGATCCATTCCATCTCAAGCAATTGATCAACCGTGCCGCGGCTGACGGAGACGCCACGGATTTCTTCGATTTCGGCACGGGTGACAGGCTGATGATAGGCGATGATCGCCAGCGTCTCGATCGCGGCACGGCTCAACTTGCGGGTCTCGATCGTTTCCCGCTGCATCAGATAACCCAGATCGGGCGCGGTACGGATTGCCCACGCATCGCCGACACGGACCACGCGCACCCCGCGCCCTTCATAGCGCCGGCACAGATGCACCATCGCCTCGGCTGGATCGCAGCCATGCGGCATGCGTTCAGCCATCTCGATGGTCGTAAGCGGTTCCGCACTGGCAAAGAGGATCGCCTCCAGCATACGTTCCTGTTCGAAAATCGGGGGCGCCCTGAATAAACTTTGTTCTTTTTTTTCTGAATCTTGTGGCATGATATTAATCCTTGCGCCGCAACTCGATCGGCGCGAACGTCTCAGACTGTCTGATTTCGACCCGCCCCTCCTTGACCAGTTCCAGCGAGGCCGCAAAGGTCGATGCGGTGGCAGATCTACGGCGCATCGGATCCGTCGTGAAGCCGTCCGGCAGATAGCTTAGAATGTCAGTCCAGGTTCCAGCAAATCCGATCATGCCACGCATCCGTTCCAGCGCCTGCTCCATTGTGAAGATTGCATCACGATCCATCACGAAGGGGCGAAACTCGTCGCGCGTCCGAATACGCGCATAGCCCTGCATGAGGTCGAGCAGCGTTGCCGAATAGCGCACCCGGCGAACACGCGCCACATCCTCGGGAATCCCGCGCGAAAAGACATCGCGCCCCAGCCGGTCGCGCGCCATCAGACGCGCCGCACAGTCTCGCATGGCCTGCAAACGCTCCAACTGAAACGCCAGATGCGCCGCCATATCCTCGCCCGAGGGGCCATCTTCGGCCGGGTCCGGCGGCAAAAGAAGGCGTGACTTCAAGAAGGCGAGCCACGCCGCCATCACCAGATAGTCAGCCGCCAGCTCCAGCCTCAGCGCCTTGGCCTGCTCGACAAACGCAAGATATTGCCGCGCCAGATCAAGCACGGAGATCTTGCGCAGGTCCACCTTCTGCGTGCGGCTCAGCGTGAGCAGCAGATCAAGCGGACCTTCAAAGCCGTCGACATCGACGATCAGCGACTCGGCGGCCAGTCGTTCAGCAATCCTCGCCGCTCCGCTGACGTTCTCGAAATCGTCCTCAACCATGCCTGCGCCCGCCCGTCAGCGTCTCAAGCTGAGCCGTGAGGGCGGAAATGTCAACCGGATCGGGGGACTTGCGCTGTGCCAAGGTCCGTTCCGCGCGCGCCTGCGCGACTGCAGACATCGCACCTGCGGCCTCAGCGACCTGCTGCCGTTCGTCCAGAGTGCCGTTGCAATGCAGAATCACATCGCAACCTGCGTCGAGGGCGGCGCGCACGAGATCGCACAGCCCCCCTTTGAGGGCCTTCATCGAGATGTCATCAGTCATGATCAAGCCATCAAAGCCGATCTCGTCGCGGATCACCTGCATGACACGGGCGGAAGTCGTCGCCGGGAGATCATCCAGCTCCGTGTAGACCACATGCGCCGTCATTGCCATCGGCAGGTCACAAAGCGCCCGGAAGGGCACGAAATCGCTCTCGCGCAGCACCTTCAGTGAAGCGTCGACAACTGGCAGGTCGTGATGGCTGTCGGCCGCGGCGCGGCCATGGCCGGGGATGTGCTTCACAATCGGCAATACGCCTCCGTCCAGCAAACCATCCGCCACCGCACGGCCAAGCTGCGTTACCGTATGGGGATCATTTCCGTAGCATCGATTGCGCAAAAAGAAATGTGTGGCAGGTCCGAACACATCGACCAGCGGCGCGCAATTGCTGTCGATCCCGAGGCCATTGAGCTCCGCCGCAATCAGGCGATAGCGAAGATACATCGCCTTCGCGGCCCCCGCCCCAGCCTGCTCGACCTGATCGAGCGGCGCAGGCCAATCGCGCCAGAACGGAGGATGCAGGCGTTGGACGCGGCCACCTTCCTGATCGATCATGATCACCGCATCATGGCCAGCAGCCTCGCGCAGTTCCGCGCAGAGCGCGCGCACTTGATTGGGCGTGTCGATATTGCGTGCAAAGAGAATGAAACCGAAAGGCCGGACCGCGCGAAAGAGTGTCTTTTCCTGTGGTGTCAGATGCAACCCCTCGGCATCCAGAATGACAGCACCGTAAGGCGTCACCGGGCCACCACGGGGATGCATTCAGCACGCTCGGCTACCATCGCCGAACAGAATCGACGCGCATCGCTCAGATCGGCAAAGCCCATCACCCGCAGCCGATAGAAGGTTCTACCACCACTTTCCGCACGTTGCACAACGCGCTGTTTTCCATCGAGATAATCTTGAAACTTGACCGAGAGTCGGTCCCATTCCGCACGCGCCACCTCCGGCGAGTCAAAGGCGCCGAGCTGCGCCAGTCGCGTTCCAGCCGGGATCCTTTCGGGGTCAATCTCGGTCACGCCCCCTGCGGATTGGGCCGAGGCGACCGCCCGAGCGACAGCTTCGGGCAGGGTCCCGGACATCTCGGGGCGCGGCCTTGGACGCAGCGATTGTCCAAGCCCGCCCGTGACAGGGGTGGGTTGCACAAAGCCGGGATCTTTCGATGACAGGTCAGCCCCTGCATCAGCGTCGAGATCGTCGGCGGCATCCTCGGCAGGCACGGCCGCAACCTTGAGCATTCTTTCGGCCTCGGGTTCGGGTGCGGGATCCCCTGCCTCTGCCCTCGGAGTTGCATCCGAAACCTTTGCGGGCGCTGCGCCATGCGGGACATCTTCGAGCGACAACTCCAGCGGCGGCGGCGCGAGGATGAGCCTGTCGGCGGGATCTGCTGCCACACCGTCCGCAGCGATCGCATTGACCGATAGTCCCTGATGATCTGTCGCGCTGCCACCGGGATCCTCGGGCTGCACCCGCATCGGACCTTCGATGGCGCGAACAACCGGGACGCCGGACACATCCCGCAGGATGAGCCGATATCCCCAGACGCCGATACCTGCGATCAATGCCAGCGACAGGGTGGCACCAGCGATATGGGTGAACCGTGCGAAAGTCGCAGTTCGCCCAAGCCCAGCCTCCATCCGCGCATCCTGAAATTGTGCCATGCCCTGCCTCCTGCCACCAGCGATACATGGCCGCCGGGGATCATTCTGTCTGCCTCGGCCCCGGCACGTGTCGTGCGTTTTTTATCGCATCTCTTCCGCCGGAGTGACCCCAAGAATACCAAGACCGGCAGAAATGACAACGGTTACGGCGCGCGCGAGGGCGATTTTCGCCTGTGATGTGGCCGGATCGTCCTCTTGCAGAAAACGCAAGGCGGGCTCGTCATGGCCCCGGTTCCACAAGCCGTGGAGATCGCTGGCAAGATCATAGAGAAAAAAAGCGATGCGGTGGGGTTCGTTGGTGCGGCTCGCGATCTCGACCTGACGCGGCCATTCCGCGATCTTCCGGGCCACGGCGATCTCGGCCTCATGGGTAAGAATCGACAAATCCGCCGATCTCAGCGCAACATCATCCACCGCAATCCCTGCCTCAGCGGCCTTACGCCGGACCGAATTCACCCGCGCATTGGCGTACTGGACATAGAAGACCGGATTGTCACGCGACTGCTCCAACACCTTGTCAAAATCGAAATCCAAAGGCGCGTCGTTCTTGCGGGTGAGCATCACGAAGCGGGTCACATCCGCCCCGACCTGATTGACGACATCGCGCAAAGTGACAAAAGTACCGGCACGCTTGGACATCTTGAAAGGCTCACCGTTCCGGGTGAGCTTGACCAACTGGCAAAGTTTGATATCGACCGGGACGCGTCCGTCCGACAGGGCCGACACCGCCGCTTTCATGCGCTTGACATACCCGCCATGATCGGCGCCGAACACGTCGATCAGGATATCAAAGCCGCGTTCGATCTTGTCATAATGATAGGCGATGTCGGGGGCAAAATAGGTCCAGCCTCCGTCGGATTTCTTGACCGGGCGGTCCACATCATCGCCATGCGCCGTCGAGCGAAAGAGCGTCTGCTCACGCGGCTCCCAATCTTCGGGCATCTTGCCCTTTGGTGGCTCCAGGACACCTTCATAGATCAGCCCCTTGGCATCAAGCGCGGCCAAAGCCTCCTCGATCCGGCCGCTGCCATAGAGCGATTTCTCCGAATAGAACACGTCCATCTCGACGCCGAGGGCCTTGAGATCCTCGCGAATGAGCGCCATCATCGCATCGGTAGAGAAATCGCGCACTGGCGCCAGCCAGACCTCCTCGGGCTGACCCAGATAAGCCGCACCCACCTTGTCCTTGAGCGCCGCACCCACCGCGATCAGATAGTCACCTGGATAGGTGCCATCGGCAAAGGCCACCGCCTGACCATGCGCCTCCAGATAGCGCAGATAGACCGATCGTGCGAGGACATCGACCTGCGCGCCACCATCGTTGATGTAATACTCGCGCGTCACCTCATAGCCGGCAAAATCCAGCAGGCTGGCCAGGGCATCGCCAAACACCGCTCCACGCGTATGGCCCACATGCAGCGGACCGGTGGGATTGGCGCTCACATATTCGACATTGACCCGCTTGCCCCGGCCCATGTCGGAGCGGCCAAAATCGCTACCAGCCTTCAATGCGGCGCGCAGGACATCATGCCAGAGACTTGGGGCCAACCGCAGGTTGAGAAAGCCCGGCCCCGCCACCTCCGCGCTCAGGATCCGGGTGTCCTCGGCCAGCAGGCGGGCAAGGTCCTCGGCGATGTCGCGCGGTTTCAACCCGGCGGGTTTGGCCAGCACCATCGCGGCATTGGTTGCCATATCCCCATGCGCCACGTCTCGCGGCGGTTCGACCGTGACATTGCTCATGTCCAGCCCTGTCGGCAAGCGGCCCTCGGCTTGCATCCGGGCGAGGCAGTCGAGCACAAGGCCCTGGAGTATGTTAAAGAGGTTCATCGAGAATTTCCTTGCTGCTCTGCGCGTCGGTTTACCACCGACAGCCCCGAGGTCAATCACTAGGCCGCGAGATCAGAGCGGCGCCCATGGCCCTTCATGGCCCCCGATGAGGCGCGCATGATTCTGCAACGCAAAGCGGTCCGTCATTCCGGCGATGTAGTCGCTCACCAACCGGCCGAGAGCCGTCTCATCGACGGCCCGTGCCAAATCGCTGCGCCAATCCACCGGCAGATGCCGTGGTTCTTTCATGTAAAAGGGAAAGAGATCCCCGATCACGAGATGCACGTGCTCGCGCATGTCATTCACCGCAGGTGCGCGATACATGCGAGCAAAGAGAAAGGCCCGGATCTCCTGAAGGTCGGACCAGAGCGCAGGTGAAAAGCAGATCACCGCAGCCCCAAGATGCCGCACCTCTGCCGCAGAGTCAGGGTTGACCTCGGTCAATCTCTGGCGCGAGGTGGCGATCACATCCTCGACCATCGTCCCGAATACCCGACGCAAGGCCTCGTGTCTGCGCCGCTTTGGTTCAAGGCCGGGGTAACGGCGGTCCACTTCGGCATAGCAATCCCGCACGATGGGCAAGACGCCGATGTCCTCGTCGGAGAAAAGACGCGCGCGCAGGCCGTCATGCAGGTCGTGGTTGTTGTAAGCGATGTCATCGGCGAGCGCCGCCACTTGGGCCTCGGCACTGGCATGGGTGCCGAGTTCCAGATCGTGACCACGGTTGTACTCGGCCAACGCATAGGGCAAGGGACCAGTCACCGGCCCGTTATGCTTGGCCAGCCCCTCAAGCGTCTCCCAAGTCAGGTTGAGCCCGTCAAAATCGGCATAATGGCGTTCCAGTGCCGTTACGATCCGCACCGCCTGGGCGTTATGATCAAAGCCGCCATAGGGCTGCATCAGCGCATCCAGCGTCTCCTCGCCCGCATGTCCAAAGGGCGTGTGCCCCAGATCATGTGCCAGTGCCACCGCCTCGGTCAGCTCGGCGTTGAGACCGAGAGCTCCGGCAATCGTGCGCGCCACCTGGGCCACCTCGATCGAATGCGTGAGCCGGGTGCGGAAATAATCACCCTCATGTTCGACAAAAACCTGAGTCTTGTGTTTCAGGCGACGAAAGGCGCTCGAATGGATGATCCGGTCACGGTCGCGCTGCCAGGGAGAGCGAAAGGCGCTTTCCTCTTCGCGCACCAGGCGACCGCGTGTCAGCGCGGGGTCAGAGGCATAGCGGACAGTCATTGTGCAACTCCTTGTCGCCGGTGGCCTTCCCTCATATATTGCAAACGCGATGAAACGCAAAACACCAGCGGAGTCCGCCATGAACCTGCCTCCCAAAGTCACGCCCCGCGCCTTTGCCCGACTTGCCGAAATCGGTGCAGCTGTGCAGGGACAGGCCTTGCGCGTCGCAGTTGAGGGCGGAGGCTGTTCCGGCTTTCAATACGACATCCGGCTTGACCAGCCCGCCGATGATGATCTGATTCTTGAATCGCAGGGCCAGCAGGTAGTCGTGGACAGCGTGTCGCTGCCGTTTCTGGCCGGGGCCACGATCGATTTCAGCGAGGAACTGATCGGCGCGCGCTTCGTGATCGACAATCCCAATGCCAGCAGTTCCTGCGGCTGCGGCACTTCCTTCTCGATCTGACTGAAACGCGCGACAGGCTGTCTTAACCGTCTCAGGACGCCAGCAGCAGGCCCTCGTAGCCGCGCAACGTTCGCCGGGCCGCAGGCATTGCGGGCTTGCGTTCATCGAGTTCGGGGAAGATCGCGATGATCTCCTGCCGCAAGGCGCTGGTCTCATGGCACAGATAATCGCCGGGCATAAAGCTCTCGGTCGCGAGACCTTCGGCAAGAATGATCTCATGCGCGTCAAACATCAGATGCACATAGATCACTGTATCGCAGGGCGCGCGATGGATCGTATCGCCATTGATCAGGGCGTGGGCGGGGCAGAGCACCTCATCCTCTCCGATATAGACCTGCGCGCGCCAGTCGCTGAGCAGGATGCGATGCTGCGGCGAAACCCAGAGTTCGCCATGATCGCCAAGCGCGCCGACACTGATGTGCACCGGCGCAAAGGCACCCCGTCCGGGCACGGTGCGCTGGCCGATCCAGCGGATCGGCTGCGGCCCGTGATCCTGAGTCAGAACCAGATCGCCAACCGTCAGATCCTCGACCCGCGCCATGCCGCCGGGCACGCTTACCCGCGTGCCGGGCACAAAACAGGGCGGGCCAAAGCCGCCGACCGGGAATTGTGTGCTGTTGTTGACAAAGGTCCGCGCGGTAATCGTCCCGTCGGTGAGAACAGACCCGTCACTGGGCGTAAAGAATCGGCCGCCATTGGCGGTGTAGAAGGTAACGCCGGTGATCTGCACCGAGTTGATCGTGATCGTGTCACCCACCCAGACACTGGTGACATTGCTGCCATTGATCTGGTCGCCCGAATTGGGACGAATGACGCCATCGTTATTCGCATCATTGATCGTCATCGTGACAATCGTCGCGTTGAACGGAACGCCTGTTGCGCCCGGATCGAAATTTCCTGCGATGGTCTGGTCGGTGAAAATCGCCATGCACTCGTTTCCCGAAAGAGATTCGGTCTCCTCTTTTAAAGGATATTAGGTCTGAAATGAGAATTCATTGTCTCCGAAGTCGGGAAATTTCGTGGCATTTTCCCCCTGCGCACAAACGCCTTGTCTCGATCCGCCGCGATCTGCAAAGCTATGGCGCAGGAGGATGCCATGAAGATCGCCACATTCAACATCAACGGGATCAAGGCCCGCGCGGCGGCGCTGCTCGACTGGATCGATGAATCCGCACCGGACGTGGTGCTGATGCAAGAGATCAAGTGCACCGACGAGAGCTTTCCCGGTGCGATCTTCGAGGAGCGCGGCTATAGCGTCGCGACGCATGGGCAAAAGGGCTTTAACGGTGTGGCGATGCTGTCGAAGCGCCCGATCGAGGACCTGCGTTGCGGGCTACCCGGCGACGCGGAGGACGAACAGGCGCGCTGGATCGAGGGCACCGTCATGGGAAACCGCCACGCCTTGCGGATCTGCGGCCTCTACCTGCCCAACGGAAACCCCGCGCCAGGGCCGAAATACGACTACAAGCTTGCCTGGATGAAACGCCTCAGGGCGCGGGCGGCCGAATTGCTTGCCAGCGAAGAACCGGTGCTGATGGGCGGCGATTACAACGTCATCCCCCAGGACGAGGATGCCACCCGGCCAGAGGCATGGCGGGAGGATGCACTCGCCCTGCCCGAGAGCCGCGCCGCCTTTCGCCGCATTCTCCATCTCGGCTTTACCGAGGCGTTTCGCGCACGGGTTCAGGGACCGGGACATTACACCTTCTGGGATTATCAGGCCGGGGCGTGGAATCGCAATGACGGAATCCGCATCGACCATTTCCTGCTCAGCCCGCAGGCGGCGGATCTGATGACCGATTGTGGAATCGACAAGGCGATCCGCAGCCGCGACAAACCCTCGGATCACGTGCCGCTCTGGGTTGAGATCGACGCCTGACCACATCGAATGGCATGTTGCCGTTCTCAATCAATCTCAGGCCACGTCCCGCGTAACATCATGGCCGTAAAGCCAGTCGAATTGCCGCATCATTCGTGTCGGTGCCAATGTGCCGCCGGCCCTGAGTGCCGCATGGGCAGCCCATCTCAAGGGTGGAAAGGACAGGTGATACTTCCACGCATTACGGTTCGCGGCCTCGACAACACGGCGCACCCGCACCTCGCGGCGTGCCTGATAGCGTGCCAGACGCCGCGCCAGCGTGCCCTCTCCCGCCAGAGAGTCGGCCAGAACCCAACCGTCTTCAAGCGCCATGGACGCTCCTTGCGCCATGAAGGGCAACGTCGGATGGCCAGCATCACCCACCAGGACAAGGCCGTCGCGCTGCCAGACCTTTGCCACTGGATGCCGGAACAAGCCCCAGAGATGCACCTCTTCCACGGCCTCAAGAAGCACGCGCAGATCATGGTCAAAATCGGCAAAGGCGGCGCGCAACGCCATCGGATCATCTGTCTGGCTCCAGCTTTCCGCAGCCCAAGCCGCGCGTTCCTGCACCGCCACCAGATTGAGCGTCTGCCCCCCGCGCAGAGGATAACTCACCACATGGCGCATCGGACCCATATGGACCTGCGCCTCGGGTCCTCGGCCCCATTGATTGGGAACCGTCGCGCGCCATGCCACCTGCCGGGTAAAGAACGGCGTCGCGTCACCATTGAGTGCGCTGCGCACCACCGAGTGAAGCCCATCAGCCCCGATCACCAGATCAGCCAACCGAGAGGCCCCGTTCGCGGTCTGAACTTCTGCCGGCTCACCTGCAAGCACTTGGCTCACCCTTTGCATCAGGTGAAGCCTGACCCCGGCCGACCGCGCTCCTTCTGCCAGAGCCTCGATCAGGTCTGCCCGATGGACAAAATAGTAATCTTGATTGTCGAGGGCACGCAGATCGAGACGTAGCACCTCGCCACGCCTGTAATCGCGCAAGCTGATCGCCCGTGCCTGCACCGCCAGCGCGCGCACCGCCTCATCCAGCCCGAGCGCCCGCAGCACGGCAAAGCCGTTGGGACTAATCTGCAACCCCGCGCCGACCTCTGAAATCTCGAGCGCCTGCTCCAGCACCGTGACGTCGGCGCCCCTCATGGCGAGCGCGCGCGCAACCGCCAGCCCGCCTATGCCGGCTCCGATGACTGTAACTCTCAACCTCTCCAGTCTCATGCGATCCTTCATGAAGCGAAACGCGCCGGGGATAAAGCCCCGACGCGTTACATCTTGCAAATCCCATGTCGCGGGTGCGTTCGCGTTCAGTCGTCCCGATGCACCTTCTCGCGGCGCTCATGACGCTCCTGCGCCTCCAGCGTCATGGTGGCGATGGGGCGGGCATCCAGCCGCTTCAGGCTGATCGGCTCACCTGTCATCTCGCAATAGCCATATTCGCCATTCTCGATCCGGCGCAGGGCCGCATCGATCTTGGCCACCAGCTTGCGTTGACGATCTCTTGTGCGCAATTCCAGGGCGCGGTCGGTTTCTTCGCTGGCGCGGTCGGTGACATCGGGAATGGCACGGGTGCCGTCCTGCAAGCCCTCGATGGTTTCCCGGCTCCCTTCGAGCAGATCCAGCCGCCAGCGGATCAGCTTGCGGCGGAAATACTCCAGTTGCCGTTCGTTCATGAATGGTTCATCTTCGGCTGGTTGATAATCATCGGGCAAAAACGCTTCGGCTTTCATCTCGATCCCCTCATCAAGGCCAGTGTCTGGCATTCTCAACTCCTCAGACCATTTAAGCCTTTGAGCGGTCCTCTACACCTGCTTCCATGGATTGTCACTAGCCAATCACGCCCCATTGAAGTGAATTGTCGAAGCCTCTAATCTAAGGTGAAGAGTTGCATCCAACTGTTTCAACAGGATTGAAAAACAGATGAAATTCAAAGGCACGGACGCCTATGTCGCCACCGACGATCTGACTGTTGCGGTGAATGCTTCCGTCACACTCGAACGTCCTCTGCTGGTCAAGGGCGAACCGGGCACAGGCAAGACCGAACTCGCCCGTCAGGTGGCGCAATCGCTCGGGCTGCGACTGATCGAATGGAACATCAAATCGACGACCCGCGCCCAACAGGGTCTCTACGAATACGATGCCGTGAGCCGGTTGCGCGACAGTCAATTGGGCGACGCGCGCGTGCATGAGGTGCGCAACTACATCAAGCCCGGCAAGCTGTGGGAGGCGTTCGATGCCCCAGAAAAGGTGGTTTTACTCATCGACGAAATCGACAAGGCCGACATCGAGTTTCCCAATGACCTGTTGCAGGAACTCGACCGGATGGAGTTTCATGTCTACGAGACCGGCGAGACGATCAAGGCCCGCCACCGCCCCGTCATCATCATCACATCGAATAATGAAAAGGAACTGCCAGACGCCTTTCTGCGGCGCTGCTTCTTTCACTACATCAGCTTTCCGGACGCCGAGACAATGAAGCAGATCGTCGAGGTGCATCATCCGGGCATCAAACAGGCACTTCTGACGACCGCACTCACCCAATTCTACGAGATCCGTGACCAGCCGGGATTGAAGAAGAAGCCCTCGACGTCAGAAATTCTGGACTGGCTCAAGCTGATCCTCGCCGAGGATCTGACGCCAGAGGATTTGCGCCGGGACGGGGCCGACGCGCTGCCAAAACTCCATGGCGCGCTTCTGAAAAATGAACAGGATGTGCATCTCTTTGAACGTCTCGCCTTCATGGCCCGTCGGCAGCGATAGGCAGGGATTTGAACCTTCGCTTCCTTGATATGCAAGACAGACTATGCGCCGCTGCGCGGTGGCTGATCGTGTGGGCCTGCCTGATGCTCGCCGCGTGCGGCCCAGGTCGGGAGAGAGGCGCTGAGACGCCGACGCGCACAGCCGTCGGCGCGACCAGCAGCCTGCCGCCGATGCGGACCTTTCCCGATCCGCGTCCGGTGCGCGCCGCACGCAGCAACCAAGAGATCGCGCGCGACATTCTCGATCTCAGCTTTCAGCTCGAATCGGGCCGGGCTCTGCCCGTCCTGTCGCGCTTCGAAGAGCCCATCACGGTGCGCGTCACGGGCAAGCCGCCGGTCACTCTCATGGCGGATCTCGATCGTCTGCTCTACAGGCTGCGCAGCGAAGCCAACCTCGACATTCGCCGCATCAGCGAGGGCCAGGCCAACATCACCATAGAAGCCGTGAGCGGCGACGCCATACGCCGGCATCTGCCGACGGCCGCCTGTTTCGTGGTGCCCAATGTTTCAAGCCTTTCGGAGTATCGCGTCGCCCGCAATCGCGGCCTGACCGACTGGACAAAACTCACGCGCCGCGAGCGTCTTGCGGTCTTTGTGCCTTATGATGTGAGCCCGCAAGAAACCCGCGATTGCCTGCACGAGGAACTTGCACAGGCCCTCGGGCCGCTCAACGATCTTTACAGGCTCTCCGACAGTGTGTTCAATGATGACAATGTTCATGCCGTGCTGACCGGGTTCGACATGCTGATTCTGCGAGCCTATTACGCCCACGATCTTGAGGTCGGAATGACACGGCAAGAGGTGGCGGCCCGCCTGCCCGAAATTCTGACCCGATTGAACCCGGCCGGAAATGGCCTGCCCTCCCGATTTGCCCCCGAGACGCCACGCGCCTGGATTGATGCGATCCAGACCGCCCTCGGCCCCGGCGCAAGTCTGCCAAGACGCCGTGCAGCCGCCCTTGAGGCGTTGCGCATCGCGCAGGCAAGTGGCTGGGACGATCATCGCCTCGGATTCAGCCATTTCGCGCTTGGCCGTCTCATTCAAGGCAGCAATGGCACTCTTGCTGCCCAACAGTTTGCCGCTGCGGACCTCGTTTACCAGCGCCATTCCGGTATGGACCTGCATCGTGCCTTTGCTGCGGCTCAACTGTCAGCCTATGCAATCACCCAAGGGCGTGGCGAGGAGGCGCTGCTGCGCGTCAAGCCGCATCTGGCCACTGCCAAACGCTATGAGAACGCAGCGCTCCTGACAACGCTGATGCTGCTTCAGGCAGAAGCGCTCGATGTCACAGGCCGCTCCGCCGAGGCTGAGGCCGTCAGGCTGGACAGTCTGGGCTGGGCGCGTTACGGCTACGGCGCGGACTGGGCGGTGCAGGCCAAGCTTCGCGACATGAGCGCTCTCAATCCGCTCAAGGGACCGAACGGGTAAGCGATGATCGTCATTCTTGGTGCAATTCTGGGCGCTGTGACCGGTGCAATTCTGGCGCGCCGGCGCAAGGGCAGACTGGCGGATGTGCTGCAATATGCCTTTGTCTATGCGCTGATCTTTGCCCTTGTCGGGCTCTTTGCCACGCTCGCCATTCATCGCAGCGCGATGTGACGCAATGTTCTTGCCGTTCTTCGACACGCTCCGCAAGGCTGGCCTGCCGGTCAGCTTGCGCGAATACCTGACCTTTCTCGAGGCGATGGCCGCAGGACTTGTCACCTACGACGTCGAGGGATTTTACTATCTCGCGCGTGCCGCCATGGTCAAGGACGAGCGCCATATCGACCGCTTTGATCGCGCCTTCGCCACCAGTTTCAAGGGATTGGAGACGCTGAGCGCAAACGATGTGCTGAAGGCGATCGATCTTCCAGCGGACTGGTTGCAAAAGCTCGCCGAAAAGCACCTCAGCGCCGAAGAAATGTCTGAAATCCGGGCGCTTGGCGGCTTTGAGACCCTGATGGAAACGTTGAGGGCACGCCTCAAGGAACAGCAGGGCCGTCATCAGGGCGGTTCGAAATGGATCGGAACGGCGGGCACGTCGCCCTTTGGCGCCTATGGTTACAATCCCGAAGGCGTGCGCATCGGACAGGACATCTCGCGCCACCGACGCGCGGTCAAGGTCTGGGACAGGCGCGCGTTCCGCAATCTCGACGACAATGTTGAACTTGGCACCCGCAATGTAAAACTGGCCCTCAAGCGCCTGCGCAAATGGGCCCGTGACGGCAGCGCCGAAGAGCTCGACCTCGACGGTACCATCCGCGCCACGGCCGAGCATGGCTATCTCGACGTGCAGACCCGGCCAGAGCGCCGAAACGCCGTCAAGGTGCTTCTCTTTCTCGATGTCGGCGGCAGCATGGACGCGCATGTCAAGGTGGTGGAAGAGCTCTTTTCCGCTGCCCGCGCCGAATTCAAGCATCTGGAACATTATTATTTCCACAACTGCCTTTACGAAGGCGTCTGGCGCGATAATGCCCGCCGCTGGGACGCCCAGACCCCGACCGCTGAACTGCTGCGCACCTATGGATCAGAGTACAAATGCATCTTCGTCGGCGATGCCAGCATGAGCCCCTACGAGATCGCCTATCCGGGAGGCGCCAATGAATACTGGAATGCCGAGGCTGGTCAGATCTGGCTGGAACGCATCCGCGCGCAATGGCCCAGTCATGTCTGGATCAACCCGGTGGCGCGCGAGGCATGGGACCACACCCAATCGATCCGCATGATCCGCGACATCTTCGAGGATCGAATGGTTCCCATGACCCTCGCAGGGCTGGATCAGGCGATGCGTACGATGTTGCGCTGAACCCTTCTTCTTGGCAAAAATACCCAATTTCAGACCCTCGCCCCCCGCCCCGCGTCTAGAGATCATCCAGAGCCTTTGCCAGCCGCGGCAAGCGCGCCTTCTTCAAGAGCGGTCGCATTTGCCAATCTGCCTTGGAAAACCGCCGCGCCTCGGCCAGAATCTGCCGCGCCACCGCCGCGACCAGTGCAGGTTGCGCCACCCAGATCCCATGCAGGAACGCATCCGGATCGGCCCTCCAGAGCCCTTCCTCCGCCAGCAGATCGCGCGGAAAATCGCGGGCGTTGAGGGTGAGGATCCCGTCCGCGGAACCCGTGATCGCGGCGGCCAGAACATGCATGTCGCTTGGGTCCGGCAGCCATAGCCGCGCCTCCAGATCGGGTGCGGCCCGGACGCTCGCCTTGGGCCAGCGCGCCGCCATCAGCGCCGCCTCACCGGTTGCCTGCGCCTGCGCTTCCGGTCCGAGCCTTGCCGCCGCGTGCAGCCATTCGCCGATGATCCGCTCGGACCAGAGCGGGGTAAAGGCTCCTGCCCCGGCTACACCAAGGATCATTTGACGCATCACGGTCGGATAGATCACGCAGGTGTCGAGCAGCACCTTCATAGCCTGTAGAACAGCGCCTTGAGATAGCCACTCTCGGCAAGCGCGGGATGCAGCGGATGATCCGGCCCGGCAAAGCCTGTATGAATGAGCGCACCGCTGCGCCCCGCGCGCCCGATACCCCGCGTGCAGGCGGCCCGGAATTTCGTCAGATCCGCCGCATGTGAGCAGGAGCAGAGACAAAGATACCCCCCCGGCGCGACCAGCGGCGCGGCCAGCCGCGCCACCCGCTCATAGGCGCGCAGACCCGCCTCCAGGGCCTTTTTCGAGGGCGCGAAGGCGGGCGGGTCGCAGATCACCAGATCGAATTCCGCTCCGTCGTCGGCCAGTGCGGTCAAGACGTCGAAGGCATCGCCCCTGCGCGTTGTCAACCTGTCGCTCGCCCCCATCCGGAGGGCTCCCTGGGCGGCCAGCACCAGCGCGGGTTCAGATCCGTCCACTGCGAGCGCACGCTCGGCCCCTGCGGCGAGGGCCGCCAGAGCGAAACCGCCCACATGCGAAAACACATCCAGAACCCGTGCGCCCCGCGCAAGACGCGCGGCAAAGACGTGATTGGGACGTTGATCATAGAAGATGCCGGTTTTCTGACCCCCCATCAGATCGGCCATGTAGATCGCCCCATTCATCGGCACCGGCACCGCAGCCTCCGGAGCGCTGCCGGCCAGAACCACGCTTGCATCATCCAGCCCTTCAAGCGTGCGGGTGCGGCCCGAGGCATTCTTGAGCACAGTGGCCACCCCCGTCACCGCCTGCAACGCCAGAACCAGTTCGGGCAACAACGCCTCGGCCCAGGCCGCGTTCGGCTGGAGCACCGCGATGTCGTCAAAGCGGTCGATCACAACCCCCGGCAGACCATCGGCCTCGGCATGAACGAGCCGATACCACGGCGCATCATAGAGCCGTTCGCGCATCTCGAGGGCGCGCGCCAGACGCGCCGCCAGCCAGTCGTGGTCGATCCGCGCCGTCACGTCCCGCTCGAGCACCCGGGCCATGATGCGCGACGTGGGATTCACTGCCACAAGGGCCAAGGGAACGCGGTCGTGATCCTCAAGCAAGGCGATGGTGCCCGGGGCAAGCGCACGTGTGCGCCGGTCGGCCACGATCTCATTGTCAAAGACCCAAGGCGCACCATGGCGAATGGTGCGCGCCTCTGCGGTCGGACGCAAACGGATGACCGGATAGGGAAGCGTTTTCATCGCCTTCCCCTATCCCGTTTCCGCGGGCAAGGAAAGATCACAGCTGATTAAGCGCCCCGATCAGGCCAAGCGCCTCCGCATGATAGCCGTCAGGATCCCTCAATTCATCCTGAATGACTTGCGCAAGATGTTCGGTGATGCGCTTTTTCTGAGTGATCCCCGTGCGTTCTGCATCGATCGCTGCTTGTCCGCCAAGCGCCTTGAAATCCGCCTTGACGAATTTCGGCGCACCATAGGCTTCGCCGGTTTCTGGATTGCGCAGCACATAGTAAAATTGCAGCGCATGCACGCCACCCACTGTGTAGCGGGCTTTTTCACTCAACGCATGAAAGCGCGTGACCTGCACGTCAAGAATGACTGGAATGGACCCCTTTGGCAGGGCAGCAACGCCCTGCTTCATGGCCCGCGCAAAGATGGTCCTGACCTGCGCGCGCCGGTCCCCCGGCGGGTCTTCACGCCAGACAATATCCCCGACGGGATAAAACAGGTTGGCCTCCGAAACCGAAAGCGCCTCCGGCACCAGCACGCGAATTTCACGCACATTGATGGGAAGAGGCGCAGGCACCTGCGCCACAACCTGCGGCGCGACGGTTCTGGTCGAGGTCGGTGGTGAATCGCACGCCGTCAGGCCGAGCGAAAGGAAGGCAACCGCCATGCAACGAACGACACTCACAACTTCACCCATGGCCCTCACTCACCATTGAATACCAAACCGATAACATCCTGTGCCTGTCGTGATCCACGCGACGTGACGCACATTTCAAGCCGCGCTCATACACTATTGTTTCGTAATATCCATGTTTTTTGTACAAGTCCGCAGGAAAAGCCCGATTTTGCACGGAAATCGTGTCGCAATCCTCACCATTTGCAACTCAAGGCTGCTTCGGTCATCGGCTAAGTGTTCCTTGGCCGCCCCCGCCAACCACCGCGGCGACGGGGTGTCTCGGGCACAGTGGTGGCAAGGCGCAAGACCTCTGTCATCGGATGTTCGGGATGCTCTTGGGCATGTCGCGCGAGGAGAATGCCTAGCGCGTTGGAAACGGTCTGGCCCTCCGGCAACGACAGCGCCCAATCGAGAAAGATCGAGCGGCATTCTCCCGGGCCAATCCCCTCGATGCGGTAGGCCTCTGAAATCAGACCCTTGGGATCGATCAGATCGCGTGCCACTATCTCACATCCTCGACGGCAGACGCTGCAGCGCTGCGGTTATGACCCCGGCGGCGGCCTCACAAGCTGCCTCCAATTCGGTCCTCAGTGTCGTCATGTCCTCGCGTCCGGTTTCACGCAATAGAAACGCTGATCCGCCCTCGCCGATCTGCTCCGGCGCCAACGGCTTGTCGCTGATCAGCCGGGTTACCATCTGCACCTTCCAGCAAAGCCTGTAGGCGCGCGTCAGTGCTATACTGTCGGCGTCATTCAGCCAACCGATTGCGACACCGCCCGCGAGGCCCGAGGCAACATCCCGGCTCGCCTGTCCCGCCATCAGATTGCCCGCCTGCGCCACCAGATCCAGATCCAGTAGCCGTCCTTGGCCCAGCTTGACATCCCAGGGCCCATCAGGCGGTTTTGCCCGCGCGATCCGGTCGCGCATCGTGTCCAGTTCCTTGAGGACCTGATCGGCGGCGGCCTTCTCGGCCAAGAGCCTGACCCGGAACGCCTCGACATCCTGACCCAGATCCGGCGCGCCGGTGATCACCCGCGCCCGCGTCAGCGCCAGATGTTCCCAAACCCAGGCCTCGCCTTGCTGATAGTCTTGAAACGCCTTCCAGGAGGTCGCGACCGGCCCCTGATTGCCCGAAGGCCGCAGGCGCATATCCACTTCATAGAGCCGCCCCTCGGCCATCGGCGCCGTCAGCGCAGTGATCATAGCCTGCGTCAGCCGCGCATAGTAGGGCCGCGCCGCCAGCGGACGCCGCCCGTCAGAAGTCTCGACGCCCTGCGCGTCATAGATCACGATCAGATCGAGATCGGACCCGGCATTGAGCCGCTCCGCCCCCAGCGATCCCATCCCCAGGACAACGGCCCCTCGCCCCGGTGGCGCACCGTGCTTTTGCGCGAACTGCCCCAGCACGAGGGGCCAGACCCCTCCGATCACCGCCGCCGCGAGATCGGCATATTGCGTCGCCGCAAGGTCTGCATCACTCAACCCGCGCAGGTGGTGCACCCCGATCCTGAAATGCCATTCCTTCAGCCAACGGCGCGCCGCATCAAGGATGCGTTCGTAGTCCGTCTCGGTTGCAAGCCGTGCCTGCAAATCCGCCTCGAGCGCCGCGCGCCCTGGCCAAGGTGCAAAAAAATCGCCGGCAATGACCGCATCAAACACGCCGGCATTGCGCGCAAGATACTCTGCCAGAGCGGGTGCGGTGCCGACGATGTCAACCAAAAGGTCGATCAACTGCGGATTGGCCTCGAAGAGCGAAAACACCTGGACCCCGGCCGGCAGGCCAGCGATGAATCCGTCGAAGGCCACCAATGCCTCGTTCGGGTTGGAGGTGCGCGCGAGCCGCGCGAGAATATCGGGCTTCAACCGCTTGAAGATCTGCACCGCACGTGCCGACCGCAGCGCCGGATAGCTGGGCCAGCGGGCCATCACGGCGCTATCGAGCGCCTTGGTTGCCACATCCGCCTCGGCGGTTTCTCCGGGCACGAAGAAGTCCTCGATCAGATCATGCACTTCGGTGAGCCGCGCCTTGATCCCCGCGCGCAGAGCGGCGGTCTCGCATCCCATGAAGGCAGCAAGGCGATCGAATTCCCCGGACGACTGAGGCAAGAGATGGGTCTGCGCGTCACGCAGCATCTGCACCCGGTGCTCGACCTCGCGATGCGCACGGTAATGAGCGGTCAGCGTGCTGGACACATCCGGTGGCACCCAACCCTTTTCCGCCAGCCGGGCAAGCCCGTCCACCGTGCCGCGCACCCGAAGATCGGCATCGCGACCGCCCGCGATCAACTGTCTGGTCTGGGTAAAGAATTCGATCTCGCGAATGCCACCGCGCCCCAGTTTCATGTCGTGCCCTTCAAGGCAAAGCGCACCGCCCAGACCCTTATGCTCACGGATCGCAAGGCGCATGTTGTGTGCATCCTCGATCGCAGCAAAATCCAGATGCTTGCGCCAGACAAATGGGGTAAGCCGCTTGAGAAATGCCGCACCGGCCGCAAGATCGCCCGCGCAGGGTCTCGCCTTTATGTAGGCGGCCCGTTCCCAGGTGCGTCCGAGACTCTCGTAATAGGTCTCGGCCGCCATCATCGCCATGCAGACCGGTGTGACGCTCGGATCGGGGCGCAGGCGCAAATCGGTGCGAAACACATAGCCCTCGGCGGTGCGATCATTCAGCATCGCCGACATCTTCCGCGTGGCGCGCACAAAGGCTCCGCGCGCGTCGTGAAAATCGGCGCGCGCGAAACGGGTCTCGTCAAACAGGCAAATGAGATCTATGTCCGAACTGTAATTCAGCTCGCGCGCGCCCATCTTGCCCATGGCCAGAACGACCATGCCGCCCGCCGTGGCGATTGCATCCTCGCTCAGGCCGGGCAGCTTGCCGCGACGGATTTCCGCGGCAATGGCGTCCCGGAGCGCCAACTCGCAGGCCAGATCGGCATAGTCGGTCAAATGACCCGTCACCTCCTCCAGCAACCAGACGCCGCCCAGATCAGCCAATCCGGTCAGCAAAGCCACGCGCCTCTTGCCCGCACGCAGGGCCACGGCGAGACTGTGGCCAGACGTCTCGTGCAACCCCGCAAACACCGCCTCCAATGCCATTTCAGGGGCTTCAAGCGCCCCCGCCAGCCAATCCGCCTCTTGCAGGATCAGAGATTTGAGATAGGGACTGCACCCGCCGGCGCCGACTATCAGATCCGCAAGATCACCGGAAAGCTCGGGCAGCGCGGCGCGCGCCTCCGCGCCTTCGGCCGGGTCATAGGGGCGTGGCAGACGGGTGAGGCGGCTGGCAAAACTCATGGCCTCAGTGATACAAGGCCCAGAGGCCTGGTCAATGGCCGAACGCCTTGGGATACTGTGGCAAATCGAGGAGACAACGATGAGCAAGAGCCTGCGCCGCGTGATCCTCGCCCTGCAAGCTGCTGGTGTCGAGAGCCTGCCAGTCGAGACCGGCGATGCCACCACCGCGCAGATGGCCGCAGATCTTGTCGGCTGTGATGTGGCGCAGATTGCAAAGTCGATCATCTTTCGCGGCGCAGCCAGCGGCAGGGCGATCCTTTTTGTCACGTCTGGAACCAACCGCGTCGATGATGAACGCGCCAGCGCGCTGACGGGGGAGCGACTCGGCAAGGCAGATGCGGCGCTCATTCGGGCGCAAACCGGCTTTGCCATCGGAGGCGTAGCCCCGATCGGACATCTGACGCCGCCACGCGCCTTCTTTGATCCCTGCCTTCTGCGCTTTGACAAGGTCTGGGCGGCAGCGGGGACGCCGCGGCATCTCTTTGGCATCGCTCCAGAGACCCTGTTGCGGATTTCCGGTGCGACCCTGGCAGAGTTCACCGCCTGATCCCTTGCAAACCGTCCGGCCTCGCCCAATGTTGGGGAAGCAACATCATCAGGCTATGGACCCAATGGCTGACCTCACCTGGCATCTTCCCGACCCGGACACGCAGCCCGAATTCTACGCCGACGTGCCCACGAAGCGGCTCATCGCCTTTGTCGTGGATACCCTTGTGATCGTGGTGATCTGCCTTGCGATCCTGCCCTTCACGGCCTTTACCGGGCTCCTGTTTTTCCCGGTGCTGATGTTGGTGGTGGGATTTGTCTACCGCGTCGTTACCCTCGCGCAATCCTCGGCCACCTGGGGCATGCGCCTCACCGCAATCGAATTTCGTGACGCCAGCGGCGCGCGCTTCGATCTGGGACTGGCCCTCGCGCACACGTTCGGGTTCACACTTTCCTTTTCATTGACGATCCTTCAGGTCATTTCCATCGTGCTGATGCTGACGGGACCACGCGCGCAGGGATTGAGCGACCTGGTGCTGGGCACCGTCGCAATCAATCGCCGCGCGGCAATGTAACCGGGGCATGACAAGCCTCTTGGCGGACGCACACATCGTTGTTATCGTCGCGCTACTTCGCATCATGGACAGACCCGCGTCATGCGCCACACACTTCCCATTGCGCCACAATTCTATGTGACCGCACCGCAACCCTGCCCCTATCTGCCGGGGCGCATGGAGCGAAAGCTCTTTACAGCGCTACAGGGTGAAGGGGCGCAACGCCTGAATGACGGCTTGTCTAAACAGGGCTTCCGCCGCTCGCAGAACGTGCTCTACCGACCGTCCTGCGCCGATTGTGCGGCCTGCCTCTCGGCGCGTATCAATGTGGCAGAGTTTGTCCCGTCCAAGAGCCAGAGACGTGCCCTGCGTCACAACGCGCATCTGCGTCGCCGGGTGACATCGCCATGGGCCACGGAAACTCAATATGCTCTCTTCAGGCGCTATCTCGCAAGCCGGCACGCCAACGGCGGCATGGCCGATATGGATACGTTCGAATTTGCCGCGATGGTCGAGGAAACACCGATTCGGACCCGAGTCGTGGAATACACCGATTCCAACACCGGCGAGCTTGTCGCGGTCTGCCTCACCGATATTCTCGATGATGGGGTCAGCATGGTCTATTCCTTCTATGAGCCGGAAAATCAGCAAGCTTCTCTTGGCAGCTACATAATTGTGGATCATGTCAACGTCGCGCGCGAGAACGACCTGCCTTACGTCTATCTCGGCTACTGGGTGCCGGGCAGCCCGAAAATGGACTACAAATCCCGCTATGCCGCGCTCGAGGTTTTTGCCGATAACCGATGGCAGAAAGTGCGCGACCCATCAGATTTCAGAGCGCAGGCGCATCCGCTTGTGAATGATCCGATTTCCGAGCAAGTCGCCAACATTGCCCTGCCGGATTGTCGGGCACCGCGGCCCAAATCGGTTTGACAGCGTCAGGTGCCTGAGCAGCCCCGAATATCCACCGCATCCCCACTGCTCAGGATGGTAATCCGCAGCCCGGCCCGGTTGAGCATGAAACCACGACCTTCGGCGTGGAAGATGTCGGCCTCGGCTCGCAGGTGATTGCCCTTGCGACTGCTTTGCGGCTGCGTCACCCAGAGGCTCGGATTGTCAGTTTCCAGCACAACGACTTCATTCTTGCCCATCACCGGCATGTCGACTTCGGCCAAAACCCTCAGGCCACCGTCAATCGGGGTGATGCGGCAGGCCACGCGCGAGACCCCCGCCTCGGCGGCGCTGTAGGGGCGCGCGGCCAATGCAGCGGCGATCTGGGGATCAGGTCGTGTCTGATCGGACGGCAAATCCATCATCACAGCCTTGGACACCGGCACACAGATGTCGCTGCAAACTCCGATCTCGATCTGCGCCCTCAACAGGATTGGCTGACCGCCTTGCGCCGGGGTGAGACGCACCGGCAGAACCAGATCATGCTCGTATCCGATCGTGTGCATTCCGTTGGTCAGTGTTTGTTTCGGGGTTGGCCATTCAACCGAGACACTGTTCAGATTGCGCGAGCCGTTCCAGTCGAATCGTGGCGGGATGCCCGCCTCGCCGGGTGCGCGCCAATAGGTCTTCCAACCATTCTCCAGCGTGAATTTCAGCGCCGCCATATGGGTGCCATCCGCCATCCGCCAGCCGGGCAGGATGCTCACCTGCACCATATCGCTTCCCGCTCTTGTCGGGGCGGGGCCAACCAATGAGGCCGCAAGCAAAAACAACGTGGCGATAGACTTGACGATCATGCGCGTGACATGGGGCATTTCAGACCAAAAGCCAACTCACATTCGAGCGAGAAAACATCCCCTGCGTCATTGCAATGCCTTGCGCCCCTCGCCCGCGAGGGCCATTCTTGACGGATGAAAGAGACCCAATCGCTCCGATCCGAGGCCATGGACCTGACCGGAAAATTGCTGATTGCGATGCCGGGCATGGGCGATCCGCGCTTTGCTACGGCAGTTGTCTTTCTGTGCGCGCATTCGCCTGAGGGTGCTATGGGATTTATCATTAACAAACCGACGCATGATTTGCGGCTGCGTGACCTGCTGACCCAGTTGTCGGTCAAGATCACGTCGCAGACCCGCAACCTGCCGGTCTATTTCGGGGGGCCAGTCGAACAGGGACGCGGATTCGTGCTCCATGACCAAGGTTATCATTCCGCGATTTCAACATTGGACGTGACCGACGCCTTCGCAATGACGGCAACGCTCGATATCCTTGAGGATCTGGCAGCAGGGCGCGGCCCCGACAAGGCCCTCGTCCTGCTGGGGTATGCCGGGTGGGGGCCGGGCCAACTCGAATCCGAACTCGGGCAGAACGGCTGGCTGACGACGGATGCCGATCCCGATCTGGTCTTTCGCCTCACTGATGCGGAGAAATGGGACGCCGCTTTGGCTAGTCTTGGAATTTCAGCGCTGATGCTCTCCTCCGAGGCTGGCCGCGCCTGAAAGGTGTTGCGCCGAACCGACTAAAAGTTTGAAAGCCAGTCACTCAAACGCTACATCGGCATTGCAGGGCCACGGCCCTCATGGAAAGGAGGCACAGGATTGACCGCTCGCCGCAACAGACCGCACCGATGAGCGTGGAACGTGCCGCTTTCATTGCAGCGATGCGTCAGGTTGCAGCCACAGTCACGGTTGTGACCACCGATGGCCCGTTTGGTCTTGCCGGGGCCACGGTCAGCGCTTTTACGTCGCTTTCGGCCGATGCGCCGTCGGTGCTGGTCTGTCTGCGCTCTGACAGCCAGATCGCGCGGCGCGTGACGGAAAACCGCGGCTTTTGTGTCAACGTCCTGCCCGAAGATGCCGTCGAGATCGCCCGCGCCTTCGCCGGGCCCTCTCCCGTTGATTCCGCAGAGCGCTTCAGAGGGCTGGATTTGACCGCCGATGTCCATGGTCCGATTCTGCCTCGCGCCACGGCCTTTTCCTGCATCCTGACCGATCAGATGCACCATGGCAGCCACGCGATCTGCATTGGCAGCGTAACGCGGTTGACCATCGCGGGCGAAATGCCGCTGGCCTATCTCAGCGGTGGCTATCACATCGTGCGCCCGCACAAGGATTGACGCTCTGCTCCCTTTCCGGGTCCATGACCCCATGTCATGTGGCTGGTCAAACCAGCAAGCGCCTGCCATATCTGCGCCAGTTTTCAGCCAGCCGGAGCCCTTGATGACCCGAATTGTCACCGCCCTGTCCGAGATTTCCCAACACTATGATGCGCTCTTTGTCGATCTTTGGGGCTGTGTGCATGACGGGGTGCGCGCCTTTCCGGCCGCCGTGGCAGCGCTTCAGGCCTATCGCGCTCGGGGCGGTGCCGTGGTGTTGGTGACAAACTCGCCGCGCCCGCGCAACGACGTCGAGCGTCAGATGCGGCATTTCGGCGTGCCTGACGACGCCTGGGACACCATCGCCACCTCCGGCGACAGCGCCCGCGCCGCCATGTTTCGCGGTGCCGTGGGCGAGAAGGTCTGGTTTATCGGACAACCGCATGAAGAAATATTCTTTGATCCGATGCAGGTTATCGATGCCCCGGTGGCGATCCGCCGCGTTGCGCTGGAGGAGGCAGAGGGCATCGTCTGTGCTGGTCCGTTCGATCCTCTGGCCGATCCGGCGGTGATGCGCCCACAGTTTCTCTACGCCAAGCAGAAGGGCTTGAAACTGCTCTGTGCGAATCCCGATATCGTCGTCGATCGCGGCGAGGTGCGGGAATGGTGCGCCGGCGCCCTTGCCCGGCTTTACACCGAGATGGGGGGCACGAGCCTTTATTTCGGCAAACCGCATCCGCCGATCTATGATCTGGCGCGGCGCAGGCTGACCGCGCTCGGGCGGGATGTTGATAATGCCCGCATCCTGGCGATAGGCGACGGGGTGCACACGGATATCGCGGGGGCGATGGGTGAGGATATCGATTCTCTCTTCATTTCGGGTGGCCTCGCCACGTCAGAGACCAAAACGTCGCACCAGCCAGAGCCGGATGCTCTAAACGATTACCTTAAAAAGGAAAATTCCTCCCCCACTTTTTCCATAGGCTTTTTGCGCTGACAGAAAAATCTTGATTTTTCTGCATCCGCAAAGTAATAAAATTCCAACTTTGATCATTTCAGCGCCTTAAAGTTGCGCATCAAACACCCGGAGGGGCGAATGTTGGACAATATGCCACGTGGCACGATCTGCATCGAGGACATCGAAATGGGCATGACCCGGCATCTGCGCAAAGTCGTGACAGACCGCGACATCGAGATGTTCGCCGAGGTATCGACCGACCGCAATCCGGTGCATCTCGATGACGCCTATGCGCAGGACACGATCTTCGAGGGCCGTATCGCCCATGGCATGCTGACGGCCGGACTGATTTCAGCCGTGATCGGCGAACAGCTTCCCGGCCATGGCACGGTTTACATGGGCCAGACGCTCAAGTTTCTGGCCCCCGTACGCCCCGGCGACATGGTCCATGCCGAGGTCGAGGTGATCGGCATCGACCACGGCAAGCGGCGGGTGCAACTCGATTGCCGCTGCCTCGTCAATGGCAAGAAGGTCCTGATCGGCGAAGCCACCGTTCTCGCCCCCTCGCGCAAATTCGACTGAGCGTCACGCAGCGCCTTGCGCCCCGGACGGCCTGACCGCATGTTGTGTGCATGAGCAGCGCACCGACATGGGGCGTGGTCGCCACGATAAAGGCCCCAGCCCGCGATATCCTGAACTTTGTCGCCCATCATCTCGATCTTGGGGCGCATCGTGTGCATGTCTATCTAGATGCTGCCAATCCCGAGGCCGAGGCGGCGCTGCGCAGCCATCCCGCGTGCAGGGTGATCCTGTGCGATGACGCCTATTGGCAACGCCGCCGCAACGGACGCCCAAGGGCGCACCAGCCGCGCCAGTCGATCAATGCCACGCATTGCCTCAACCAAGACCCCGAGGTCGATTGGCTCGGCCATTTTGACGTTGACGAATTCCTCTGGCCCGCGCGCCCGCTGGCGGCCCAATTGGCCGCCCTGCCCGCGCGCACCCTGAGCGCCCGCATCCGCCCCATCGAGGCGATGGCATCCGATCCCGCTGATCCGCCCCCCCCTGGTCTGCGATGGTTCAAGGCCTGCGCGGTGCCTGCCGATCGCCGTCGCCAAGAGACCGATGCGATCTACCCGGTCTTTGGCCCGCATCTCAACGGTGGATTTCTCAGCCATGTCGCAGGCAAGGTCCTAATCCGCACCGGGCCGACCGGACTCAGCTTGCGGATCCATAACGCGTTTCGCAATGGTCTAAAGGATGACGCCCCCGCGGACCTGCCCGAGACGCTGCTCTGCCACCTCCATGCGGCGGACTGGGAGCACTGGTGGGAGACTTACCGGTTTCGCCTGAGCGATGGCTCTTATCGTAGCGAACTCAAGCCGGCACCGCTGTCGGGCGGCACCGGACTCAACATGAACGCGCTCTTCCAAAAGCTTGAACAAGACGGTGGCGAGGCCGCGCTACGCCAGTTCTTTGCCGAAGTCTGCACGGCAAACCCTGATCTGCGTTCCCGCCTTGAAGCACTGGGGCATCTTCACCTCCATGCGCTCGACCATGACGCGAAACGCAAGCGACACTTCCCGCAGTTCGGGTAACAGTTTCGATCTCCAGCACTTATTGCGCGCCTCAGCCCAGGAGATCCATCCTTGGGGCAATCTGAAACCACAAGACAACGGCCCACATTGACCCGCCCCTGCACTTGCGATAAACGCAGCCAAGCGGGTCATCCATGTGGAGAACCACAGGCCCAGGAGGGGCCCGACCCGGCGACAGATGCGCGGGCCAGAATTGTGTCCGTAACAAACGGATACTCATGATAAAATTTTCTGATCTGAATCTGAATCCCAAGGTTCTCAAAGCCGTCGAAGACGCGGGCTACGAAGTGCCAACCCCCATTCAGGCCGGGGCAATCCCGCCTGCCCTCGCCGGGCGCGACGTGCTGGGCATCGCCCAAACCGGGACCGGCAAGACCGCGAGCTTCACTCTGCCAATGCTCTCGATCCTGTCCCATGGCCGGGCGCGGGCGCGCATGCCGCGAAGCCTCGTTCTCTGCCCGACGCGCGAGCTGGCCGCTCAGGTCGCCGAGAATTTCGATACCTATTCGAAATATCTCAAACTGACCAAGGCACTCTTGATCGGCGGTGTCTCGTTCAAGGAACAGGACAAGCTCATCGACAAGGGCGTTGACGTGCTGATCGCCACGCCGGGCCGCCTGCTCGATCATTTCGAGCGTGGCAAGCTCTTGCTGACTGGCGTGCAGATCATGGTGGTAGACGAGGCCGACCGCATGCTCGACATGGGCTTCATTCCCGATATCGAACGGATCTTCAGTCTGACGCCCTTTACCCGCCAGACGCTGTTCTTTTCAGCCACCATGGCGCCCGAAATCGAGCGGATCACCAACACCTTCTTGTCAGCGCCCGAACGGATCGAAGTTGCCCGTCAGGCCACCGCGTCGGAGACTATCGAACAGGGCGTGGTCATGTTCAAACCCTCTCGCCGCGAAAACGCCGATACCGAGAAACGAGACCTGCTGCGCGCGATGATTGACGGCGAAGGCGATGGCTGCACCAACGCCATCATCTTCTGCAATCGCAAGGTGGATGTGGATGTCGTGGCCAAATCTCTCGTCAAGCACGGCTATGACGCGGCCCCGATCCACGGCGATCTGGATCAGAGCCAACGCACCCGCACGCTTGACGGATTCCGCGCCGGCACCCTGCGATTTCTGATCGCCTCGGACGTCGCCGCGCGGGGGCTCGATGTGCCGGCGGTCAGCCATGTGTTCAACTACGATGTGCCCAGCCATCCCGAGGATTACATCCACCGCATCGGCCGCACAGGACGCGCCGGACGCAGCGGCAAGACCCTGATGATCTGCGCACCGCGCGACGAGAAGAACCTTGCTGCGATAGAGGCGCTGATCCGCAAGCCGATTTCAAGGGTCGAAGGTCCGGTGCTCGCTGTTGCCCGGATAAGTTGTGAACCCGAAGCGGCACCAACCGAAAAATCCGCCAGGCCCCGACGGACCTACAGCCGCAACAAGGCCGATGATGCCAGGCCGGCATCCTTGCCGATCCCGGCGTCAGATGTCGAGAAAACAGCCGAGGTCTCAGAGCCTGTCGCCGCGCCCGAAGCCCCACAACGCAACGAAAGGCGCAGCAGTGGACGTCCTGACCGTGAGCGCGGTGCGCAGGGCGGTGGCACAGTCCTCGGCATGGGCGATCACCTCCCGAGCTTTATCGCGCTCAGCTTTGAGGAACGCCGGGCCGGCTGACCAGTCGCTCAACCACCAGCGGCCTGCCGCCCGATCACGATCTCGGCGCACAGACCACCCAGCCTCTGGCTTTCTTGGAGGTGCAGAACGCCGCCATGGACCCGGGCAATGTCGGTCACAATCGACAGCCCCAAGCCAACCCCCGTGGCACGGTTCTGGTTGCGCGCGGGATCGAGGCGGACGAAAGGCTTGATCGCCTCCTTGCGGTCCTCTGGTGCGATGCCGGGCCCGTCATCCTCGACCCGAATGCGCAGAGCGGCCTCGGTGATAACAACCGACACCTCGGCCCGTGTGCCGTAGCGCACCGCGTTGTTGATCAAGTTTTCAACCGCGCGCCGAATGCTTTCAGGGCGCAGATCAATCATGCCATCACCAAGCACCTCGCCCAGTGACACATTCAACTGGGCGCGCACGGCATCCTCGACAACCTGCCGCACCAGAGCAATCGCATCGACAGGCTCGACCTCGACCGCCTGCTCCCCGCGCGCAAAATCCAGAAATCCGTCCAGCAACCGCTCCATGTCCGCAACATCGCGAAGCATCGGTGCCGCCTCGGCCTCGTCGATCATCGCAAGGCCCAGCTTGAGCCGGGTCAGGGGCGTGCGCAGATCATGGCTGACCCCCGAAAGCATCAGCGTGCGCTGCTCCATCTGTCGCTCGATCCTTGCCCGCATCGCGACAAAGGCGGTGCCCGCCGCGCGCACCTCGACCGCACCAGCAGGCTTGTAGGGCAGATTCTGGCCGCGCCCGAACGCCTCGGCCGCCCGTGCAAGCCGCGTGATCGGACGCAGCTGATTGCGCAGATAGACATAGGAGATCAGCGTGATCAGCGCCCCGAACCCCGCGACATTGACGAACAGGAGATGCGGCCGGCGCGCCGAGACATGCTGGCGGTTGACGGTGATCTCGACCAGCCCGCTCTCGTCCCGGAAATAGAGCTGAACGGCCGTATCATCGACCAGCGCCACCCGGACCAGATCGGGAAAATGCCGGTGCATCTCCTGCACGACCACGGCCCCCGAAAAATCATACCAGCGCCGGATGTCACGTGGTGGCAGAGCGGTCTCGGGGATCGCCCCGAGAGACATGCCGAGCGCCGCGCCGATGGCCGGATCCTCGACCGCGCGCACCAGTTGGATCTCGCGCACCACGGTCTGCACCATCTGCCGCGTGACCCCCTCGAAGTGGCGTTGCAAGAACACCACCGAGACGACGAGCACCAATGTCACCACCGGCAAAAGCAGGATCAGGGTCGCGCGCCCGAACAAACCGCGCGGCAGATAGGATTTGAGCCATCGCTTCAACATGGCTAAACCTAGCCGCGCGCGCGCAGGGAAGGAAGAGCCATGCAGCTTGATCAGGGTGAAAAGCCGGCGGTGGGGATCGCGCAGGACATGGGCAAGGGCCTGCGCCGGATCCTTGCCGCCAATCCGTCGCCGATGACGTTTTGGGGAACCAACACCTATCTGCTCGGCGATCGCCGGATCGCGGTGATCGATCCCGGCCCCGATGACCCCGATCACCTGCGCGCGATCCTGGGCGCGCTCGGACCCGGACAGGAGATCAGCCATATCCTCGTCACCCATGCCCATCTGGATCATTCCCCCCTTGCCGCAAGCCTTGCGGCGGAAACCGGTGCGCCGGTGCTGGCCTATGGTGATGCCGGGGCCGGACGCAGCCCGATGATGCAGGCACTGGCAGAAACCGGACTGATCGGCGGCGGCGAAGGTGTGGATGCGGATTTTGCCCCCGATCTCGTGGTCTGTGATGGCGAAAGGATCCGGGGCGACGGCTGGACGATCACCGCCCACTGGACACCTGGGCATTTTGGCAACCACATGTGTTTTGCGATGGACGAGACGGTGCTGACCGGTGATCTGGTGATGGGCTGGGCCAGTTCGCTCGTCTCCCCGCCCGATGGCGATCTGACCCAGTTCATGGCCTCCTGCGCGCGGCTGCGCCGCCTCGGAGCGGTGCGGTTCCTGCCCGCGCATGGCGCTGCGATCGACGACCCCGCCGCGCGTGTTGACTTGATCATCGCCCATCGCCGCACCCGAGAGAAGGCGATTCTCGACGCGCTCTACGACGGGCCGCTGACACCCGGCGATATCGCCACGCGCATCTACACCGACACCCCCGCCCGGCTGATGCCTGCCGCCAGCCGAAATGTGCTCGCGCATCTCATCGATTTGATGCAGAGATCGCTAGTCGTGCCCGACGGCACCCTGTGCGCCAACAGCCATTTTCGCCACTCCTCACCGCAGTGTCCCGCAAGTTGATTTTTTTGTCACAATGCCTCTGGACCTCGTCAGATCGGATTGTTATAGGGCGCACAAGTTCCGGCGTAGCTCAGCGGTAGAGCAGTTGACTGTTAATCAATTGGTCGTAGGTTCGATCCCTACCGCCGGAGCCAATAAAAACAAGCACTTAGACGACGTTTCGGCTGGGTGCGAGCTACTCAAACACCGTATAGGTACAGTATTCGGCCTCAGGGCCGTTCGAACACCGTGTCCGGGCTAAGTGCCTGAATGGCAAGAGGCTATTCCCCAGTCTTATGTGACGCCAGCGCGTCGCGCACCTTGGCCTTCGCATGGTCCAGGCCTGCGTCCGTCTTCAAATCGCACTCCCACACCACGAGGACACGCCAGCCCAACGCCCGAAGGGCCTCGTCCTTCTCGGCGTCCCGCCGGACGTTGCCCTCCAGCTTGGGGCGCCAGTATTCCAGTCTTGAGGTCGGGAGCCGCCCCGCTCGGCATTCGGGGTGCTGGTGCCAGAAGCAACCCCGAACCTGAACGGCGACTCGCTGGCGCGGAAACACGATGTCGGGCTTACCAGGCAGGTCCTTGCGGCAGACCAGGATCCGCAGACCTTCCCGGTGCAGAGCGGACCTGAGGCGCAGCTCGGGCTTGGTGTCGCGCCCCTTGATCTTCGCCATGTTCCGGGAGCGGCGCTCGGGGTCGATCGTGTCGGCCACCGTTCAGGGCACGTGGCCCGCGATCAGGGCGCGGACCTGTTCGATTGTCAGGCAGGGCTTGGCCGAGTGGATGACCCTATGGCACGTCGCGCACACCATCGCCATCTCAGTGACTGGCGTGATGCTGTCGGGCTGTAGTTCCTCGATCGGGACCTTGTGGTGAGCCTCCATGCTCCTGTCGCCGGCCTCGCCGTAGAGGTCGACGGGGACGGTGCCGCAGGCCTCGCAGACCAGCTTGCCGCCGTTGGCGCGACGGTAGTGGTCGCGGACCTGCTTGGCGAACTTCCGGTCGCGCTCCTTGTAGACGTGCAGGCGCGTGAGGATGCGTCCCTCCTTGCCCGTAATCTCCTCGGCCTCGACCTCGGGCTTCGCGTCCGCCTCGACCAGCATGTGCGCGGAGCCCGCGTTGGTCAGGCCGAACAGCTCGGACTTGACCGCGATCAGCCTGTCCGCGGTCTTTCGGATCGTGCTTGAGTTCACGCCCTTGGCGACCTCTGCCGCGTGGGCTTCGACGGCCGCAGCCAGCTCAGGGCTGCGGGTCCTGATCGCGTCTATGTTGGCGAGGTCCTCGGCCATCGCCCTCAGCCTGTCGTCGAGTTGCACCTGGAAGTCGCTGTGCAGGATGGACACCCTGAGCGGCGAGAGGACGGCCGTGATGCCGTCGTCCTCGACCACGTCGAAGTCCATCTGGTCCATCACGAAGGCCTTGTTCTCCAGCGGGAACTCGACCGCGTGCAGCAGGTCAGAACGCGCTGGCTCGGGCAACGCGGCGACGGCCATGACCAGTTGGGGGAGGTGCAGCTTCTGCCTGTTGTTCGGCTCCCGCTTACGCAGGCGCGGCTTGCCCTGCGCGGAACGCCCGCTGACCTCGGCGTCGATCCGGACGTTCAGGTGGTCGAAGTCGACGACTATGGCCCGGTCCATCAGCGAGTCGGCGGGCACGAACTCGAACTCGCCCCGCCCGCCTGACGGCCTCCAGTGGACCTCGCACGTCGTCATCCCGTTAACCGCACCTAAACCGGCTCCTGATATGCCAGCGAGAACAAAGCGGGACCCAAATACCCTATTTTGTTATTGACTGGACTGCGCTACGCTAGATAGAGATACAGGCCAAAAAGGTCGCTTCACAAGGGGGAAATCGAGCTGTCCTACTCCGTCGCATCATTTTTCTCCGGGATCGGAGGGCTGGACCTCGGTCTGGAGCGGGCGGGTTTTGAGCTCAAGTTCCACTGTGAGGTGAAGCCGTTCTGCCGCGAGATACTCGCGCAGCACTGGCCCGACCTGCCGATCAACGACGACATTAGGAGGCTGGATGAGTCAGAAATCCCTGAAGCTGACGTCTGGGCCGCAGGGTTCCCCTGCCAGGACCTCTCGCTTGCAAGAATGGGGCCACGATCTGGGCTTCGAGGGAGCCAGTCTGGACTCTTTCACGAGTTTATGCGGCTCGTTCGAGGACGCAACCCACGTGCAATTATCCTCGAAAACGTGCACGGCCTTCTCTCTAGCCACGGAGGACGAGACTTCGCAGTCGTACTCAAGGCGCTGGATGAGCTCGGGTATGACGTCTCGTGGCGTGTGCTTAACAGCAAAGACTTCGGAGTCCCCCAGCAACGCCGTCGCGTCTACATTGTTGCCATGCATCGAGACCGGCGAGGTCTCGGAGAAGTACTTTTTGAGCCAGAATGCGGCGACGGGCATCCTACGAAGGGTCGACCGAATGGGAAGAAATCTCCCTCCCTCTTTCAGACGATCATTGGAGATACTGAGCGGGGACCCCTCGTAAAAAGCCTCGCCCACTGCATCTACGCCGAGTCGGCCCGGCACACCGGGACGGACTGGTCACGGAACTATGTCTGGTATCCTGACGGGCGCGTGCGTCGCTTCACGCCAAACGAGGTCGAGCGAGTGCAAGGCTTCCCGGTCGACTGGACCCTGCCAACCAGCTTCGACGAGAGGCAGGCGGACAGGATCGACAGCCTCCGCTATCACGCGGTCGGAAACGCGGTGACGCCCCCCGTCGCGCAGTGGGTCGGTGAGCGCCTGTGGTCCGTCCTGGTCGCCCAAGACGTTGAGATGGTGCGTCAGACGACGACGGTCGCCGCCGAGTAGTGGCGGCGACCTGTTCGGCCGGCCGTTTGTGTGCTTGGGCTGTCAGCCCTCCGCGGCTTTCCGGCGGGTCGGAACGTCCACCCCCTTCTTTCGCAAGGTAGCTGCAACGCTGGCCACACTGCGAGCGGTGGTCTTGGCGTCGGGGAACCTGCGCTTCACCTCGGCGACAATCTCGACATACGCGTTATCCACGTCCATCAGAAGCTCCTGCACGACCGCGCCGATAGTGATCTTCGGTTCAGGCGGCTGTTCGGTCGCGCCGTCTGCCTCATGGTCCAGGTTCTCGGCTTCCTCGGTGACCTCAGGCTCGTGCGTATCAGCCGGAACGGCACCGAGAACCTGAACCTCGACCACGATACTGCCTGGATGCTCGGTCTGCTTCTTCTGGGCGAGGTCGAGGCGACCACAGAAGCCTACGATACCCCAGACGGGGCCGTCTGGCCCGTCGCCTTCCAGTAGGACGGCGTGGGTGTAGGTGCGATCGGTCTTGCGGGTCAGCTCGGTCCCATCGGGCGCGGTGGCAATATAGGTGGTCTTGGTCATCGGTCTGGTCTCCTAAACTGGCTTGCTTATTTGGCGAAGGAAAACTCGATCGAACGGAAGTCCTCGTTGACGAAGCCGTCGGCGTGAAACGCGTCAAAGACTTCCTGCGGATTGCGCTCGGTGTCGAAGTAAAAGCCTCCGATTAGGTGGCGGGCGGTGTCCGCCTCTTTCTGGAGGAGGACTGAGCCAAGGGCTCGATCGACTGCGCCGCGTGAGGCATGGAAGCGGATGGTTACCTGCATGGTCATGTTCTGGTCTCCTGGGTTGGTGTGTTTGTAGGAATAGGATGTCGTGCCGCAGGGTCCCCGCGAACGGGCTAAACGCCTGCGTGCGACGACAAATTGCTTCAGCGGATCGTGAGCGGCCCCTTGCCCAGCGGGCGCGAGAGGCTGACCGCAGCACCGGCCCGCCGCCCCTCGGCTGCGGCAGCGCCGTCCCGCAGGGACCGCCCGCGGGTGCGGCTGTCGCGCAGGCCACCGGTCAGCTCGCGGACGTACTCGTCCACGTTGGCCTGCTTGACCGGCACGAGGGCGGTCGAGCCAACAGCGGCGCGGGCGGTGTCGGTGGCCTCGGCCAGGTCGCGCAGGCGACGGGCGACGGTGACGGCGAACGCGGCCAGCAGGTCGGACTTGGAGCGGTCGTTGCCCACGCCCCGCGCCGCGGCCTTGCCAGCGGCCAGCACGGTCGCCATGAGCCAGTCGGCCTGCTCGACGTCGGGACGATAGCCCGCGAAGGAGGAGAGCTTGCGGTCCGAACGGCGGCCAGTCTTGGCCGGGAGGTCCCGATACCATGCCGTCGTGCCGGTCAAGCGGGCGATGGCGCCGCCCAGGAACTTGACCACGATCCAGTCGTGACGCCCGAGCTCGGTGTCGGCCCGTGCCATGTCGCGGTCCTCTGCCAGGACCTCGGCCTCGGTCAGCCCGTGGCGGACCAGCAGGCGCGCCGCCTTCTCGCGGGCGCTCGCCGCCTCAGCCTCGGTGCGGCCGTCCTCGTTCAGCAGGGCGGCGATCAGTGCCTTCGTGCGTTCGTCGCTCATGGCTCAGTCCTCCGAGACGCGGTTGACGATGAAGCCCGCTGCCTTCCATGCAGCCTCGATCATGTCGGCGGTCTCGGGGCAGGACACGGTGGCCTGCTTGTGGCAGAGGCGGGCGCGGTCGTTCGAGAGGGCGTAGAGGTGGATGGTCATGGTCTCGTCTCCAGTCAGTGTTGATAGGAGTAGGATGTCGTGGGTGGGCGCCCCCGCGAACGGGGAAAACGCGCTCTTTGCCGACGAATTGTTACGGTGCCGAAGTAAATAATCGTGTGATCGCTGTGGGTTAGCCGCGTACGTCGCCCCACCTCCACGACAACCTGTCTCTACGGAGCCTCCATGGTGGACGCCTCCGAACAGGAGACAGACATGCACTTCAGGATCACCATCGCCGATACGATCTACTATACCCACGACGAACTGGCGGGCGCCCAGAGCGACGCCCTGGACCATGCGAGGGAATTGACCAGGGCCGTCGGCCGACCCGTCCGGGTCACCGTCCACAAGATGGGACAAGCAGTCCGCGACGACCTCGGGCGCGACGTGACGCCCGCCTTCTGGGTCGGCTCCGCCGTCGGACGGATCGAGAACAAGGTGGCCTTCGTCTCGTGGGTGCCAGCATCGGCGAAGAAAGCGATGCCGGTCAAAACGCGGGTGGCGGCATGAGCAGCGCGCAGGAACTCGCGGACCAGTTCAGGAACGGCAACCTGAGCGCCGTGGCCGCCGAGGTCGCATGCGACGGGCCGACCGCGCTGGCGGTCGCGGCACTCCTCGACGCCCACGAGCTGGATCTTCTTCGCAGGGTCCTCGACGACCACCTGGACGGGCTCACTGGTCCCGTACAGCCCATGCGGATCGGAGGCGAGGCACGCGGCGGCCCCGTCATGATCCCCATGCGGGGGAAAGTCAGTTGAGGAGACGGACGAGACAGGCGCTGCGTCGCTCGGTGTACGTGGCCCTGGGTCTCGCCTACCTTGTCGGCTCCGCGTTTGCCGTCGTCACGCTGTCGCCGTCGGACCGCGACGGGTTCGAGACTGAGACGGTCCAGCCGCCTCCGATTGCGGGCTATCAGCCCGTCGGCGTTGACGCGACGTGGACGCTGACAGACGTCTAATGCGGATGGGCCCGCCCGATGGTCGTCGGGCGGGCCGCTCTGGTCCTATTGGTGGGGCCGTAGACCATTCACCTTAAGGTATCTGCTCAGGATGGCCTCCTCGAGGGCGTCGCGGATACGCTTGGCCATGTCGTAGTCCATGACAGGGTTCCCGAACTCCTCCGCACGTTCGACCACGCTCTCCAGCAGCGGCTCGAAGATCGCAGTCTCCATCCGGTGGCCGTAGTGGCGGACGAGGTACTGTAGCAGGCCGACGAGGTACAGCTCCTCGACCTTGCCCTGGTCCCGCAGCATGATCCCGTCCACGTGGCCGGGGTCCAGGTCCAGATCGTCCTTCGGCAGGGTGAACGCGAAGCGGACGTTGTTGAAGCCCCCGAGGTCGGCAATCTCCGTGACTTCGATGCTCATCGCGCTGCCCCCGCCTGCTGACTCTGACCTTCAAGACGCTGGTTCGGAGTACACCGGGCGAGCAGCGCCTCCTCGAAGTCGGCACGAAGCTCCTCCACCAGTGCAGCGTCGATCACGTCCTCGCCGGGTTCGAGCATCCCCTCCATCAGTGGTTCGAAGATGGCGCCTCCGAGCCGGTGGCCGTGGTCCAGGACGATATTGTGGAGCATCTCTCCCAGGCAGTCGTCCCTGCTTGCCTCCCTAGGCATGAGGGCGAGGTGCCCACTCGGTACGGTGAAGGTGAAGCGGACGTTGCGGACGCCTTCGAGGTCGATCAGTTCTTTCAGTTGGGTCTTCATGGTTCTCTCCATCTTGAAACGGAGCCCCCAGCGGGGCGCCTGCGAGGAGAATCCCAGAACGCGGGCGGCGCGCATACCAACGTTTGGGGCCGCGCACGCAAATAATGGTGTGACTGCAAAAGCACACTTCAACGAAAGAGGCCCCGCAGACGACGGGTCCACGGGGCCTTGTCAGCAGACAGCTTGAGCTGCCGCGGTGCGGCCGTTCGTCAGACGAGCGCCCAGACGCCGGTCACGGTGGAACCCGACGCCAGCACCCGGTCGAACTCGCCGAGGAACGGCACCCCGCCCGCCACGGCCACGGTCAGTGTGGACCCGCCAATCTCGACCGTGATGTTGCCAGCCGTGCCGATGTGCTGGCCGCGGGTGTCCTCGTGGAGGTCCGTGTCGGCCGCGACGGTCGCCCCGACCGCGGCAATCTCGAAGCAGCGGGTCGGGACGCGGAGCTTCTTCGTGTGCGGATCGGCCATGTCAGTTGCTCCCCATCAGCTCGGCACGGGCCTTGGCCATGTCGAAGTCGGTCGGGGCGCCGGTCGCCAGTGCGTGAGCGTCCTGCCTCGTCTTGAGCATCGACTTGCCCATGTCGCTGTCAAGCGCCCGGACGTACGCGGCCTCGAAGGTTTCGCCGTCGGCCCGCATCGACTTGGCCAGGGCGTCCAGTTGCCCGTCGATCTTCGCCATGTTGCGGACTGCCCGCTTCGTTACCGTGTCGTTGGTCATGTCTTTCTCCATGTCTGCGGCGGCGCGAGCTGACTCGACCTCCTGTTCCAGTCGTTGCACGTGTGAGGCCAGTTCCATGACCTCCTGCGCCTCGGCCTCGTCGCGCGCCAGGCGACCCAGCGCGTCCTCCAGTTCCTTACGTTTGCCTTCCAGGCGGATCAGTTCCGCCGCGTGACGTTCGCCTTCCTTGCTCATCTTCCTTGCTCCTTCAGTTCACGTTTCGCCTGGGCAGCAATCCCACGCTGCGGGCTCTGCGCCTTGAGACGCAGCAGTTCCAGGTTCAGGGACTCCGCGACGCGGCCCTCCGCGTCGGTCAGGCTGATCGAGTGGCGGGCCTTGATGGGTGTGTCGATGCCCAGCGCCCGCGACAGCTCGCTACCGCCAGCGGCGATCATGGCCTTGACCAGGGCCTCGGACTGCCTGTGGTTGGTCAGCACGCGGTCGATCGGGCCGACGTCACCGCCAGCGGCAGCGGTCGTGCCGACGCCCTGACGCACGGCCTCGCGGTAGGCCTGCCAACTGGTCGCGAGGTCGGTCAGCGCCTCGTCCACGGCCGCGGCCAGCTTGCGGCGGTCGCTGGCGGCGTCGATGGCGCCCTGGACCTGACGGGTGCGCCTGGCCCGGTCTTGGCTCGCCGCCGCGTCCGCGGATCGGTTTTGCAATTCGGCGATAGCGTCGTCCACGATGGCGATGCGTTCGGCCAGTGCCGCGGCGGTGCCGGTGGGCTTTTTGCCCGCGATCAGGTCTCGCGTCGCCTCTGCGCGGGCCTTCTCACGCTCGTCGATCAGGCGGGCGCGCTCCGTACGCAGTTCCGCCAGTCGTTTGTTCGGGTCGTCTGCCATTCGCTGGCTCCTCTGCTCGGCGTCGAAATACGGGGTTGGTGGCGCCCGGCAGTTGGAGGACCGAGCGCCACCGAGGACCGGACTTGAGGGAGGCAGGACCGTCGCGGTCGTGAGGCCCGCTAACGCCAATCATTGAACCTCACTCGACGAGCATGCCGCTTCCCGGCGCCGCGGGGGACCAGCGAGTGCCGGTCGGGCGTAAAGTGCTGGTGGCGTCGTCCCCAAGCAGAGCGAGGTCCATGGCCTCCAGTATCTCGACCGGCGCGCGGGCGGTGTTCTGGAAGGCGGCTGGCGCCTCACTTATGCGGGACCTGTACCAGCGAAGGACCCGAGGCGACGGCACCTCGCAACCCGCGGCGTCGAGGACCAGCATCAACTCACGGCACCACCCACGGGGCCAGCGGATGGTGCCGGATATGTTCCACGCGTGGGCGATGATCGTCACGAGGTTCGAGCGCATGGAGGCCTTGGGGTCCAGTTCCGCGTCGATGCCCGCTTCGAGGAACAGCTCGCGCATCTCGGCCTCGACGGCCTTGTAGCGCAGGCTGGGCAGGGCTGGCGTCGGGCGCTCTGGGGCTTCCATCGGCGCTCCTCTCGGCTGTGTCCGGATGCGCGCATCGTGTCGCGTGCGCCCGCGCCCGTAAGCCAACGAGGGTGTCCAGCCGACATTCAGTCAGCAGGACAATGAGCCGAGAGGACAATTAAGACAGGGACTTGTGGTCCAAGCTCGGAGCCGGGCACAGCGAATGGGCGGTTCAGCCGATGAAGATGCAGTTGCCGAGGCGCGCGACCTCGACCTTACCGGGCGCGCCTCCGTTCTCCGCCTTCAGTTCGTTGAAGTTGACCTTTGCCGCGAGTACCTTGAGGGCCTGCGCGGCGGAAACCATCAGGCTCTCGCTGATGTCGTAGCAGCGCGTGGGCTCGCCATTCTCGGCGAACTCGGTCAGCACTGGCAGGTCGACGCGGAGGAAGAAGCGGACCTTGCGGATGCGGGTGACGAGCTTCACGGCGTCGACGGGGTCAAGGTAGACCTTCAGGGTCTCGTCCTGCTCGTTCAACAGGGGCGCATAGTCGGTCATGGCGATGGTCTCCTTATCTGATACGCCCCTTATGTCGGGTTGCAGGTTTCCCGCGAGCGGGCAGAACGGCCACCCTTGCTCACGAATTGCTTCGATCAGGATGGGTCAATACCGCCCCGCCGATCATGGATCAGGGGGTGTCGGTCCTGAGGGGAAAATCGGATCAGGGGCTTGGGAACGGAGCGGGACGACTGGCACAGTGCGGAGCACAGGGCGACCATCCTCGACCCCTCATCAGGCCTCGAAGTACGCCGTGCCAGCGATCCAGTCTAGGAGCTCTCTGCGGGTCGCATCGTCCAGGTCGAGACGGGTCTCCACGGACCATTCGGCTTCGTCCCTCGTGGCCTTCGACTGCCAGGGCGTGGCTTCACGCCCCTCGCGCATCTCGGCGATCAGGCCGTCGCTGGGATCATGCAGGTATCCGGTGGCGACGCGCATCGTCTCGTACCCGTCTGCGAACTTCACCGTGGCCGTGCCCCCAGCCCTGACTATCGTCACCTGGATCGCATCGTCAGTCATCGGCCTGTCCCCCGGTCTCCTGTGGTGATCCCTGGACGACCTGAGCGTCCTCGATGCCATGTCGACCGCCCGAGGCCTCCGAGGCGACCACCGAGCTCCGTTCGGCCCTCTGTGGCTGCACGAGCCTGGGCCTCGAAGGGAGGCTGTTGTTGACGGTCGTGTTGACCTGCAGGTTGGTCTGGGCGGGGCCATCCACGTTGGGCACCCGCTTGTCGATCAGCTTCGAGAGGATGCGGGCGTCGACGTGCGACACGTCCAGGACCAGGACGGCCTCGAAGTTGTCGTCTAGCACGGGCTCGCCGTCCCCGTCGGTCGCCTGCTTCCAGCGACCGAGGCCCAACTCGCGGGCGGTGTCCATGACGTCCTGGGTCAACTGGTCCTGGAAGATCGCCATCGCGATGTCCCAGCCGCGCCGGAAGTCGTCGTCCCGGTGCTTCCAATAGTAGACGTTTGGCCTGGGCAGGCCGAGCTGGGCGCACGCCACGGTCACGTTGCCCACCTCGACCAGGCGTTCCAGGAACGCGCGCTTGAACTCGGGCGACGGCTCGCTGGCATGTGGTTGCATCATGCCGGTCGAGGCCCGTGGGCTCCCTGCCGATGCGCTATCGTGTCGAAGCTGGCTCAATTCCCGCCCCTCCCGCTGTGTCCGTTGCTGTGCTCGGGATGCCCCTCGCGCGCCAAGCCCCTGATCCCGTTCGCCTTCCCGTCCCGACGCCCCCTGATCCTAAATCAGATGGGCGGCGTTCATGCAGGACGAACAGGACGGCTTGCCACGTGCGCGAGGCATCCTCGCTCTCTCGGGATACGATGTCGCGTTCACCCAGCGCGGGAAACCAGCGTTGCATGGAGGGGGACCGGGGCGCACCCAGTCATCCAGGTGGAGGGGCGCCGCGCCTTTTCGGTGATGGGCCCCCACGGCGTCTTTGCCCCTGAAATTTAAGCTCAACGTCGACTTTTCGGCGACTCGTCTAACGCCTTGTTTTTGCTGACTTGTTGCGCTTGTTGAGCTTCGTTGTGCTTATTCGCTATATATACCCGGAACGCACAGTGCACCGTGCCGTCCCCCTGTAGCCACTGCCGTACAGGCCTTATCTTCCAAGATTTATTATACTATGCTCAACATACTCAACAAGATCAACAAGTGTTCCGAAACAAGCACTTATGGACGTTGAGCATCGGCCGAAATAGCTCAACGATGCTCAACGCCCCGCCCTTTCGGGTCGCTCGTCACTCACGAACATAGCCGGCGGCCACCCGATCCTCCAGCCTGACGCCCCGGCGATACTTCCACCCCAGGGCCTCCATGACCCTCCGTAGGCGAAGGGCGTGCGTGCGGTTCTGCCTGTCACCCTCCAACCCGAGGTAGCCCAGGAGGTCCTGGGTATGCACCTTGTCGGCGCGTGGCGGTTCCCTGAGCGGCGATGCGACCGTGGCACCTTTGACCGTTTCGGTGCCATAGTCCCCCGTGCCGTCCTCGAAGGCGGTCCGCTCGGCAAGCCGATACGCGAGCATCGAGGCCAGTTGGTCGGTCCAGGGGTCGTCCACGGTCTCGTCTGCCTGGCGTTCGGCGGCCATCGGCCATAGCTCCTCGGGCAGCACGTGCCCGACGCCCGAACGGAACAGCGCGTCCGCCTCGGCCAATAGCTGGTCCCGGTTCTCACCGATCCAGTCGAGGTCAACCCTGGACCCGCTGGCCATCTCCAGGGGCCAGAAGCGGCGCGCGCCCGTCGGGTCGCTGAGGTATCCGCCCTCGTTCACGGTCCCCGCGAACACGACGCGGCGCTGGTGGTCCTCGGTGTTCCTGCCGTAGGGCGTGCGGTATCTGTCCGTGGCCCTAGACATGAAGGCCTTGAGCACGTCCATATCCCCGGCGCGAAGGCCCGCCAGTTCTGCGAACTCGTGCACCCAGATGCCCTCGAGGTTGATGGCCGCGTCCTTGCCGCGCAGGTCGCCCAGCTCCGCGTCGCTGAACCAGTCCGGTGAGAACAGGTCGCGGAAGCCCGTGGATTTCAGCGAGCCCTGCGGCCCCTTGATGACCGGCATTGTGTCCAGCTTGCAGCCCGGTCGACGCTGGCGCGCGACCGCACCCACCATGAAGCAGCGTGAGACGGCCCGGGTGTACTCGTCGTCCCCGCACTTGAAGGCGTCCGAGAACAGGCGGGAGACCCGGTGCACTCCGTCCCAGGTCAGCCCGTCGAGGTAATCCAGGATCGGGTTGAACTTGAAGTAGTAGGCCACCGAGGTGATCGCGTCCTGCACGTTCTCCTTCGAAGGCTGGTAGTCGTTGCCCTGGCGCTGCTCCATCAGCCACGTTCGGGCCAGCAGCAGCACCTTGTCAGTGAGGACACGCCCGTACCCCTCGCCCCACGGCAGTTCGCCGGTCAGCACGACACGCTGCTTGAGCTCGTCGAAGCGTGGCCGCAACTTCGAGCCGTTCACGGCCTTGAGGGCGTTCTTCGGGGTGTCAGGCGCGACTGAGGTCTTGGGGTTCACAGACAGCCCGCCCTCGTGCATGGGGCGGCGTCGTGGCGCGGCGAGTGCACCGTCGGGCAGGTCGTCGTCCCCATCCTCCCCGTCGCCTAGGTCGTCGAAGTCGTCTGCGGCTGGGGTGCGCGGCACGTGGTCCCCGGCCCCGGCGTCCAGCATGATCTTGTGGAGGGTACGATAGGTGACGCGCCCGCCGTCGTTGTCGGCGTGCAGGCTGTCCCATCGGAGGCCGATCAGGGCGCCGTGGTCAGCATACTCCGGGTCGCGGGTGCACCACTCCACGAACTCCTCGCGGCCGTCGCCCGCGGTGGCGTGGTGGCACGCCTGCATGAGCGTCAGCCAAGCGTCGCGGTCGCGGAAGTCCTCGGGGTCGAGATGATCCAGCATCAGCGCCAACTCGTCCTGGTCGTGCTCCCCGCCACCAGTGACGACGCTGCCGGTCGGCCTTCGGATCATTTCGACCAGGCTGTCTGGCGCCGCATCGGCGCCGAGCGCGTCGAGCTGGGGCCCGGTGGCCACCCAGGCGTACTGGCGCAGCGTGTCTGGATGGACGGAACCGGCGGCGACGACCTGGCGCCCGAGCGACTTGAACTCGACGCCGGGAAAGGTCTCGCCCAGGCTGTCACGGATGGACACGTCGGCGGGCTTGGTCATGTAGACGTGCAGCCCGCCCGATCCGGTCACGACGGTCGGATAGAGGTCTGGGTCCATACCCGACCACAGGACCAGTTCGACGAACGGGTTGATTGGCGACGTCAGGGTCTGGCCGTCGGGGAAGGCCCTCGGGTCCACGTCCAGGACCAGTTCGTCGGCGCGCAGGCGCACGCCGACGTTGTCGCCGGTCTCCATGTGGCTGATCTGGTCAGTGGAGCGGTACTGCCGCTTCGTCCAGTTGGCGTGGACCGGGCTCTTGCCCCGCTTCCGCCGCTTGCCCTTGAACTCGTCCTCGTAGGCGTGGTTGTGCAACGGGATTAACTGGTATCCCGCGTCGATCAGGGGCGCCAGTTGCGCCGCGTCGGTGTCACTGGTCATGTCAGCCCCGCCGGTTCGCGACGTAGGCCTCGACGGCTGAACGCGGGTAGAACACCGCGCGTCCGACGTGGATGAAGTCGGGACCCGCGTTCGCGTTCCCCCGCTTCTGGCGGACCCGGTACTGCGCTAGGACCGTGGTCGGGTGGCCAGTCCGCTCTGCGACCTGCGAAGGCGTCAGCAGCTCGTCCGTCGAAAACGACGGTACGGCTTGCGCGGCCTTCGCGGCATACTTGTCTTCAGTCACGGGTGTAGTCTCCTCTTGCATGTGGCCCTTCAGAGCCGACCGTCGATTGGTCCCGACGGTCGGCTCACTCTTTATGAACAATGCCGCGACGAGGCTGGCACGTAGACCAGCGAGGGCACGCACAGCGTCCAACACTGGCGACCGAGGCCACATTCTACAGGTCATAATTCGGCGGGGATATAAACGTTTCGCGGGGCGTTCGGTGCGGTCACCAACTGTTAAGGAACGTCGCCCGTCACGAACCCTTGTATGGTTCGCCAAGCGCTGCCCGACGGCGGTCAGGATCAGCGGCACGTCTGCGCGCCAGGGCGACCAGATAGGGTTCCTCCCAGAACTCTGGCTCCTTCGAGAAAGCGAGCACGTCCTCTGGCTCGGCCCAGAATACGCGGCCTTCATCGTTCACGATAAGCGGGAACCGGTCGGCGTGCACGGCCATGGCCCAGACCGTGCAGGGGTCATTTGGCTCCCACCCGAACCTACCGAACTCCATCAGCAGCAGCTCGACGAAGTTCCCCGTGGGTTTTGCCTCCAGGTACGTCAGCGCGCGCAAGACCGCCCGCTCGATCAACTCCCAGTCCTGCGCGTCCGCTGGCTGGTTGACGGTCGCGCCGGTCACGCCGCGCCCTCCATCAGGAATGGAAGCTGAGCCCGATGGACATCGATTCCTACCGCAAGTGGTGGGACTACACTGCGGCCTATGCCGACATGATCCGCGCGACGGATACCGAAGATTCGCCGTGGTGGGTCATCGATTCAAACGACAAGAAGCGCGCACGGATCAACGCCATCACCCATCTTCTGGACTCGATTCCGTATGAGCACGTGAAGTTCGAGAAGCCGAAACTCGGCAAGCGCCAGAACCAGCCAAAGGGTCTGGATGACGCGCTGCCCTTCCGCAATGTTGTGCCCGATGTCGTGGCCACAATGACCGCTGCCGCGCCGAAAGCCCCGGCAGAACAACCATAGGAGTTCGCTGAAAATGAGCAAAGACAAGCCTGCGGCAAACATCATTCCCAGTGCAGACCAACTGCGCATGTCAATCCTCTCGAAAGAGATGGCCGAGATGGACAAGCAAGACAAGCAGAGGGCAAAGCGGGAAGAGGAGTTGCGTGCCTTTACCCAAAAGTTTCTGACCGAGCAGGTCACCGACGACGAACGCGAATTGATTCAGAAGCTGGTGATGAACGCCGCCGCAAACAACAAGTTCGAGGCGCTGGTCTACAGCTTTCCGTCGGATCTGTGCACCGACAGCGGGCGGGCGATCAACAACCGCCTGCCGCACTGGCCCGACACGTTGCAAGGCAAGGCGAAGGAACTTTACGATCGCTATATCAGTATTGCCAAGCCGCAGGGGTTCAAGCTGAAGGCAACGATCATCAACTTTCCCAAAGGCATGCCGGGCGACGTGGGCTTTTTCCTGAACTGGGCGCCGGACGAGGCGTGAGCGCCTTGGGGCCTGTCGTTGCCCCAAGGCGCGGGGCGCGCACCTGATTGTCGCTGTGATGGGGTCCTGATCGGCCAGTCATCCGAGGCTTAGATAAACCAGACGGTGATCCTGACCTGGGTCATCGCGTCCGGCATTGGCGGCCCTCTTAGGGCCGATGCAGCATATGCGGCGTCCAGTCTGGCGCTCAGCCGCCGTCGATCCGCGCCGCCATGAGGGCGATCGTCTGGCCGTCCGTTGATCGTTCACCAGCTCGAGATGCAGATCCCGCGGGCCATCAGATGGCGGTCAGCACCGCCCGCAAGCTTCAGGCGATCCGTGACCTCGACGCGCCCGACCTCGATGTGAGCGTCTACGCGCCAGCGTGTGTCGCGCGCTGATCGGTATCGATCACGGCAGAGCTTCAAGTCGACAGTCTCCACCCAGAATTGATGCGCTTGAGGGAGTTGCGCAAGTTTTGCGTAATTCATGACATCTTCGTTCGCGGCCATGATAGAGTTGGCGCACGACAACGGACAAGTCTTGAGCGCTAACTGACCGGCGGGGATTTTCGAGCAAACGCGAGAGAACGGCGCAACGAGAGATCCTGATCGAACACCCTGCCGCATGTGAGATAGACGTATGTGATCAAGATGCACCGCGCCCTCTGAGGACGATCGGTGATAACCCGCAGTGAAATCCTAGCCATTTTGGCACTGGACCGCTGCATTTGGAAAGGACAGACAATGGGCAAGGGCGACAAACAGAAAGGCAACAAGGAAAGCAAGAAACCGAAGCAGGAAAAGGTCAAAGTGTCCGCCACCGCGAATACGCTCGCCAGCAAACCTGCTGTCTCGATTTCTGGAAAGAAGGTGAAGTAGATCTGTGAGGAAAGTGGATCAATCTACCGCTTACCTAAACCTTGCACGAGAGCGCGGTCACGCATCCAACACCGAAGATCCCTCTGGGGTCAGCGCGTAAAGGCCACCGGCAGATTGAACCGGTGGCTGTCGCCAGACAGGTCACGCGGCTTGGCGGGCAGGTGTGCGTTGCGTACCGCGACGAGAGCCGCCTGATCGAGTAACGGATCGCCCGACGAGTGCCGCAGCGACACCGAGATCAGCGCGCCGGTCCCCGAGACGGTCAGGCTCAGTTGTGCCGTCCCGGTCGAACGGACGCCGCGCGGATAGCGTTTCTGCCGCTCAATTCGTGAACGGATCTGTCCACCCCACTCGGCCAAGAGACTCTGACGCGCGGCAGCGCTGGCTCCGGGGGTCTCCCGTTTCTGTTGGGTGGTGCCAGCCGCCCCTCCGGCCTGACCGCGCGCAGTTTCCTTGGCGTGAGCGGTGCTGGTCACTGTGGCGGGTTTCGGCGCGGGCTCGACATCAATCTCTGGGGTGGAACGCGCCACGGGGCGGATGTCGGGAGTGGGGTTGGGCCGAGAAGGCACCGCTTGCATCTGTGGCGGCGTGGTATCGAGGTGCTGCAGCGCGAGAACCTTGGGCATCTCTGGCTGGAGGACTTGCTCGCGGTCTGCTGGCGGTGCGGTCTCAGGTCCGGGAAGCGCCACCAACTGAGGCTCTGTCACTGATCCGGTCAGCTTCGGGCTCATGTCCTGCACATCCACCGGGCGCTGCCAGGCTGCAACAAGAGAGGCGATCTGGGCGTTTGATGCCTCGAGCGAGATCATGGATTGCCCGCCTGCTCCGCCCGCAGCAGGCCCGCCCGGTGATGCCACCCCCCAGACCCCGGCATGAACCGCCGCCGCAACGGCAAGAAATCCGGTGAATTCCAGTCCCCGTCTCATCGCGCCCTCGCCACAAGGGTGACCGCGTGAACGCCGCGCCGCGCCAATTCCGGCAGGAGCCGCGCCAGGATCTGGGCATCGAGACCCGCATCGGCGCGGATCTGCAAAGGCATGTCGGGCATGGTGCGCTCCGCGAGTGCATCATAGACTGCGGCGCCTCGCACAGCATTGAACGCAAGCTGCCCCTCGTTGTCGATATAGAGAGTGTCGCCAGGGGGCTCCGCCTCGCCCCCCTCCGCCAATGGCAAACTCACGTCAAAAGGCGCCGGAGGGGCAATCTGGGCGCTCATCAGAAAGAAGATAAGCAGCAGAAAGACCACGTTGATCATCGGCACGATGGCTTCGCCCCTCCGGCAGTTGCGGGGAAATGAGAAATCCATCGCGCTACTCCACCACGACAAGCCGGGAAAGACCGGCGCCCCGCAGCGCCCCGGTCACATCCATCAACCGTTGCAGCGACGTTCCAGGCATGGGACGCAGAACGACAGCGTCGGCCGGTCCGGTCATCAGCGGATCAAGGGCCTCCGGAAGATCAGCAAGCGCAACCGACGCGCCGTTGAGGCGCAGGACATCCTCGGCGATCTCGATCAGGCGGGGCGGACCGGACCATTCCGCACCCGTCCCGCCGATGGTCAGCGGCAAGGCCATCTCCTGCCCGAAGCGCGCGGCCAGCATGAAAAAGACAAGCAGCAGAAACACCACGTCGATCATCGGGGTGAGGCTCGGCCGTCGCGGGCGACGTGCGGGGCCAAAGCCGAACATCACGCACGCTCCGTTCTGATCGGCCCGGCGATGAAGATCTGCGTCGCCGCATCTTCCATGTCGGCTTGCACGGTGTCGGCCACGCTTTCGAACCAGGAAAGTGCCATCGACGCCGGAATCGCCACCGCCATGCCGGCGGCCGTGGTCAGGAGCGCCTCCCATATCCCACCGGCCAGAACTGCGGGATCGGCGCTGCTGCCGCTGTCCTGAAGCGCCTGAAAGGCACCGATCATCCCCAGGACCGTGCCCAGAAGGCCAACAAGCGGAGCGATCGTGGCGATCAGTTCAAGCGCACGCAAGCCGCTGCGCGCCTCATGCAACAGGCCCTTGGCCAGACGTGTGGTCTCCTCGCGCGCCTGCGCCTCGGTCCATTGCGGGTTCTGAACGGCGCGCATTGCCGTCAGCGCAAGACGTGCCCGCAGACCTCGGCGCGCGCGCAAAAGAGCGATTGCCGCATCGCGCGCGCCATCTTGCCAGAGCGCCACCGCGCGGGCGGTCGCAGCCCCGGCCCATGCTCCGGTCAGCATCAGCCGCCAGATTTTCCACAAGATGAGCGCGAGGGTCAGCACAGAAAGGCCCGCGATCACCCAGAGCGCCGGGCCGCCGCGGTCGAGAAAGCCCCAGAGGCTTGCATCATCCATAGCCCGCCTCCCGTGCTGCCGCCGTGCCGAGCCAGGCCTGCGCTCCCTGCCGCACAGACAGATAGACTGCACGCCCGATCGCTTCGCCCATAGCCGTGTGCAGGCCAGCATATCGCAAACTGCCAGCGGGTGCAGCCACGGCAATGCAATCGGTACCGGTGCCGGTGGCAATCCCGGTGACAAGGCTGAGCCCGCTCTGCATGATCGCTGCGGTGCGCGCCTGCGTGGCGATCGAAAGCGCCTCGATCCGGGCGGCATCGGTCAAGCCATTCTCCAGGTGCACGGCGATATTGATCGTGCCCCAGCCGCGCGCGGCAGGCGGCAGGCGGGTGCCAACAGATTCGGCGTTCGAGAGGCCGACCGTGGCCACGGCGCGCGCGGTGATGTCCGCGGCGGTAGCGATGGCCTGCGTATGGCCAGCGATGGCGCAGGATGTCAGAAAGCATACAGAATCCTGCGCACCCCGCGCGGCAAGCTCACTGTCGAGCCAATCCTCGACAACAAGGTCCATCGGCAGATCGGCATTGCGGACCTCACGCCAAAGAATGCGGCGCGCCAAGACCTGTCCGGGTCTGTTCACTGCCCAACTGAGCACCGGCATTTCGACCCCAAGATCCAGACAGAGCCAAGGCGGATCGAGCGTGAGCGGGATCATGCGATGACCTCCAGCGGTTGAAAGACCGGACCCAAGGGCGTCTGCTCGTAATGCGCGGTAACGCCGAAAATGCGCGCCAGATGAACGGGCGTCAGCACCGCAGCGGGCGGGCCGTCTGCGACAATGCGGCCCTCGCCCAAGAGGATGAGCCGCGTGCAATGGCGCACCGCGAGGCCAAGATCATGAATCGAGGCGATGACCGCCCTGCCCTCCTCGGCCAGTCGGGCAAAGACCCGCATCGTGGCGATCTGATTGGCCGGGTCGAGGCCGGCAATGGGTTCGTCCGCCATCAGAAGGGGCGTATCCTGCGCCAGCGCTCGGGCGATGAGCACCATCGCCTGCTCGCCACCCGAGAGCCGCATCGCGGTTCGATGGCGCAGATCGTGCAAGCCCATGGCCGTCAGCGCCGCCTCAAGCTGCGCGTGGTCAGTTGGCGCCGGCCCGGCGAGCCCGCGCAGATGCGGCGTGCGTCCCAGCATCACCAACCGCTCAACCGTCACCGGCCAGGCGATCTGGCGGGCCTGCGGCAACCAGGCGGCGGCGCGGGCGCGCTGATCGGGCGGCAGCGCCGCAAGGCTGCTTGTGCCCGTCGCGGGCAAGAGCCCGAGCGCCGCGCGCATCAGCGTGGTCTTGCCTGCGCCGTTCGGACCGATGAGGCCGATGCAATCGCCCTCGGCCACGCGAAAGCTGACATCGCGCAGGATGGCGCGGCCACGCAGAGTAACCGAGAGGTGATCGACCGCGAGCAGCGTCATGGCATCTCGGCCCTTGTCTTGTAGATCAGATGCAGAAAGAGCGGCGCACCGACAATCGCCGTCAGCACCCCGAGTTTCAGGTCGCGTTCCGGCAGCACCAGCCGAACCGCCAGATCGGCCGCGAGCACCATCGCCGCCCCGCCCATCGCCGAGGCCCAGAGGAGCCGCGAGGGCTGTGCGCCCACGAGCGGGCGCAAGAGATGCGGCACCACGAGACCGACAAAGCCGATCGCGCCCGCCACCGCCGTGGCCG
>Ga0100388_10000064_pt1 | contig 123372 bp, 119 predicted proteins | sample CryGeymeta201512_FD_81536 | JGI IMG/M metagenome (GOLD analysis project Ga0100388, IMG submission 81536) | Groundwater microbial communities from Crystal Geyser aquifers in Utah, USA - Crystal Geyser metaG 2015-12 | ecosystem: Environmental > Aquatic > Deep subsurface > Groundwater | place... | reverse complement strand
GGTCTGCCAGAACCGAAAATCTCCAAGATGCGATCATGAATTGTGTCTCCCTCTTTCGATGCTCTTTTGCAGCAATCGCCAACCTCTTTAGAAATCAGTTGACAGAATCCAGTTTCAAAAAGCAATAGTTAAGGCAACAAATTTTACTCAAGGGCAAAATTTGGAATTCATCGTCTAGATACGAACTTGAAGCATAGAGCTTCAACATCTGGGAATTAAACAACATTTTGGCAGAATGTAAAAGGTTACAAGCGACGGCACTAGCGAATGCGACAAAGTCAGAGCGACAGACTCAACAATAACCGGGAGCCATGAAATGACGAATAGAATGACGGCGAGCGCACGGCCTGACGGCAAGCTTGTAAGGGTTATCGGGTGGAAGGATGCCTTTTGGATGGCCTCCGGTGTGCCCGCACTCGTCCTTTTCTCGATCGGCGGGATTGCCGCGACGATCGGCAATCCGTCCTGGGCGATCTGGATCATCTCGGTCCTGTTCGGCTTGATCCAGTCGTTCACCTATGCCGAGATCGCGGGGCTGTTTCCGAACAAGTCCGGGGGCGCCTCGATCTATGGCGCTGCCGCCTGGGTGCGGTATTCCAAGATCATCGCCCCCTTGTCGGTATGGTGCAATTGGCTGGCCTGGACTCCGGTTCTTGCGATTGGGGGTGGATTGGCCGCAGGGTATATTCTGACGTCTTTCTTCGGCGCTGACGCCGCAATCAACAACTGGCAGATCACTTTGTTGAGCCTCGATATGCTGAACGAAGGCCTGACCATGCGGATCAACGCGACATCTATCCTGGGTACGATTATCCTGCTCGGGGTGTTTGTGGCTCAACACAAGGGCATTTCGCAGGCCGCCAAGATCCAGACCTGGATCGGGCTTGCCGTGCTCGTCCCGTTGATGATCGTCGGCTTCGTGCCGCTTTTGACGGGGGATGTTCTGGTCGCAAACCTCCTGCCGCTGCAACCGAGTTCGGGGGCCTGGGATACGACCGGTTGGACACTGTTTCTTGGCGGCCTCTTCATTGCAGCATGGTCGGCCTATGCGTTTGAAACGGCGATCTGCTACACCAGCGAATTCCGTAATCCGCAGACCGATACGGTGAAGGCCATTCTCTCAGCAGGCCTTGTTTGTGTTCTGATCTACACCATCGTGCCGCTAGCGTTTCAGGGCGTCCTGGGCGTGGAAGGGATGCTCGCGCCAGGTATCGTTGATGGCTCTGCCGTGGGTGGCGCGATGGCGCATATGGTGGGCGGTGGTTCAATTCTGGCGTCAGTGATGGTGGTCATGTTGCTTCTGGCGCTTGTCCTCGCAATTATGACCTCAATGGCGGGTTCGTCGCGGACGCTCTACCAGGGCTCTGTCGATGGCTGGCTGCCACGCTATCTGTCACATGCAAACCAGCATGGTGCACCGACACGGGCGATGTGGACCGATCTCGGTTTCAATCTGATCTTGCTGATGATGTCGGATTACCTGTTCGTCCTGGCGGTCTCGAACTGCTGCTATCTGATCTTCAACTTTCTCAATCTCAATGCGGGCTGGATCCACCGGATCGACAACGCCAATGTGCATCGGCCCTGGAAGGCGCCGACGGTCTTGCTCTGGCTCGGCGGCATTCTGGCCTTTGTGAACGCGGTCCTGCTGGGCGCCGGGGCGAATGTCTGGGGCGAGGGCACCTTGCGTTCTGCAATGCTCGCAGTTGCCCTGATCCTGCCTGTCTTTGCCTGGCGGCACTGGGTGCAGGACAAGGGCAGGTTTCCGCATGAGATGCTTGAAGATCTTGCGGTTGATGGCGTGGACCCGATGCATGGAAAAACCAAGGCAGGTATGTTGCCCTACTTCACGCTGCTCGCGGGCATTGCGGTGGTGATCGTGTCGAACCAGGTCTTTCATCTTTGATGATGCCGGATCCCGAGAGGGGCACAAGTGACGAGAGATCCTCGCAGGAGGAAAGACGGGCGCGATTATGCGGGGGCGCGATCCTTTGTCGAAAATGCAGCACCTCGCCACTCTGGGCGAGGCGCTGGAAAGCAGCCTCGAGGATCTCGACGGTTTCTTCACCTTCGTGGTCGGCACCAAGGACGGCTTTGGCGTGGTGCGTGATCCGATCGCCTGCAAGCCCGCGGTGATGGCCGAAACCGATCAGTATGTCGCCTTCGGCTCGGAATACCGGGCCCTGGTCAACCTGCCGGGGATCGAGACCGCCCGCGTGTGGGAGCCCGAGCCCGCAACCGTTTGCTTCTGGAGGCACTGACATGCAGACCATTGATCTACAAACAACAGGGCTACGCAGCCTCAATGCGGCGCTCGAGGCGCAGGCGAAAGTCACCAACCGGACCGCATGGGAGATCGAGAACCCGAAAGGCGGGCACGCAATTGACGTCGGACTTGACGCGCCGATCGAGGTCACGGTCAAGGGCTCGGCCGGCTAGGCGCCGAATTCTCTGCCGCCTGTCTCAAGCTCAAGCATCCGGAATGGAATTCCTTGGTGTCGCATTTCACCACTTGGTAAAGAGACCACACGCTCGATATCTGAGGGTTTGCGCAAAGGCATCCCGGCCCGTGCGCAATCCGCATGGGTCGGTGTCCATTTCTGGCCGGCGGTGGGCCGATCCTCAGCCTTTTCCATCCGTTGCAGGGCATTTCTTCGCTGCCACGACGCGCCAGTCCGGCACGTCATTGATCAGCATATGCGCCGCACGGCTCAACGCGGCGCGGAATCGCTCCACGACTGGCCCGATCATTTCCTGTTCCCGCAGGGCAGCGTCAAAGGTTTCCAGCCACATGGTGACATCCGCCTGCCGGATTGGGACATGGGCGTGGATCTCGCGCAGGTCCATTTGGCCGAACCTTTCGCGGTAATAGGCCCGTCCGCCCAGAAAGCCGGACAGGAATTCGAACTGCGCGACCCGCGTATGCGCAAGCCCATGGCCGCGAAAGTGCAGGCGGTGGAGCGCATGGACCGCAGGATCGCTTTCCATCCGGTCGTAAAAGGATTTTACCAGATCCCGCAGCCGCTCTTCGCCGCCAATGTCCTCAAGCGCCGTGCTCATGGTCCTTATCCAATCACGACCTGTCCCGCCATGTCTTGACCGATATCAAGACCGGGGCCTTTTCTTTTCCGGGTCGTAATGGGCAAAGGGCACGACCCGAGCGGGCAGGCGTTTCTGTTGCCCGTCCAGCTTGCCGATCTCGACCTTCGCTCCGATCTCCGCGCAGGCGATATCGAGCCGCGCCAGCGCGATGGACTTGCCAAGGAGCGGCGAGCGCATGGCAGAAGTGACCTCGCCCACCTGCGCGCGCCCGACATGCACCGGGTCGCCATGACCCACGGCAACATTCGCGTCGATGTCGAGCCCGACAAGCTTGCGCAGCGGATGCTCCTTGCGCCGGATGAGCGCGTCGCGGCCGATGAAATCGTCGGTTTTCGATTTGAGCGGCACGGCAAAGCCGATGCCCGCCTCGAACGGATCGGTCTGGTCGCTGAACTCGTGCCCGGCAAAGATCAGCCCGGCCTCAATCCGCACCATGTCAAGCGCCTGAAGGCCAAAGGGTCTGAGACCGTGATCCTGTCCGGCCTCCCAGATCGCGTCGAAAACCTGCGCACAATGTTTGGGGTGACACATCACCTCATAGCCCAACTCGCCGGTATAGCCGGTGCGCGATACCACGATTGGCACCCCGTCCGCCCCATGCAGGCGTGCGGGCGTGAAGCGGAACCATTCGAGCTGGTCGAAATCGGGATTTTGCGGTGCCGTCCAGACGATCTTGCGCATCAGATCACGGCTTTCGGGCCCCTGCACCGCGACATTGTGCAACTGGTCGGTCGAGGATCGCACCAGCACTTTCAGCCCCAGCCTTGCGGCCTGATCGCGTAGCCATTCGCCACCGAAATCGCTGCCGCCGATCCAGCGGAAATTGTCCTGCCCCAGCCGGAACACCGTGCCGTCGTCGATCATGCCGCCATGTGGATAGCACATCGCCGTATAGACCACGCCGCCGACCGGCAATTTTCGGATGTCGCGGGTAAAGACGTATTGGCAGAGCGCCTCGGAATCCGGTCCGGTGATCTCGAACTTGCGCAGGGGAGACAGATCCATGATGACCGATTTCCGGCGGCAGGCCCAGTATTCCTCGATTGCCCCGCCATCGACGAAACTGCTGCCGAGCCAATATCCGTTATACTCCACGAAATTGCCGGTATGTCTGGCAAAGCTGGCATGAAAGCCGGTTTCCTTGGTCATTCTGGGCTCCGAGTCGGGGGTGGTGCGCATTGCTACGGCACGCGAGAATGTTTCTTTGCCGCTGTAGGTGCGGATATGAATGTCTGTCGGGTTCCAGCCATTCGCGGGGCTCGTATCATCCGGGCAGGCGGAACTGACGCAGACCAGATCGGTGAGGGCGCGCAAGAGGACATAATCTCCGGGGCGCGACCATGGCTCGTCGGCAAACATCACGCCATGCGCATCAATTCCGGTGTTGAAGAAGAAGTTGATCGCCATCCAGCCCGCGCGCGGCCTCACTCCGTGCGGGGCAAGGGCGGCGTTGAAATTGTCCGAACAGTTGACATGACCGGGATAGCCGATGTCGTCGTAATATTTCGCGGCGCAGGCCAGCGCGAAGGCATCATGCCGACCGACCGTATCCTGCACCACCTCGACCAGCGGCAGCATGTCCTGATCGTAGTATTTCGCATGCAGGCCCGGCATCGGGTAGGCATGGCCCATCAGGGTGCGCGTCGTGGTCACATCGAGGGCGTGCTCGAGACCCTTGTCGAGTTTGTGGGCGGAAAAGCACTGGAAATCGGTGCATTGGCGACCGTCCACGTCGATGATCTGGATGTAGTCGCCCGCCTTGACGAGATAGGCGCTCGCCGTTGCCGAATGCACACGCAACTCGGCCAAGGGATCCGCGAGCGGATCGGGCAACTCGAACCGCGCCGGAGATCGCAGGAGGGCGCGTCGGATCGTGACCGTGAGCGGTGTTGCTGTGTCCTGACCCTCTGGGTCCATTGTGCCGCCGGGGGCTGCAATGAGCAGGCAACCCTCGCCCTCGACGCGAAAGCTTTCTTCGCTGCCCGCCGGGGTGGTCGTCTCGAACAGCGCAAGGCCGCCCGCCTGTGCAAGGTCGATCCCGCGCGCCTCGATGCCCCGTCGCAGGCGGCGAAGCGCGTGATCCGTGCCGGATAACAGGGCCTTGAGACCGCTTGCATCGACATTGGGGGGGTGCCCGAGAAGGCCGGATTCGATGCGCCCGTGCAGATCCGCGGCCACCAGTTCGCAGGGCTGGCCGCCCTCGTCATTGCGGATGGTGAGTTGATCGCCCGTGTGCAGCGCGACGAGGATGGCCCCCGCGCCGGGCACCCGATAGCGCTCGGTTCCCGCCGGCAGCGCGAAAACCCGTGGTTCGAGGATACGGCTGGGTCTGGGCGGGCCGGGCGTCACGTCGGGATAGGGTTTGTCGAACATGCCGGACCTCGCGTGACCGTGTTTGCATTGCTGGAATATTTGTTTAACACTGAGAATACCGCACCTGCGTCATCGCGGCAAGCGAACTTCCCGGTCAAGGTCGCGATCGCGGATCAGAGATCCCGCGCCGCCGCAGGCGCCCGGTCGATGATCGGCAGCGGCGCGGACGTGGGGACGGTCTGTCGGCAGGGTGCGGTCGGCCTCGTCATGCCTCCCATGTCATCCGCCCGCCACAGAGCGTAAGGCGCGCGCGCGCGGTATCGAGCGCCTCGGGGTCCATCGCTTCGAGGTCATGCGACATCACCGCGATGTCGGCCATCATGCCGGGCTTGAGCCGTCCCTTGCGGTGCTCGTTGAATTCAACCCAGGCATTGTCGGCGGTATAGCTACGCAGCGTGTCGATCAGGCTCTGCCGCTGATCCCGGCTGGGCGCGGGCAGGCTGAGGGGCGCGACGGCGGCCTTGACACTGGGCATGACTTCGACCCCGATGACCGGCCAGTCGGTGGAAAAGCACAGGCGCGGTGCCGTTGCCCGCAGATCGGACCAGGCAAAGCAGGTCGGAAGCTGATCGGGATGCAGCACCTCGTCCAGACCTTCGGGTGAAAAGATGCCGCCGGCGGGGGAATGGCCGGGCTGCATCGAGGCAACGACCTCGAGTTCAGCGAAACGCGGCAGGTCGTCGGGATGCAGCACCTCGATATGCTCGATCCGATGACGGGCATCGCGCGCGCCATTGGCCGCGCGGGCCGCCTCATAGCCATCAAGGGTGCGCCGGATCGCCAGATCGCCGATGGCGTGAGTGGCAATCTGCAAGCCCATGGCATCGGCACGGATGCAGGCGGCGTTGAACTGTTCCGGCTCGAACACCGCATCGCCGATGTGGTCAGTGCCGGGATAGGGCCGCAGCATCAGCGCGGTGCGGCTCTCGGTCACGCCATCCATGAACATCTTGACGCTGTTCGACCAGACCATATCGCTCTGAAATCTCCGGCGCATCTCGTCGGCCTCGGCAAAGCGGTCCAGCGGGTCGAAGCTCTTGTAGTGAAACGGCACTGCGCTGCGGCACAGAAGCGTGCCTTCGGCCTCCATCTCGGAGAGCAATTCGAGAAGATAGAAATTGCCATCCATGTTATGCAGCCCGGTGATGCCGTGGCTGGCGCAATGCTTCATGCCGCGCGCGATCGCCGCCTTGTCCAGTTCGCGCTCGGCGGCGGTGGCGGCGGGCACCGGGTTGGCCCCGGTGATCAGCCCCATCATGTCGCGCCCGCCATGGCGCGTGAGCCGCAGCATCGGCGCATAGGCCGAGGGCTCGAGCAAGGCTCCGGTGGCCAGCCCGTCCGCGCCCATCACGATCTGCGCGCCCTTGTCCACCTCGGCACCGTGCAAGATGCCCGCAGCCTCGAGGGCGCGGGTATTGGCCCAGATGGTGTGATGATCCGGCGCGAACATGGCAAAGGGGCGGTCGGGCAGAACCCGGTCCAGAACCTGCCGGGTGGTGGTCTGTCCGGGGCCGAGGATGCTGTAATCGGCCTGCACGGCAAAGACCACCCGGTCGTCGGGGCATTGTCCCGCCCAATCGCGCACCAGCCGGGTCAGCTGCGCCTCGCCCCGCACGCCATAGAGGTCGAGATATCCCAGTTCCACCGATCCGCCAAAGAGATGCACGTGACTGTCGATGAAGCCCGGCAGCACCGTCGCGCCGTCGGCATCTATCATCCGCGTGCCCGGTCCGGCGAGAACGCGGATCTCTGCCATGCCGCCCACGGCCGTGATCAGCCCGCCGGTGATGGCCAGCGCCTCGGCCCTCGGGTTGGCGGGGTCAAAGGTGATGAGGCGACCATTGAGGATGATGATATCAGGATATGCCATGGTGTGCCTCTGTCAGGGGAAGGTAATAATCATCGCCGCGCGTCCTTTCGGGACGTGCTCCCGAAATTTCACCCGGCCTCAAACACGCCGACAGAAAAGTAGCTGGCTTGCCGGAAGTCAAGCTGAAGCTTGCGAAAGTGACCAGCGCTGCGAGCGCCGTCAGCGACCCTGCCATCTTTTGGTGCGTTCATTTCATTCCATGTGCCGCGCTCTGATTGGTGCGGGGCCGCGCCGCCTCACTCATATCCAGTCATTTCGAGATAGCCTTGGCCAACATGACTGCCGCGCGCATTGACCGGGCCCTCCCAATAGGGCAGCGACACCGCCATCCAGGCGCGCGGATTGAGCGCCGTGACGGTAACATCAACGCGCAGTTCCGGGACCGTGACGCGCCAGCGCGTCGGCAGGTTTCGCCCGGCCACCCGGTTCGTTTCCAGCGGGGTAGCAACAAAGCTGCCATCGGGCAGGTTCGTGGTCTGACCATCTGGCGCGATCCATGTGCCAGAGGTGAAAGGGTTGCCATTGGCCTGGCGCAGGCGAAATCCCATCAGCTTTTCACCGGTCTGAAACGACAATGAAAACCAGTCCCATCCGGATTGATCATCAGCCAGCGGTTGCGACGACCATTCCCGATCAAGCCAGGCATGACCGGACACTGCCACGTCGCCCTGTGGCAGGCTCAGCGTGCCCGAGATGGTATAGAAGGGCTGCGAATAGTAGTAGCTTGCCTGCCCGGCGTCCGACTTGATCGAATAGCCACCCTCGCCATGAAACACCAACGGACCCTTGGCTTGCAATCGCATGTCATAGGCAAACTCGGCGCCGCTGGCGCGCAGGGTGAGATCATCAAGATCCGGCCCCGCCATTTGCCAATCGTCGATCCAGGCCTCGAACGGGTCCACCCGGACACCAGCCTGCCCGATTCCGCCGCGCGCAAACCGCTCGGCCACATGGTGATCCTGTGCGGTGGTGACGGCGGCATGGCCAAACCAGATCTGCGGTGTGCTCCAGCCCTCGCCATCCCCGGGCGCCAGGGCAGAGCGAAAGAGCGTCCATTGCAACCCGTATTGCGTGCCATCCGGACCGGTCAGATTGGCGGTCAGGTACCACCATTCTATGCGATAGGCCGGATGCGGGCCGTGATCTTTGGGAAAGACAAATTGCGGCAAAGGCTGTGTCTGAGCAAAGCCTTCGGCGTCGCTCCCCAGCCCGGCAAAACCCTGGGCCATCGCCCAGACAGGAAAGAGTATCAGGCAGACCAGCAGCCTAACGTTCATTGGCAAACACCTTCAGGAGCGCGGCGGGTGGTATGCGCGCCAGCCGCCATGCCGGCCAGAGTGCCGCCAGCCCCGCCGCCATCAGGGCAAGCAGAAACAGGCGGATGTAGTCGATGGGAAAGAGATACATGGGCAGTCTCCAGCCAAAGGCCTGGACATTGACGATCGCCAGCAGAACCCAAGCCAGCGCCAGACCGAGCGGCAGGGCCAGCAAAGCCGTCAGCAGGGCCAGCAGCACGGCCCGCAGTATCTCTAGGCGGCCCAGATCACGCCGCGTCAGGCCAAGCGCCCAGGCCGGGGCCAGTTGCGGCACGCGCAGGGCCGCAAGGGTCAGCAGACTCATCAGGATCGCAAACCCGGCCACGGCTAGGGTCAGCACATTGAGCGCGCCGGTGACGGTAAATGTACGCTCGAAAACCCTCAGAGACAGTGCCTTGATGTCACTTTGGTTGATGATCTGGCTGGCGGGCAGGCCATAATCCTCGATCAGCGCGCTACGTAAGGCGTCGGGATCATCGCTGCGCAGGCCAAAGCGCAGGGTGATCACCTCGGGATGAAGCCGACGAAACAGGCTTTCGGCAATGATCGCCTGTCCTATCGGGTTGCCATAGTCTCCAACCACCCCGGCCACCGGCAGATCAACGCCGGGCGCAATCTGCACGCGCGCACCCAGCCAAAGCCCGCTGCGTCTCGCCAGTTGCTCGTTGAGGATGACGGCCTCACCTTGCGCCACGCGGCTCCAGACATCCGTGTCGCTGGCAAGAAAGCGCCAGTTCTGCGTGTAGGTTGGCCCGATGCGGGCCCCGTAGAGGGCGGTCGGCAGGCCCGAGATCTGCGTCTCGATCGACAGGAGCGGCAGGACAGCCTTGGCGCGCGGCACAAGAAAATCCTGCAATGCGGCGCTGTCTTGGGCATTTCGCGCGGTCACGTAAAGCTCTGAGGCAAGACGTTGATCGAGAAATGCGACAAAGGTCAGCCGAAAACTCGACACCATGGTCGAGACGCCGACATTGGCCGCCATCGCGAGCAGGAGCGCCATCAGCGCGAGGCTGAGGCCGGGCAATTGCTGGCGTGTATCGGCCCAGAACCAGCCTGCAAGGACCCCCCGCGCCCGCCTGACGGCGCCGGCCAGAACCGTGTCAAGGATCAGTGGCAGCGCCAGAGCCGCCCCGAGAAGCAAGCAAGCCAAGAGGACGAAGGCAAGGATCAGCCCCTTGCCCCAGACCACCAGCCCCGCCGCAGCCGTGAGCAACATCGTGGCGATGGTGGCCTTGACCGGACGCGCCTGGCGCGCCTGCATCGCCCACGCGCGCGGTTGCGCGCTGGCCAGCAGAGACATCCTGGCGATCCGCCACAAGGCTCCGCCAGCCGCGAGTCCGGCACCAACCAGCGCCATGCCCAGCCCCGAAAGCCACCAGACCGGGCGTAATTGCAGGCTACCGTTGACCTGCGCGCCATAAAGACCCTCTAGCGTGGCGGCTACATCCGGCAGCAGGGCCGCAGCCACCCCGTAGCCAAGCATCACCCCAAGCCCCCCGGCCACCAGTGCAAACACCAGAACTTCCACAGCCATCAGCAAGACGAGTCGCCGCAACGGTAGTCCAAGGGCCCGCAAGGTTCGCACCATGCTGCGTCGCTGTTCAAAGGCCAGCCCGATCGCGCCATGCACGATGAAGATGCCGACCGTAAAGCTGAGCAGTCCGAAAGCCGTGAGATTCAGATGGAAACTGTCTGTCAAGCGTCCCATATCTGTTGCTTGCTGCATCGGCTTCAGCAGCAGGTCGGCAGCAACGTCTTTCAGGGGCAGTCGGTCGATGGGTTGTTCAGGGGCAAGGATCAAACGGCTTATCCTCTCGGTTTGCCCCAACAGACGTTGGGCCGCGCCGATATCGGTCAGCAAGGTGCCGGGGGCAATTCCGGCGTCGGCAATGAGACGGAGTTGAACCGTATCGCCAAGGCGGGCCACGGTGTCGGGTGTGGCAAGGCCGATCGTGCCTGACAGGAAGGGCGCCAGATCCCCGGTTGCGCCGCGGGCTTGCGCGCTCAGCACCATTGGCGCCGTCAACGGGTCAATGCCCACGATCCGGATCCGCGCCTCGCCCGCCCGCAGCCGACCCTCAAGCACCGGCGAAACCAGCCAGCCCGCCCGTCGCAGGGCGATGAAGCTGGCCTGTGGCAGGGTCTCGCCACTGGCCGCGACAAGCTGATCGAACTGCCCTTCACCCAAGGTGGCCGCCGCCGCATCATAACTGGCGCGCGCCTCGAGATTGACCGCTTGCACCCCCGACCAGAGCGCCGTGGCCAGAGCCAGCCCGGCGACCAGCGTGAACGCCTGCACCGGATTGCGCAGCCAATGGGACAAGAGCGCACTCAGCGCCGCAGCCGTCATTGCAGCCGGCCCCGGCTCAGATGCAGGATGCGGTCCATCCGGGCCGCGAGCCGTGTCGAATGGGTTGCCATGATCAGAGACGCTCCGGTCTCTGCAACGAGCGCCAGCATCTGGTCCAGCACATCGTCGGCGGTGGCCTCGTCGAGATTGCCGGTTGGCTCGTCTGCCAGAACCAATCGGGGACGTGCGGCAAGCGTGCGCGCAATTGCCACGCGCTGTTGCTGGCCGCCCGACAACTGTTCGGGATACTTGTGCAGGTGAGCCTCAAGGCCAAGCGCCCGTGTCAGGCGGTCAATGTGGGCAGGGTCAACCCGGCCCGCCAACCGCGCCTGAAAGGCGATATTGGCGGCCACTCCGAGCGAGGGGATGAGGTTGAACTGCTGAAAGACAAGGCCCACCGTCGTCCGCCGCAAAGTTGCACGTCCCCGATCATCCAGGGCTGTCACGTCCTGCCCGGCAAGGCGAATGCTGCCACTGTCGGCAAGATCCAGGCCACCGACAAGGTGCAGCAAGGTGCTCTTGCCTGATCCGGATTCTCCCGTCAGCGCCAGCGTCTGTCCGGCATCAAGCGCCAGATCCACGCCCCGCAGAACGGCCACGGTCCGCTCGGCGCCGCGGTAGGATTTGGTGAGTTGGGCGACCTCGAGCAGCATCCAGTATCCTTTGTTCAGCCTGAAGATATTGCAAATCTATGCCGATGACAGGCCGAGCTTGCTGAAATCTGCCGCTTCAGAGCTGTCGTTCCATCGCCATCGCCATCGCCTCTGACGTGGTTTGACGTGACCTGCTGGGATAAATGCCAAAATGCTTGTAAAATGCCTGCGAAAAATGAGCGCAGCTTGAAAAGCCGGTTGCATAGGCGACCGAGGTCACAGATCGGTGGGAATCTGTCAGCAGGCGCTTGGCTTCGTCGAGTTTCTGGCGCAGCAGCCAGGCCTTTGGTGGGACGCCGACGTGCTGCGCGAACAGTCGCGAGAAATGTCTTTCGCTCAGCCCCAGACGACGCGCGATGTCGCCGACGCAGAGCGTGGCCCAGCCGTCGGTCTCTGCCATCAGAAGTGCCATCTGGACCCGCGGATCGCTGACGCGGACATGCGGGCTGAGCACCGCCTTGTCGAATTCACTGCTGCCGGCGCGCTCGGGCAATGTCAGTTGATGGGCGGTCTTGGTCGCGCGGTCCTGCCCCAGATGTCGCTCGATGAGGGCCGTCATCAGCCCAAGGTTCGACAGGCCACCGGGCGTCGTGATGACGCCATCCTTTACGCTGAAATCTTGATGGGTTGTCACGCGGATCCCGGGAAAGGCACGCTGGAATTCATCGCGGTGAAAGGGATGCAGGCAGGCGGTGCGATCAGTCAGCAGGCGTTCCTGGGCGAGGAGGAACACACCCGTGCACACGCCCGCGACGGTGATGCCCCCGCGATGGGCGGCACGCAGGTAGCGGCGGTGCCGGAGTGGCACCTCATCGGAGCGGCTCAGCAGGCCGCCAATCAGGAAAACGTAGTCAAAGATGTCGGGTTCCGCATAGCCGCAGGTTGGAGCAAATGAGAGGCCACAGCTCGATTCGATGCGGCTGCCCGGATCGCCGAGGATGTCCCAGCGACAATGGATCGGGCGCGACCGATCGCCGATATCGCCGGCGTGGCGCAGACTCTCGACGATGCAGCTCAGCGACATCAGCGGAAAACCGGGGCATAAAAGAATGCCGACCGTCAGGCCCGGACGAGAGTGTCCGGTCAACGGCGCCGCCGCCGCGCGCATGGCGCCGGCGCCACCATTTTCATCAGCGGAAAGACTCATGTGCGATTTCCAAGAGCGATTGGCCGAATTCTAATCTATCTGTCCGAATTATGAAAGACAGACCGCCCGGAATGGCAATAGTCTCAAGCGCAAGAAGCACCGCCGTTGACTTGCCCCGGACAGACTGGAGACATGATCAATCCATGACTTTTTTGCGAGCAGACGAGTTTTTCGCTCCGGTGGCGCAGTGTGGCCCTCGCGGACCTGCCCCGTGCAGGGGTGGCCGATGACGCCTCTATCGGGCGAACTGGGCCGGATCACCGCCCGAGGCGGCCCCTACGACCTGGGCTTTGCCCTGGGTCGTGCAGGGCAGTCGTCGGTGCGGCGTCATCTGCTTGGTTCCGTGCTCTGGCAGCGGGTGACGGCCGAGGATCTTGCCCCGCATGTCACCCGAATGGCGGACGTCACCAACGCGCGCTATCCTGCGATCCATCAGGAACTCAGTGGGCTTGCCGATGGTCTTGGTCTGACGTTTCCAGAGGTCATGGCGTGGAATGCACGCGGTGATCTGCTGGCCCTTGGTGGTGACGGCTGCACAACCGTTCAACTGCCCGGAGCAACGCCGGTCTTGGCGCATAACGAAGACGGCTTGCCATTCTTTCGCGGAGATTGTTTTCTTGTCGATCTGATCCCGGAAGACGGCCCGCGCAGCGTCAGTTTCTGTTATCCCGGGTCGATCCCCGGGCATACCTTTGCCGTGGCGGATACCGGTCTTGTGATAACGGTCAACAATCTTCGCCTCAGGGATGTGCGCGCGGATTGCCCTCGCATGGTGCTGTCGCGCGCGGCTATGCTCGCGCCGGACCGCAACGCGGCCATCGATCTCTTACGCGCGGCACCGGTCAGTGGCGGCTTTCATCTCAGCATGGCGCAGGCCGGTCATGCGGATATCCTGTCGGTCAGTTTTGGCGGAGGGGCGGTTCACGTCGTCGCGCACACGCGGCCGGCCGCACATGCAAATCATGCGCTTGTCCTGAATGGTCCGTTGTCGGATCAGGACATCACGGCATCGTCACGCGACCGCCAGAACAGGGCGGACATCCTGCTGCAGCAAGGCTATGATCCGCTTTCGATGCTGCGCGACACGGGCGGGGAGGGATTGCCGATTTATCGCCAGTCCCCGGACGATCCGGATTTCGAGAATACGCTGGCGCAGTTTCATGCGCGAATGGAGGCCGATCATGTGGACTGGCAGGTATGGTCCGGCAATCCGATTTTGACTGACGGGCCGCAATACAAGGGGCGCATCCGGGTGGAGCAATCCGCCAGCCAGCCGGCGTCCCATCACAGCAGCGCGGCGCGCGCCAGAGCAGTCAGACAGGAGGTCAGGAACGCAAGTTAGACGAATGACTATTTCATCAGAATAAAATTACGGCCCCGCGGCCGATGCAGCCTCGGGCGTGTTCCCTTCAACAGGAGAGTAAGACCATGAAACAGAAGAAGATGACGACCCGGTTTCTTGCCAGCGCAAGCCTGCTGGTTTTGGCAACGGGGGCCGCGCAGGCGCAAGCTGTGAGTTGCCCGATCAAGCTGGGTGGTCTTGCACCGCTCTCGGCACCGGGCACTGTGGTGGGCGGCGAGGCGATGCGAGATGCGATGAAAATCGCCGAGGCGGATATCAATGCCGCAGGCGGCGTTCTGGGTTGCGATATCGAGGTCGTGATCGCCGACACCGAAGGCTTGCCGGAAAAGGCCGTGGCGGTGATGGAAAAGCTGATCACCCAGGACGGAGTGGTCGCTGTCGGTGGTGGCTATCATAGTTCGGTGGGTGTGGCCTCGAAGGGCGTCGCTGACGCGCGCGGAATGCCGGTTGTCTTTGCCGAGACATGGAATGACACGATCACCAGCGACAAGCACAAGTTTGTCTTTCGCATCGCGCCGCTGAGTTCCTGGGCCTCGGCGACGATCTGGCAATTCGCGCTGACCGTGCCGGGCGTGAAGAAGGTGGCAATCCTGACCGAGAACACCGATTACGGGATCCCGGCCAGTCAGGAAACGGCGGCGGGCCTCACATCCGGCGGGATCGACAGTGCCGTCTTTTCGGTCGATATCGGCACGCAGGATTATGCTGGGATCATCGAGCGGATCAAGGCAGAGGCGCCCGACATGATCATTACGCTGGTGACCGGCGAGGCGGCCTACAACTTTACGCAACAAGCTGCCGATGCCGGGATCGGGCCGTTGGATCTGCCCTTTGTCACCGGTCAGGACGCGCTGGAAAGCGGGGCCTACTGGCGCAACGTGCCTGATGGCAAACATGCCTTCGTGCAGCGGATCGGCGTGCCCGAAAACCTGTTCACCGAAAAGGGCAAGGCCTTCGCCGCGGCCTACAAGGCCAAGACCGGCAAGGCAGATGTCGAAAGCTACGCGATGGAAGCCTACGATTCGATCGCGATTCTGGCGCAGGCCATCACCGAGGCGGGCGGCACCGGTGGCGAGGCCATTGTCGAAGCCCTGGAAAACATCTCGCATGATGGCACCCTGGGGCGGATCTATTTCCCCTATGGCACCAAGAAGGAGCCCTCTGCCGACGGCAAGGGTGACGAATGGTGGCATCAATGGCCCGATCCGGCCCTGACCATGATCCAGTTCTCCGAGGAAGGTCAGTCCTCGAGCGATGCGGCCATCGTCTATCCCGATGCCTACAAGACCGCAGAGCCGATCTTTGTGAACCAGTAAGACCGGTATCGGTGCGGCCTAGCCTGGCCGCACCGCGCCCGCAAAAGACACCAGGCCCGGTGATGACCGGCCTTTGACGGAAAACGCATGTGGAAACTCCGATTTTTTTCTGGGGTGTCGTCCTGTGGATGACCCTCTGGGGTATCGCTGGCAGTCTGTTGTTGCACCGCCGCTATGTGGCCCGCGACATGGACCCTTCGAACGCCACCTTGGCCGGTGCGCTGGCCGGCGCGGCCCTCGGGCCGCTCGGCATCGGCGCCCTATGGGCGCGCACGCCCAAGATCAGCGGCTACCTGACGGGCGCTCTGGCGCTGATCTGCCTTGCGCTGCTGGCCCTGGGGTTCAGGCTTGCCGATCCCGCCAACAGTTGTGTCGCCAATGGTGCATTCGTGGCCTCCCAGATCTCGAATGGGATCATCATCGGGGTGATTTACGGTTTCATGGCACTCGGCCTGACGCTGATCTTTTCCATCTTGGGCGTGGTCAGCTTTGCGCATGGCGAATTCTACATGGTCGGCGGCATGTTGGTGTATTATATCACCAAGGTTTGGTTTCCAGACATGCCTCCGCTCATTGGCATTCTTGGCGCCTGCGGGATCACCTTCCTGCTGGGGGCTGCGTTCGAGCGCCTGATGCTGACGCCGATGTATAGCGGCAAGATCGACCGCCCGGTCGAATACGGTATCCTCGTCACCTTTGGCCTTGCCTTTACGCTGCAATATCTGGTGCAGGCGCTGCACGGCGCAAGCCCGGTGAAGATGCCCCGTTACATCGACTTTCCCACCATCACCTGGCCTGCGGAGGCGGATCCAGTCTGGATCAAGGCGAGCCGGGGCAATCTTGAACTGTTCGAGACGATCTCGATTTCCAATCCGCGTTTCGTGGCCGCCGTGACCTGCGTGCTGGTGCTTTTCGCGCTGCTCTTCCTGCTCTATCGCACCTGGACGGGGCGGGCGATGCGGGCGGTCAGTCAGGATCGCGAGGCGGCAGCGATTGCGGGCATCAATCCTGATCGCATGAACATGCTGGCCTTCGCCTTGGGCGGCATGATCGCGGCGCTGGCCGGCGCGCTTCTGGTGCAGGCCTTCAGCTGGCTGCCGCAGGTGGGCGCGATCCCGGCGCTGCGCTCTTTCGTGATCGTGGTGCTGGGGGGGCTCGGGTCGCTGCCGGGGGCCTTTGTCGGCGGCATCATCGTCGGTCTGGTCGAGGCGGCCGGCACCGGCTGCATCCCCGATCCGCAAAAGGCCGCGTCCTATATTCCGGCCTACGGCATGGTGGTGCTGACGCTGACCCTCCTGTTGCGCCCCACGGGGCTATTCGGGCGTCGTTTCGCGGGAGGCGCGCATGGCAAGCTCTGATCTGCGCCGCCGCATTCCCGAGATCGCGGGCCTTGTCCTGCTCGCCGGGTTCATCGCCTTTCCACTGATCTACAGAGGGGCCAACTACGACTATGTGATGCATATCCTGATCACCTCGTTCTTCTACGCCATCCTCGCCTCGAGCTGGTCGATGCTGGCGGGATATGCCGGGCAGTTTTCGTTTGGGCATATGGCCTTCATGGGGATCGGGGCCTATACGACGGGTCTTTTCAGCCACTATTTCTACCTCACCGGGGCCCCGACCGAACTCTGCCGCGAATATCAATTTGGCGACGTGTGGTTTGTCATCGTCAACCCGATCGGGGTGACGTCCTCCTCGCTCACCCAGGACTGTCTGCGGCAGGCCATGACCCTCTGGCAAGGCAGCGTCAGCGTGACGCCGATGCCGGTCTGGCTTGGCATCCTGCTCGGGACCCTCGCGGGGGGCCTCGCGGGGCTGCTGATCGGGCTGCTGGTGCTGCGGCTGCGGGTGGCCTATCTCGCGCTCTTCACGCTGGGGTTCTCGGAAATCGTCAAGGCGATCATTTCCGCCGAGATCAACATAACCCGCGGGCAGGCGGGGCTCGAGCTTCCGGCGCTTTACGACAAGGGCATCACGCTCTTTGGGGTCTATTTCGACCGGATGGCCAAGATCCCGCCCTATTACACCATGCTCGCTCTGCTGCTTGTCTGTCTTGGCCTGCTGACATGGCTGGCGCGGTCTCGCTTTGGCCTCTTCGTGAGGGCCCTTCGCGAGGACGAGGATGCTGCTGCTGCTCTGGGGGTGAATACGACGCGCTACAAGGTGCTGGTCTTCACGATCACCACGGCAATTGCCGCGGCGGCGGGGGCGGTGCAGGCGCATTACATCCAGATCATCACGCCGAACCTCCTCTTTTTGCTACAGATGAGCCTGATCGTCGCGATGGCGGTGATTGGCGGCGTCGAGAACATCTTTGCCGCGGCGATCGGCGCCATCCTCCTGCAAATCGCGCTGGAGATGCTGCGGACCTCGTTTGTGATTGGCGGCGTCACGGTGGACATGACGGTGTGGCGGCTGGTCTTTTTCGGCATCTTGCTGATGGTGACGCTGCGGTTCTTCCGCAATGGGTTGATTGCACCCCTCATCGGCTATTTCCATCGCGGCGATGTCGCGGCGGAGACGGTTGCAAAACGCCAGACAAGCCCGGCGGCAGGAGAGACGCCATGATCCAGCTCAAGGTATCAAATCTCAACAAGCATTTTGGCGGCTTGCACGTGCTCAAGGGGGTCAGTTTCGAGGTCAACGGCCCGGAACTGATCGGATTGATCGGGCCCAATGGCGCGGGCAAGACCACGCTCACCAACATCCTCGACGGCGCGATCAAGCCGTCGAACGGCACCGTCTATCTCAACCGCCAGAGGATCGATCAACTCAATTCCTACGAGGTCGCGCGCGCCGGGTTGGGCCGCACCTTTCAGGTCACGCGCTCCTTTCGCCGCATGTCGGTGCTGGAAAATCTCTACGTCCCGGCCCTCGCGCTCGACTTCAAGGGCTCAAAGGCGCAGTTGCGCGACAAGGCGATGGAGGTTCTCGAATTCCTCACCATCGACCATCTGCGCAACGAGTTCGCACAGGCGCTGTCGGGCGGGCAACAGAAACTGCTGGAACTGGGGCGGCTTCTGATGCTCGATCCCGATGTCATCATCCTTGATGAGCCTTTTGCCGGCGTTCATCCGCGTCTCATGGAGGTGATCTATGCCTATATCCGTCGGGTGAACGAAAGCGGCAAGGCCATCATCATCATCAGCCACCAGATGGATTCGATCTTTTCGCTATCGCAGCGGCTTCTGGTGCTGAACTTTGGCGATCTCATCGCGGATGGGCCACCCGATGAGGTCAAGCGCAACCCTGCGGTGATCGAGGCGTATCTTGGCAGCGAAACGGAGGAAGCGTGATGTCAGAGCCGCAAACCGTGCTGGAACTGCGCGACCTCTCGGTCGGCTATTACCGCGATCTCAACATCCTGTCGGACTTGAATATCAAGGCGCGGGCGGGGCAGATCACCTCCATTCTAGGGGCAAACGGAGTGGGCAAGTCCACCGCGCTCAAGGCGGCGTTCGGCTTTCTGCCGCCCAGCAAGGGCGATGTCCTACTGATGGGCGAAAGCATCCTGTCGCTGCCGCCGCATGAGAAAATTCTCAAGGGGCTGGCCTACATCCCGCAGCAGCCCGGAGTCTTCAAGGATATGACCGTCGAGGAAAACCTGCAACTGGGCGGCTGGACATTTCGCCGGGATCGCCTTCAGATCCGCGACAAGATCGAGGCAAATTACGAGCGTTTCCCCGCGCTGCGCGACAAGCGGCGCCAGATCACGGGCGAACTGTCCGGAGGCCAGCAGCGCATGGTGGAAATCGGCCGCACACTGATGGCCGAACCCAAGATGATGCTGGTGGATGAACCAACCGCGGGCCTGTCCAAGATGCTGGCGCAGGAAGTCTACGAGATCCTGCGCAGTCTGGCGACGAATGACGGGATTACGATTCTTCTGGTCGATCAGGAAATCCGCCAGGCGCTGCGCATCGCCGATTATGTATATGTGCTGGAGCTTGGGCGCAACAAGTTCGATGGGCCGGTGAGCGAGTTTCAGGATCTGGAAAAGGCATTCTGGGTGGCTTGACCGAAGAGACGCAGGGCCTCTCCCGCTCGCCCGGTGGGCCGGCATGGAACCGGGTCCAAGACTGATGATTTCATCAAGGAGAGGTGCGATATGCTTGAGACCAGCTTTTCGGTCCTGCATCTGAAAAAGAGGTTCCCGCTAGCGATCAGCCGTGGGGTGGACACCGGCGCTGACAACCTGTTCCTGCGGGTGTCGGACGGGCGTCATACCGGATTTGGGGAAATGGCCCCAGGAAAGAGCGAAGGCGCCGCGACAGCGGCCGACGGCGAAGCCGCGTTGCGTGCCTGGCTTGGCGACGGGTTGGACAAGGACCACGCCATCGCCGATATCTGGCAGAGGGCCCATGCCGATGGCCTCGCGAGTTGTGTGCTGGCCGCGCTCGACATGGCGTTGTGGGATCTGCGCGCCAAGCAGGCCGGGATGCCCCTCTACCGGATGCTGGGTCTGGCGCGGCGCGCGGTGGTGACATCGCTGACCATCGGCATCAACCCGCCCGAGGTCGCGCGCGAAAGAGCCGGGCTGTTGCTGGCGCGCGGCGCGCGCGCGCTCAAGATCAAGCTCGGCGCGCCGGACGGCATCGAGGCGGACAAGGCCATGTTCGCGGCGGTCCGCGCGGCGGTGGCGGGCCATGATGTCGCGCTCCGGGTAGATGCGAATGGTGGCTGGTCGCTCAATAACGCCAAACACATGCTTGGGTGGCTTGCGGGACAGGGCGCGGAATATGTCGAACAGCCTCTTGCGCAGGGTCAGGAAGAGGCGTTGCCCGAGTTGTTCCGGGGTCGGCCCTTGCCGATCTTTGTCGATGAGAGCCTTCGCTATGCTGCGGATGTGCCCGCGCTCGCCGGCAGGGTGGATGGCGTGAATCTCAAGCTGATGAAATGCGGCGGCATCACCGAGGCGCTCAGGATCGTCGCCGTCGCACGGGCCTGCGGCCTGCGCACCATGATCGGCTGTATGGGCGAAAGCGCCATCGCGATTTCTGCCGGCGCCTCGATCGGGGCGCTCTTCGACTATATTGACCTTGATTCCCATCTCAATCTTGATCCTGATCCGGCCGAGGGCGCGATCCTTGCCGACGGCATCGTCCTGCCGACGGATCGTCCCGGCCATGGAGGAGCCTTGCCAGATGCTTGACCCCGATCTGCTGATCGCGATCTACGCCCCCCAGTCGATGGGCACGCTCAACGCCAAGATGGCCGAGGGCGTGCTGCGCTATGGACGCAACAGGGCGGTTGCGGTCATCGACCCGGCCGCGGCGGGCCAGAGGGTGCGCGATCTGTGCCCCATCGACAGCGATGTGCCGATTGTCGCAACCCTGAACGAGGCCGTGGCGCTTGGCGCGCGGGTTCTGGTGCTGGGCACCGCGCCCTCTGGTGGCCGTTTGCCGCAGGACTGGATTGCCACGCTGTCCAGCGCGTTGGCGGCTGGGCTCTCGATCGTTAATGGTCTGCATGACCGGCTGAACGACCGCTTTGGCGCTGCGCTCAAACCGGGGCAGTTCATCTGGGATGTGCGCGTGCCTCAGGGTGAGAAGCCGTCGATAGCGATGGGTCGCGCTGCGGCCATGACGAATACCCGCGTTCTGATGGTGGGCACCGACATGGCGATCGGCAAGATGACCGCCGCGTTGGAGGTGCATCACTGGCTGGTTCAGGCGGGACATGATGCGGCGTTTCTGGCGACCGGACAAACCGGTATCGTGATCAGCGGTGCGGGCATCCCGCTCGATGCCGTCCCGGTCGATTATGCCGCCGCCATGGTCGAGCGGATGGTGCTGGAGGCGGCCGCACATGACATCGTGCTGATCGAAGGGCAGGGGTCGCTGCTGCATCCCGGTAGCACGGCGACGCTGCCCCTGATGCGCGGCAGTTGCGCCAACCGCCTTGTCCTGTGCCACCGGGCTGGGATGGATCGCCTTGATACCTCCGACAGCGTGGTGCTGGTGCCGCCGCTCGACGAGGTCATTGCTCTCAATGAAATGGTGGCCTGTGCCGCCGGGGCACTGACCCCGGCCAAGGTCGTGGCGCTCTCGCTCAATACGCGCGATCTGGATGAACGTGCCGCGCGCCGGGAGATCGACCGACTGTCCGACTGGCTTGGCCTGCCGGTCGGCGATCCGGTGCGTTTCGGGGCCGGGCCGATCGCGCAGGCGGTTCTTGCGGTCGAGACTTAAAGCGCGCGCGCGCGCCCTGATACTTTCGGGGCGCGTTGCGGGTGGCGCCGCTGCCCGAGGCGGAACCGAGCGGCGGCGGGAAGACGAGAACTGGCGGCAAGGCGGACTGCCCCCGCCTACTCAATTGGTGGCGCGCTCGACACCTTCTTCGATCGCGGTGCGGAGTTTGCGCTCCAATGCTGCGCGCTTGCTCTCGGAGTGGAATTTCAGCCCGAACATGTCCTTGACGTAAAACGTATCGACCACCTGTTCGCCGAAGGTGGCGATCACGGCGGAGGCGATATAGACGTTCGAGGCCGCCAGAGTTCGGGTCAGATCGTAGAGCAGGCCGGGGCGGTCGCGGGTGTCAACCTCGATGATCGTGTAGATCTCCGAGCCGTCGTTATCAAAGGTGATATGCGTGGGCACACGGAACGCACGTTCGCGTTTCTTGAGCTTGTCGCGGGATTTGATCGCTTCGCGAGGGACGATCTCGCCTTGCAGGGTCTTGTGGATCATCTTGCGCAGGCGCGGCAGGCGGTCACTCTCGAAGGGGTGGCCTTCGGCATCCTGTATCCAGAACACCGCCGTCGCAAAGCCGTCCTTGGAGGTATAGGTGCGCGCATCCACCACATTGGCGCCGACCAGGGCCAAGGCTCCCGCCAGACGCGAGAAGATACCGGGGTGATCGGCGAGGGCAAAACAGGCGCGGGTGGCGTCGCGGTCCTCGTCGATGGCCAGATCAATGGCGATCTCGTTCTCCTTGAGATCGCGCAGGAGCCGGGCAAAGACCACATGGGCGGTGACATGCAGCCCCTGCCAGTAGGGCGGGTAATGGCGAGAGGTCTCGTGCTTGAGATCGCGCGCATCCCAGTCGGAGAGAGCCTCGCGCAGGTTGCGCTTGGCGTCGGTGCCGCGCTGTTCACGGTTCAAGGCCTCGAGCCCGCCTTCCATCGCGCGGCGGGTCTGGCGGTAGAGGGCGCGCAGCAGCGAGGCCTTCCAGTTGTTCCAGGTGCCGGGGCCGACGCCACGGATGTCGCAGACAGTGAGCAGCAAGAGCAGGTCGAGCCGCTCGCGCGTCTGCACCGCCTTGGCAAAATCGCGCACCGTGCGGGGATCGGCAATGTCGCGCTTCTGGGCAGTGTCGGACATCAGAAGATGATAGCGCACCAGCCATTCGACGGTATCGACCTCACGCGGCTTGAGCCCGAGGCGGGGACCGACGCGGCGGGCGATGCGGGCGCCGAGAATGGCGTGGTCCTCCTCTCGCCCCTTACCGATATCGTGCATCAGAAGCGCCACATAGAGCACCCGGCGGTTGATCCCTTCCTTGAGGATCGAGGAGGAGACCGGCAGTTCCTCGATCAGTTCGCGGCGTTCGATCTTGGCCAGATGCGAGATGCATTGGATGATATGTTCGTCCACCGTGTAGTGGTGATACATGTTGAATTGCATCATTGCCACGATTGGCTCGAATTCCGGCAGAAAGGCCGAGAGCACGCCAAGCTCGTTCATCCGCCGGAGCGCGCGCTCGGGGTTTCCGTGCTTCAGAAGCAGGTCGAGAAAGAGTTTCTGCGCGCGCGGATCGTTGCGCATCGCATCGTCGATCAGCTTCAGGTTGGCAGTAACCAGCAGCATGGCATCGGGATGGATCAAAAGGCCGGTGCGCAGCCCCTCCTCGAAGAGGCGCAGCAGGTTGAGCGGATCGGAGAGAAACAGGCTCGCATTGGCAATTGCGAGACGGCCGTGCACTTCGGCATAGCCCTCCTTGAGGGTCTTGCGTCGGCGCAAGAGGCGTTGCAAGAGAGGTTCGGATTTGAGTTGCGACGCCTCCAGCTTGGTCAGGAATATCCGTGTCAGATCGCCGACGGCAGTGGCTTGCCGGAAATACTCCTGCATGAAAATCTCGACGCCGCGCCGTCCGGCACGGTCGGCGTAGCCCATGCGCTCGGCCACCGCGACCTGCATGTCGAAGGTCAATTGTTCATTCGCGCGTCCACTGATCAGGTGCAGATGACAGCGCACCGCCCAGAGAAAGCTCTCGGCCTTGGCAAAGGTGTTGAATTCGTCCGGCGTGAAAAACCCGAGCGCCACCAACTCGCTGACATCCTTGACCCGGTGCAGATACTTGGCGATCCAGAACAGGGATTGCAGATCGCGCAGGCCGCCCTTGCCCTCCTTGACGTTGGGCTCAACCATATAGCGCTCGCCCTGCTTCTCATGCCGCGCGTCGCGTTCTTCGAGCTTGGCCTCGGTAAAGGCGCGTTCCGAGCCTTTGAAGATATCATTCTGGAGTCTGAGGTTGAGCGTTTTGGCGAGCGCTGCCTCGCCCGCGAGGAACCGATTTTCCAACAGCGCCGTGCGAATTGTGAAATCGGTCTCTCCCAGCCTCAGGGTGTCACGGATCGTACGGCTGGCATGTCCCACCTTGAGCCGCAAATCCCACAGGATGTAGAGCATGCTTTCGATCACGCTCTCCGCCCAGGGTGTGATCTTGTAGGGCGTGAGAAAGAGCAGGTCCACGTCCGAGAAGGGGGCCATTTCGCCTCGCCCGTAGCCTCCCACCGCAATCACGGCAATCCGTTCAGCCTCGGTCGGGTTGGGCAGCGGATGCATCGCCTCTGTTACAAGAGAAAGCGTCGACAGAATCACGCAATCCGTCAAAAAGCTATAAGCGCGGGTCGTAGCTCGTGCCTCGAATGGGCGCGCGGCAAAGGCTGTGGCAATGGCCGTGCGGCCATCTGTGATTGCCTCCGACAGGATCGCCACGGTTAATCGCCGGAGCGCGCCCGTGTCTCCGGCAGCCTCCGACCGCGCCCGTGACAGTGCATCAGCGACCCTTTGGTGGTCGAAAATCATATGTGCCGGGCAGATCATGTCATCCCGGCTGATAAGGGTCTGGGTCATGTCAGCGGATGCACATCGCGATCAAAATCCGGGACCCCGAAAGCTTTGCGGGGCGGGCGACAGGATCGTCACCCGTTTGTCGCGGATTGTTGCCACCGCGAGACCGCGCTCGTTGGTGCCGTCGGGGCGCAGGCGAAACACCCCGTTCACGCCCTGAAATCCGGCCGTCTGGGTCAGCGCGTTGCGCCCGAAAGGCTCTCGATTGCCGGATTTGACAAGCGCGCCGATCGCCGCAATCCCGTCATAGGCGAGCCCCGCGATGGGATGAGGCGCGTTGCCATAGGCCGCCTGAAAGCGGCCGCTGAACTGTGCTGTGCGTCCTGGATCGGGAAGCGCAAACCAGCCGCCCTGCACGCCGGGCAACTCGAGAGTTTGCGGTGGTGTGTCCCACCGCGACAGGCCGATATACTGGATCCGGTCCGGTCCGAGGCCGTTCTCCGGCAGCATCTGCGAGAACAGCGGCAGCGCTCCGGCGGTATTGGCGGTCGTGAAGATCGCGTCCGCAGCATTCGTCTCGGCCGCGACCTTGATCACCGGAATGGCGGCGAGCACGCCGTCTTGGGAAAACTCGTAGGCCACGCTGGCGACAAGCGTGGCGCCGCGATCGCGCACCGCCTGTTCGATCGCCGCGCGGCCGAGCTGGCCAGCGAGATTGTCGGAATAGACCGCCATGATTCGCGACTTTCCCGCGCTTGTGGCAAAACCGACGAGCCGGTTGGCGGTATTCTGAAAGGTCTGGCCGAGGATGAAAAGGTTGCCACCCGCGATGGTGGGGTTGTTTGAAAAGGTCAAGACATTGGTATTGCTGCTCGCGACCGCCACTGCGACCGCATTGGCGGATTCTGCGTGCAAGGGACCCAGAATGATGCGCGCACCGTCGGCGACCGCCTTGAGCGCAGCCTGCTGCGCCTGCGCGGCCTGGCCCGCCGTGCGGTAGACGCGCAGATCGATCTGCACCCCGGAGAGATCCGCAATGGCCAGCCGCGCGGCGTTCTCCAGATCGCGCGCAAGCAGTTGCTCCTGTGCATCAGCAGATCCGTGTGGCACCAGAAGCGCCACGGCGACGGGCCTGTCCGGCGCTGTGCCCCCGCCGGTGTTTGCCGAAGGCACGGGTTGGCACGCGGCAAGTCCGAGGGCTGCAAGCCCCGCCAGGAAGCGGATCAATGGCTTGCGGATCAAATCCAAAACGGCGAACATGTTAAGCTCTCACTCCCCTTTGCATCAGGTCTTGGGCCTAACGCTGCTTTGGTCAATCATAAACGTCATATGGAGCTGGTCCAGTGGTGAATCCTGACAAGCAGAAACTGGCGGCGGGGCTCTACCTGATTGCCACGCCGCTTGGCACGGCGCGTGACATCACGCTGCGGGCGCTCGATCTTCTTGCGGCGGCCGATGTGCTGGTGGCCGAGGACACCCGCAGCCTGCGACGGTTGATGGACATTCATGGCGTGGCTCTGGGGGATCGGCCACTCTGGTCTTATCATGAGCATAACGGTGCGCGGATGCGGCCAAAGATCATGGCCGCGCTTGGCGAGGGCAGATCGGTGGTCTATGCCTCCGAAGCGGGAACCCCGATGATTGCCGATCCCGGATTTGACCTTGGGCGTGCGGCGGTGGCAGAGGGGCATGGGCTGATCTCTGCACCGGGCCCGTCGGCTGTGATCACGGCGCTCACTCTGTCAGGCTTGCCGACCGACCGATTTCTCTTTGCCGGCTTTCTGCCCAATGCGACGGGGCGACGCAAATCTGTTCTGGCGGAGTTGGCGGAGATACCCGCAACGCTGGTATTTTACGAATCTCCCAATCGAGTGGCGATGATGCTGCGCGATGCGGCGGACGTTCTGGGAGCGGGGCGGATGGCGGCGCTCTGTCGGGAACTGACCAAGAAATTCGAGGAGATCAGGCGCGGGACGCTCGAGGATCTGGCATCCGGCTGCGATGCCGTGCCGCCGAAAGGCGAAATTGTCATCATCATCGACCGCGCGCGTTCGGAACCTGTTAGGGAAGTTGATCTAGACCGATGTCTGAAAGAGGCGCTGCGTCATGGATCGGTGCGCGATGTCGCAAACAAGGTTGCCGCCGATCTGGATCTGCCACGTCGCGATGTCTATCAGCGCGCCCTGAAGTTGGCATCGGGCGAGACAGAGGAGTAACGCTTGCATCAGATGGCTTTTCAGTTTGGGACAAGGACGGCGTCTGCGCTGTTTCAGCGGCGGCAGGACAGGGGACGTCGTGCGTATCTCTCTGGGCGGGACGCCGAAGCAGGTGTGATTCGCGTCTATGCCGCGCAGGGCGTGCTGCTCCTCAAGACCCGTTGGCGCGGACAGAGCGGTGAGATCGACCTGATCTTGCGCGCAGCCGACACCTTTGTGTTTTGCGAGGTCAAGAAGGCGGCGACCTTTGATCTGGCGATGCAGCGCCTGAGCACGCGGCAGATGCAGCGGGTGTGTTCCGCAGCGTCAGAGTATCTTGGTTTCACGCTTGAGGGGCAACTGGCGCCGGTGCGGTTCGATCTGGCGATTGTGGATGGCGCGGGCGCGGTGCGCATCCTGCAAAACGCTTTTGGTCATTTCTGAATTGCACCTCGCACGCCCTTGTCGCATTTAAGGGGTGGCAAGCTAGAGGGGCCCGCGCATGAAGATCGCCTTTCAAATGGACCCGATCGGGCCGATCAACATCAATGGAGACAGCTCTTTTCGGCTGGCGGAAGAGGCGCAGGCGAGGGGCTACGAGCTGTTTTACTACACGCCCGACAGGCTGGCCTATGATGAGGGGCGGGTGACGGCACGTGGTTGGCCGCTGACGGTGCAGCGGGTTCTGGGCGATCATTTCCGGCTCGGCGAAGAGCAGACGGTCGATCTTGCGGCGTTCGATGTCGTCTGGCTCCGGCAAGATCCGCCGTTTGACATGTTCTACATCACCACGACGCATATCCTGCAACGGCTGAGTCCCGGCACTCTGGTGGTCAATGATCCGTTCTGGGTGCGAAACTATCCCGAAAAGCTGCTCATTCTCGACTTTCCGGACCTGATGCCGCCGACGGCAATCGCGCGCGATCTGGACACGATCCGGGCGTTTCGGGAGCGCCATGGCGATGTCATTCTCAAGCCGCTCTACGGCAACGGCGGGGCCGGTGTGTTTCATCTTCCCGAGAGTGACCGCAATCTGGCAAGTCTGCACGAGATGTTCACCGGTTTCAGCCGCGAGCCATTGATCGTGCAGAAATATCTGCCAGCCGTGAGCCGCGGCGACAAGCGGGTGATCCTTGTGGATGGCGCGCCCATTGGCGCGATCAACCGAGTGCCAGCGCAGGGCGAGACGCGATCCAACATGCATGTCGGCGGTCGTGCCGAGAAAGTGGAGATGACGGCGCGGGATCTGGAGATCTGCGCCACAATCGGGCCGCTTTTGCGGGAAAAAGGCCAGATCTTTGTCGGGATCGACGTGATCGGCGACTACCTGACCGAGATCAACGTGACCTCGCCAACCGGACTTCAGGAACTGGAGCGCTTTGACGGCACCAATGGTGCGGCTCTGATCTGGGACGCGATCGCCGCGCGGCGGGCATGAGCTGGCAACTCCGTCTCTTGAACCGCCACCTGCGCTGGTTCGAGAGGCCTTCGCTCGCCCGACACGACAAGGACCGCCTGCGGCGGGCCTTTGCGTTCAAATCCCGGCTCTATTTTCATCCGCCGATCGGGAGTTCGTTTCGCATCGACAGCTTGGGCGGGGTGCCGGTGCAATGGGCGCGGGCGCGTGGCGCGGGGACCGGACCCGTCATCCTTTACCTTCATGGCGGGGCCTATGTGTTCGGCTCGTCCACCACGCATCGGGCGATGCTGGCCAAGATTTCCTCCTTGACTGGTCTCGCGACCTGCCTGCCCGATTACCGGCTGGCACCCGAGCATCCCTTTCCGGCACAGATCGAGGATGCGCTCTGCTGCTACCGCGCGCTGCGGGCCGGGCATGACGTGATCCTCGGCGGCGACAGTGCGGGCGGCGGGCTGGCGCTGGCGCTGCTGCATGAGATCCTGGCACAGGCTCTCGCGCCGCCCAAGGGGGTTTTTGCCTTTTCACCGCTGACGGATGTGAGCTTTTCAGGGGCCTCGGTACGCGAGAATGCCGCGCGCGATAGCGTGCTCACGGCGGACCGGATCGGGGAAATGATGGAGATGTTTCTGAGGGCACAAGATGCGAAAGACCCGCGAGCCTCGCCGCTCTTTGGGCGCTTTGTCGGTGCGCCGCCGGTCTGGATGACGGTGGGAGACACTGAGATCCTGCGGGACGATGCGGTGCGTATGCAGGCCGCGCTTGTGGCGCAGGGGGTGCAGAGCGAACTGCATCTCGAACCTGATCATCCGCATGTCTGGCCGATCTTTCACAATATCCTGCCGGAAGCGGGCAAAACGCTCGACCATCTCGCGTCCTGGATCAAGGCTCTTTGACGCCTGAGAGGCGAAAGCTGACGGCCTCGGCGACATGGCTTGCGCGCACGGCATCCGCGCCATCGAGATCCGCGATCGTGCGCGCCACCCGCAACACACGGTGATAGCCGCGTGCCGAGAGGCCAAAGCGTTCTGCGACGCGGGTGAGAAGCGTGCGGCCGGCGGCATCGGGGACGGCAATCTGATCCAGCACTTCGCCTTCGGCATCGGCGTTGAGGCGCATGTCGGGGTGGCCGACAAATCGCGCGGATTGCACGGCTCGCGCCTGCGCCACCCGGTCCGCGACCTCTGCCGACGCATCCCCCGAAGCAGGCAGGTCGAGATCGGTAAAGGCGACGGGTGGCACCTCGACGCGCAGGTCGAACCGATCCATTAGCGGCCCCGAGATGCGGCCCATGTAATCCTCGCCACAGAGTGGCGCGCGCGCGCAAGCACGGGCGGGATCGCTGAGATAGCCGCATTTGCAAGGGTTGGCGGCGGCTACCAGCATGAAACGGCAGGGATATTTCACATGGGCATTGGCGCGGGCGATCATGACCTCGCCGGTCTCGATCGGCTGGCGAAGGGTTTCCAGCACAGTGCGCGGGAATTCCGGGAACTCGTCCATGAAGAGCACGCCGTTATGGGCAAGGCTGATCTCGCCCGGCGCGGCCCGACGGCCCCCACCGACAATGGCGGCCATCGAGGCGGTGTGGTGTGGCTCGCGAAAGGGACGGGTGCGACTGATGCCACCTTCGCTCAGCAGGCCCGCGAGCGAATGGATCATCGAGGTTTCAAGCGCCTCGGCGGGTTCCAGGGGCGGCAGGATTCCGGGCAGGCGCGCGGCCAGCATGGATTTGCCCGAGCCGGGTGAACCCACCATGATCAGGTGGTGGCGCCCGGCGGCGGCGACTTCCAAAGCGCGTTTGGCGCGTTCCTGTCCCTTGACATCGCGCAGGTCACGGCCCGCAGGTGGGCCAGTGACTTCGCCGGGATTGGCGGCCGGGATCAGAGCCTGTCCGGTGAAATGACGGATCACATCGGCAAGGCTCGCCGCGCCGATCACCTGCACGGCGTCCACCCAGGCGGCTTCGGCACCGGAGGCCTTGGGACAGAGCAGGATGCGGCCCTCCGCGGCGGCGGCCATGGCGGCGGGCAGCGCCCCGATCACTGGCATGAGCCTGCCGTCAAGCGACAACTCGCCAAGAGCGGTGGTTCCTTCGGCGGCGTCCTTGGGGATGATTTCGAGCGCGGCAAGCAGGGCCAGCGCGATCGGCAAGTCGAAATGACTGCCCTCCTTGGGCATGTCGGCGGGCGCGAGATTGATGGTGATGCGCTTGGATGGCAACGCGATGGCCATCGACGATAGCGCTGTTCGCACCCGATCACGCGCCTCGGAGACGGCCTTGTCGGGCAGACCCACAAGCGAAAAGGCAGGCACGCCCGGCGTGATCGCGCATTGCACCTCGACAGGTTTTGCCTCGACCCCCTCAAAGGCGACCGTATAGGCACGTGCAACCATCGTCCTGCGCTCCAGAGTGAGACAAGGTTAACAACTAGCGCTGCGGTGGTTTCAGAAAGGTTAACCGGCGCGTGACAGCGGGCTCGGTTCGGTAAGTCGAGTATTTACAGAACAGTGAAACGCAGTCAGTTTCGATCCATCAGCGCCATGAAGGCTCGCCAGGCTTCGGGGTCTGCCGCCGTCTTGTCCCGACAAAACGCATTGCAGAAGCCGAAGATGCGCCCTTCATACTGCATGAGATGGGTCACGGGTTTGCCCGAATAGGGACAGGCCTCGTTTTCCGCTGTTCCCCTGTCGATCGGCTTTGCCGGGCGTGCAGGGGGGCCGGGCCAGCTGGTTGTCGCATGTGGTTTGGCATAACGCGACAGGGTCGCGCCTTGCACCAACCCCATGGCACGCCAGCGACGAAAGGCAGGATCTGCGAGATGTTCAGCAACATATGCGGCGGCAGTTTCGGAGACCGGCAGGCCATAGCCCGCAATCCGCGCCGCGATGGGGGCATAGAAGGCGTCCGCCGCGCTGTAGTTCCCAAAGAGCCACGGACCGGAGGCGGTGCAGGTGGCGCTGGCGTGAGCCCAAAGCGTTTCGATGCGTTCGAGATCGGCCTTGGCCGCCGCGGAGAGGGTCACGCCCGTGTAGGCGGTCCGCAAGTTCATCGGGCAGTCGCCACGCAGCGCGGCAAAGCCGGAATGCATTTCGGCCGCGAGGCTGCGGGCAGTGGCGCGGGCGCGCGGAGCGGCGGGCCAGAGACCGGTCTCCGGATGGCGGCTGGCCAGTTCCTCGACGATGGCGAGGCTATCGGAGACGATGGCCCCCTCGGGCGTGATCAGCGTTGGCACCGTTCGCGCCGGGGCGTGATTGGCAAGTTGCTCGGCGACGCTGGCGGCGGCGTTGAAATCAAGAAGGCGTGCCCGAAATGGCAGGCCGAAGCGATCAAGAAGCAACCAGCCGCGCAGCGACCAGGAGGAGTATGCGTAATCGCCGAGAATCAGATCATAGGTCATGGCGCAAGGCTTGGAGGTTGACGGGTGCCTTGTCCATGAGCAATCCGTTGCGGCTGCCATCATGGCTGGTAATTGATCGCGCGGGCGTGCCAAACGCCATCCCGCCAATTCATCTCGGTCACTGAAAGAGTGTCAATCCGGTGCGAGAAAGCGTCATACGCCGAAAGGCCGAGTGCGCCCTGAACCTGAGTCAGGATCACGCCGAGATGCGCGACTGCAACGATGTCGCGGCCGGGATGCGCCGCCCTCAGCCTGGCGATGGCGCGCGCGACGCGGGTGGAGAGATCATGCCAGCTTTCGCCGCCGGGTGGGCGGACGTCTCCGGGCTGGTCCCAGAAGGCGTGCAGCCGGGTCTGGTCAGGGATCGCGTCGAAGGCCTGCAATTCCCAAGCGCCGAAGTGGATTTCGCGCAGGTCAGCATCGTCGGGCAGGCGCCGACGAGTGCCTGCGATGGCATCGGCGGTGGCGCGGGCGCGGCAGAGATCGGAGGAAATGACCAGCGCCTCTTGTGGCAGATGGGCGGACAGGCGTGCGAGGCGGGGTGCGTCGCTCAGATCGGCCTGAACATCGGACCAGCCGACCATGGTCTTTGCATGGGTCGGGCCGTGGCGGACCCAGAAGATGCGCGTCATGGCAGATGCCCCTTGAGCACCTGTGGCAGGCCGGCAATCACGTTGATCACAAGATCGGCTCGGGCGGCCAGCCGCTGATTGAGCCGCCCCTGGGCCTCGCGGAACCGGCGGGCCAACGCATTGTCGGGCACCACTGATAGTCCGACCTCATTCGAGACCATGACGACCGGGGCGGCGCAGGTCTCGAGCGCCGCCAGCAGGTCCGCTTGCGCCGCATCGAGATCGTGATCGGCAAGCAGGTGATTGCTGAGCCACAACGTGATACAATCCAGCAGCACCACCTGATGCTCCGAGGCGGTGGCCAGCGCAGGGCCAAGATCGAGTGGCGCCTCGATCGTGCGCCAACCAGGTCCGCGCCTCTGACGATGGCGCGCGAGTTTGCTCTGCATTTCATCGTCAAGCGCCTGTGCCGTGGCGAGATAGACGCGGGTGCGGTCGGACCCTGTGACAAGGGCCTCGGCAAACGCCGATTTGCCCGAGGCTGCCCCGCCCAAAACGAGGGTCCGATGTGGCAGGTCTGTCACGGGTATCTCCATTTTTGATCCGGTCTCGGGGGTGACACGTAGCACTCTGCGAACCGAGGAAAAAGGGCGCAGATCTGCCACGTCGCCGATAGGGGGAAATCAAATGCCGCTAGATGCTCCGCAGACAAGTTCCATGTCCCGATCCGCCATGAAAGCGGAGATGCTGGATGCTGAAACCGAACTTGCACTGGCCTATGCCTGGCGCGATCGGCGAGATGAGCAATCCCTGCACCGCTTGATCAATGCCTACATGCGGCTCGCGATTTCGATGGCGTCAAAGTTCCGCCGCTACGGCGCGCCGATGAACGATCTCATTCAGGAGGCCGGGCTTGGTCTGATGAAGGCCGCTGACAAGTTCGATCCTGACAGAGGGGTGCGATTTTCAACCTACGCGGTGTGGTGGATCAAGGCCAGCATTCAGGATTATGTGATGCGAAATTGGTCGATGGTGCGCACTGGCTCGACATCGTCCCAGAAATCCCTCTTTTTCAACATGCGCCGCGTTCAGGCCCGACTCGAGAGAGAAGCGTTGGCCAACGGTCAGCAGCTCGACGGTTTCCAGCTTCGCGAGATGATCGCGCACGAAATCGGTGTGCCGCTGCGTGATGTCGAAATGATGGAGGGCCGTCTGTCCGGGTCGGACTATTCGCTCAATGCCACGCAATCCTCCGAGGATGAGGGCCGCGAATGGATCGAGATGATTGAGGACGAAGGCGAGCGCGGTGACGAAAGTGTGGAGAGAACCCACGATCTGCGAGCATTGCGTGAATGGCTTTTTGAAGCGATGGCGCGTCTCAACGAACGGGAGCGGTTCATTGTTCGTGAACGCAAGTTGCGCGACGTGCCGCGAACGCTCGAAAGCCTTGGCGAGGAGCTCGATCTCAGCAAGGAGAGGGTGCGGCAGTTGGAAGCGGCGGCATTCCTGAAAATGCGAAAGCATCTTGAAAGGCATGGGCGCGAAGTGCAAAACCTGTTGGGATGAAACAGCGGTGTATCGTTTTGACCCTGGCACTTGCTGCGTTCCAACCTGCAAGGGCACAGGATGTGGTAATTCTTGGAGAAATCCACGATAACCCTGCCCATCATGCGGTTCAGGCCGAACGGGTCGCGAAGCTCAAGCCCCGGGCGATTGTCTTTGAGATGCTGACCGAGGCGCAGGCCGGGCGGGTTACCCCCGATCTGCGCAATGATGCGGAGGCCTTGGCCGAAGCGCTGGACTGGCGCACCAGTGGTTGGCCAGATTTTTCACTGTATCATCCGATCTTTACCGCCGCCCCGGAGGCCACCGTTTACGGCGCGCTGGTGTCTCGCGATGGGGCTCGGGCGGTGTTCGAGGAGGGGCTGACGGCCTATTTTGGTGATGACGCCCCGCTCTATGGGCTGGATCGGGATTTACCCGCCGAGGAACAGAGCGCGCGCGAGGCCGTGCAGCGCGCGGCGCATTGCGATGCCCTGCCCGAAGAAATCCTGCCCGGCATGGTCGCGGTGCAGCGGTTGCGCGATGCGGTTTTGGCGCGCGCGGTGGTGCAGGCAGTCGAGGCCACGGGTGGGCCGGTCGCGATGATCACCGGAAATGGGCACGCCCGCATCGATTGGGGCGTGCCGTCCTACCTCGCCAGAGTTGCACCTGATCTGGAGGTCTGGACCCTGGGCCAGACTGAAGAGGCGCAAGCGCTTGACGGCGGGTTTGACGAGGTTGTCTCGGCTCCGGCGGTTGACCGGCCCGATCCCTGCGCCGCCTTTCAGTAGCGCAGCCCCTCTTGCCACCTGTCGGGGTGCATCCTACTGTCTGGGCGGTTGCACAAGGAGCGCGCCCATGCTCGGATCGAAACGCATCTTGCTGATCATCGGCGGCGGGATCGCGGCTTACAAGGCGCTGGATCTCATTCGCCGGCTGCGCGAGCAGGGGGCGACGGTCACTCCGGTGCTGACGCGCGCTGGAGCAGAATTCGTGACGCCCCTGTCGGCGTCGGCCTTGGCCGGACACAAGGTGTTTTCCGAACTCTTCGATCTGACGGACGAGGCGGAAATGGGGCATATCGAGCTGAGCCGGTCCGCGGATCTGATCGTGGTGGCCCCGGCGACGGCGGATCTGATGGCGAAAATGGCGGGGGGCCGGGCGGATGATCTGGCCTCGACGCTGCTGCTCGCAACCGATACGCCGGTTCTGGTCGCGCCGGCGATGAATGTGCGGATGTGGCTTCATGCTGCGACGCAACGCAATGTCGCCACGTTGTGTGCGGATGGGATTATGTTGGTCGGGCCGAATGAGGGCGACATGGCCTGCGGCGAACATGGCCCCGGACGCATGGCCGAGGTGCAAGAGATCGTCGCGGGCGTGGTGACGGCCCTTGCCGACGGGCCGCTGAGCGGGCAGCGGATTCTGGTCACATCCGGCCCGACGCATGAGCCTATAGATCCGGTGCGCTATATCGCCAATCGCTCGTCCGGCGTGCAGGGGACAGCGATTGCGCGCGCGCTCGCAGCCCTCGGCGCAGAGGTGGTGTTTGTCACCGGTCCGGCCTCGGTGCCGCCGCCCGGAGGGGTGGAGGTGGTGCGCGTCGAGACCGCGCGCGAGATGCTGGCGGCGGTCGAGGCGGCGCTGCCGGTGGCGGCGGCGGTCTTTGCCGCCGCGGTGGCAGACTGGCATGTGGCAGGAGCGAGCGATCGCAAGCTGAAGAAGGCAACGGGAGGGCTGGCCAATCTGGAGTTTGCCGAGAACCCCGATATTCTGGCGCGGGTTGCGGGCCTGAAGAAGGGTCGTCCGCGTCTGGTCGTGGGCTTTGCCGCCGAGACCGAGGATGTGATTGCGAATGCCACCGCAAAGAGGCTGCGCAAGGGCTGTGACTGGATTGTGGCCAATGACGTGAGCCCTGCGACGGGGATCATGGGCGGGGGTGAAAACGCGGTCACGCTGATAACCGGCGAGGGGCCAGAGACCTGGCCGCGCATGGGCAAGGCCGCGGTGGCCGAGCGCCTCGCGGAGCGTCTCGCTGCGGCTCTGGCCTGAGGAATTGAGTATTTGCAGAACAATGAAAGAGGGGTCTGCGTGCTGAGCGTGGAGGTGCAGTGGGAGGACGGCGCGGACCGGACGCTGGGCCTTCCTGCCTATGCGACGGTGGGGGCGGCGGGCGTCGATCTTCGGGCGAATTTCCCGGATCGCGCGAGCGTGGTGCTGGCTCCGGGCGCGCGGGTGTTGGTCCCGACCGGGCTGCGGATTGCGGTGCCATCGGGCTATGAGGCACAGGTGAGGCCGCGCTCGGGGTTGGCGCTGCGGCACGGGATTACCCTGGCCAACAGCCCCGGCACCATCGACAGCGATTATCGCGGCCCGCTCGGGGTGATCGTGATGAATGCGGGTGGCGAGCCGTTCGAGATCGCGCATGGCGCGCGGATCGCGCAGATGGTGGTTGTGCCGGTGGTGCAGGTGCGCTTTGCAGCGGTGGAATGTCTTGACGACACGCCGCGTGGGGCGGGTGGCTTTGGCTCGACCGGGCTACGCTGATGCTGCTGGTTCTGGCGATCATGGCTGCGCTCTGGGGGATCGGCGCGATTTTGGGCGGGCCGCGAGGGCTGCGTTGGGGGATGATCGGGGGGCTTTGGGCGGCAGTCGTGATTGAGCAGGGGGTTCTGCCCGAGGGGCATCCGATCCGGGCGGCGACCGGCGAAAGCCCGGCGCTCTGGCTGATGCTGGGCGGGGCGGTGGCGGTGATCCTCGGCTACCGCGCCGGGGTGATTTGGCTCAGGGCGAGGGCTGTCCAAGGGCGGGAGCAAGGTCGCGTGAAAGATGTCAAGCCATTGTTTTCGAAAGTAGAACTGAGCCGGTATGCCCGCCATATCGTGCTGCGCGAGATCGGCGGGCCGGGGCAGAAGGCGCTCAAGGAGGCGCGGGTGCTGGTCATCGGCGCGGGCGGGCTCGGGTCTCCGGTGCTGCTCTATCTGGCGGCAGCGGGGGTGGGCACGATCGGTGTGATCGACGATGACACGGTGGACAATTCCAACCTGCAACGGCAGGTGATCCACCGTGACGCCGATTGCGGGCTGCCCAAGGTGCAATCGGCGATGGCCGCGATGCAGGCGCAAAATCCAAATGTCGTGGTGCGGCCCTATCAGCGGCGGCTGACGCCCGAGATCGCCGGAGATCTCTTTGCAGAGTATGATTTGATACTTGACGGCACCGACAATTTCGCGACCCGTTACCTTGTCAACGCGACCGCCGTGACACAGGGCAAGCCCTTGATTTCCGGCGCCCTGGCGCAATGGGAAGGACAGCTGAGCGTGTTCGATCCGGCGCGTGGGACGCCCTGCTATCAGTGCATTTTCCCTGAGGCCCCTGCACCGGGGCTTGCGCCAAGTTGTGCCGAGGCGGGGGTTCTGGGGCCGCTGCCGGGGGTTGTCGGGGCGATGATGGCGGTGGAGGCGGTGAAGATCATCACCGGGGCGGGGCAGGCGCTGCGCGGCGAGATGCTGATTTATGACGCGCTCTATGGCGAAAGCCGCAAGATCGGCCTGAGCCCGCGCAGGGATTGCCCCATCTGTGGGGGAAAAGGAGTGAGTGATGACCAACATGTTGCTGGCTGAGTGGCAGACGCCCTTTGGTCTGGCGCCGTTTGCGGCGATTGACGACGCGGATTTCGCGCCGGCATTCGAGGCGGCGCTGGCCGAGGCGCGCGGCGAGATCGCGGCGATTGCTGAAAACCCGGACGCGCCAAGCTTTGCCGACACGATCGAGGCGCTCGAGGCTGCGGGCAAGGGATTGCACCGGGTGCTGTCGGTTTTCTACGCCTTGGCGGCGGCGGACAGCAATCCCAAGCGGCAGGAATTGCAGCGTGATTTTGCGCCGAAACTGGCGGCGCATGCGTCGGAGATATACGGAAACAAGGCGCTTTTTCAGAGGGTTGAGAGCCTGTGGGCCGCGCGGGATACGCTCGGGTTGACGCCCGAGGAGGGGCGACTTGTGATGCTGACGCACCGCGCCTTTCGCCGGGCGGGGGCGGCGCTGACCGGAGACGAGGAGGCCCGGATGCGCGCAATCATGGCGCGGCTGGCGGAACTGGGGACCAGGTTCACCCAGAATCTGCTGGCGGACGAGGCCGGCTGGCACATGGCGTTGGCCGAGGAGGATCTGGAGGGCCTGCCGGATTTTGTGGTCGATGCCGCCCGCGCGGCGGGGTGCGAGAAGGGGCTGGAAGGGCCGGTGATCACCTTGTCGCGCTCGCTCATCGTGCCGTTCCTGCAATTCTCGCCGCGCCGTGAGCTGCGAAAGAAGGCTTTTGAATCATGGGTTTCACGGGGAGCCATGGGAGGGGAAACCGACAATCGCGCGGTAGCGGAGGAGATCTTGCGGCTGCGGGCGGAGCGGGCGGCGCTGCTGGGCTATGAGAGCTTTGCCGCCTATAAGTTGGAGACCGAGATGGCACGCACGCCGGAGGCGGTGCGCGACCTTTTGATGGCGGTCTGGGAACCGGCCAAGGCGCGGGCGGAGCAGGATGCGGCGCGGCTCACGGAAATGATGCAAGCCGATGGAGTCAATGGAGAATTGGAGCCGTGGGATTGGCGCTACTATGCCGAGAAGCGACGGCAGGCGGAGCATGATCTGGAGGAGGCGGCCTTGAAACCGTATCTGTCGCTCGAGGCGATGATCGCGGCGGCGTTCGGCTGTGCCAACCGGCTGTTCGGCCTGGAGTTTCGCGCGCTGGATGTGACGCTCTACCACCCCGATTGCCGGGCCTGGGAGGTGACGCGAAATGGCGCTCATGTCGCTGTTTTCATTGGAGACTATTTTGCGCGAGGGTCCAAGAGATCGGGGGCTTGGTGCTCGGCCATGCGCGGGCAGGCGAAGCGGCCAAAGGTGCAGGCCCCGGTGGTGATCAATGTCTGCAACTTTGCCAAGGGGGATCCGGCGCTACTCAGCTATGACGATGCGCGCACCCTCTTTCACGAGTTTGGCCATGCCCTGCATCTGATGCTCTCGGACGTGACTTATGAAAGCATTTCAGGGACTTGTGTGGCGCGGGACTTTGTCGAACTGCCCTCGCAGCTCTATGAGCATTGGCTCGAGGTGCCCGAGGTCCTGGAACGCTACGCCACCCATGTTGAGACCGGCGAGGCTATGCCACGGGAATTGCTGGATAAACTGCTGAGGGCTGCGAATTTCGATCAGGGGTTTCAGACGGTGGAATATGTCGCCTCGGCGCTGGTCGATCTGGCCTTTCACGACGGCGCCGTGCCCGTGGATGTGATGGACAAGCAATTGGAAATATTGGAGAATATCGGTATGCCTCGAGCCATCACCATGCGCCATGCCAGCCCGCATTTTGCGCATGTCTTTGCAAGTGATGGCTATTCCAGCGGCTATTACAGCTATATGTGGTCCGAGGTGATGGATGCGGATGCCTTTGCCAGTTTCGAGGAGGCCGGGGGCGCGTTTGATGAGGAACGGGCCAAGGCCTTGGAAAGGCATATTCTTTCGCGTGGCGGGTCGGAGGAGGCGGAGGCGCTCTATCTCCAGTTCCGGGGCCGGATGCCGGGGGTTGAGGCGCTGCTCAGGGGGCGCGGGCTCGCGGCGTGACGGGGACAGGATGTACGGCATGTACGGCGCGGACGCGGCTTTGGTACGTAAAGCGCGCGCGCGCCGGGGCGCTGCCCCGGACCCCGGGGTATTTCGGCCAAAAAGAAACCCTGGCTCTTCAGATCGTCTGGTCGTAGGCGCCGACCGAGGGCTCGCTGCGGATGACGGCATCTAGATCGGCGAAGATGGCGCGCATCTCGGCCTCGCTCTGGCTGCTCTCGCAGACGACGACGAGGTTGGGCGTGTTCGACGACGCCCGCACCAGGCCCCAGGAGCCGTTGTCGAGGATGACGCGGGCGCCGTTGACGGTGACGACCTCCTTGATGGCGCGTCCGGCGAGGGGTTCGCCTGCGGCGTGGCGCGCGACGAGGCGGGCGACGATGCGCTCGAGCACGGCGTATTTCTCGGTATCGGGGCAGAAGGGCGACATGGTGGGGGTGCTGTAGGTCACGGGCAGGGCGCGGCGCAGGTCGGACATCGACATCGCCGGGTTGCGGTCCATCAGCTTGCACAGTTCCACCGCGACGCGCAGGCCGCAATCATAGCCGCGCCCGATCGGATGGGCCAAGAAGTAGTGGCCCGATTTCTCGAATCCTGCGAGCGCGCCCAACTCCTTGACCCGGCGTTTCATGTGGGAGTGGCCGGTCTTCCAGTAATCGGCGGTGACGCCATTCCTGATCAGTTCGGGATCGGAGGCAAAGAGCCCGGTGGATTTCACATCGGCGACGAAGGTGGAGCCGGGGTAGAGTTTAGAGAGATCACGCGCCATGATGACGCCGACCTTGTCGGCGAAGATTTCCTCGCCCTCGTCATCGACCACGCCGCAGCGGTCGCCGTCGCCGTCAAAGCCGAGCGCGAAATCGGCGCCGGTGGCGCGGACCGTCGCGGCCATGTCGTGCAGCATCTCCAGCGCCTCGGGGTTGGGGTTGTAATGCGGGAAGGTGTAATCGAGCCGGTTATGCGAAGGGATCACCTCGACGCCGATGCGCTGGAACAGGTCGGGCGCGAAGGCGCCGGCGGTACCGTTGCCGGTGGCGCAGACGACGCGCAGCTTGCGGGTCATGCGGAAATCGCCCACTAGGTCGTCGAGATAGGCGTCCTTGACGCCCTCGACGAATTCGTAAGTTCCGCCGGGGCGGGCCACGCCGCGTCCCTCAAGCACGATGTCGCGCAACTCTGCCATTTCATCGGGGCCGTGGGTGAGCGGGCGCTCGAAGCCCATCTTGACGCCGGTCCAGCCATTGGGGTTGTGCGAGGCCGTGACCATGGCGACGGCGGGCACATCGAGGTGGAACTGGGCGAAATAGGCCATCGGCGAGAGCGCGGGGCCGATGTCCTTGACCTGAAGGCCGGCCTGCATCAGGCCGAGGATGAGGGCGTTCTTTATGGTGAGCGAATAGTCGCGGTAATCGTTGGCGACCGCGATCACGGGCGCGATGCCGCGCGCGTGCATCTGGGTGCCGAGGCCGAGGCCGAGGGCGGTGATGCCGGGCAGGTTGATCTGGTCGGGATATTTCCAGCGCGCGTCATATTCGCGAAAGCCGGTGGGCGCGATCATCGGGTCGCGGAGAAATTCCCAGGTGTTGGGGGTGACGGTGGGCAAGGGTCTGGTCATGAAAATACTCTTGGTTGGTCAAAGGACGATCGGATGGGCCTTGGCCAATTGGTCGAACTGCATCAGGGTTGCGAGGAGCAACGGCATCTCGGCCAGCGGGATCATGTTGGGCCCGTCGGAGGGGGCGCGGTCGGGATCTTCATGGGTTTCGATGAACACGGCGGCGATGCCGAGCGAAACGGCGGCGCGGGCCATGACGGGGGCGAATTCGCGCTGCCCGCCCGAGGATCCGCCGCGCCCGCCGGGTTGCTGCACGGAATGGGTGGCATCCATCACCACGGGATAGCCGGTGGCGGCCAGTTGCGGCAGCGAGCGCATGTCCGCGACCAGCGTGTTGTAGCCGAAGGAGGATCCGCGTTCGGTCAGAAGGATGCGGCGGTTGCCGGTCGATTCGATTTTGGAGACGACATTGGGCATGTCCCAGGGCGCCAGGAACTGGCCCTTTTTCACGTTGATCGCCGCGCCGGTTTCCCCCGCCGCAATCAGCAGATCGGTCTGCCGACAGAGGAAGGCGGGGATTTGCAGCACGTCCACGACCTCGGCCACGGGCGCGCATTGCTCGGGCAGATGCACGTCGGTCAGCACCGGCAGGCCAAGCGCGTCCTTCACCGATTGCAGCACCTTGAGGCCCTCGTCGATGCCGAGGCCGCGCTTGCCCGAGAGCGAGGTGCGGTTGGCCTTGTCGAAGCTGCTCTTGAAGATCAGGCCCATGCCAAGGGCGCGGCAGGCCTCTTGCAGGGTGCCCGCGATCATCTGGGCATGATCGGCGGATTCAAGCTGGCAGGGCCCGGCAATGAGTGTGAGAGGCCGGTCATTGCCAATGACCAACCCGTTCAGATCGACATGTTGCATATCAGGAGGACACCTGTTCTCGGAGGATGGACGCGGTGAGCGAGATCATCAGGTAGATACCAGAAAAGATCAGGAAGGCCAGCACCGTATTCTCGAAGGCGCGCGGATAGGTGGCATCCTGCGAGGGCACCGGGCGGACGCTGAGCGACAGGTAGCGGACCTGCTTGTTGGCCTCGATCTCGGCCTGGCGCTTGGCCTCGAGCGCCGATTGCAGCACCAGATCGGCGGTCGCGAGATCGGCTTGCGCCATCTGGATGGCGGCGGTTGTGGAGGCGAGCGAGGCCTCGCCTGTGGTGGCCTCGGTCAGGCGTCGTTTCTGCTTGTCGAGTTCCGTCCGCAGGATGTCGATCTCGCTTTGCAGGGCGGTGACGCGCGCGGCGTTGGGGCGGGCGTTGTTCTGCTGGATGCTGAACGCCAGTTCCTTTTCCTGAAGTTGCAGTTCGACGGTGCCGATCAGGCTGCGGATCCCGGCGATCTCGCCTTCGGGGTCGAGAATGCTGTCCTCTTGCAGGGCGACCATTTGCGCCTGTGCGGCGCGACGCTCGGCCTTGGCGCGCTCGAGGCTCTGATCGGCGGTGCGCACGGCGCCCTGCCGCTTGTTCTGGCTGAGGCCATCGATCCGTTCCTCGGCATATTTGATCAGGCGGTCGGAAAATTCGGTGCTGACCGCAGGATCGGCGCTAGAGACTTCCATGCGGATCACGCCTTCGGTCGGGTCGTAGCCGAGTTTCACATATTTGCGGTAGAGTTTGTAGATCGCCTCGTTGCTGGCGTCGGGATCGAGACGTTGCAGCGGGTCGATCCAGGGCTGGCTGAAATGGGCCCGCAGGCCAAGTTCGTGATCGAGGCGCAGCATCGCGTCCTTGGATTCGAGATATTCCTGGGTGGCGATGGAATCGGGGCCGGTGGCGAAGGATGTGCCTTGAAAGAGCCCCCCCATGCCGCCGGTGCCGCCATCGGCGGAGAGGATCTGAAAGGCGGATTTCGACGCATACATCGGCGTGGCGACGGCATAGTAGTAATAGCCCACGAGGATCGTGGGCAGCATCACAAAGGCTGCGAGGCGCGCGAGGAGCAGCGCCAGCTTGCGGCGGCGGCGGCGCGCGATGTCGCGCTGGATCTGCATGATCTCTTCGGCGCGGCGGTCGGCGGGGCTGCGGGTGGAGGTCGAGGGCAGGGCGGGGCGGCCTTCAGCCGGAACGGTCTGGGGCAGTTGCACGCGCAGGTCCGGTTCGCCTGAATGTTGCCCGTTGCTGGCGACGATTTCCAGCAAGCCGCTGCGTTCGAACGGGTCGATGCCGCGCGCGCGCAGGAGACGCACCGCGTCAAAGTCGGAACTGGGGGCCAAGCCGTGTTTCAGGGCCAGACGCCGGGCCATGCGCAATTGTCGTCCGGTCAGGCCCTCGCGACGGATCTCGTCAATGTTCATCGCAGAAAGGATCTCGCGCGCCGTGCTGTCCTGATCGACATGCCGGGGATGCTCGGGGAGGTGCGCCATGGCGGCGGGCGCGGCCGCGGCCGTCTGCGTCACCTCGGAGCGCCGGATGCGGAACTTTCTAGCCTTGGGTTTCATAATCATAGAGCTCTCTTGCCTCTTCCAAGGTATCGAACATGTAGAGTTTTCCCCCCATCAACACTGCCGCCGACCGGGCAAATTTTTCAAGCGTCTTGGGGTCATGCGAGACGATGATGACGGTGGTGGTGCGCAGTCTTTCGCGCAGGATGTCACCCGCCTTGCGGTTGAATTCGACGTCGGTGGAGCCGGGCATCCCCTCGTCGATGAGATAGATGTCGAAATCGAGCGCCAGCATCAGCGCGAAGGTAAAGCGCGCGCGCATTCCCGAGGAATAGGTGCCGATCGGCTGCTCGAAATATTCGCCGAGATTGCAAAGCCAGCGGCAATAGGCCTCGACATAATCCGGGTCAAGGCCGTAGAGGCGCGCGATGTAGCGCGCATTTTCAAGCGCCGAGAGGCGGCTGATGACGCCGCCCATGAAGCCGAGCGGAAAGGAGATGCGACAGCCGCGCCGGATCTCGCCCTCGTCGGGTTTTTCCAATCCCGCCATCATGTTGATGAGCGTGGTCTTGCCGGTGCCATTGGGGGCGAGAATGCCGAGGCTGCGGCCCGGTTCGATACGAAAGGAGACGCGGTCAAGGATCACCTTGCGCTGTGTGCCAGTCCAGAAGGATTTGCTGACATTCTCGAACTCGAGCATCCGATCGTCCCGGTTGTTCCTGCTCCCGCGCTGTAGCGCGATGACCTTAACGTCGTGTGAGCTTGTTTCTTCTTTCTGACATTATTATGTCCGATCCACCAGAAGCTTGCCAAACAATCTGGACTATATTGTGCCGATTGTTGAACAATTCGGGGAATTTTGCACAGGTGTTCGGGCGAAAGTCCATAATGGCGGGGCGTGGCGGATGGGGCACGCGCGCAGCGACAGTTGCGCGCGGGACGGTGGCCGTGATTGCTCATGGCGCCGGGCTGCGCTAGGGACGGGGCGGAACACTCTGCCAGAGAATTGCCATGAGCCGGATTTGCCATATCGAACTCGACGATGCCAACCTGCCGCCGCCGACGCCCGAGATCGAGCAAGAGCGCAAGGTGGCGATGTATGACCTGATCGAGGAAAACAGCTTTACCCTGCCTGCGCGCGATGGCCGTGTGGTGCCGGAGGGGCCTTATCGGGTCGGGCTGGCGATCCGCGACAAGCGTCTGGTGTTTGACATCCGCACCGACGCGGATCAGGCGGCGGCGGAGTTTCATCTGTCGCTGAGCCCGTTCCGGCAGGTGGTCAAGGATTACTGGTCGATCTGCGAGAGCTATTTCGATGCGGTGAAGAACATGCCGCCGAGCCAGATCGAGACCATCGACATGGCCCGGCGCGGCATTCACAACGAGGGGGCGCGGGTGCTCGTTGAGCGTCTGGAGGGCAAGGCGGAGATCGATACTGACACCGCGCGGCGTCTCTTTACGCTGATCTGCGTGCTGCATTTCGGGGGCTGAGCAATGCCCGAGCCGCTGCCGCAGTCGGTGCTGTTCTGTTGCGATCACAATGCTGTGCGCTCGCCCATGGCCGAGGGCATCATGAAGAAATTCTATGGCACCGGCACCTATGTGCAGTCGGCGGGTGTCAAGAGCGACATGGAGATCGACGGGTTTTCGATTGCGGTGTGCCGCGAGATCGGGGTCGAACTGGACCGCCACCGGGTGCGCAGTTTCGACGAGATGGAACAATGGGGCGACGATCTGTCGTCGTTCGACCTGATCGTGGCGCTGAGCCCGGCAAGTCAGCGCCGGGCGCTGGAGCTGACGCGGTATTTTCATCTCGACGTGGTCTATTGGCCGATCATGGACCCGACCGGTCTGGCGCAGACCCGTGAAGCGCGGCTGGACGCCTACCGGCAGACCCGCGATCAGATCATCGGCCATCTGATCGAACGCTGGGGGCCGCCGGGCGAGGATCTCTGACGGTTGCTGTGTCACGGATGCAACTTCAAGGTTGCATCATTTTTTTTCGCTTTTCTTTAGGTTTAATGCACAATAATGTGATCTCGTGGGTATCGTTCAAACGCCGCGTTGGCGCAATGCCAAGGATTTTGCCGCATGTCGCGCAGTCTTCCGATCACCCTTTCGATCACCCTTTCGATCAGTCTGTTGCTCACAACCATCATGACGAGCGCGCCGGTCGCCGCCCAAGGGCGCGAGCGTCTGGGATATGGCCGCATCTTCAACAACGATCTCATCGGCGACGGGCAGGACCGCTGGCGCACCGGCAACATCGCGTCGAGCCGGGTCTGGGGGATGGGTTGGGAAGGCCGGGTGCCCGAGGGGTTCGGGGAACTGCTTGAACTGCGGTTCAACGGCGAGATCATCGCGCCGGAAAACCTGTCAAATCCCGCGCCCGGCGATCGGCCCTATGCCGGCGCCCTGAGCCTTGGCCTGCACACGCATTTTCATCGCGGGCCGATCGATTATGCGGTGGGCGCCGATCTGGTGGTGATCGGGCCGCAAACCGGGCTTTTCGATTTTCATGATGCCTTGCACGACATCGTGGGCGGGCAGGAGTTGTCTGGACAGCTGAAGCGTGCGCAGGTGTCCAACGAGGTCCGGCCCTCTGCCGTTGTCGAGGCGGGAAGGGACTATGATCTGGGGCCTGCGCGCCTGCGCCCCTTTGTCGAGGCGCGGCTCGGGGTGGAGGATCTGATCCGCCTGGGCGCGGATGTCACCTTTGGCGGGGTGGGCGACGGTGAGCTGCTGATCCGCGACCCGGTGACAGGGCAGCGCTATCGCACGATCTATGCGCCGCATGAGGGCTATTCCTTTGTGATTGGCGGCGATGTTGCCTATGTCGATGACAGCGATTACCTGCCCTCCGGCAGTGGGGTGAAAGTCACCGAGGACCGCACGCGGCTGCGCGCCGGGCTGCATTGGCAAGGCCGCAACGGCACCGCGCTCTATTACGGCGTGACCTGGCTGAGCGAGGAATTCGACAACCAGCGCGAGGGGCAGTTCATCGGCTCCCTGCGTCTGAGGCTGCGATTCTGAGAGTGCCGAATCAGGGGCTTTTCAGGATGATTCGTTTTTGCTAATCTACCGCCAATAAAAAGAAACCAGAGGCAGGCAGACAGGCAATGGAAACGGGCTTTCGAGGCACGTTCGTCATCTCTTGGTCGCAAACGGAAGTGGACGGGCTGAGCGATGCGCCGCTGGCGGCGCTTGGCGTCGGCAATACATGGTCCTGGCGGGGCGAACCCGTGCGGATTGATGGGGCGAACGACCTGTTGCGGCTGGAGAGGGCGGAAGGCGCGGGGGCAACCCGCAAGCACGCGGCGCGCGCGGTGCGGCGGCTGGTGGGGATCGCGCTGGGTGCGGCCGATGATCCGGGGCAGGCGGACTGGGCAGAGCCGCTGACCGAGCCCGGATTTGTCGTCACCGACGGGCTGCACAGCTATACGGTCACGGTGATCGCGCCGGGGCGGGGGGCTGCGCCGCTTGTGATGTTTCACGACGAGATTCCGCCCAGGGGCCGCGAGATGTGGGTGGTGCATCACGCGCTTGAAGGGCTGCGCGCGGCCTCGACCGGACCGGCGAGCGGCGGGGTGATCTGTTTCACGCCCGGCACCCGGATCAATACGCCAGAGGGGCCACGGCTGGTGGAGGATCTGCGCGAGGGCGACCGGGTGGAGACCCGCGACGATGGCGCGCAGGAGATCCAGTGGGTCGGCCGCCGCCGGATGAGCGGGGCACGGCTCTATGCGATGCCGGGCCTGAGGCCGGTGCGCCTGCGCGCCGGGGCGCTGGGCGTGGACCGGCCCGATTCCGAATTGCTGGTCAGTCCCGAACATCGGCTGCTGATCAAGGGAAACGTGGCGCGGGCGCTGTTCAACACGCCCGAAGTTCTGGTCATGGCGCGCGATCTGGTCAATGATCACAGCGTGACGATCGATCAGGCGATGCGCGAGGTGACGTACATTCACCTGCTTTTGCCGCGGCATCAGATTGTCTGGGCCAATGGCGTGGAAACCGAGAGCTTTCATCCCGCGAGTGCGGCGCTCTCGACGTTGGATGACGGCGACCGGAAAAGACTGCTGGCGTTCAACGCCGCGTTCGAGGTCGAGCCCAATCTCTATGGTGCCTATGCGCGGCGCTGTCTGAACGGACCCGAGGCGGCGCTGCTGGCGCATGAAGCGGCTTAGCCGGGCTCAGGCCTCTGGTCGGGACGCTGCAAGGGCGCGTGCCACCAAGGCCGGGGCTGCGGCGGCGCATCCGATCGGATCGAGCCGCAGGCCGCGAAAGGTGGCCAGATCGAGGGCTTCGGGAATATCGTCGATGACATGTCCCCCGCGCGCGACAAAGAAGGGCAGGCAGATCGACCTCTCGCCGAGATCGAAGGCCTGATCGGCGAGAAAGGGCGGCTGCTCGATAAATCCCACGCGGATCTCTTGCAGTGGCAGGCTATGGGCCAGCGCCGCAGCGAAGATCTGCGTGTCGCGTGCGGCATTCGGGCTGCGCCCCGAGCCGTGCGCGGCGAGAAAGAGCCGTGTCGTCGCGATCTCCCAGTCTTGGTCCGCGATCACGTTGCGCAACAGATCCGCCGTCAGTGCAGGGAGCGCGGGATCGCTGCCAAAGGGCGGCAGAAGCTGTGCCTCGGGTGCCGTGATCAGGCGCTTTCGCAGCGCATCGCCGGTGAACCACCCGGCAGTCATGAAGAACGGATAGATGAGCGGCGCGGGACCGGACTCGGCCAGCGCCGCATCGAGCGCGCCGGGTTTGGCCAGCGTCGCCGCGCGCAGCTGCCAATCGGGCAGGTCTGCCGCGACCCTTGCCGCAAATTGCGCAAGCTCTGCCTCGGCCGGATCGGGATCGGAGGGCTGGCCGTGGCTTACGATGATTGCCTTGTGGAGGGGCGCGTGGCGGCGCGACTGTGGTGATCCGTGTCGAGTCATGCCTGTTTCCTGATGCGCGTCCATTTCGCGGCCGCAAGCGGTATCATAGCGCGAGGGCTGATCGGGGCAACCGCGTGGTCGCTATACCGGTCCCTGCGACCCATCTGCCTCTTGACCATGGCGTCTTGCCCGGCCATGAACTCGGGACCGGATGAAAAGGGCTGACGGAAGATGGTGCGCAAGGCCGAGAATGGTGCCGATCTGCTGGATCGCGAAAAGTCCAAGCGCGTTAGCGCGCTTGCCGATCTCTGGCCGTTTCTGCGCCCCTATCGCCCGCTGCTGATTTCGGCCCTGATGGCGCTGGTGCTGACGGCGGGCGTGGCTCTGGTTCTGCCGCTGGCGGTGCGCCGGGTGGTGGACAATTTCGGTGTCGAGGATGGCGGGCTGCTGGATCAGTATTTCGCGGCGGCGCTCGGGATTGCCGCGCTGCTCGCGATCGGCACCGGGGCGCGCTATCTGCTGGTGACGCGGTTGGGCGAGCGCGTCGTCGCCGACATTCGCATGGCGGTATTCGACCGGGTGATCGGCATGAGCCCGGCCTTTTTCGAGCGTCTGATGACGGGCGAGGTGCTGAGCCGGATCACCACGGATACCACGCTCATCCTGTCGGTGATCGGATCGTCAATTTCGATTGCGCTGCGCAATCTGCTGCTGTTCGTCGGCGGCATGGCGCTGATGCTGCTGACCTCGGCCAAGCTGACCGGGCTGGTGCTGTTGATCGTGCCGCTGGTGATCGTGCCGATCCTGACGCTGGGGCGGCGGATGCGGGTGCTGAGCCGGGAAAATCAGGACTGGATCGCGGTCAGTTCCGGCGAGGCCTCGGAGGCGCTTTTGTCGGTCCAGACGGTGCAGGCCTTTACCCATGAGGGCGAAAGTCGCGCGAAGTTTGCCAAAGTGACCGAAAAGAGCCATGACGCCGCCCGTCGCCGGGTGAATACCCGCGCCTTGATGACGGTGATCGTGATCTTTCTGGTGTTCACGGGGATTGTCGGCGTGCTCTGGATCGGCGCGCGTGATGTCCGCTCTGGCACCATGAGCGCCGGAAGTCTGGTGCAGTTCCTGATCTATTCGGTAATGGTGGCAGGGGCGGTTGCGGCGCTGTCGGAGATCTGGGGCGAGTTGCAACGCGCCGCCGGGGCGACCGAGCGGCTGGTTGATCTGCTGCGGGCGGATGATCCGGTCAAGGATCCGGTGCGGCCCCTGCCGGTGCCGCGTCCGGTGCGGGGGGCGATCACCTTTGAGGCGGTGCGCTTTGCCTATCCGGCACGTCCCGAGACGCTGGCGCTGGAGGATTTCGATCTGGTGATCGCACCGGGCGAGACGGTGGCGCTGGTCGGTCCGTCGGGGGCGGGCAAGACCAGCGTCATTCAGCTGGTGCAGCGGTTCTATGATCCCGATGGCGGGCGAATCCTGCTCGATGGGGTGGCGCTCTGCGACATGGCGCGGCATGAGTTTCGCCGCGAGATGGCGCTGGTGCCGCAGGATCCGGTGATCTTTGCCGCCTCGGCGCGCGACAACATCCGGTTCGGACGTCTGGACGCGACGGAGGCCGAGATCGAGGCGGCAGCGCGGGCGGCGGCGGCGCATGACTTCATCTCTGCCTTGCCGCAGGGCTATGACAGCTATGTCGGTGAGCGCGGCGTGATGCTGTCGGGCGGGCAGAAGCAGCGCATTGCCATCGCCCGCGCCATCCTGCGCAATGCGCCGGTGCTGCTGTTGGATGAGGCGACCTCGGCGCTCGATGCCGAGAGCGAACGCGCGGTGCAGCAGGCGGTGGACGCCATGGCGCGCACGCGCACCACGATCATCGTGGCGCATCGTCTGGCCACGGTGAAAAAGGCGGACCGGATCGTCGTCATGGATCAGGGCCGGATCGTGGCGCAGGGCACGCATGACAGCCTTGTCGCCGAGAACGGGCTCTACGCGCGGCTGGCGCGGCTGCAATTCACCGATGGCGAGGCGGCCTGACGGGAATTCCCCTTTACCGGCCGATCGTATCGGGCAAGACTTGCCCGGCTGATCTGGACAAAGGAGTTTTCCCATGGGTCTGTTGAATTTCATGAAGAATGCCGGCAAGTCGCTGTTTGGCGGGGGTGACGAGGCTGCACCTGAAGCCGAGGCGCTCAAGAAGGAGATCGCCGATCTCGGGCTTGAGGCGGACGGGATCGAGATCGCGGTCGAGGGCGACACGGTGAAGCTGTCGGGCAAGGCCGTGAGCCAGGAGGTCAAGGAAAAGGTGATCCTTGCTGTCGGCAATGTCGCGGGTGTTGCGGCCGTGAATGATGCCACCGAAGGCAAGGCTCCGGTGCTGCACGAGGTCAAGAAGGGCGACACGCTCTGGGCGATTGCCGCCAAGACGCTGGGCAATGGCGCGCGCTATCCCGAGATCTTCGAGGCCAACAAGCCGATGCTGAGCCACCCGGACAAGATCTATCCCGGCCAGATGCTGCGCATCCCGCAAGATGGCTGACACCGGCGGGCGGCTGTGACAGGTGCGCGCGGCAGGCAATTTCGCTTGCCGCGCGCCGGCATTTTTGGAATACACGAGGCGGGGCAACCTGCAAAGGAGAGAGCGATGTCCGCGCGCATCTACAAACCGGCCCGCACCGCCACGCAGTCGGGTCTTGCCAAGACCAGAGACTGGGTGCTGGAGTTCGAATCGAATACCGCGCGCGAGATCGATCCGCTGATGGGCTGGACCTCGAACGAGGACACTCAGGCGCAGGTTCGGCTGCGGTTTTCCAGCAAGGAGGCGGCGCTCGACTATGCCCGCGATCAGGGGATTGAGGCCGTGGTGCAGGAGCCGCAAAAGCGCAAGCCCAACATCCGCCCGGCTGGCTATGGCGAGAATTTTGCCACCAGTCGCCGTCAGGTCTGGACCCACTGAGCGGCGCGCAGGCCCGTGACCCATGAGATGCAATCCGGCGGTCTGCGGATCCGGGTCGTGTTTGGCGATTCCGGCATGATCGGGCCGGGCAAGGCGGAGCTTCTGGAGCGGATCGCGCGCTGTGGCTCTATCGCTGCGGCGGGGCGCGAGATGGGCATGAGCTACAAACGCGCCTGGATGCTGATCGAGACGCTGAATGCGATGTTCCGCACCCCGGTGGTGGAGAGCACGCGCGGCGGGCCGGGTGGCGGCGGGGCGGTCGTGACCGAGACAGGACAACAGGTTCTTGATCTCTATCGTGCGCTCGAACGGCAGGCCGCAGAGGCCGGCTCGGTGCCACTAGCGGAGATGCGGGCGCTACTGCGGGATGTTTCCGAGAGAAAATAACGGTTGACGGGCGCGCTGTCTTTCAGCGATATGTTTTTTGGAACATATCAGGGGAAGTCAGCGATGCCGATGATCTTCAACCGCAGATCCGGCCTTGCCGCAGTGGCCGCACTAGTGGCTGCACTTGGCCTCGCGTTCGGTCCCGCGCTGGCTCAGGACGACCCGCCGGTGATCGCCGCCGCTGCGGATCTGAAATTCGCCGTGACCGAGATTGCCGCAGCGTTTGCGGCCGACACCGGCAAAAGGGTAGAGGTCTCGCTGGGCTCGACCGGTAACTTCACCACCCAGATCCGGCAGGGCGCACCGTTCCAGATGTTCATGGCGGCGGACGAGAAGTTCATCAAGCAACTGGCCGCCGAGGGCTTTGCCCGCGACGAGGGAACGCTTTACGCCGAAGGACGGATTGTCATCATGGTGCCGAAGGGCTCCAACCTGACGGCGGACGCGGGCATGGACGCTCTGGCCGCGATGATCGACGCGGGCACGCTTGGCAAATTCGCCATCGCCAATCCCGAACACGCCCCCTATGGCCTGCGCGCCGAAGAGGCGCTGCGGCATCGCGGGCTGTGGGACAAGATCCAGCCGCATCTGGTGTTGGGAGAGAACGTCAGCCAGACCGCACAATTTGCGTTGTCGGGCAATACCGAGGGTGGCGTCATCGCGCTGTCTCTCGCCAGCGCGCCCGAAGTCTCCGCGCAGGGCGACTATGCGCTGATCCCGCATGAGTGGCACAACCCATTGTTGCAGCGCATGGCACTCTTGAAGAACGCAGGCCCGGTGGCCGAGGAGTTCTATGCCTACATGCCGTCGCCCAAGGCGCGCGAGATCATGGTGAAATACGGCTTCGTCCTGCCCGAAGGAAACTGACGGCTTGGACTGGACCGCGCTCTTTCTCTCGCTGCGGCTGGCCGGGTGGACGGTGGTGTTCCTGTTGCCGCTGTCCATTCTGGCCGGGCGGTTTCTGGCCTGGCACCAGTTCCGCGCCAAGGGGCTGGTCGAAGCGCTGGTGATGCTGCCGCTGGTGCTGCCGCCGACGGTGTTCGGGTTCTACATGCTTCTGGCCTTCGGTCGCAATTCGCCAGTGGGCGATCTGTGGCAAAGCCTGTTCGGCCATCAGCTGGTCTTCACCTTCCAAGGCCTCTTGGTGGCCAGCGTCATCTTCAACCTGTCCTTCGCGATCCAGCCCGCGCAGCGCGGGTTCGAGGCGATCCCGGTCGAGGTGCGCGAGGCCGCAAGCTGTTGCGGCATGTCGCCGTGGCAGAGGCTCTGGAAGGTGGAACTGCCGCTGGCCTGGCCCGGTGTGCTGACAGCGATGGTGCTGACCTTTGCCCATACGCTGGGGGAATTCGGCATCGTGCTGATGGTGGGCGGGTCGATCCCCGGCGAGACACGGACCATCGCGATTGCCATCTATGACCGGGTTCAGGGCTTTGACATGCAGGGGGCAGGCGTCATGTCGGCTACGCTGGTGGCGATCAGTCTCATCACCATCACGCTGACCTACATGCTCTCGGCGCGGATCGGGCGGAGGTTGTCCTGATGGCGCTGGAGGTCATGGCGCGCGCGGCCTCGCCTATTCCGCTTGATGTGACATTCCGGGTGGAGCCGGGAGAGCTGTTGGCGCTGGTCGGGCATTCCGGGTCGGGCAAGACCACGCTCCTGCGCGCCATCGCGGGGCTGTGGCGGCCCGAGCGCGCGCGGGTGGCCGTGAACGGCACCGTCTGGCTGGATACCGAGGCCGGGGTCGATCTGCCCAGCCATCGCCGCCGGGTGGGCATCGTGTTCCAGACTTACGCGCTGTTCCCCCACATGACGGCCGTGCAGAACGTCATGGCGGCGATGGAAAGGCCCGACCGGACAGAGGCGGCGCGCCTCCTCGATCTGGTCAACCTGCACGATCTGGCGGACCGCAAGCCTGCACAGCTCTCGGGCGGGCAGCAGCAGCGGGTGGCGGTGGCGCGGGCGCTGGCGCGCAAACCGCAGGCCCTGCTGCTGGACGAGCCGTTTTCGGCGGTGGACCGCGCGACCCGTGAAAAGCTCTACGGCGAGATCATTGCGTTGCGCGCCTCTCTGGCCATGCCGGTGGTGCTTGTGACCCATGACATGAACGAGGCGCAGCTTCTGGCCGACCGCATGGTGGTGATCGAGAAGGGCCGGGTGGTCCGCGAAGGGACCACGGCCGAAGTCATGGGCGACCCCGACGCGCTGCGCGCCATGGGCATCCGCGAAGTGGCGGTGATGCTCCCCGCCATCGTGGTCGAACATCTGGCGGACGGGCTGACGCGCCTTGATGCCGCGACCGGACCGCTGTTCCTGCCCTCCGTCGAGGGTGCGCCGGGCACGCGGGTGCGGGTGCGGATCATGGCGCATGAGGTGATCCTGTCGCGCCTCAGGCCAGAGGGCCTGTCGGCGCAGAACATCCTGCCCGGACAGGTGGTGCGGATCGTGCCGGGGACGGGGCCGGCGATGATGGTGCATGTGCGGATCGGCGATGACGAGATTCTCTCGCGGATCACCCGCCGCGCGGCCGAGCAGATGGCGCTGGAACCGGGCGATGCGGTCTTTGCGATTCTCAAATCCATGTCGGTGGCGCGCCACCACATTGCCCCTGCGGTGCGGTCGTAATGGCGCGGCTCAGAGATGCGGCGCAAACTCTTCCAGCACGCTTGCATAGACCGCGCGTTTGAAGGGCACGATCTGGGCCACGAGATCCGTGGGCGGCAGCCAGCGCCATTCGGAGAACTCGGGGTGCTCGGTGGCGATGTTCACATCCTTGTCCTGGCCGAGAAAGCGCAGGAGCAGCCATTTCTGCTGCTGGCCCCGGTAGCGTCCTTTCCAGATGCGCGGCACGATGTCATGCGGCAGATCGTAGCTCAGCCAATCGGCAGCCTCGGCCGCGATCCGCACCTTGTCCGCCGTGATACCGGTTTCTTCCCAGAGTTCGCGCAGGGCGGCCGCCTGCGGGGTTTCGCCGGGCTCGATGCCACCCTGCGGCATCTGCCAGGCGGGGGCGTCATTGTCGAGCCGCTGGCCGACAAAGACATGCCCCGCCGGATTGGCGAGCATGACGCCGACGCAGCGGCGATAGGGCAGGCGGGAAATCTCTTCGGGGGTCATGGTGACGGGCATGGTGCGCCTCTGATGGGGGGTCGGATCAAAGAGTGCGGCGGCACGCGGCCAAGGTCAAGGCTGCGGCAGAGAGGAATTGACTTGCGCGTGCTTTGCATCACTCTGACACACGCGGTGTGCAGCGAAGAGGAGACGCAACCATGGCGGATAAGCCCATACTCTACGGATTTGACGGATCAACCTATGTGCGCACCGTGCGCATGGTTCTGGCCGACAAGGGAATTGCCTATGATCAGGTGCCGGTCAATGTGCTGGCTGGAGAGCCACGCCAGCCTGAACATCTGGCGCGTCATCCCTTCGGCAAGGTGCCGGTGCTCGATATTGACGGGCTCAGGATCCGCGAGACCGACGCGATCTGCCGCTATCTGGAGGATATCGCGCCGGAGCCGCCGCTGGTTCCGGCGACGCCACGGGGCCGCGCGCGGATGAACGAGGCAATCGGGCTGATCGACAGCTATGGCTATGGCGCGCTGGTGGGTGTGGCGGGCTATCACCTGTTTCCCGATTTCATCGGCGGCCAGAACGAGGCCGCGCGGCAGGCGGCGCTTGGCAATTCCGAAAAGCTCCTGAAGCTCTTGATGGAAAACAGGGACGGGGCGACATGGCTTGCCGGCGACACCCCCACGCTTGCGGATTATTTCCTCGGGCCGATCATGGCCTATGTGGCGATGACGCCGGATGCCGATCAGGTTCTGGCGGTGCCCGGTGTCCGGGACTGGTGGGAGGCGATGCAGGCGCACGCGACCTTCATGAGGACCGCGCCTGATCTCGGTTGAGTGCCGCTCAGACTTCGCGCGCGCCAACCATGCCCATGATGTCGTAGGTCTGGCGCAGGATGGGGGCGGCGAGGGCGCGGGCGCGCCGGGCCCCATCGGCGAGGATGCGGTCGATCTCGGCCACGTCCTGCATGAGGCGGGCCATCTCGGCAGAGATTGGCGCGAGTTTCTCGACCGCCAGATCGGCGAGCCGGGGCTTGAACGCGGAAAACGGCATCGCGCCGCACTCGCGCAGGACCTGATCGACGCTCTGATCGGTGAGGGCGGCGTAGATGTTGACGAGATTGCGCGCCTCGGGACGGTCTGCCAGTCCGACGATTTCGGAGGGCAGCGGCGCGGGATCGGTCTTGGCCTTGCGGATTTTCTTCGCGATGGTGTCGGCATCGTCGGTGAGGTTGATCCGGCTCATGTCGGAGGGATCGGATTTCGACATCTTGCTGGCGCCGTCGCGCAGGGACATGACGCGCGTCGCCGTGCCCTCGATCACCGGCTCGGGGACGGGAAAGAAGTCAACGCCGTAATCGTGGTTGAATTTCATCGCGATGTCGCGGGTAAGTTCGAGATGCTGCTTTTGATCCTCGCCCACCGGCACATGGGTGGCGTGATAGGTCAGAATGTCGGCAGCCATCAACGCGGGATAGGCAAAGAGGCCGAGCGAGGCGTTCTGGGCGTTCTTGCCGGCCTTGTCCTTGAATTGGGTCATGCGCTGCATCCAGCCCATGCGCGTCACGCAGTTGAACACCCAGGCCATCTGCGTGTGTTCGGCCACCTGAGACTGGTTGAACAGGATCGAGCGGGCCGGGTCGAGGCCGGACGCAATGAATCCGGCGGCCAGTTCGCGCGTCGCATGGCGCAGCGCGGCGGGGTCTTGCCAGACGGTCACGGCATGTAGATCGACCATGCAGTAGAGCGTCTCGAGCCCCTTGTCCTGAGCCTCGGCAAAGCGTTTGAGCGCGCCGAGGTAGTTGCCCAGATGCAGGTTGCCGGAGGGCTGGATGCCCGAAAAGACGCGCGGGGTGAAGGCCGCCTCGGTCATGGTTCAACTCCATGGTGGATTTCCGTGTCCGCCTCGCTTACCCATGCGCCAAAGCCCCGTCAAGGAGAGCCGCCATGGATGGTCACGAACGCCAGAGTCCCCTCAACCCGCTGCCGCCCTTCGCGGTGGCGCTTTTTCTGGTGATCCTCGGGGTCGAGGCGATGTTTTCGTTAGGCGCGCGCGGCCTTGTCGGCGGCCCCGAGGCGGTGGGCTGGCGCAGTGCGGCGATTCAGGATTACGGGTTCAACAGTGCGATCATGGCGTGGATGATCGAGAACCGGACCTTGCCCATCGAACATCTGCGCCGCTTTGTCAGCTATGCGTTTGTGCATGGCAGCTTTACCCATGCGCTGTTTGGCGGGGTTTTGCTCTTGGCGATGGCCAAATTCCTGTCGGCCGTGTTTCGCCATTGGGCGATTCTGGTGCTCTTTGTGGTCAGCACGGTGATGGGAGCGGTGATCTTTGGGCTGGTGATCAAGGATCAGCCCTGGCTCATCGGGACGTTTCCGGGGGTCTATGGCCTGATCGGGGGCTTTACCTATGTCATGTGGCTGCGTCTGGGGCAGCTTGGGACCAATCAGGCGCGGGCCTTTACCCTGATCGGGGTGCTGATGGGGCTGCAACTGGTCTTTGGGCTGTTGTTTGGCGGCAACGGCACGTGGGTGGCTGATGTGGCGGGATTTGCGACCGGGTTTCTGGCGTCTTTCGTGCTCAGCCCCGGTGGATTTGCAAAGCTGCGTGCGCGCATCCGGCACGACTAACGCCGCAATTGCCGACGGATTTCGCGCAGGCTGAAGGCCCCGATGAGTTGACCGATAAGGCCATAGGACAGCGCGCCCGCCGCGATCAGCACGAGCAGCGCGAGCCAGCGGCCCCCCGCCAGCAGGAAGAGCGGGCCAAGCAGCACGCCCGCGCCCCAGAGCACAGCGCCCATCAGCGCCGAGGCCAGCGCGATGCGCCAGAGCCGGCGGTGAAACTGTGCGTCAAAGCGGGCCACCTCGCCAAAACCGCGTGCCCCGCGCACCAGTTGCGCCACCATGATCCAGGCGGCGACAGTCGTGGCGATGGCCGCCGCGATCCAGCCGATCACAGCGGCGAGGCCCACCGCGAGCGCGGCATTGACCGCCATCGCCACAACGGCGTAGTGCAGCGGGCGGCGTGTGTCCTCGCGGGCGAAAAAGAGCGGTTGCAGGATCTTTTGCAGCACGAAGGCGGGCAGGCCGAGGCCATAGATCGCCACGGCCAGAGCGGTTGCGGCGCTGTCATCTGTCCCGAAGGCGCCGCGCTCGAACAGCACCGAGACGACAGGCAGCGGGATCACGACGAGCGCCACCGCGCAGGGAATGGTCAGCGCCAGCGCTACCTCTCCCGCGCGCGCGAGGGCGACGCGCGCACCGGTGTCATCCCCGGCCTTCAGACGCCGCGAGAGATCCGGCAAGAGCACGATGCCGACGGCAATGCCCACAACCCCAAGCGGAAGCTGATAGAGCCGGTCGGCGGAGTAGAGCCAGCTCACCGCCTTTTCGGTATGCGAGGCCACAAGTTGCCCGACCACGAGATTGACCTGCACGACCCCGCCCGCGAGTGCTGCGGGGATCGCGATGCGCACCAGTTGCGCCATTTCCGGTGTCCAGCGCGGCCGCACGATTGCGAGGCGCATGTTGGCGCGCCGCGTCGCCTGCCAGACAAGGGCGAGTTGTGCGAGGCCTGCGAAGGGGATGCACCAGACGAGGGCCTGCGCCACCGCGCCGCCGGTGAGGGCAGCAAAGGTCATGGCCATGATCAGCAGCACGTTGAGCAGGACCGGCGCCGCGGCGGCGGCAGCAAAGCGGCCCGCGGCATTGAGCATCCCCGAAAAGAGCGCGGCCAGCGAGATGAAGAAGATGTAGGGAAACACGATGCGCCCGAAATCGACGGTAAGGGCAAAGCGTTCGTCGCCCGAAAATCCCCCCGCCGTGGCCCAGACGAGGGCGGGCATGAACACCATCGACAGCCCGGTCAGGGCGAGCAGGATGAGGGCCAGCCCCGACAGCGCCTGCGCGGCGAAACCGAGCGGATCCTCGTTCGCCTCGAGGCGCTTGGAGAACATCGGCACGAAGGCCGCGTTGAACGCGCCCTCGGCAAAGAAGCGGCGGAACATGTTGGGCAGGCGGAAGGCCGCGACAAAGGCATCCATCAGCACGCCGGGGCCGAGATAGCTTGCGATCATCATGTCGCGGACAAAGCCGAGGATGCGGCTGAGCATGGTCCAGCCGCCAACCGTCAGGAGGCCCGAGAGGAGACGGATAGGTGTCATGCGGGGCCCTTCGCCGCGAGGATCTGCCGCAGGAGGAGTAGCGGATCGCGGCGCCGGGGGGAAGGGCCCGCCACTGCCCTGCGCCGCTGCCTGCGGCCTTGGGCTCTTGCTTCTTGCAAGCGGTCAGGGATCGGGCCTTGAACCTTGATGCCCGATGCGGGGCCGTCGGGTCGTGTTGTTCGGTATTCCAGACGCGGAGATGCCAGACCCTCTGGACCAGCCGCGCCGCGCCGGGTGAGCCGGGGTGTCGCCGGAGTGTCGCCGGGGTTGCGTCGTCATCCGTTGGCGAAACCGGTGGCCGTCAGCCACCCCGCCCTTGCCGTCCGAAGAGGATCGCGAGGGCCATCATCACCGTCGTGACCCCGACCATGATGGTCGATATTGCCGCAATCGTCGGATCAATCTGATCACGCAAGGCGTTGAACATGTTGCGCGTCAGGGTCGAATTGTCGCCGCCCGAGACAAACATCGCGATCACCACCTCGTCAAAGGATGTCAGAAACGCCAGAAGCGCGGAGGTGACAACAGCGAAGCGGATCTGTGGCAAGGTGATCGTGAGAAACGCCTTCCATCTTGGAGCACCAAGCGAGCGGGCGGCGTGCTCTTGCGTCATGTCATAGCTCTTCAACGCCGATCCCGTGACGATCACGACCAGCGGGATCGCAAGCAGGGTATGGGCGAGGACAAGCCCCATCATGGTGTAGAGGATTTGCAGCTTGACATAGGCATAAAAGGCTCCGATCGCGATCAGCACCACGGGCACCATCATCGGCGTGATCAGCAGGATGAAAGTCACCCGGATGAAGGGCACCTGCGAGGCATGAAGGCCATAGGCCGCCAGCACCCCGATCGGCGTCGCGACGAGCATCGTGAGAGCTGCGGCTTGCAGCGATGTCACCGTGGCCTTCATCCACTCGGGCGAGCCGAAGTAATTCTGATACCACCGGGTTGACCAGTCCTGCGGCGGAAATTCCAGATACTGACTGTCCGAAAAGGACATCGGGATCACGATCAGCGTGGGCGTGACCAGCAAAAGCATGACGATCACCGCAAAGACATAGAGCCAGAGGCGCTGTGCGTGGGTGATTTGCGTTTCAGACGCTGGCGCGCGCAACCATCCGATCATCTCAGTGTCCGCCTCCTGTCATCTGTTCCAGCCGCACGAAACGCGATGCAATCCAGAGCGCGCCCACGGTCAGCATCAGCAGCACGACCCCAAGCGCGCTGGCCGCCCCCCAATTCACGAAAAGCTCGATGTTCGAGACGATCTGCATCGACACGAGGATCACCTTGCCGCCGCCGAGCACGGCCGGTGTCACGAAAAAGCCGAGGCAGAGGATGAACACCATCAGCGCGCCGGCAAAGAGCCCCGGCGTGCTGAGTGGAAAGAACACCGTCCAGAAGGCGCGTGCCGGACTTGCCCCGAGATTGGACGCGGCTTTCATGTAGTCGCGGTCGATCGCGCGCATCGCGCCGTAAACCGGCAGGATCAGAAACGGCAGCATGATATGGACCATCCCGATCAGCGTGCCCGTGAGGTTATGCACCATCTTGATCGGCTCCTCCCACAGCCCGAGGCTGATGCCCCAGTCATTCACCAGCCCCTGACGCTGAAGCAGCACCAGCCAGGCATAGGTCCGCACCAGAAGCGAGGTCCAGAACGGCAGCAGCACAGTGATCAGGCACAGGTTGGCCCATTTCAGCGGAAGCTGGGACATGAAATAGGCCAGCGGATAACCGATCAGGATGCACAGGCCCGTCGTTATGAGACTGACCTCAAAGGTCGTCTGGAAGATGCGCGCATAGGATCTGCGCTTGATCATCCGCTCATAGTTTTCCAGCGAAAACGTGCCATCCGCACCAATGAAGCTGACATAGAAGAGCCAGCCCACCGGGATCACGAGGATCACCAGCACGATCAGCAGGGCGGGCGAGGCGAGGCCGAAGAGCCGCCAGCGCTCGATCCGGTCATCCCGGCGCAATCCGCTGGCGTTCAGGTCGGTGACGGTCATCTAGCGGTCCTCATCGGCGATCACCACCGTGTCTGCCGGCGTGATGCCGAGCGTCACAGTTGCGCCGGGCGCGGGCAGGCTGCGGAAGGTTTCGTCTCGAATCGCCCCACGCACCACCAGCTCGGAGCCATCGGCGAGCCGCGCATAGAGCAGGAAGCTCTCGCCCTGATAGACCAGTTCGCTGACGGTCGCGTGAAAGACATTGGCATCGCCCGTCTCGCCCTCCATCAGCCGGATGCGCTCGGGCCTGAGCATCAGGGTCAGTCTGGCGCTCTGCGGGGCGGGTCGTGTTGTCTTGAGCGTCACCCCGCCGGCAACCAGCCTGTCGCCCGCGCGGGACACCGGCAAGAAGGTGCTGTCGCCGATGAAATCGGCCACGAACTTGTTCGCTGGCTGCTCATAGAGTTCTTGGGGCGTCGCAAGTTGCATGATGCGCCCGTTGTTGACGACGGCGATCCGGTCCGACATGGTCAGCGCCTCGCGTTGATCATGGGTGACATAGACGGTCGTCATGCCAAGCTGTTCATGCAGGTGGCGCAGTTCGATCTGCATCCGGTCGCGCAGCTTCTTGTCGAGCGCCGACAAGGGCTCGTCCATCAAGAGGATGCGTGGCTCGAACACGATCGAGCGTGCCAGCGCCACCCGCTGTTTCTGCCCGCCCGACAACTGATCGACCCCGCGCGCACCGAAACCGGCGAGTTGCACGGTTTCCAACGCCCGTTCGACCCGTTCGGCCCGTTCAGCCCGCGAAACGCCGCGCAACTTCAGGGGATAGCCGACGTTGCCCGCCACGTTCATATGGGGAAAAAGGGCGTAGTTCTGAAAGGTCATGCCGACATCGCGCAGGTGCGGCGGCTTGCGGATGACTTCGTGCTCGCCGAATTTCAGGCTGCCCCGGTCCGGCCGCGTGAACCCCGCCAGCACCATCAGAAGCGTCGTCTTTCCCGAGCCTGACGGCCCGAGCAGTGTCAGGAACTCACCGCTCCTGACGTCGAGCGACACATCGTCGAGCGCGTGGATCTCACCATAGGTCTTGGTGATGTTGCGCAGCGTGATAGGCAGCGCTTCTGGCTTTCTGTCGCTCACGATCGCGTTCCTGACTCTGTCGCAGCGCGGGCGGTGATCGCCGCCCGCGGCTCATTTCTCGGGATCAGCCGCTCACTCGGTCAGCATGTCCTGATACATCTCGGCGGCGATGGTTTCCCACTTGGCATACCATTCGAGTGAGATCGGCAGTTGCTTGGCCGAATTTTCAGGCGAGGAGGGCAGGCCCGCGGCCACTTCCGCAGTGATTTCGCCGGTATCATAGGCGGCCTTGTTGGTCGGGCCATAGGTTATGTATTTCGGCAGATCGTCCTGATATTCCGCCTTGGAAATCTCGGCCAGAAACGCCATCGCCGTGTCCTTGTTGGGCGCACCCTTGGGAATGGCAAAGCAATCGTAGTCGAGCAGTCCCTGATTGAAGGTATAGGACACCTTGCCGCCATCCTTCTTGGCATTGTCGAAGCGGCCGTTCCAGCCGGTGGTCATGTCAACCTCGCCATCCTTCATCAGTTGCGCCTGCTGGGCCCCCGATGTCCAGAAAACGGCGATGTTCGGCTTGAGTTCACGGATCTTGTTGATCGCGCGCTCGATCCCCGCCTCCGAGTCGAGCACCGCATAGACATCTTCGGGGGCGACGCCATCGGCCATCAGGGCCGGTTCCAGCGCGCCGGATACCGTGCCGCGATAGGCACGGGTGCCGGGGAATTTTCCGGTATCGAAGAAATCCGCCCAGTTCTGCGGACCATTCTCGCCATAGGTATTGGTGTTCCACGCGGCCACAACCGAGAACACGTCGCCGCCGACGCAATAGTCGTCGTAAAGGCCGGTATGGAAATTCGACACGTCGATCACGTTATAATCGAGGGGTTCCAGAAGGCCCTCTGCGGCGGCGCGCGCGGCAGAGCCGGACCCGCTGACCACGATATCAAACGTCACCTGGCCGGAACTGACCTGCAAGCGCACGTCGGCCATGCCGCCATAGGTTTCCTGTTTGACCTTGACGCCGGTATTCGCCTCGGCCGGCTCGAACAGCGCCTTGGATTGCGCCTCCTGATAGGAGCCGCCCCAGGACGCGATCGTCACGGCCTTGTCGTGCGCCAGTGCGGTGGTGGCCAAGAGGGCCGCCGCCACGGTCAATGTGATCGTTTTCCTCATGTCTCATCTCCTCTGTTTTCTGGTCAGTGCGACTGACCTCGTTTCGCCTTGGATCTTGCCGGACGGATCGGCGATGAGCCCGCCCGAAAGGGGTTATCCGGCGGCGCGCTCATATTGCTTGCGGTCGCGCCAGCGATAATAGGCAACCATCGGCGGCAGGAACCACGGATTGCCGGAATAGAGCGGACGTGTGGGGAAAGGCAGGTCGTCAAACGCGGTCTTGCCCGCTTTCAGGCCCAGCACCTTCTGGCCGATGCGCATCCCGAGATAGGACGCCATCGACACTCCAGATCCGCAATAGCCCATGGCAAAATGCACGCCGTCATGCGTGCCGGTATGCGCCAGTTCATCGAAGGTATAGGCCACCATCCCCATCCAGGAATGGGAAATGCGATAGGCGCGCAATTCGGGGTAGATGCGGCACATGTCCTCATAGAGGCGCGGACCGCTGATTTCCGGGTTGGTCTCGTTGGCCGAGACGCGCCCGCCAAACAGGATGCGGGTCCGGTCGGGCGAGGGGCGATAGTAATAGACCACCTTGCGCGTGTCTGAGGCGATCCTGTCCTTTGGCGAAAGCTGGTCCATCAGATCTTGCGGCAAGGCTTGGGTGGCGATGATGTAGCTTCCGATCGGAATGACCCGTCGGTGCAGCCAGGGAGTAACGCCGGTGGTATAGCCATTCGTTGCGACGATCACCTGGCCTGCGCGCACCATGCCGCGCTGTGTTTCCACCTCAAAGCCGGTGGGCCGCCGGGTGATCGCGGACACGGCGCACTGTCCCCGCACCATGGCACCCGCGCCGAGCGTGCAGGAGAGCAACCCGCGGTGATACCGCGCCGGATCGACGGCGGCGTGGTTGGGAAAAACGACGCCGCCGTGATACAGGTCGCTGCCCAGTTCGGCCCGCTGATCGGCCCGCGCCACGGGGTGGGCGGCAATCCCTTCGACGCGCATCAGCCTTTCGGCATCGCGCGCAAGATCCTCATAGGCCTGCGGGGTATGGGCCGCGTGAAACCGGCCAACACGCCGGAACTCGCAGGCGATCGCGTTCTCCGCGATGCGGATTTCGATCCATTGCAGCGCCGTCTCGCCCTCCTTGCGGATCGCCCGGGCGCGCTCTGGCCCATATTTTGCGGTGAGTTTCTCGAGCGAGGGTTTGACGGAGGTGCTGATCTGTCCGCCATTCCGGGTGCTGCATCCCTGACCGGGGTCGCCCGCGTCCAAAACCAGAGTGGATCTGCCCGCCCGCGCGCATTCGAGCGCCGCATTGAGGCCGGTATAGCCCGATCCGACAATTATCACATCGGCCTCTTTTGGCAGATCACCCCCGGTTCGGGGGGCCGGACCGAGACCGTCGAGCCAATAGGAGGCTGGTGACCACCCGGCTTGCCAGATCGATTGCTCTTTGCGTGTCGTTGTCATCCAGCGCCGCTCTTATCAAACGATGCGACAGGGGCGTCGTGCGTCACCTGTCAGAGCCATGATCCTAGCAAAGGTGTTGAATCAATCAATTTGGTATAGAGAATACTTCCATTCGATTTATTTATACGAAAGGATTGTCAGATGCGCCTCAAACTCCGGCAGCTTGAAGTCTTCAATGCGCTGATCGAGGCCGGCTCTGTCTCGCGTGCGGCCCAGCGTCTGAACCTGTCGCAACCGGCGGTCAGCATCGCACTGGCGCATATGGAGGAGGATCTCGGCTATCGTCTCTTTCACCGGGATCGGGGCTTTTTCGCGCCGACCAGCGAGGCAAGCCTTCTGCATGACGAGGTGCGCCGGGGGCTTGACGCGATGGCGCGGATCGAACAGCGCTCTGACGAGATCCGCACCGGCAAGACCGGCGGCATCGTCATCGGCACCAATGGTGCGATGTCGATGAATTTTCTGCCGGAGATGATTGCCTGGTTTCAGCGCGACAGTCCCGGCACATTTGTCGAGTTGCGGGTGCACAGTTCGCGGCAGGTGGCCGCATGGGTCAGCAGCCGTCAGGTCGATATCGGCTTCATTGACGCGCCGGTGCCGGTGGCCGGGCTTCGGGCGGAGCAGTATGACATGGAGTGCGTCTGCATCATGCGCGAGGATGATCCGCTCGCGACGGAGCCGGTGATCACCGCGCGCCACCTGTCGCAAAGGTCGCTGATCGTGACCACGGGCGATCATGCCGTGGACCGTCAGTTGTCCAAGATCATGGCGCAAGCCGATGCGCAGCTCACGCCGGGGGCGTCGGCCTATTTCTATGCCATCGCGCGGCGGCTTGTGGCCTCTTCGGGCAGCCTCGCGATCGTGGATCCGATCAACGGCAAGGCGGTCCTGAACGACGGGGTAATCTGGCGGCCGTTCAAGCCGGTGATCCGGCATGGACTTGTCGTGATCACGTCACGCGACCAGCCTCTCGGGTTGGCCGGCAGCCGCATGTTGAACCAGATCCGTGAGACCCTTGCGGTGCTGAGCGCGCCCTGAGCAGCGGCGCAGGAGGCGGCGCGGCGCGCGGATATGCAATCCCGAAGTTGCCGCAGTTGAGGCCCGCCTCATCAAAGAGCAGGCGACCGTGACAACACGGCCACCTGCCAAAATGGTACGTACTGAAAACCGGACACTCTTGAATGACTTGCACCACTTGTTGTGTCAGGCCTGAAGCTGTCAACCTTTAGTGCGGTAGGCCTTCCACGTCTCCAGTATCGCCTGTGTTTGTGTCAGAATTTTGTGCGGCGATGGGTCTAGTTTTGACTTATCATGGCGTGGGCACGGCAAGGGTTGCAGTATGAGGCGCGTGAATCGCGCAAGGGTTGCAGCATGTGCTGATGCCATGGATGTCGAGGCAGGAACAAGGGAAAGCGGGATGGAGATGAATCTGGGAGTGCGGTCGGAGATTCGCGCGTTGCTCGATCGCGTGACGGCGATGGTGCGCGATGAGATCATGCCGCTCGAGGCCGAATTTCACGCCGAAGTGGAAACCGGGGATCGCTGGGCCTACACGCCGCGACAGGCAGCGATCCTTGAAGGGCTGAAGGCGAAGGCCAAGGCGGCGGGGTTGTGGAACTTCTGGCTCACCGACAGCGCACGCGGCTTTGGCCTCTCGACGGTGGAGTATGCCTATTTCGCCGAAGTCATGGGCCGCACGCCGATGGCGGCGGAAGTGTTCAACTGCAACGCGCCCGACACCGGCAACATGGAGGTGTTCGAGCGCTACGGCACACCGGCGATGAAAGAGCGCTGGCTCGCGCCTCTGCTGTCGGGCGAGATCCGCAGCGCCTACCTGATGACCGAGCCGGACGTGGCCAGCTCTGACGCCACCAACATTGCGATGTCCTGTGAGGGTTCTGGCGATCAGTATGTGCTGAACGGTGAAAAATGGTGGGCCACTGGCGCGGGTGATCCACGCTGCCAAGTCTATATCGTGATGGTTCGGACGGGGGGCGGTGATCTGCCCAAGCATCAGCGCCATTCGATGATCGTGGTTCCTGCCGATACGCCCGGCATCACAAAACTGCGCCCGATGCAGGTTTACGGTCAGGACGACGCGCCGCATGGGCACCTGCATTTCCGCTTTTGCGATGTGCGGGTGCCGATTGAGAATGTGCTCCTCGGGGAGGGACGCGGCTTTGAGATTGCGCAGGGGCGGCTTGGGCCGGGGCGGATTCACCACTGTATGCGCGCGATCGGGCAGGCGGAGGTGGCGCTTGAGATGATGTGCCGGCGGTCGCTGTCGCGTGAGGCGTTTGGCAAGAAGCTGGCGCAGCTTGGCGCGAATTACGACATCATCGCCGAATGCCGGATGGAGATCGAGCAGGCGCGCCTGCTTTGCCTCAAGGCGGCGTGGATGATGGATCAGGGGGATGCCCGCGCGGCCGCGCCATGGATCAGCCAGATCAAGGTCGTGGCCCCTCGCATGGCGCTCCGGGTCATTGATGAGGCGGTGCAGATGTTCGGCGCGCAGGGGATCAGCCAGGATCTGCCGCTGGCTGCGATGTGGACGCATGTGCGCACCCTGCGGCTGGCGGACGGGCCCGATGCGGTGCATCGCCGGCAGGTCGCGCGGGCCGAGTTGCGGACCTATACGCAAGAGAGGTTGTGACGCGGCGCGGGTTCACGCGATGGTGATCGCGATGTGGTTTCAATGTTGCCTCTCGCTGTTTAGCTGAGAGGGAGCACAAGCAAAGGAGCGCTTCCATGACTGCTGAATTTCGCGTTGAGACATCCCCGGTCAGTGACGACAAGGCTCAGGGCAAGGCCAAGGAATTGCTGGACGGTGCCCGCGCCAAACTGGGTTTCGTGCCCAACATGTATCGCGGGATGGCGGTGAATCCGGGCCTGTTGTCGACCTATCTGCATGGCTACGCGCTGTTTCGCGAGTCGGGTAACTTTACCCCGCCCGAGCAGGAGGTGGTGTTCCTGACCGTATCCTTGGCGAATGGTTGTGATTACTGCACGGCCGCCCATTCGATGCTGGCCGTGAAGGTGTCCAAGCTCTCGGAGGCGAACACGCAGGCGTTGCGTGACGGCAAGCCCTTGGCGGATGCAAGGCTGGAGGCGTTGCGCCGGTTCACCCATCACATGTGGGAGACCCGCGGTCTGCCGACAAAGGCTGAGGCAAAGGCGTTCAAGGCCGCAGGGTTTGGCGATCTGCATGTGCTTGAAATCATTCTGGCGCTCGCCGTCAAGACGATCAGCAACTACGCCAATCACGTCAATCACACGGAGCTTGATGCTGCGTTTGCGCCCTTTGCCGTGGGCAAGACCGTCGAACCCGTCTGACCCTTGGATCAGGTTTTGCGCTCCTCCTCGACGGGGGCGCAAAACACCTCGCAAATCGCTTCGAGCACCTTGCGGGTGCGATCATCCGCCAGAGTGTAATAGATCGACTTGCCGACGCGGCGGCTCGATACCAGACCTTCGAGGCGCAGGCGGGACAATTGTTGCGACACGGTTGCCTGACGGGCCGACAAGAGGGTCTCCAACGTGCCGACCGATTTTTCTCCCGACACCAGATGGCACAGAATCATCAACCTGCCCTCGTGGCCGATGGTCTTGAGGAAACTCGCGGCATCGGCGACATTCTCTGAAATCCGCTCCAATTCAATGCGATCGTTCAACACAGTCAAATTGGCCCGCGGCATTCTCATCATCCCTAGTTTTGGCCACTATCTAAGGAGTTTCCTGAGAAAATGCAAAAGCTAGATTGGCAGGGGGCGCATAAGGGTTGGTTCTTGGCAGGCACGCCGCCGCGGTGTGGTCGAGATACCACAAATTCGCGCGATGCCCTTGCAGCCCTTTGGGCGCAACACTAAGACTCATTTAGGAACTGGCCGGATACGGTCAGCATGATAGCCAAAGCCGGATCGGTAGAGATGCGGCGTATTTGCAGGCGGGCGACGATGAAAGACCCTATGGACATCTATATGAATACCCTCGTGCCGATGGTCGTTGAACAGACCAGCCGGGGCGAGCGGGCCTATGACATTTTCTCGCGCCTGCTCAAGGAACGTATCATCTTCCTGAGTGGTCCCGTGCATGACGGCATGTCAAGCCTGATCGTGGCGCAGCTTCTTCATCTCGAGGCGGAAAACCCGTCGAAGGAAATCAGCATGTATATCAACAGTCCCGGTGGTGTCGTGACCTCGGGTCTGTCGATCTATGACACGATGCAATACATCAGGCCCAAGGTCAGCACGCTGGTCGTGGGGCAGGCGGCGAGCATGGGCTCTCTGCTGCTGACCGCCGGAGCGGACGGGATGCGGTTTTCCCTGCCCAACAGCCGGATCATGGTGCATCAGCCCTCGGGCGGGTATCAGGGGCAGGCGACGGACATCATGATCCATGCCCGCGAGACGCAAAAGCTCAAGGATCGTCTCAACGAGATTTATGTCAAGCACACCGGTCAAACCCTCAAAAAGGTCGAGGATGCGCTGGAGCGGGACAATTTCCTGTCCCCCGAAGAGGCAAAGGCCTGGGGGCTGATCGACGAGATCGTCGAGAACCGCAGCAAGGGCGACGAGGAGGTGAAATAGAGGATGGTCGGGCTTGCACCGGCGTCGGCATTTTCGGATTGTGGTGCTTTTCTGCCTGACTTAGACTGGCGAGAACGAAGGTTCAGAGCAACGGCCCGGGTGTAACCGCACCTGACGTGGCAGCGTAGAGGCTGAAAGGTACGAGATGGCAAACAACTCAGGCAGTGACAGCAAGAACACGCTTTATTGCAGTTTCTGCGGCAAGAGCCAGCACGAAGTGCGCAAGCTGATTGCCGGGCCGACGGTGTTCATCTGTGATGAATGCGTCGAGTTGTGCATGGACATCATCCGCGAGGAAACCAAGAGCGCGGGGCTCAAATCGAGCGAAGGTGTGCCGGCGCCGCGCGACATTTGCAAGGTGCTCGACGACTATGTGATCGGACAGGCGCGGGCCAAGCGGGTGCTGTCGGTCGCGGTGCATAACCACTACAAACGGCTCAACAATTCCGGCAAGAGCGATATCGAGCTGTCGAAGTCCAACATTCTGCTGATCGGCCCGACCGGATGTGGCAAGACGCTGCTGGCGCAGACGCTGGCGCGCATTCTCGATGTGCCCTTCACGATGGCCGATGCCACCACCCTGACCGAGGCGGGCTATGTGGGCGAGGATGTCGAGAACATCATTCTCAAGCTCTTGCAATCGAGCGAATACAATGTCGAGCGGGCGCAGCGCGGCATCGTCTATATCGACGAGGTGGACAAGATTACCCGCAAGTCGGAAAACCCGTCGATCACCCGTGATGTGTCGGGCGAGGGGGTGCAGCAGGCGTTGCTGAAGCTGATGGAGGGCACCGTCGCCGCAGTCCCGCCGCAGGGCGGGCGCAAGCACCCGCAGCAGGAGTTCTTGCAGGTTGACACGACCAATATCCTGTTCATCTGTGGCGGCGCATTTGCCGGGCTCGACCGGATCATCGCGCAGCGCGGCAAGGGCAGCGCGATGGGCTTTGGTGCCGATGTGCGCGACAATGATGCGCGGGGCGTGGGCGAGATCTTCAGGGATCTGGAGCCCGAGGATCTTTTGAAATTTGGTCTCATTCCGGAGTTCGTTGGCCGTCTGCCGGTGATCGCCACGCTTGAGGATCTCGACGAGGAGGCGCTTGTCACCATTCTGACACAGCCGAAGAACGCCCTCGTCAAACAGTATCAACGCCTCTTTGAACTGGAAGGGTCGCGGCTGACCTTTACCGATGATGCACTGGTTGCGATTGCCAAACGCGCCATCCTGCGCAAGACCGGGGCGCGCGGGTTGCGCTCGATCCTTGAGGATATCCTGCTCGATACGATGTTCGAGCTGCCCAGCATGGCGAATGTCGAAGAGGTTGTGGTGAATGTCGAAGCGGTAAACTCTGATGCCGCTCCGCTCGTCATCTATGCCGAGCCCAAGGGCAAGAAGGGCAGCGTCAGCGTAGGATAAGAGCGTCACGTCGGCGCATGTGATCGCGGCCTTTCGTGCCTGCATCCGGTGCAAGGCCCGGACCCGCAGATTTGGGACTGGCTGCACGACGCCACGCGGCAATGGGACGCTGGACCTTTGCGACCGGATCAGCCATAGCATGAGGAAGGCAACGCGGAGGGTCGGATGGGCATTTTGACAACGCTTTTGAGGTCAGTCACCTGGTGGAACGGGCAGACGCTGAACACCCAGTTCTATACATGGCGCAAGGGTGTCAAGGTTGGTGAGGATGCGCAGGGCAACGTCTTTTACCGTAACCGTGACGACAGCCGCCGCTGGGTCATTTTCAATGGCGAGTCCGAGGCGACCCGGGTCGATCCCGACTGGCATGGCTGGCTGCATCACACCTATCGCGAGGTGCCGACCGAAAGGCCGTTGCCGCACAAATCCTGGCAGAAGCCGCATCAGGAAAACCTGACGGGCACAGCGCTCGCCTATGCACCCGCCGGATCGATCCGACGCGCCGCGCCGACAGAGCGACGTGACTATGAGGCGTGGTCGCCGGAATAGGGGCAAGGGCATGTCTGAGAGCAAAACCGAAATACTGGTCGGCGGCGTTGTGCTTGCCTTGGCCGCAGGCTTTCTTGTTTATGCCGGCAAGACCACCGGCATGACGCGGGCGGGTGGAGAATACGCGCTGAGCGCCAGCTTTCGAAGTGCCGATGGCATCAGCGTCGGCACCGACGTGCGCCTTGCGGGCGTCAAGGTGGGACGGGTGATGGAGATCAAGCTAGATCCTGAAACTTACCGCGCCAGCGCGCTATTCACTGTTCAGGACGCGATCAAGGTGCCTGATGACAGCGCAATCGCGATCTCGTCCGAGGGTTTGCTTGGGGGTAACTTTGTCGAGATCTTGCCGGGTGGCTCGCCATTTTACGTCGAGCCGGGTGATGAGATCGAGTTCACCCAAGGATCGGTCAGCCTGGTGTCGTTGCTGATGAAGTTCGTCTCAGGCGGAGAGGACGCAACCGCCCAATGAGATGGCTGTTTGTCGGTCTCGCGCTATGCCTCGTCAGCCCCGTTGCGGCTGCGCAGGACGCCGCAGTCGTCGGCGTCGGGGCCGTGCTGCGCGGTCTCGACAAGATCAACGGCGAAGTGCGGGATCTTGATCTGGTCAATGGCGAGGAGGCGGATTTTGGCAGTCTCGTCGTCAAGTTGACCCAATGCCGCTATCCCGACGGCGACCCTGCCAGCGATGCCTATGCCTTCCTGACGATCCGCGGTCGGGCCAGCAATCGCGATCTTTTTGCCGGCTGGATGCTGGCCTCGTCGCCCGCGCTCAATGCGCTCGAGCATCCGCGCTATGACGTTTGGGTCTTGCGCTGCAAGATCTGACGGGGATCGCTTTCCAGCGGCAGCGCGGTGATGTCAGCCTCGATCGCCAGCGCCTCCTGCAAGAGCATACGATAGTGCAGGCGCGGGATCTCTACCGCGCCGAGGCGGGCGAGATGTGGCGTTAGAAACTGGGTGTCAAAGAGCACGAAACCGCAGCGTTTCAGGTGATCGGTCAGATGCGCGAGGGCCAGTTTCGAGCCGTCAGTCTCGGTTGAGAACATGCTCTCGCCACAGAACGCGGCCCCCAGTGTCACCCCGTAAACCCCGCCCGCGAGATGTCCCTCGCGCCAGATTTCAAGGGAATGGGCGTGTCCCAGCCGGTGCAGGCCGACATAGGCACGGTGAATGCGGCCACTGATCCAGGTCACGGGGCGGTCGGCGCAACCGGCAAGAACCGCCTCGAAGGCGCGGTTGAGGGTTGCGGTATAGCCACCAAGGCGCATCCGACGCGCCAGCGAGCGGGAGATGTGAAAGTCGCCGATCGGCAGGACGCCGCGCACATGCGGATCGACCCAGAACACCTCCGTGTCATCTTGATGCTCGGCCATCGGAAAGACCCCTGCCGCATAGGCCTCCAGCAACAGTTCGGGGGTTAGGGCTGGGGTCATGGTGCCGGGGTCAGTCCCGAAGATTGGTTTCTAACCAGTGTTCAAGCCAGTGGATATTGTAGCTGCCCTTCTGGATGTCCTCTTCCTGCAAGAGGGCATGAAAGAGGGGCAATGTGGTATCCACGCCATCAACGATCAACTCGCCAAGCGCGCGCGACAGGCGGGTCAGCGCACTTTGCCGGTCCCGGCCATGCACGATCAGCTTGGCAATCAGGCTGTCGTAATAGGGCGGGATCCGGTAGCCGTCATAGAGCGCGGAATCCATCCGCACGCCCAGACCGCCAGGGGCATGAAACTGGGTGATGCGGCCCGGTCGCGGCGCGAAATCGGGCAGTTTCTCGGCGTTGATGCGGACCTCAATGGCGTGGCCGTTGATCACGAGATCCTCTTGGGTAAAGGACATCGGATGGCCTTCGGCCACGCGGATCTGTTCCTGCACGAGGTCCACGCCAAAGATCGCCTCGGTCACCGGATGTTCGACCTGCAACCGCGTGTTCATCTCGATGAAGAAGAAATCGCCCTTTTCGTAAAGAAATTCGATCGTTCCGGCACCGCGATACTTGATCCGTGCCACCGCATCGGCGCAGGTTGTCCCGATGCGGTTACGTTCCTCGGACGTGATGCCGGGGCCGGGGGCCTCTTCCATCACCTTCTGGTGACGCCGTTGCAACGAACAGTCCCGCTCGCCCAGATGCACCGCGCGGCCCTTGCCGTCGCCAAAGACCTGAATTTCGATATGGCGCGGGGTGGTGAGGTATTTCTCGATATAGACCTCGTCATTGCCAAAGGCGGCCTTGGCCTCGGAGCGTGCGGTCAGGAACGCCTTTTCCAGATCGTCTGCGTTCTGCGCCACTTTCATGCCGCGCCCGCCGCCCCCCGCCGTGGCCTTGACAATCACTGGAAAGCCGATCTCTGCGCAGAGCGCCTGCGCCTCCCGGAGCGTGGCGATGCCGCCCTCGGAGCCGGGCACACAGGGCACGCCCAAAGCCTTCATCGTGTCCTTGGCGGTGATCTTGTCGCCCATGATGCGGATATGTTCCGCCGAGGGGCCGATGAAGGTCAGGCCGTGATCCTCGACGATCTGCACGAAATTGGCGTTTTCGCTGAGAAAGCCGTAACCGGGATGGATTGCCTGCGCGCCCGTCACCTCGCAGGCGGCGATGATCGAGGGGATCGACAGATAGCTCTCGGAGGACGCGGGCGGGCCGATACAGACCGATTCGTCGGCCATGCGCACATGCATGGCGTCGGCGTCGGCGGTGGAATGCACGGCGACCGTGCGGATGCCCATTTCCCGCGCGGCGCGAATGACACGCAGGGCGATTTCGCCTCGGTTGGCCACGAGGATTTTTTCGAACATGGTCTGGACCTATTCGATGATCATCAGGGGCGAGCCATATTCGACCGCGGCACCATCCTCGATCAGGATGCGTTTGACGGTGCCTGCGCGGGGCGCCGGAATATGGTTCATGGTCTTCATCGCCTCGATGATCAGCAATGTGTCGCCCTCGATGACCTGCGTGCCGACGCTGACAAAGGGGGGCGCGCCCGGCTCTGCCTGCATATAGACGGTGCCGACCATGGGCGAGGTCACGGCGCCGGGATGGCTGGCGGGATCCTCGGACGCGGGGGCTGCTGCGGCGGCGGAGGGGGCGGGAGTCTGGACCGCGGTCTGCACCGGGGCATGGGCCTGGGCAGTGGCCGGGGCGTAATGGGTGGTGATGGTTTCGCCGCGGCGACTGACGCGCACGTTGAGTGTGTCATCCTGCCCGTATTCGCGCTTGACCGAAAGCTCTGTCAGGTCGTTCTCGTTCAACAGCTCCGCCAGCGCCTTGATAAAGGCCACATCCGATTCGTGGGATTTGTTCGACATAGTATTCCTCGAGCGACGCGATGACGCCCGGCAGAGGGCTCATGGCATTTGTTTTGGCTGCTTATAGGGCAACGTCGTGTCTGAGAAAAGCGGCCATTGCCCGGATCGGCTGGGACGGACAGGCAAATCTGCGAGAGCAGGCTATCGACGGACGCCTATGCTTGTTGGCTGGTCTCATTCAGAAGGCGATCCGCTTTCTTGCGCACCAGAACCGTGCGCAGGTCATGCATGGCAAGCAAGAGCGCGTCTGTGACCTGATCGAGCTGTTCGTCGGTGGCGCGCGACTGAATCCAGTGGGTTGTGGTATTCAGGTAATCGATCGCGCGCAGGATGTCGTCGATATCGCGATGCTCGATCAGTTTGAGGCGTTCGTCCATCCAGGCCGTGATCGCGGCGATGTCCGCCTCGGTCAGTTCACGCTCGCCATGCGGTTTGATCTCGGACTTGCGGATGTTCACCGCGGCGATCTGTTCCATGTCGATGCGCCGCTGGCGGTTCTCGGTATCGACCCGGAACACGATCGCGCCGTTCTCGCGCACTCTGAAATAATAGTCCGGCAGATCGCCCGCCATGTGCTCTCCTTATCGTAGTGCCGCACAGAACCGCTGGATTCGGGTGCAGGCCTCCTTCAGCGCCGCGTCAGAGGTAGCGTAGCTGATCCGGAAGTTCGGGGATAGTCCGAAGGCCGCACCAAAGACTACGGCAACGCCAGTTTCATCCAGCAGCGCGGTGGCAAAGCTCTCGTCGTTGTCGATCACCTTGCCGCCCGCGCTGGTCTTGCCGATCAGTCCGGCAATCGAGGGATAGACGTAAAAGGCGCCGTTGGGAGTGGGGCAGGCGATGCCGGGGATTTCGTTCAGCATCGCCACGACCAGATCGCGGCGACGTTTGAATACGGCGTTATTCGCGGCAATGAAATCATGCGGACCGTTCAGGGCCTCGACGGCAGCCCATTGGCTGATGGTGCAGGGGTTCGAGGTGGATTGCGACTGGATCTTGCGCATCGCGGCGATGAGATCCTGCGGCCCTGCGGCATAGCCGATCCGCCAGCCAGTCATGCAATAGGCCTTGGAGACGCCATTGCAGGTCAGCGTGCGATCATAGAGCGCGGGCTCCACCTGCGCCGGCGTGCAGAACTCGAAGCCGTCATAGGCGAGATGCTCATACATGTCATCGGTCATGATCCAGACATGGGGATGACGCATCAGGACATCCGTCAGCCCCTTCAACTCGTCCCAGCTATAGCCTGCGCCGGTCGGATTGCTGGGCGAATTGAAGATGAACCACCGGGTTTTTGGTGTAATTGCGGCCTCGAGCGCCTCGGGGGTCAGCTTGAACCCGGTCTTGATGCCAGCAGGAGCAATCACCGGCTCGCCGCCTGCCAGAAGCACCATGTCGGGGTAGCTCACCCAATAGGGGGCGGGGATCACCACTTCGTCGCCGGGATTGAGTGTGGCCATCAGCGCATTATAGAGGATCTGCTTGCCGCCCGAGGCGACACTGACTTGGGCGGGGGTATAATCCAGACCGTTGTCGCGCTTGAACTTGGCACAGATTGCCAGCTTCAATTCGGCGATGCCATCGACGGCGGTGTATCTGGTCTTGCCCTCGTTGATCGCCCGGATGCCCGCCGCACGGATATGCTCGGGCGTATCGAAATCCGGCTCTCCGGCGCCAAGGCCGATCACGTCGCGCCCGGCGGCCTTCAACTCCTGCGCCTTGGTGGTGACGGCGATGGTGGGGGAGGGTTTGACGCGCGAGAGTGTCGCGGAAAGGCGGGACATGGACGGCTCCGGTTTGAACTTGCCTGAGAAATCTCTTAGGCTGTGCCCAGACGCTGATCAAGCACGATAACCGGAAAGGGAGAGGATGACCTCAGACATGACAGAGGGCTGGTTTGACCCGGAGATAACGACCTTTGGCGACCGTGTGGCGGGCGCGCGGGAACGCGCCGGCATGAGTCAGGAGGAAATGGCGCGGCGTCTTGGCGTCAAGCTCAAGACCATCAAGGCCTGGGAAAACGATCAGGCCGAGCCACGCGCCAACAAGCTCTCGATGATGGCGGGGCTTTTGAGTGTGTCGCTGCTCTGGCTCCTGTCTGGGGAGGGCGAAGGGCCGGATGCGCCTGGCACGGTAGAACTTTCGCCCGATGTCACCGACATGCTGACCGAGATCCGCGATATCCGTGCCCAGCTTGCGCTCTCGACCGACCGGCTGGGGCGGCTGGAAAGGATCCTCCGGGCCAGATTGCAGGAGCACGCCAGTGAGTGAAACCCATGACCACCGACTCAAGCGTCTCGCGATGCGCGCCATGCGCCGGGGCATCAAGGAAATGGACATCATTCTCAGCCGCTATGCCACGGCGCGTCTGCCGGGCATGACCAGCGTGGAACTTGACAGTTTCGACGCATTGCTGTGGGAGAATGATCACGATCTCTATCAGTGGGTCACGGGTCAGATGCCCCCCCCCGAGCGCTATGCCGGGCTGATCCTCGAGATCTCCGAGCATGTCGGATGTCGGAACTAGATCATATTTTAGGCAGTCTTGTGACGGTTTAACCGATTGTTGGGCATTTTCGAGCAGGGTTTCTTGCACGCAGTTGAGCAAGGGACGCGATGATGAGTTTTCATAACCCGCCGAACGCCGCCAGGGATCATTCGGGCTTTATCACTGGCTATCTTGATGCGCTCTCGCTGGTCGAGCGGCTGCACCGGCTGCTTCTGGATGTCATCAAGGACGAATTCGAGCGGGTCGGTGTGCTTGAAATCAATGCGGTGCAGGCGCTGTTGCTGTTCAATATCGGCGATCACGAGGTCACTGCCGGAGAGTTGAAGACACGCGGTTACTATCAGGGCAGCAATGTCAGCTACAATCTGAGAAAACTGGTGGATATGGGCTATATGCACCATCAGCGATGCGAGGTGGACCGCCGCTCGGTCAGGGTGCGTCTGACTGAAAAGGGTCGCCACATCCGCAAAGTGGTCTCAACGCTCTTTGAGCGCCATGCCGAGGGCCTTGAGGCGCGCGGCGTGCTGGGTCCGGACGGGGTCGATCAGATCACCACCGCGCTGCGCCGGGTTGAACGCTACTGGACTGACCAGATTCGCTATATTTACTGAGCCAGCGCGCCGAGCACGACATCGCTGATCTCGCGAAAGAGTTTGCGGGCCATTGCCTGTTCGAAATCCTCGAATCCTTGGGCCGTCTCGACAAAGGCTCCCGCGCCGCGCACCACTTCTGTCTGGTAATAGTGCAGGACATCGCCGTCATGGCCGAGAATGACCAGACCATTGACCGTGATTCCGGCAAAGGGAAAATTCTTGTAGGCCAGTGCCGGACCGAAACCCTGATTGTTGATGCCGTCGCCCGACACGTCGATCACCCGGCGGTCGCAATCCGGGGCGCGAGTCATCAGCTGGGCGCCATAGCCGAGTGCCGCGCCGAGCGCGGTGGGAAATTCGTCGGTCGACCGTTCCACCCTCGCCAGCACCGCTGCCGCGCGGGTGATATCCGCCTCCGAGCGCAGCAGGATCCAGTCGAGATGCAGCTTTTCCTTAAACCGCCCGCTCCATTCATAGACCGCCAGTGCCACATCGCCCGGACCGCCATGCAGGATGGCATGGCGGATCTCTGGCGCATCGAGGGCCGAGGCCAGCCCGATCCGCTGCAAGTCATATTCCCGCGCATCGACCGACGACGACACGTCGAGCGCCAGCACCAGCGCCAGACGGCATTCCGCCATCCCCGGGCCTGCCAGAGACAGCGCCAGAAGGATTGCGGCCAGCCTTACCAATGGCCGGTGTTTTCCATACTGGCCCATGGCTCTGCCGGCGCCAGCGCCGCGCCCTCCTGCAAGAGTTCCACAGAGATATTGTCGGGGCTGCGCACGAAGGCCATGCGCCCGTCACGCGGCGGCCGGTTGATCAGGACACCATTGTCCTTCAGGTGCTGGCACATCGCGTAGATATTTTCGACCGAATAGGCCAGATGCCCGAAATGCCGGCTGTCCGAGGGCAGCCCCTCATCGCCATCCCAGTTCCAGGTGAGTTCGACCGGGCAGTCCTCTTGCCCCTCGGGCGCCATGAATACGAGCGTGAAGCGCCCGCCTTCATTGTCCCAGCGTCGCGTTTCCCTGAGCCCCAACAGGCGGTAAAACGCCATCGAGGCCTCAAGATCCCTGACCCTCACCATTGTGTGCAGATATCTCACGCGCATTTTTATCCTCCGTGCTTGATCTTTGTCGCGAGGATAGAGGCCGTGGCTCTCGTGTCGAGCCAAATCCGTTGGCCGATGCGCAGCCGCACCCACCCGATATTGTCTTGGCCCGAGGGGTATCCGCAAGATAGAGTAAGGTTCGACTCATCCCTCATGACGAAAGGCCGCGCCATGCCCCTCAGCTCCGATCAACAGGCCGAAATCGACGTTCAGCGCGACGAGACCCACACCACCCGGCGCGCCACCGCGACGGGGATGGAGAAACATCTCTACACCGCGCATCCCGTGCTCGATCACGGCTTTGTCCGCGTCATTGATTATATGGGCGACGATGCCGCGATCTGTCAGGCGGCGCGGGTGTCCTACGGGCGCGGCACCAAATCGGTGCAGAATGACGAGGGGCTGATCCGCTATCTCATGCGGCACTGGCATTCGACGCCCTTCGAGATGTGCGAGATCAAGCTGCACGTCAAGCTGCCGGTCTTCGTCGCGCGCCAGTGGATTCGGCACCGCACCGCCAATGTCAACGAATACTCGGCCCGCTATTCGATCCTCGACCGCGAGTTCTACATCCCCGCGCCGGACATGCTGAACGCGCAATCCGAGGTCAACAATCAGGGGCGCGGCGCGGTGCTGAGCGGCGAGGAGGCCGAGCGCGTGCTGCGCATTCTGCGCGACGATGCGATGCGCTGCTATGACCATTACGAGGAGATGATTTCACAGGAGGGCCAGCAGGGCCTCGCCCGCGAATTGGCCCGGATGAACCTGCCCGCCAATATCTATACCCAGTGGTATTGGAAAACCGACCTGCACAACCTCCTGCATTTCCTGCGGCTGAGGGCAGACGCCCATGCACAGTATGAAATCCGTGTCTATGCCGAGGAAATCTGCCGTCTGGTGGCCGATTGGGTGCCCTATGCCTACAAGGCCTTCGAGGATTACCGCATGGGCGGCGCGACCCTCTCGGCCACCGCGCTTGATTGTGTGCGGCGGATGCTGAAGGGTGAGGCGGTGACACAGGAGAATTCCGGCATGAGCAAGGGCGAATGGCGGGAGTTCGAGGGGGTGATGGGGAAATAGCCCCCCCTCACCGCCAGTCGATCTCGAAGCGGCAGGCGGGGGCGCCGGTGGCGTGGCAGGCGGTCTCGCGGGCGCGCGCCTTCGGGTGAACGAGCCTTGAATAAAGCCGCTCGAAGACCGCCGCGTGCCAGTGGCAGAGGGGGGCAGGGGCCATCTCGCCGCGGATGATTGGGTTGTCGCTCAGCGTGAACACGACCGGCGGGCCGGAGCGTGCGGCCAGGGTGCCGGTGCCGCAGAATGTCCAGCCATGGGCGAGAATGGCGCGCGTGAGAATCGGCGCGGCCAGACGCGCGGGCAGGGCGCGCAGGAGGGCCTGCGCCGCGTGCGGGATGCGATGGGCGAGGATGTAGTCGCCGGTGCCCCGACCGGCGGCGATGGCAATCGCGCGGGCGGCATCGGGATGGTTGCGCCGCAGCGCCTGATGGAGCGCCGCGACGCGGGTCTCGTCGATCATCGCTGTCGCATCGGGCAGGGGATCAAAGCCCAGAGGCGCAAAGAGCGCGCGGCGCGCGGCCTCGCCTGCGATGCGATCCATCGCGGGGGCCAGTTGCAGCACCGCGTTGGGGCCGATGCGGCCCGTCAGATGACTGCCGTCAGGCATCCATCTGCTCGGTGCCGCCGCCACAGGCGCTGACCGGTTCAGGCATCTTGAAGGCGCGCTCCTCGGCGCGGTCCTTCATCTGGGCGCGCACCGCCGCGCGCCGCTCTGCCGCGCGGGCGGCGCGATCGGCGCTGGCCTCCCAATCCTCCATCTGCGCCTCGGCGATGGTCCGCGTTTCGTCGAAATCGAAATGCACCGAGTTCCTGGTCTGCGGGCCCCAGTATCCGGCCTTGCCAAGGTCATAGAAGGTGCGGCTGACGCCTGCCTTGAGAAACGCCTTGAGACAGCCCAGGAGGTAGCGCCGCCGATAGCCCGTGCCGCGCCAAGGGTAGTGAAAGAGGGCCTTTCGCATGTAGAAACGGCGGTAATTCTTCATCACCCCGTCCAGCAGTTCGCCGCGCGTCATGGCGGCAGGTTTCATGATGGGGGTCACGAAATTGTATTTCGAGAAGTCGAAGATTTCGACCTGATCGCGGAGTTCCTGAAAGAGCGGCGTGAAGGGCCAGGGCGTATACATCGCCCAGTTGGCGAGATCCGGCTGCCAGTCCCAGGCCATCTGGAAAGTTTCCTCCAGCGTCTCGGGCGTCTCGTTGTCGAGCCCCACGATGAACTGTGCCTCGACAAAGATATCGGCCTCGCGCAGGAGGCGGATCGCTTCCTTGTTCTCGGCGACGGTGGTTTCCTTGTTGAACTGGTCGAGTTTGAGCTGTGCCGCCGCCTCGGTGCCCAAGGAGACATGCACGAGCCCCGCCTTGCGGTAGAATTTCAGCAGATCGCGGTCGCGGTAGATGTCCGTCACCCGCGTATTGATGCCCCATTGCACGCGGGCGGGCAGGTCGCGGGCGATCAGTTCCTCGCAGAATTGCACGAATTTCCTCTTGTTGATGGTGGGTTCCTCATCCGCGAGGATGAAGAAGCCAACACCATGATTTACAACAAGATTCTCGATTTCGTCCACGACCTTTTTCGGGTCGCGGACGCGGTAGTCGCGCCAGAATTTCCATTGGCTGCAAAAGGAACAGGTAAAGGGACAACCGCGCGCCATGTTAGGAATCGCGACGCGCTTGCCCAAGGGGACGTAGATGTATTTCTCCCATTCGAGCAGCGACCAGTCGGGGTTGATGGCGTCAAGATCCTTGACCGTGGCGGCGGCGGGCGTGGCGATGATCGCCTCGCCATCGTGAAAGGCGAGGCCCTTGATGGACTTTCGCTTTTCCTGCCAGTCGCCCGCATCCGCCGCGCGGATGAGATTGAGAAAGATCTCCTCTCCCTCGCCACGCACGATGACATCGACCCAGGGCGCCTCGGACAGCACCTGCTTGTACATGAAGGTGGCATGCACGCCGCCCAGCACCCGAAGCGCGCCCGGCACGACCTCTTGCGCGAGTTTGAGAATGGTCTCGGCGACGTAGATCGACGGAGTGATGGCGGTGACGCCGACCACATCGGGCTGCAATTCGCGCAGGCGGGTGGCAAGCGCGTCATCGTCGAGATTGTTGGTCATCGCATCGATGAAGCTGACATCCCGATAGCCCGCGTCGCGCAGATGCCCCGCGAGATAGGCAACCCAGGCGGGAGGCCAGCTGCCGGCAATCTCTGCCCCACCGGAATGGTAATTGGGGTGAATTAGAAGGATGCGCATCAGATCTCTCCCTGTCCTGTCAACTTAACGTAACGCAGAATGTGTCAAGTTTGGTTGACATAGATCAACTGGCGCGGCGGCAAGAGGGGCGTTGCCCTGTCCGTGGCGAGCGGATAAAAGGCGGCAGATTCCCGGAAATGCAGGAGAGGGCACCATGGCCGGCCATTCCAAATGGGCGAATATTCAACACCGAAAAGGACGGCAGGATGCCGTTCGGGCAAAACTTTTCTCCAAGTTTTCCAAGGAGATCACGGTGGCTGCCAAGATGGGCGATCCCGACCCGGAGAAAAACCCGCGTCTGCGGCTGGCGGTCAAGGAAGCGCGGGCGCAATCGATGCCAAGAGACAATATCGATCGCGCGATCAAGAAGGCGATTGGCGGCGATGCCGAGGATTACGAGGAAATCCGCTATGAGGGCTACGGGCCCGGCGGCGTGGCGGTGATCGTCGAGGCGATGACCGACAACCGCAACCGCACCGCGTCGAATGTGCGCTCGACCTTTACCAAGAACGGCGGCAATCTGGGCGAGACCGGCAGCGTCGGCTTTATGTTCGAGCGCAAGGGCGAGATCACCTATCCTGCCTCGGCGGGGGATGCCGACACGGTGATGATGGCGGCAATAGAGGCCGGGGCCGAAGATGTTGACTCCTCGGAGGACGGTCATGTGATCTGGTGCGGCGACACCGACCTCAACGAGGTGGCCACGGCGCTCGAGGCGGCGCTGGGAGAGTCCGAGTCGACCAAGCTCGTGTGGAAACCCGTGACCACGACAGAGCTTGATCTCGAGGGGATGCAGAAGCTGATGAAGTTGATCGACGCGCTGGAAGATGACGACGACGTGCAGCGCGTGACGGCGAATTTCGAGGCTCCTGATTCGGTGATGGACCAGCTCTGAGGCGCCGCAACCGGGCTCGAAAGGTTAACGGCGCGGCGGGCGCAGCGGTAAGCCTTGCGCCCCATCCCATCGCGACTCGGGGGCGCCATCGCAAGGTCCATGCTGTACATCCTGTCCGCGGATTGTGTACCGGATGCGGAAGGCATCCGGGGATCGCGCGGTCGGGGCGCGCGGCGCGAGCGGCGAGGGCAGATTTGGGTATTTGAACCAAGAAGAAGCCCGAAGGGGATCGGCTGGCCCGCCAGACCATGTGGCCGCTGGCCCTGCCCTGCGGACAGGGGGCGGCGGGCCGGGCGAGAGGTGGAGGGCAGGCGCGATGCAGGCGATGGTGGCGGGGTTCGGGCTTGGTCTCTCGCTCATTGTGGCGATCGGGGCGCAGAATGCCTTTGTCCTGCGGCAGGGTCTCCGGCGCGAGCATGTGCTGGCGGTGGTGCTGGTCTGCGCGCTCTCGGATGGCGTGCTGGTGGCGGCAGGGGTGGCGGGCTTTGGCGCCTTGACGCAGGCCCTGCCGGGGCTGGAGCGGGTAATGCGCTATGGCGGGGCAGCGTTCTTGCTGATCTATGGCGGGCGCAGTTTTCGGGCCGCCTGGCGGGGCGGGGCGGTGCTCGAAGCCGGCATCGGCGCGGGCAGTCTGCGCCGGGCCGTGCTGAGCTGTCTTGCTCTCACCTGGCTCAATCCGCATGTCTATCTCGATACGGTTGTGCTGCTGGGATCGGTCAGTGCGCAGTATGAGGACCGCTTTGGGTTCGCCCTTGGCGCGGTGACGGCGAGTTTCGTGTTCTTCTTCAGCCTGGGCTATGGCGCGCGGGTGCTGGCGCCGCTGTTCCGGCGCCCGGTCAGTTGGCGGGTGCTCGATGTCGGTGTGGGTGCCGTGATGTGGTCGATCGCGGCAGGGCTGGTGCTGGGCTGAGGGCCGCTGCAACAGGTCGGCCCGTTTGCGGCGGTGCGGTATGCGTCTGGCGGAACAGTCCTTTGCGCGCAGGGCATTGGCCGGGCGGCACACCACTCGACAACCAGCCGCCGCCATGTCTTAGTGCCGCCATGAGCGCAGAGCAGGACACAAGACCGGAGGCCTCCGCACGACCGGGTTGGGGCATCTTCTGGATGGTGGTGACGGGCATTTTCTTTGTCGGGGTGACGGCGCTGGTCAAGGTTCTGGGCACCCGGATGCCGGCGCCGCAAGCCGCGTTTCTGCGCTATGCGATGGGGCTGGTCTTTATCCTGCCCATGCTGGGCTCGCTCTGGCGTTTGCGCCTGGATCGCAGGACATGGGCGCTCTTTGGTGCGCGGGGCGTGCTGCATACGGCGGGCGTTGCGCTGTGGTTCTTTGCCATGGCGCGCATCCCGATCGCCGATGTGACGGCGATGAACTACCTTGCGCCGATCTATGTCACGATCGGTGCGGCGCTGTTTCTCGGCGAGCACATGGCGTTGCGGCGGATCATGGCGGTGGGGGTAGCGCTGATCGGGGCGCTGATCATCCTGCGCCCCGGTTTTCGCGAGGTCGGACCGGGGCATCTGGCGATGCTGGTCGCGGCGGTGTTCTTTGGCGGCTCCTATCTGATGGCCAAGGTTGTCTCTGGCCGATGCAGCGCGGGCGTGGTGGTGGCGATGCTGTCGATCACGGTGTCGCTGGGGCTGGCGCCGCTGGCCGTTGCCGTCTGGGTCACGCCGAGATGGGACGAGTTGGCGATCCTCCTGGCGCTGGCCTGTCTGGCGACGATCGGGCACTTTACGATGACCCTTGCGTTTCGCGCGGCACCTCTGGTGGTCACGCAGCCGGTCACGTTCCTGCAACTGGTCTGGGCGGTGCTGTTGGGGGCTCTGGTCTTTGACGAAGGCGTGGACATCTTCGTGGTGCTGGGCGGCACGGTGATCGTTGCCGCCATCAGTTTCATCAGCTGGCGCGAAGCGGTGCTCAAGCGGCGCGCGATCACGCCGACGGTGTCTGCCACCAAGGTGTGAAACGTTGCGCGCCAACAGAGGCGGTGGGGACCGCCGCCCGAGTCTGGAGGCCGCGCCTCAGCTGTCCATCTTGAGCGCGGAAATGAACGCCTCTTGCGGAATGTCCACCTTGCCGAACTGGCGCATCTTCTTCTTGCCGGCCTTCTGCTTTTCCAAGAGCTTCTTCTTGCGCGTGGCATCGCCGCCGTAGCATTTCGCGGTCACGTCCTTGCGCAGCGCCGAGAGGGTCTCGCGCGCGATGACCTTGCCGCCGATCGCCGCCTGGATCGGGATCTTGAACATGTGGCGCGGGATCAGATCCTTGAGTTTCTCGCACATGGCACGACCGCGCGCCTCGGCCCGGTCACGGTGGACCATCATCGAGAGCGCATCCACGGGCTCGTCGTTGACCAGCACCTGCATCTTGACGAGATTGTCCTCGCGGTAGCCTTCGAGCTGATAGTCAAAGGAGGCATAGCCCTTGGTCACCGATTTCAGCCGGTCGTGGAAATCGAAAACCACCTCGTTCAGGGGCAGGTCATAGACCACCATCGCACGGGCACCGGCATAGGTCAGGTCCATCTGGATGCCGCGCCGGTCCTGGCAGAGCTTGAGCACGTCGCCGAGATAGTCGTCGGGCACAAGGATCGTCGCCTTGATCCGCGGTTCCTCGATATGATCGACAAAGGTCAGGTCGGGCATGTCGGCGGGGTTGTGCAACTCCCGCATCGTGCCGTCCTTCATGAAGAGGTGATAGACGACCGAGGGGGCCGTGGTGATCAGTTCGATGTCATATTCCCGCTCGATCCGGTCGCGGATCACCTCGAGATGCAGCAGGCCGAGGAACCCGCAGCGAAAGCCGAAGCCGAGGGCGGCCGAGGTTTCCATCTCATAACTGAAGGAGGCGTCATTCAGCGCGAGTTTTTCGATGGCGTCGCGCAGATCCTCGAATTCCGAGGCATCGACCGGAAAGAGGCCGCAAAACACCACCGGCACCGAGGGTTTGAAGCCGGGCAATGCCTGCGCGCAGGGGCGCTTTTCATGGGTGATCGTGTCGCCGACGCGGGTATCGCGCACCTGCTTGATCGAGGCGGTGATGAAGCCGATCTCGCCGGGGCCGAGGCTCTCGACCGGGTCCATCTGTGGCCGGAAAACGCCGATCCGCTCGACATTGTAGGTGGCGCCGGTCTGGATCATGCGCACCCGGTCGCCCTTGCGCAGGACGCCGTCCATGATCCGCACGAGGACAACCACGCCGAGATAGGCGTCATACCAGCTATCAACCAGCATCGCCTTGAGGGGCGCGGTCGCGTCGCCCGTGGGCGGCGGCAGGAGATGGACGATGGCCTCGAGTGTTTCGGGGATGCCGATGCCGGTCTTGGCCGAGACCCGGATCGCGCCGGAGGCGTCAATCCCGATCACATCCTCGATCTGTTCGGCCACCCGGTCGCATTCAGAGGCGGGCAGGTCTATCTTGTTGAGGATCGGCACGATTTCATGGCCCGCGTCGATCGCCTGATAGACATTGGCGAGCGTCTGCGCCTCGAACCCTTGGGTGCTGTCCACGACCAGAAGCGAGCCCTCGACGGCGCGCATCGAGCGGCTGACCTCATAGGCAAAATCGACATGGCCGGGCGTGTCGATGAGGTTGAGCACGTAGGTCTCGCCGTTCTGCGCGGTATAGTCGATGCGCACGGTATTGGCCTTGATGGTGATGCCGCGTTCGCGTTCGATATCCATCGCGTCGAGCATCTGCTCTTTCATGTCGCGCGTCTGGACCGTCCCGGTTGACTGGATCAGCCGGTCGGCAAGCGTCGATTTGCCGTGGTCGATATGGGCCACGATCGAGAAATTGCGGATGTGAGCGAGGTCTGTCATGGCCTTGGCATATGTCTGGGAATGGGCGGTTGGTCAAGGTGGGATGGCACGGGTTGCGACCGGGAGTCGTCAGGAATTTTGCCGCGTTTCGTGCAAAGACATGTGCTAAGCTCACACCAGACCATGCAAGGCTGGAAGGGAAGCCCGATGTCCGAGACCAAAGCCGTTCATGCCCGGATCACTGGCCGGGTTCAGGGGGTTTCGTTTCGCGCCTGGACGCAGGTCGAGGCGCAGGGCAGGGGTCTTGTCGGCTGGGTGCAGAATGAGGCCGATGGCAGCGTGAGCGCGCATATGGAAGGGCCCGCCGCAGAGGTGGACGCGATGGTTGCGCTGATCCATCGCGGTCCGCCCGCGGCCGTCGTCCGCGAGGTGACGGTCGCGCTTGCACCGCCCAAGGGGGCCACGCATTTCGATATCCGATCTTGAGGTCGTCCGCCTTAGGGTCTTGCCCCGCCCGGACCTGCCGCGTAAAACGCGGGGGATTGTTTTCCCCGGAGCCGCAAGATGCTGGACCTGAGTTATACCCCCCCGAAGCCCAAGCTGATCGCCGGGGCCAAGCAGGATTGGGAACTGGTGATCGGGATGGAGGTCCACGCGCAGGTGGCCTCAAAAGCCAAGCTCTTTTCCGGGGCCTCGACGCAATTCGGGGCGGAACCCAATTCAAACGTCTCCTTTGTCGATGCGGCGATGCCGGGCATGTTGCCGGTGATCAACGAATTTTGCGTCGAACAGGCGGTGCGCACCGGGCTGGGGTTGAAAGCGCAGATCAACCTCTGGTCGGCTTTTGATCGCAAGAATTATTTCTACCCCGATCTGCCGCAGGGCTATCAGATCAGCCAGCTTTATCACCCGCTGGTGGGCGAGGGCGAAATCCTTGTCGATATGGCTCCCGGCGTGGCGCGTCTTGTGCGGATCGAGCGCATCCATATCGAGCAGGACGCGGGCAAATCCATTCATGACATGGATCCAGGCATGTCCTTTGTCGATCTCAACCGCACTGGCGTCTGCCTGATGGAAATCGTCAGCCGCCCGGATCTGCGCGGCCCGGAGGAAGCGGCGGCCTATGTTGCCAAGCTGCGCCAGATCCTGCGCTATCTGGGCACCTGCGACGGCAACATGCAGAACGGCAACCTGCGCGCCGATGTCAACGTTTCGATCTGCCGCCCCGGCGCCTATGAACGCTATCAGGAGACCCAGGATTTCGTGCATCTCGGCACGCGCTGCGAGATCAAGAACATGAACTCGATGCGCTTCATCCAGATGGCGATCGATTATGAGGCGCGGCGCCAGATCGCGATTGTCGAGGCGGGGGGCACGGTAGAGCAGGAAACCCGGCTCTATGATGCCGACAAGAACGAGACCCGCTCGATGCGCTCCAAGGAGGAGGCGCATGACTATCGCTATTTCCCCGACCCCGATCTCCTGCCACTGGAGATTGAAGAGGCCTGGGTAGATCAGATCGCGGCCACCCTGCCGGAACTGCCCGACGCCAAGAAGGCGCGGTTCGTGCAGGATTTTGGCCTCAGCGACTATGACGCGAGCGTGCTGACCGCAGACCTCGCCAATGCCGATTATTTCGAGGCGGTGGCGGCGGAGGCCGGCGACGGCAAGCTGGCGGCGAATTGGGTGATCAACGAACTCTTTGGGCGGCTGAAGAAAGAGGATCATGCCATCGAGGACAGCCCGGTCAGCCCGGCGCAATTGGCGGGCATCGTGCGCCTGATCCGCTCTGATGCGATTTCCGGCAAGATCGCCAAGGACCTGTTCGAGATCGTCTATACTGAAGGCGGCGACCCCGAGGCCATCGTCGAGGCGCGCGGCCTGCGCCAAGTCACGGATACCGGCGCGATTGAGGCCGCGGTGGCCGAGATCATCGCTGCCAACCCCGCGCAGGTGGAAAAGGCGCAGGCCAATCCGAAGCTTGCAGGCTGGTTCGTGGGGCAGGTGATGAAGGCCACCGGCGGCAAGGCCAATCCCAAGGCCGTCAATGACATCGTGATGGCGAAGCTGGGGCTGTGACGCCCCGGCGTGGCGCCCGCGCTCCTCAGATCTTCGGGATCTCGATGTTGATCGTCAGCGACCGGCGGAACATGTCGGGGCGCGGCGCGGTGATCGGCTCGACCGCGTGCCAGGAGTTGAAGGTCTTGACGAAGATGAGGCACTGATTGCTGTCGAACTCGTAACAGTCGAGTTTCTCCACCTCATCGAACTGCATGAAGGCATTGCGCGCATTGAAGCTGCGCGTCTTGTCTTTTGGCCAGACCACCGAGGTCCCGCCGCCATATTCCGGTTTCCACTCTCCCGGCCCCACCATCGCGACAACAAGGGTGATGAGCTTGGCGGGCGCGTCGGTATGCGGCAGGATCGAGCCGCCATTGCCCGGCATCATCGAGAACTCGAAGCGCGAGCGCAGCGGCACCTTGCGCCGGTCCAGAAGCGCCGCGCCGCGCAGCATCTCGCCAAGACGCAGGCCGATGCGCGGGGCAAACTCATTGGTGACGACCATCTTGCGTTGCAGATCAAGGTCGATATGGCGATCTGCCAGGAAATCCACCACGCCTCGGACGAACGCCTTGCTCTTGACCTCGGAGTGAAAGCGGGACCAGACCGGCGTGGACTTGATGAAGTCGTGATATTGCCGGGCGTTGTTTACCTCGGAGAGCGAATATTTGTGCCCGAGTTTTGGCATGTAGAGAAAGCGGTCGGTCTCGGGCCAGTTGTCGAGCATCTCCTGGTAGAGATCGGGCGCGAACACGCCCCGGGAAATGGCGATTGGGAATGGGTCGTAGCGGAACTCTGCGGTGTCGAAGTTGAACATCATTCTTTGATTTCTCTGGCGTTGGTCGGTCAGGCGGCGCGCCCATAGACCGCATTGTGGGCGACGGACAAAGGATCGGCACCCTTGGCGATCTTGCGCTTGCCGATGAAGGTGTGGTGGCGATCCCGGAGCCGGTAGCCATGCCCCTGCATGATCGCGTCAAGCTCGGCCTCGTAGTGGTGATTGACCTCGACCTGCACCGAGCGCGGCGGGGTATCAGAGCCTAGCACCTGCGCCATGCCCGCCAGGATCAGAAGCTCGTTGCCGTCAACATCGATCTTGACCACGTCGGGGGATCGTACGATCCCTTCGGCCACGAGGTGATCGAGGGTAAAGGCGGCCTTGCATTCGCGCAATACCGGCACGAAGGCCTCGTCGTTGCCGTCGACGGTGCGGCCCAGCTGGCTCATCGAGGAGCCGGAGACTGCCTCGCGGATGTTGAAATCGAAAAACCCGTTGCTGTCGCCGAGTGCCGCCGAAATCACCTTGGAGCGCTCGGTCAGCCCGTTGATCTGGATGTTCTGCATGAGGCTGAGGGCGTTCGCCGGATGCGGTTCGAACGACAGGATCTGTCCGGCCTCTCCGACAAGCCCGCCCGCGACAACCGAGTAAAGCCCGACATTCGCGCCGATATCGCAGAACGTGTCACCGGGTCGCAGTTCGTCCCGGAGCCACTTGATCGTGCCTTCCTCTTTCTGGAAGAGCGTCACCGCGCGCTTGAACTCCGTGTAGCTGCGGCAGTCGAACCGATAGGGGGCGGCGGCGCCGTTGCGCACCTCGATCCGCATCCCGAGCATCTGCGCAAGCGCAAAACGCAAACGGTAGAGGCGACTAACGAGGAAACTTGGCGGATGCGTGCCGGAGACGATCATTGCGATACCTTTCGGACGTGGACCAATGCCTTGGGCGCGGTCGGAGCCAGCGTCAAGAAATCCTCTTAGTCATACGGTCTGACGTGGTAAAGTTCCTTTTTCTCCTTTGGGGCACACCTTTGCCGACGCGACTGGTACTATCTCAATTGCATCATTCGGGCATTTGACTATTCCTTTGGGAGAGATGGCAGAAGTAGAGGAGCTGTGCGATGGGCTGGATGCAGGATGAGACCGGGCTTGGCAAATGTGCCGCGAATTTCGTGGCGCTGACACCGTTGTCGCATCTCCGACGCGCGGCGCATCTCTTTCCAGAGCGCGATGCGGTGGTCTATCGCGGGTTCCGCAAGACTTATGCGCAATACTTCGAGCGCTGCACGCGGCTGGCCTCGGCGCTGGTCAAGCTGGGGATCGAGCCGGGCGATGTGGTGGCCACGCTGCTGCCCAACATTCCCGCCCATTGCGAGGCACATTTCGGGGTGCCGGCCTGTGGTGCCGTGCTCAATGCCATCAACACGCGGCTGGAGGCCGACACCATCGCCTATATCCTCGATCACGGGCAGGCGCGGGTCGTGCTCTGTGATCCTCAATTCCTGCCCACGCTGGCGCAGGCGATCGAGGTGATGGAGGGCCCCGCGCCGGGGGTGATCGAGGTGGCCGATGATCAGGCGGGGGTCCATGCCCACAGTGATTACATGGAATACGAGGCGTTGCTTGCCACCGGCGATCCCGATTTTGAGTGGATCATGCCAGAGGATGAATGGGAGAGTCTGGCGCTCAACTACACCTCCGGCACCACCGGGCGGCCCAAGGGGGTGGTTTACCATCATCGCGGCGCCTATCTGATGACCATGGGCACGGTGGTGAGTTGGGATCTGCCGCGTTATCCGACCTATCTCACGATTGTGCCGCTCTTTCATTGCAACAACTGGAACCATGTCTGGCTGATGCCGATGCTGGGGGCGAGGGTGGTCTGCTGCCGCGATATCACGGCCAAGGCGATTTATGACGCGATCGCCGATGAGGGGGTCACGCATTTCGGTGGCGCGCCCATCGTGCTCAACATGATCGTCAACGCCAAGGAGGGCGAGCGGCGCAGGTTCGATCATGTCGTCGATGTCTTTACCGCCGGAGCGCCGCCACCCGCGGCGACCCTGGCGGCGATCGAGCCGTTGGGATTCAGTGTCACGCAGGTTTATGGCCTGACCGAGACCTATGGCCATGTCACCGAGTGTCTGTGGCAGGACGGCTGGGATGAGCTGCCCGACGACGAGCGCTATACGATCAAGGCGCGCACCGGAGTTCTGATGCCGATGATGGAGGACATCACCGCTATGGACCCTGATTGCATGGTGCAGATCCCGATGGACGGTTCCTCTCTTGGCGAGATCATGATTCGCGGCAATTCAGTGATGAAGGGCTATCTGAAAAACTCCGAGGCGACAGCCGAGGCCTTTCGGGGAGGCTATTTCCATTCGGGTGACATCGCGTTTCAGCATCCCGACGGTTATCTCAAGATCGCCGACCGGGCCAAGGACATCATCATCTCGGGGGGCGAGAACATCTCTTCGGTCGAGGTGGAGGGGGTGCTCATGCGCCATCCGGCGGTGCTGTTATGTGCGGTCGTGGCCAAGCCGGACGAAAAATGGGGCGAGGTGCCCTGTGCCTTTGTCGAGCTCAAGGATGGGGCGGAGGTGAGCGAGGCTGATCTCATCGCCTTTGTCCGCGAACGGCTTGCGGGCTTCAAGACACCAAAAGCGGTGGTCTTTCAAGAGCTTCCCAAGACATCGACCGGCAAGATCCAGAAATTCGAGCTACGCCAGATCGCGCGGGGGCTTTGAGGCAGAGGTGCGGACCGGGGGTGACGCTGCCTGTCAGCGGCGCGCGATGTCCTGCCACGGCACGAGAAAAGGGGCGCAGACCACCCTGCGCCCCGGACGGAATTCTGCGTGGCTCTCAGGATGATTTGCGGCGCCGCGCCAGCACCGCGAGACCGATGAGGCCCGACAGCAGAAGCGGCAGGCCCGCAGGCAGCGGCACGGCGGCAAGGCTCACCTCGGTCACGTCGAAGCTGGCCGAGTAGTCAAAGGAGATATCCCCGACCCCTTGCAGAAGCGGTGCATTCGGATCATTGGTCAGAACGGATCCGCTGGCGGCCTCGAAGGTGAAGCGTGAAGAGAGCAGCGCATTGGCGATGTCCGAAATCGGAAAGATTCCATTCGCGTCAAAGCCGATGAACCCGAGGTTGCCAAAGCCAAGCTGTTCGGACAGGTTCGTGTCCGTCGTCACGAAATTGGTGATCGTCAGCACGAGATTGGTGATTTCAAAGCCCGAGGGCAGCGAAAAGCTGAGCGAGTCGATCTCGTCACCGGACGAGCAATCGGCAAATGTTTCGATAGTGGGCGTGCAGGTTGTCGCGAGCGATCCAGAAATCGAATTGCTGCCAATCTCCAGCACGCCGAGCGGCGTCGGCGATCCAAAATCACCGAAATCGCTGTTCTCTGTTATGGTTGCGGCTTGCGCGCCACCGGCTAGCAAACACGCGATGAGCGCCGTGGATTTGAGGAAATTCATGATCTCTTCCTTGAGATGTGAGCGACAGGTAGCAATCATCCAAGCGTATGGAGCCAGAACGCCTGAGTCAATCCGGGCGTCCAGACCGGGGCGGAATCGGCGGGAGCAGGCTCTTTGCGGCGCTGGTCTTGGCTGGCGAGGCCGATTGCCTGTAACCGGCCAGCCGTGCTAGTTTGACCCAAAGAGGCAGGGCAGCCCATCGCAGATGAAACAGACGGCACTCAGCAAGTATCAACGGCTCGAGGCGTCGGGCCTGTGGAGGGCCGATCCCGAGGCGCAGCGCATCGATGTGATCGTGTCCGTAGGCGAGGCGACGCTGACGATCACGGACCTGCGGGAACGGGTGCTGACGCATTGGTCGCTGGCGGCGATCGCCCGGGCCAATCCGGGGCAACGCCCAGCGGTCTATCACCCGGATGGTGATCCGGGCGAGACGCTGGAACTGACCACGGACGAGGTTGAGATGATTGCGGCCATTGAAAAGCTGCGCAGTGCGATTGCACGGCAACGTCCGCGGCCCGGACGGCTGCGCCTGTTCGGCGTGCTGGTCAGCCTCTCGGCCGTGCTTGCCCTGGTGGTTTTCTGGTTGCCCGGCGCGGCGCGCAAGCACGCGCTGTTGGTCGTGCCCGGAGTCAAGCGTCTGGAGATCGGGCAAGGCTTGCTGGCCCAACTGCAACGGACCACCGGACCGGCCTGCCGTGGACCGGGGGGGGTGGCGGCGCTTGGTGCTCTGGCACGACGGCTCCCGCCACGGCAGGGGGCGCTGCGGCTTGTGGTGGTGCGCGATGGTGTGACCGGCGCGCTGGCTCTGCCGGGCGAGGTGATGCTTGTCAGTGCCGATCTGATGGAAGATCACGAGGAGCCGGATGTGGTGGCGGGTCATGTGATTGCCGCCCATCTGCGCGCCGAAGCGCGCGACCCGCTGGACTGGCTTCTGGCCGATGCCGGTCTTGGGGCCAGTCTGCGGTTGCTGACCACCGGCGAGGTGAGTGATGAGGTGTTACGCGCCCATGCCGAGCGGCTGTTGACCGAGCCCCCCGAGCCGGTGGACCCCGAGACCATGCTGGCGGGCTTTCGGACCTGGCAGGTGCGTGCGACGCCTTATGCCTATGCGCTCGATATCACTGGCGAGACGACGCTGGCGCTGATCGAGGCAGATCCCTTTGCCACCGGCGATCCGCCACCGCCGATCCTGGGGGACAGTGACTGGCTGCGGTTGCAGGCGATCTGTGGCGGCTGAGGCACGTATCGGCTGCACATCCCGTGTCATCGGGGAAATCCGTCCGACCTCGACCTGCCGTCAGGCTGGCGCCTTGATCACCTTGCTGGCCCCGAGGGTCAGCGCGAGCGAGTCAAACCGTGCCTGCGCCACTTCGCCAAAGAGCGGTGCCGCCTCTGCCGACAGGTGCAGTTCGATCACTTTCTTCTTCGGGAACCAGCGGAGTTCGCCCTGAGGCGCCTCGCGTTTGAGCCAGAGCATCGCGGCAAAGCGCATCGCCTTGCCGAGAACTTCGGCCTCCAGAAGTTCGGGTTGGGAAATCAGGCGTTCGAGCGAGGCAAAGCGGCTGCCCTCGCGCTTGTTGGAATAGCGATGCAGCAAGGCAAGGCCAAGATAGACCCGTTCGGAATGTTTGAGCCCGCCGAGATTGGCGCGGGTGGCGTTGTCGAAACAGACCTCGGCGCGGTAATCGGGATGCGCGCGCCAGCTCACGTCATGCAAGAGACAGGCCGCTTGGATCAGGCGGAGCCGTTCGGGCTTGGCGGATTTGAAGAGCGGCAGGATGAAGCGATAGATCTCTTGGCCAAAGCCGGGCAACCGTGCATCCTTGTATTCGGCAAAGCGGCAGGCCTCGATCAGGGGATCGCGGTCGCGCAGCCGTTGTGGCATCTGCTCGTAAAGCACACCTTCGCGGACCCCGTAACTCGACACCGCGATATCGTGCGGTTTGAAGGTCTTGACCACCTCGCGCAGAACCTCGGCCGCCTGCGGCACCAGTGCGATACGGGCCGGTGAGAGGCTGGTTTGACTCCGCAAGGACTCGATATCGTTTTTCTCGATGAAGCGGATCGTGGCGCGCACATCTGCTGCGGTCATGCGGTATTCATGCAGAACCCGCAGCGGATAATTCCGTCGCAGCATGTCGATCCTGGCGATCGCGCGCCACGACCCGCCAACCAGAAACAGACGGTTCTTCTGTTCACCCAACTCTGCCCGCATCGCGGCGATGGTTGCACGGATCAGCAATTTGCGGGCTTTCTTGCCGCCCTTGAGATCGCGCAGCTTGAGCGGGCCAAGGGGCGAGGAGATGCAGGTGCCGACCTTGCCGTCATGGATCTCTGCCAGTTCCATCGATGAACCGCCGAGATCGCAGACCAGACCGTAGGATCCGGGCCAGCCAAGCAGCACGCCCTGCGCCGAGAACCGCGCCTCTTCGCGCCCGTCGATCACCCAGAGCCTGAGGCCGGTCTCGCGCAGCACCTCGGCGCAGAAATCGGGGCCGTCGGTGGCTTCGCGCACGGCGGCGGTAGCGACGATCACCAGCGGGCCGGTGTTCATGCCTTCGGCCAGAAGATTGAAGCGCTTGATCGCCGCCAAGGCGCGGACCCGCCCGACCGGGTTGAGCCGACCGGTCTCTGCCATTCCGGTGCCCAATTCGCACATGATCTTTTCGTTGTAGAAATAGGCCGGTGAACGGGCGGCGCCGTCAAACACCACCAGCCGCACCGAGTTCGAGCCGACATCGACAACGCCCACGCGACTGAGCGCGCGGGCTTCGGGGCCATCAAAGAGCGGTCGGCCAAAGGGGCCGCCCTCATGGTCTTTCGGGTCGTTGGTGCCGTCCATCATCGCCCCATTCTCGTGCGCCCCTCTATGCGACGGGCACGCGCGCGGGTCAATCATCGGTATGAGTCAGGGTCGGCACGTCAGAGGCCCCGGCGGAACCGCGCCCCGAGAGAGAGGGGTTTTCCATGAAGAAGCGGTGGCAATTGAAGGCAAAGGCACCCTCGGGCACCGCGGCGCGGGTAAAGCTGCCATCGGGCCCCATGACCCAGCTTTGCGCCACATCCGCCATGTTGGCGGCCATGATCTGACTGACGATCTGCGCCTTGACGGTGGGGTTCTCGATCTCGACGAGGGTCTCGACCCGGCGCACCAGATTGCGCCCCATCCAGTCAGCAGAGCTGATATAAACCCGTGCCTTTTTGGAAGGCAGGTCCGCGCCATTGCCGAAACAGACGATGCGCGAATGTTCCAGAAACCGCCCGACGATGGATTTGACGCGGATCGTGTCTGACAACCCCTTGATACCGGGGCGCAACCCGCAGATGCCGCGCACCACAAGGTCGATCCGCACCCCGGCCTGTGACGCGGCGTAGAGCGCGTCGATCACGTCGGGATCGATGAGCGAGTTCATCTTGGCCCAGATCACGGCCGGTTTGCCGGCGCGTGCGTGATCGGCCTCGCGGCCGATCATCTCGAGCAGGCGGGGTTTGAGCGTGATGGGAGAAATTGCAAGGTTATCAAGGCTTTCGGGTTGCGCATAGCCCGAGAGGTAGTTGAACACCTTGGTGGCGTCGCGGCCGAGTTTCGGATCGCAGGTGAAAAAGCTGAGATCGGTGTAGATACGCGCGGTGATCGGGTGATAATTTCCGGTGCCGTAATGGGTATAGGTGACAAGGGCGTCACCCTCGCGCCGCACGACCGTGGAAATCTTGGCATGGGTCTTGAGATCGAGAAAGCCATAGACCACATGTGCGCCGGCGCGTTCCAGCCGCCGGGATTGGCGGATGTTGGCGGCCTCGTCGAATCGCGCCTTCAATTCGACCAGTGCCGTCACCGACTTGCCATCCTCGGCTGCCTCGCAGAGCGCCTCGACAATGGGGGAATTGCGCGAGGTGCGATAGAGCGTCTGCTTGATCGCCACCACGTCCGGGTCGCGTGCCGCCTGTTGCAGAAAGCGGATCACCATGTCGAAGGTCTCGTAGGGGTGATGCAGCAGCATGTCCTTTTGCCGGATCGCGGCAAACATGTCGCCGCCATGATCTTGCACCCGTTCCGGCACCCGCGGGGTAAAAACCGGCCACAGAAGATCCGCCCGCGCGTCGAGCACCAGTTCCTTGAGATCCGCAAGACCGATCATGCCGTTGACCTCGACCACCTCGTCGGGGCGCACGTGCAACTCCTGCATGATGACTGCGCGCAGCGACAAGGGGGCATCGGAGGAGATCTTCATCCGCACCACTTCGCCGCGGCGGCGGCGCTTGAGGGCCACCTCGAATTCGCGCACCAGATCCTCGGCCTCTTCCTCGACTTCGAGATCGCTGTCGCGCAGGACGCGAAAGGCGCAGTGTCCCTTGTACCTGTAGCCCGGAAAGAGGCTGTGCAGGTGCAAGAGGAGCAATTCCTCGAGGGGCAGAAAGCGGAATGTGCCTTCGGGTGCGGGCAGGGTGACAAAGCGGTCGATCTGCTGCGGGATCGGCAGGAGCGCCTGCAACGGGCGTTTATCGGCCTTGCGTTCCAGTTGCAGGGCCAGCGAATAGCCAAGGTTCGGGATGAACGGAAAGGGATGTGCCGGGTCGATGGCCAGTGGCGAGAGCACCGGAAAGACCTTGTGCAGAAAGACATCGGCGAGATGGGTGTTGTCGGCCTCGGTCACGCTGGCATGATCGAGGATCGAGATGCGCTCGGCCTCCATCAGGCTGCGCAGGGTCTCGTAGGTTTCCTGCTGGGCATCGAGCAGCCGGCGGGCATTCTCGTTGATCAGCACGAGTTGTTCGGCCGGTGTGAGACCGTCGGCGGCGGGCGTGGTGTTGCCCGCCTGCGCCAGTTCGCGCAGGCCTGCGACGCGGACGTTGTAGAATTCATCAAGGTTGTTGGCGGAGATCGACAGAAAGCGCAGGCGCTCCAGCAGCGGCACGCGCGGATTTTGCGCCTCTTCCAGCACGCGCCAGTTGAATCCCAGCCAGCTGAGTTCACGGTTGAAAAAGCGGCCAGGTCCTGTGATGTCGAGATCGGGCAGAAACACGGGATCTGGCGCGGGGTATTTGAGGAAATCTGCCTGGGTCATGGAGGCCTTATGGCGCGGTCATGTAAAGGATTTGTGACACAGCGTGGCGTCAATTGCGCCGTTTGTCCAGCACTTCGGCGGCCAGTGCGCGGGTCACGGAGCGGCCTGCTGCCAATGCCTCGTCATCCAGCGCCGCGACAATCCTGCGGGCCGCGTCGAACGATCGCTCCATGCGCCGCGCGAGATAGGGGATGGTGTCGGGCGTGGGCGCGATCTGTCGGTCGGCAAAAAGCTTGGTCAGAACCGCGGCCAGCAGGGCGTCATCGGGTTCGTGGAGATGCGCCAGCAGGGTGCCCTGCATTCGGCTGGCCAGATCGGGCAGGCGCAGCGGCCAGAGACTGGGTGTGCGGCACCCGGTCAGCAGCACCGAGTTACCCTCCGCGAGGGACAGGTTGTGGAGGTGAAAAAGCGCCTCCTCGGCGGCGGGATCGCCCGCGATCCGCTCGACATCCTCGACCGCGACCGACCGGCTGGCAAGACCGGCGATATCGGCGCTGTCGAGATCCCCGGCCGCCACGATCCGCGCGCCGCAGAGCGCCGCCCAGACATGCGCCAGATGGGTCTTGCCGGCGCCCGGCGGTCCCGTGAGGATCAGTTTGCGATCGGGCCAGTCTTGCCAGGCTTCGATCAGGGCGACGGCCTCGGCATTGGCTGGAGAGACAAAGAAATCCTCGCGTCCGAGCACCCGGCGGACCGGCAGATCAAAGCGGAGTTGACGCGACATCATGCGTCGTCCCGACTGTCCAGCCCGCGATAGAGACGGCTCTGGGTGTATTGTCCGATGGCAAAGCGCGCCACAACCCCGATCGCGGCGGCGACCGGCACCGCCACCAGCATACCGACAAAGCCGAAGAGCGCGCCAAAGGCCGATAGCGCAAAGATCAGCCAGACCGGATGCAGTCCCACCGATGAGCCGACAAGACGCGGCGTGAGAAAATTGCCTTCGATCACCTGCCCCGCCATGAAAATCGCAGCCACGAGCACGACATTCAGCCAATCACCCCAGAACTGAAAGAGCGCAAGCCCGAGAGCCAGTGCGCCGCCGACGAGCGCGCCGACATAGGGAATGAACGTGACCAACCCCGCGATGGCCCCGACCACGAGGCCGAATTGCAGTCCCACCAGCATCAGGGCCACGGCATAATAGGTGCCGAGGATCAGGCAGACGGTGCCCATGCCGCGAATGAAACTGGCCAGTGTCGCGTCGATCTCGCCGGCAAGGCGACGGATGACGGGCGCATGATCGCGCGGCAGCAGGACGTCGATCCTTGCGACCATGTGATCCCAGTCATAGAGCAGATAGACCGCGACGACCGGCGCGACGACCAGCACGATCACGACGTTGAAGATCGACGCGGCGGAGCTGAGCGCGGTTTCGAGCACCTGAACGCCACGCGCGCGGATGGTCTCTCCGAGCGACAGCAGGGTCTTGTGCAACGCCGAGTTGTTGTCGAAGAGCGAGGGCAGATGTCCGTCGAGAAAGCCCTGGAGATCGCGCATCAATTGCGGGGCGATGTTGAAAAGGGCCGCCGCCTGACTGACGATCGAGGGCACGACCAGCAGCGCCATAAGGGTAAAGATCAGGAGAGCCATCAGCGTGATGATCGCCACCGAGGCCGCGCGGTTGAGACCCAACCGTTGCAGCCGGTCGGCGACGGGATCGAGAAAATAGGCGATCGCCCCGCCCAGAACGAACGGCAGGATCACATCGCCGAGCAACCACAGCGCCAGTATGAAGACCGCCGCGGCAAGTCCCCAGTATCTGAACTGATCGCGGATCGGCAAGGTCATGCAAGCCCTCGTTGTTCTTGATGTCTATCTCACCCGTGGCTGTGCAGATTTCAAGGGGCAAGCTACAGGTCTCGCGGTCGCGAGGCAAACATCTTGCGCCTTTGGCTTGCGGGGCGCGCAGGGGTCGGGTAGGTCGGCATTTGCCAAGTCTTACCCGAAGGTGCACCGATGCGTCTGAGCCGTTACTTTCTGCCCGTTCTCAAGGAAACGCCTGCCGAGGCGCAGATTGCCAGCCACCGCCTGATGCTGCGCGCGGGCATGATCAAGCAGGCCAGCGCCGGGATCTATTCCTGGTTGCCGCTCGGCTTCAAGGTGCTGCGCAAGCTGGAAAACATCGTGCATGAGGAACAGGTGCGCGCGGGCCATATCCCGATGCTCATGCCGACGCTGCAATCGGCCGATCTCTGGCGCGAGAGCGGGCGCTATGACGATTACGGGGCCGAGATGCTGCGCATCAAGGACCGGCAGGATCGCGACATGCTCTATGGGCCGACCAACGAAGAGCTGATTACCGACATCTTTCGCGCCCATGTCGGCAGCTACAAGGACTTGCCGCTGACGCTCTACCACATCCAGTGGAAGTTTCGCGACGAGATGCGTCCGCGCTTTGGCGTGATGCGGGGCCGTGAATTTCTGATGAAGGACGGCTACAATTTCGATCTCACCAAGGAGGACGCGCTGCACAGCTACAACCGCCATCTGGTGAGCTATCTGCGCACCTATGAACGGATGGGCTTGCAGGCGATCCCGATGCGCGCCGATAGCGGGCCCATTGGCGGCGACGACACGCATGAATTTCTCGTGCTGGCCGACACCGGCGAGTCGGAGGTGTTCTATGACAGCGCGATCACCGATCTGCGGTTTGGCGACCGTGCGATCGACTATGACGATCCCGCGCAATGCCGCGCCGTGCTCGAGGAATTCACCTCGCGCTATGCCCGCACCGACGAGACCCATGATGCGGCGTTCTTTGCGCAGATCCCCGAGGACCGCCGCCGCGTCGCGCGCGGCATCGAGGTGGGTCAGATCTTTTATTTCGGCACCAAGTATTCCGAACCGATGGGCGCCACAGTGCAGGGCCCCGATGGCAAGCCCGTGCCGGTGCACATGGGGAGCCATGGCATCGGTGTGTCGCGCCTTGTCGGTGCGATCATCGAGGCGAGCCATGACGACAAGGGGATCATCTGGCCCGAGGGGGTGACGCCCTTTCACGCGGGCATCGTCAACCTCAAGCAGGGCGATCCGCAGGCGGATGCCGCCTGCGAGGCGATCTATGCCGCGCTTGTCGCCTTGGGGCTGGAGCCGCTCTATGATGACCGCGACGAACGCGCGGGCGGCAAGTTCGCCACGATGGATCTGATCGGGCTGCCCTGGCGGATCACGGTGGGGCCGCGCGGATTGAAGAATGGCGTGGTGGAACTGACCTCGCGGCGCAGCGGCGAGAGCGAGGAATTGCCCCCGGAACAGGCGGTGGAGCGGCTGGCGCGCGCCTATGCTGGGCATGTGCTACGGCCGAGTTTGTGAGGGTGCAACCGGGGCCTGGTGGCGCCTCCCCCCGCGCGGAACAAGGCGCGTCGCGCCGCCGCGCGGATCGCTGGGCCGTCCGGCGGCCTAGCGATTTCGAGAGGGAGCGTATCGCTGAGGGGTTACACGCACTTGGCTGGCATAAAGAGGCAACCACTGCCGTTGCGTCGCTAGTCCCCGGCCCCGCGACCGCGCGTCTCAGCACTTGGGGCTGAGGTTGCCCCCCCTCCCTTGACGCCCCGGACCGAAACCCCCACTCTCCGCCCAACCCAGAGCAAGGAGCCGGAATGGCTAGACCCCCCGCCCCCTTTGCAGCCTTTGAGTGGATGATCGCCTGGCGCTATCTGCGCGCCAAGCGCGCCGAGGGCGGCGTCAGCGTGATGACCTGGATCAGTCTGATCGGGATCACGCTGGCGGTCTTTGCGCTGATTGCGACGCTGGCGGTGCGTTCGGGGTTTCGCGCCGAATTCGTTGATACGATCCTGGGCGCCAATGCCCATGTGACGATCTACAATTCCGGCGCGGTCGATGCGTCGGGGCGGGTGGATCGCAGTCTCGAGGACTATGCCGCCATGGCCGAGCGGGTGCGTTCGGTGCCCGGCGTGATCCGCGTGGCGCCGCTGGTCAAGGGCCAAGTCATGGCCAATGCCCGCGACCGCAACGCCGGGGTGCAGGTTCTTGGCATTGCGGCGCAGGATCTGGCGACGATCCCGCGGGTGGCCGATCCTGCGACATCGCAGGGCGATATCGCGCGCTTTGCGGACGGCATTGCCATCGGCTCTGGCGTGGCGCAGGAACTGGGCGTCACCGTGGGCGACCGGATCAAGCTCATCTCGCCCAACGGGGTCAAGACGCCGCTGGGCACCAGTCCGCGCGTCAATGCCTATGAGGTCGTCTACATCTTTTCCGCCGGGCGCTATGACATCGACCGGGTGCGCGCCTATCTGCCCTTCGAGGAGGCGCAGACCTTCTTCAACCGCGACGGGCGCGCCGATGAGCTTGAGGTGATGGTCGCCAACCCCGAGACCGTGGACAGCCTGACCCTGCCGCTTTTGCAGGCGGCGGGCGAGCGGGCGCTGCTCTGGACCTGGCAGGATGCCAGTGGCGCGTTTCTGCGCGCGCTCGAGGTCGAGGATAACGTGATGTTCGTGATCCTCTCGATCCTCGTGTTGATCGCCGCGATGAACATCACCTCTGGCCTCATCATGCTGGTCAAGAACAAGGGCCGCGACATCGGCATCCTGCGCACCATGGGATTGACCGAAGGCGCGATCCTTCGGATCTTTTTCATCTGCGGGGCGTTCACCGGGATGATCGGCACGGCGATGGGGGTGATCCTGGGCTGTCTCTTTGCGATCTATATCGACCCGATCTTCAGCTTCGTGAATGTGATGATGGGCGGACAGGTCTGGGATCCGTCGATCCGGGGGATCTATCATCTGCCGGCAAAGTTGCAGGCGGGCGATGTGTTCTCGGCGGTGGTGCTGTCGCTGGGGCTTTCGTTCGTGGTGACGATCTTTCCGGCCCGGCGCGCGGCGCGGATGAACCCGGTCGAGGCCTTGCGCTATGAGTGAGGTGATGCTGCGTCTCTCGGGCGTCGAGAAGATCTATAACCGGGGCCGCACCGGCGAGGTGCGCGTCCTGTCGGGTGCCGATCTAGCCCTGCGGGCGGGCGAGATGGTGGCGCTGGTCGCGCCCTCTGGTGCGGGCAAATCGACGCTGCTGCATATCGCGGGGCTGCTTGATACGCCCGATGCGGGCAGGGTCGAGATCGGTGGCGAGGACATGACCGGCCTCAGTGACCGGCGGCGCACCATTGTGCGGCGGCAGGAGGTGGGCTTTGTCTATCAGTTCCATCATCTGCTGCCCGAATTCAGCGCGCTGGAGAACGTCGTCTTGCCGCAACTGGCCAACGGGGTGGCGCGGCGGGCCGCAGAGGTGCGGGCGCAAGAGTTGCTCGAAGAGGTGGGGGTGGGGCCGCGCGCCGGGCACCGGCCCGCTGCGCTGTCAGGCGGCGAACAGCAGCGCGTCGCCTTCTGCCGGGCGCTGGCCAATGCCCCGCGGGTTCTGCTGGCGGACGAGCCGACCGGCAACCTCGATCCCGCCACCTCCGATCAGGTCTTTGCAGCCCTTGCCGGGCTGGTGCGCGGCACCGGTCTCTCGGCGCTGATTGCCACGCACAACCTCGATCTTGCGGCGCGGATGGACCGCATCCTGCGGCTGGATCAGGGGCGCGTGGTGCCCGGCTGACGGCGGGCGAAGGGCGCCGCCCCGCAAGGGGGGCGGCCACCGGTTTCAGACGGATATGGCCAGTTCGGTCATCATGCCGGTCTGAAGGTGCCCCATGTGGTGGCAATGCAGCATCCACGGTGCCACCTCGCCCGCATCAAAGGCGATGGTGAGCATGGTCATCGGCGGCACCTGCACGGTGTCGCGCAGCGCGCCCGCGATCCGGTTCATCCCGACGCCGACAACCTGAAAGGCGTGGCCGTGCAAATGCATCGGATGCGCCATCATCGACATGTTGTGGAAGGTGATCTCGACGCGCTCGCCGGAGCGGACGGGCAGCGGCGTGTGCGCGCCGTAGGTCTGGCCGTTGATCGTCCAGAGATAGGGCATCATGCTCCCGCCGAGCACCACCTGATGGCTGCGATCAGGGGTGCGCGCGGCCAGCGGCGCAAATGCGCGCAACGCCGCCTCCTGCGTCAGATCGGCGGAAAAGGCGGGATGATCCGCCGCGCTCAGTGCGTCGATGCGCGTCACCGCGGCGTCTTTCGGGGCGAGGATCAGCCCGGTGCGGTCGCGGGCGCCTTCGCGCAGGGCCAGAACGGGCAGCGCCGCGCCGTCCGCAGGCAGGTCGATCTCGATATCGAGCCGCTGGCCGGGGGCAAAGCCGAAGCGGCGTGCCGCGCAGGGCTGGCAGGGATCACCATCGGTGGCGACGAGCCGTCCCTGAACCGATCCGAGGTCGATCCAGTAGGCGGTCATCGCCGAGGCATTGATGGCGCGCAAGAGCACCCGCCCGCCGCGTTCGACCGTCACCACCTCGGGATCGTCAAGGGTGCGATCATTGGCGAGATAGGCGTCGAAATCGACATCGTTGAGGTCCATCTGCATGCCCCCCATCGCCCCCATCCCGCTCATCGCGCCGCCCTGCATCCCCTGCATCGCACCGTGAGTCATGCCCTCCATGCCCTCCATGCCGGACATGCCGGACATTGCTCCGGTGCCGTGATCCATCGCGCCCCCCGTGACGCTGGCCAGAAGGTCCTCGGGATCCATGAAGGAGAAATCATGCAGCAACATCACCACCTCCTGCCGGTCAGCGGTGAGATCGGCTTGGGTGCGGACGATCAGCGGCGCGGCCAACAGGCCGACCTCCTGCGCCGGGATATGGCTGTGCATCCAGAAGGTGCCGGGGTGCGCAGCAAAGTCATAGGCGCGCGTCTCGCCCGGAGCGAGCATCGGGTTGGTGTTGGGCACGCCGTCCTGCGCATTGGGCGGGATCTGGCCGTGCCAGTGGATGATCGTCTCAACGTCAAGGGCGTTGGTCAGATCGACGCGGAACGCCTCGCCCGGATCGAGGGTCAGGCCAAGCCCGCCCGCGCCGTTGACAAGGCCCATCACGCGGGCGGCGCGGCCCTGCACCTCGATGGTGCGGGTCGTGGCGCTCAGCGTGCGGGCAGGAGAGGCGGCACGCAGGTGCGCGGGCAGAAGAAGCGTCGCGGATGCGACTGTGGAGGCGGCCAGGAAGCCGCGGCGGGTAAAGAATGTCATGTCATATCTCCGAAAGTGCGCCGGGAGGTTTCCGGCAGATTGCAGGTCTGGCTCCCGCACCATGGCGGGAGGAATCGTCAGACTGCGGTTTTCGGAGGGGGATCGGGCAGCGCGAGCCGCAGGCCCGCCACCTGCGCCTGTGGCGGGGCCAGAGAATCGAGACGCGCTGCGGGATCATGCCCGGTGGGCAGGGGGCTCGACGGGAGCGCCGCGCCCATGCAATGTTGCTTGCAGACGGGATCGTGCAGGCCCGGATCAGGACTTTTGTCCTGAGGCGCCGCGTGGATCATGTGCATCGCATGGGCTGCGGGTGTGCCGACATCCGCCGACATCCGATGCGCGCCGACCACCATGCCGTTGAGCAGCAGGGCCAGCAATGCGAAGACTCGAAGCGTGCTGTTGATCCACTCGCTCATACCGGTCGATATAGGGTCACGGACCGGATCGGGCAAGGCCATCCGACCGCTGTTCCGCAAGCCGTTGATGCGCCTTGCCGGTGGGGATTGATCGGGATCAAGGCGGGTGCTGCGCATTTGGGTGCAATGGTAGTGTGAACGCTCTGAGACAGAGATCATGAGACAGAGAAAAGGAGGCCCCATGCGACAGGTGATGACGATTGGTTTGGCGCTGGCGCTGAGCCTTGCAAACGTGGCGCAGGCGCAGGATGCCCGGGTCGGACAGGAAACCTATGAGCGCTATTGCGCCGCCTGTCACGGGCTCGAAGGATCGGGGCATGGTCCGATGCGCGCGGTGCTGACCCTGCATCCGACCGACCTCACGGCCTTGCGGGCCACCAATGGCGGAACCTTTCCGCTCGCCCGCGTGGTGCGGCGCATCGACGGGCGTGATCCGCTGGTGTCGCATGGCAGCCCGATGCCGATCTATGGCGGCTTCTTCGAGGGCCGTGACGTGGCGATGAAAACCGATGAGGGTCAGCCGCTTCTGACCAGTCAGCCGGTGGTTGATCTGGTGGCCTATCTGCAAACGCTGCAACAGCCCTGATCGGGCTTGAAGCGACGTCTGGCGGGACTATTTCCCACAGGCATGGAGGTGTGCCATGCGGTCCTTGGTCTTTGCTCTGATGGTGTCGGTCGGGCTGAGTAGCGCGGCGCGGGCGGATGACGCGGCGGTGCGCGCGGTGATTGCGGCCCAGATCGAGGCCTTTCTGGCCGGGGATGTCGCGCAGGCCTACAGCTATGCCAGCCCCTTCATCCAGCAGAAATTCGGCACCGCCGACGGTTTTGGCCGCATGGTGCGAGAGGGCTATCCGATGGTCTGGTGCCCGTCCGATGTGACCTTTCTCGAGGTCGAGGAGAGCGGTGGCAAGCTTTGGCAGAACGTCTTTGTCCGCGATGCCGGAGGCGCGGGCTATATCGTTGAATATGAGATGATCAACGGCCCCGAGGGCTGGAAGATCAACGGCGTGCGGGTGCGCGAGGCGCCAGACAGTTCGGTCTGACTCTAGCGCAGTCGCAAGAGCGGCGCGGGGCCAAGCGGGATCGGACCGAGAAAGGTCAGCCCCCTGCTGAACCGCAGCGGCACATCCAGCGTCTCGGGGTTGCCGTTCATCTGCGCGAGCAGCGACAGGCCATTTTCAACCGTCTTTGCCAGCGCTTGTGGCAAGGCGCCCGAAGCCTCGGCCAGCGACAGGATTTCTCGCCAGTTGCGGGCCTTAAGCGTGATCTCGCCCTCGGGATAGCCCTCTGCCGTGACGGTGACTGCACCAGCGGCCTGAAGATGCAACTGGCCCCATGTCGCATCGACCAGCGTCAGCTTGATCGCGGTGGGCTGCGGGCGCGCCTCCTCGACCGCCGAGCGGTCCCAGGGTCTGTCGAAGGTGACGTCGAGATCGGCGTGCAGGCCGGAAATTTGGCTCGGCAGGCGGCCCCTGGGGTCAAGGCTCGCGCGCCAGGGTGACGAGAGCGTCAGCCCTTCGGCGGACAGCCCGAGACGATAACGTGCGCCCTCCTGCCGCTCGCTGGCAAGGCTGAGCGCGTTGAGGGCGGTGGTCTCATTCGGGCGCGTCTCGGGGGCGATGCGCAGGAACGCGGCGGTCAGTGTGCCGCGCTCGGGGGCCAGCCGGGTGTTGGGCGCCATCACGAGGCTCGCGCGCATGTCATTGCTTTCGACACGGTATTTCTCGATTGGCGTGGCGATGATCTGGTCCTCTGGCCAGACGGCGATGACATGGTTCGGTCGGTAGCTGAGCGTCAGGATCTGAAAGAACGGGGCCTGCCAGGCAAGACCGGTCTCCGGGTCGGCGAGCATCAGATCGGAAAATCCGATGTCAAAGCGGTTGGGAAACCCCGCGATCGTCAGGTCAGAGGTTTCGGCCACCCAGCCTTCGGCGCGGCGGGCGTCGAACCAGGCTGAGAATGCGCTATGCAGGCCGTTCTGTCCGACGACCCAATAAGCTGACCAGCCAAGCGCCGCAACAAGGATGGCGGCAAGCAGAACTCTCATGACGGGTGCCTCTTTCATGCCTCTTGCCGATGGTGTTTATAGAGGCTGGCGGGCAAGGAACAGGGATATCGGGAATGTGGGTGTTCGGCTATGGGTCGCTGGTCTGGAACCCCGGATTTGAAGTGGCGGAACGGATCATCGCGCGGCTGCCCGGCTATCACCGCAGTTTCTGCATGCGCAGCATCCACCATCGCGGCACGGATGAAAATCCCGGTCTGGTCTTGGCACTCGATGACGCGCCGGGAGTGGTTTGTTGTGGCGTCGGTCTGCGCGTTACAGAGGACCGGGCCGAAGCGGTGCTGGACTATCTGCGCGAGCGGGAACTGATTTCCTCGGCCTATCTGGAGCACAGGCTGGAAATTGATCTGGCCGATGGTCGCCGGGTCGCGGCAGTGACCTATGTGGTGGACCGCGATCACGTGCAATATTGCGGCGGTCTTGATCTCGAGGAACAGGCACAGATCATCGCGCGCGCGGTGGGAGGGCTTGGGCCGAATACCGAGTATCTCTACAATACCACGGATCACCTCGGGCAGTTGGGGATCGCGGACCGCGAATTGGACTGGCTGGTGCAGCGGGTGCGGCAGATCTGCGGATAAATCCTTGGCTTGACGGATGTGACCGCGTAGGGTTGAGCCAAGAAATCCAAGTGTCGGGAGCGTCCAGATGGACCAGCCGGACCGTGAGGTCGAGCCGCAATTTTCATATCCGTCCCGCCAGATCATGCTGATGCTGATCGTGCTGGGGCTGGCCGTGTTCGGGGCGATTGTCGCGCTGCCGCGCGTGTTGCCGGTGTTTCAGGCCAATCTGTGGCTGAACGGATTTATCCTGTTTGTGTTCCTGATCGGGGTGGTGGCCTGTTTCTGGCAGGTGATTCAGCTGATCGGTTCGGCGCGTTGGATCGATGGATTTGCCGGACAGGTTCCCGGCCACGAGATGACCCGCCCGCCGCGCCTGCTGGCCCCTTTGGTCACGATGCTGCGCGCGCGCGGCAAGCGGATGCAGATCGCCTCAAGCTCGGCGCGCTCGATTCTCGATTCGGTGGCGCAGCGGATCGACGAGGCCCGCGAGATCACCCGCTATATCGTGAGTCTGCTGATCTTTCTTGGCCTTCTGGGCACGTTTTACGGGCTGGCCACGACGGTGCCAGCGGTGGTTGACACGATCCGCAGTCTCGCGCCGCAGGAGGGCGAGGAAGGCGTCGATATCTTCAACCGCCTGATGACCGGACTCGAGGCGCAACTGGGCGGCATGGGGGTGGCGTTCTCCTCGTCGCTGCTGGGACTGGCGGGATCGCTGGTGGTGGGCTTGCTGGAGCTGTTTGCCGGCCATGGGCAGAACCGGTTCTACCGCGAGCTGGAGGAATGGATGTCAACCATCACGCGGGTGGGATTCGCGGGCGGCGATGGCGAACAGGATGCCGTGGCCCATGTTCTCGATCACATGGCCGAGCAGATGGATGCGCTCACGTCGGTGCTGATCCAGTCGGATGTGAGCCGCGCCATGGTCGATGAAAAGCTCGGCGTTCTGGCTGATTCCATCGAGCGCCTCACCCATCGGATGAGCGATACCAACCCGGTTCAGGTGGCGCTGATGCGCCTTGCCGAAGGGCAGGAGCGGCTGGTTCAGGCGCTCGAGACGCGCGAGATGGTTGCAAATGAGGGGCTCGATGCCGAGAGCCGGATGCGGCTGCGCTCGATCGACGTGCAGATGCTGCGTATTCTCGAAGAGATCAGCGCCGGACGGCAGGAGGCGATGAGCGAATTGCGCACCGATCTCGCGGCCCTGACGCGGGTGCTGGGTCAGGCGCGCGGGGCGCCGGTGCGCCCGACCCGTCCGATGCCGCCGCACGCCGAGGCAGGCAGCGGCGGGGAGGGCTGACCATGGCGCTCTCGCGGCGCACCGGGGCGCGGTTTCAGGCCTCGATCTGGCCCGGTTTTGTCGATGCGATGACCGGGCTGTTGCTGGTGTTGATGTTCGTGTTGACGATTTTCATGATCGTGCAATTCGTGCTGCGCGAGGAAATCACCGGACAGGCAAGCAAGCTGGAGTCGCTCTCGGCCGAGGTGGCGGCGCTGTCACGCGCACTTGGGATGGAGCAGACCCGGAGCGGCGCGTTGCAGGATCGGGTGGGCGCATTGACCGCGACGCTGTCGGACGCGCGGACGCGGCAGGCCGAACAGGCGACGCTGATCGAGAGCCTGCGCGCTCAAAGCACCGAACTGGCAGGTGCGCTTGAGGCGGCGCAGGGCCGCATCGTGAGTTTCGAGGAACAGGTCGCGGGGCTGTTGGCAGAGCGGGCGCAGGCACAGGGCCTGATTGCCGATCTGGAGGGCGAGCGGCAGACGCTGCTGAGCGAACAGGAGCAGTTGCAACTGGCGCTGGCGGGGCTGCGCGACGAGGTGGATGCCCAGGCCGAGGCCGCCCGGCTGGACGCGGCGCGGCGCGCGGCGCTGGAGGCCCTGACGGAGGATTTGCGCCGAGCGCAGGCCGAGGCGATTGCGGGACAGGCGGCGCTGGCGCAGCGGTTGAGCGAAGAAGAAAGCGCGCGTCTCGTCGAAGCCGAGGCGGCGGCGGCGCTGCGCAAACGGCTGGAGGGGGCAGAGGCAGAGCTGACCTCGATGACGCTGGCGCTCGAGGAGCAGCGCAAACGTGCCGAGGAGACGCTGACCTTGCTGGCGGCGGCGGAAACCGCGCGCGACGATCTCGACAGCCAACTGGCGCAGGCGCTGCTGGATGCCGAGGCGGCGGGACGCGCGCAGGCGTCAGAACTGGCGCAGATGCAGGCGGGCCTTGCGCAGGTCAGGGCCGAGAAGGAGGCCGCCGAACGCAGCGCTCTTGATGCCGAGGAGGTGCGCGCGCGGCTGGTGGCAGCGCTTGCGGCGCAGCGGGCGGCAGAAGCCGGGGCGGCGGAACAGATGACCGCCGCCGAAGAGCGTGCGGCGCTCTTGTCGGAGGCGCGCGCGCGGCTCGCCGAAAGCCAGGATGCGGCGCTTGCGGCGCAAAGGGAGCGGGCGCTGCTCAACCAGCAGGTGGCGGCGCTGCGCCAGCAACTTGCCGGTCTTCAGGCGCTGCTCGACGATGCCAGGGAACGGGATGCAGCCTCAGATGTGCAATTGCAATCGCTTGGCAATGAACTCAACACCGCGCTGGCACGGGTGGCGGCCGAGGAACGGCGGCGGCGCGAGGCGGAGGAGGGACGCCGCCAACTGCTCGAGGCAGAGGCAGAGAGACTTGCCGCCGAGAAGGAGGATCTGGAAAAATACCGCTCGGAATTCTTCGGACGGTTGCGGGATCTTCTGGGCCGGCAGGAGGGGGTGCGGATCGTGGGCGACCGTTTCGTGTTCTCGTCCGAGGTGCTGTTTGCACCGGGCGAGGCGAGGCTGTCCGCGGCAGGGGAGGGTGAGATCGCCAAGGTCGCCGAGATCCTGCGCAACGTCACCGATGCCATTCCTGAAGGGATCGATTGGGTGTTGCAGGTGGACGGGCATACCGACACTGTTCCGATCATTGGCGGGACGCAATTCGCCGATAACTGGGAATTGAGCCAGGCGCGGGCCCTGTCGGTGGTGCGCTATCTTGCGGATGTCCTGGGTTTTCCCCCGGATCGTTTGTCGGCCAACGGGTTTGGCGAGTTTCAGCCCGTCAATCCGGCGGACACGCCAGAGGCCCGCGCCCAGAACCGGCGGATCGAATTGAAGCTTACCGGGAAATAGGCCCGAAACACTCTGACGTCTCTTGCGGTGATCAACGCAGTCACCGCAAGCCTGTCATTCCGCAGTCAGGAGCGGCGGCTTTTTCTTGTCGGTGATGCGACGGGCGACCGGACCTTCGACATCGAGAGCGATCTTGCCGTCCTTGACGCCGACCGTGACCACCCCGCCCTTGAGCAACTTGCCAAACAGCAGTTCCTCGGCCAGCGGTTTCTTGATGTTTTCCTGAATCACCCGGGCCAGCGGGCGGGCGCCCATCCTGTCGTCATAGCCCTTTTCAACCAGCCATTCGGCCGCCTCTTCGGTCAGGATGATCGTGACATCGCGATCAAGAAGCTGCGCCTCGAGTTGCAGGACGAATTTCTCGACCACCTTGAGGATCACTGATTTTGGCAACGGGCCGAAGGAAATGACCGCATCCAGCCGATTGCGGAACTCGGGCGTGAAGGTGCGCTCGATGGCGGCGGTATCCTCGCCCTCGCGGCGGTCACGCCCGAAGCCGATCGCGGACTTTGCCAGTTCCGCGGCCCCCGCATTCGAGGTCATGATCAGAACCACATTCCGGAAATCCACCTTGCGACCGTTGTGATCGGTGAGCGTGCCGTGATCCATCACCTGCAACAGGATGTTGAACACATCCGGGTGCGCCTTTTCGATCTCGTCGAGCAGAAGCACGCAATGGGGGTGCTGGTCCACGCCGTCGGTCAAAAGTCCGCCCTGATCGAAACCGACATAACCCGGCGGCGCCCCGATGAGGCGCGATACGGCATGTTTCTCCATGTATTCGGACATGTCGAAGCGCAACAGTTCCACGCCGAGACTGCTTGCCAGCTGCTTGGCGACTTCGGTCTTGCCGACGCCTGTGGGTCCGGCAAAGAGGTAGTTGCCGATCGGTTTTTCCGGCTCTCGCAGGCCGGCGCGCGCGAGTTTGATCGAACTTGCAAGCGCCACGATGGCCTCATCCTGACCGAATACCGTGCGTTTGAGGGAGGCTTCGAGATCCTTGAGAACTTCGGCATCGTTCTTTGAAACGTTCTTCGGCGGAATCCGGGCGATCTTTGCAACCACCTGTTCGATTTCCTTGACGCCGATCACCTTGCGCCGCCGCGAAGCGGCCAGCAGGTGCTGTGCCGCGCCAGCTTCGTCGATGACATCTATGGCCTTGTCGGGCAGCTTGCGGTCATTGATATAGCGCGCCGAGAGATCCACCGCCGAGCGGATGGCGTCATGGGTATATTTTACGCTGTGGTGATCCTCGAAATAGGGCTTGATCCCCTCAAGGATCTTGATCGTGTCCTCGACGGTGGGTTCATTCACGTCAATCTTCTGAAAACGTCTCGACAGCGCGCGATCCTTTTCAAAGTGCTGCCGGAACTCCTTGTAGGTGGTCGATCCCATGCAGCGTAGTTTGCCGCCCTGAAGCGCGGGTTTGAGCAGGTTGGATGCATCCATCGCCCCGCCCGAGGTGGCCCCTGCGCCGATCACGGTATGGATCTCGTCGATGAAAAGCACCGCATCGGGGTGTTTTTCGAGGTCGTTCACGACGGCCTTGAGCCGTTCCTCGAAATCGCCGCGATAGCGTGTGCCGGCCAGCAGCGCGCCCATGTCGAGCGAAAAGATCGTGGTGCGCGACAGCACCTTGGGCGTCTCGCCGCGCACGATCTTGAGTGCCAGACCCTCTGCGATCGCGGTCTTGCCAACGCCGGGATCTCCGACCAGAAGCGGGTTGTTCTTGCGCCTGCGACAGAGCACCTGAATGCAGCGCTCAACCTCGGTATCGCGGCCGATCAGCGGGTCGATTTCGCCCGATCGTGCCTTTTGATTGAGATCGACACAGTATTTCGACAGGGCGGAATCGCCGGTCTCGACTGCTTCGGACTCGTTTTGCTTGCTCGCCGCCTCATCCTCATGCTCGGAGGCTCCTGTCACTGGCCGAGATTCGCCAAAGGCGGGATCCTTGGCGACGCCATGGGCGATGAAATTGACCGCATCGTAGCGGGTCATGTCTTGTTCCTGAAGGAAGTAGGCCGCGTTCGACTCGCGTTCGGCGAAGATCGCGACCAGCACATTGGCACCGGTTACTTCGGTCCGGCCAGAGGACTGCACATGGATTGCTGCGCGCTGGATCACGCGCTGAAACGCCGCTGTCGGCACCGCCTCCGAGCCATCGATGTCGGTCACGAGATTGGCAAGGTCGTCGTCGATGAATTCGACCAGCGTGGTGCGGAGTTCGTCGGTATTGACGCTGCACGCCTTCATCACGCGGGCGGCGTCTGGCTCGTCCACGAGGGCAAGCAGAAGATGCTCCAGAGTGGCGAATTCGTGTTGCCGCGCATTGGCCAGGGCCAGGGCCGCGTGGATTGCCTGTTCAAGCGTGTTCGAGAATGAAGGCACGATGATGTGCTCCTTCTGATCTTGTTCCGGGCAGTATGCCCGAGAACCTTGGCCTCATAGTGTTAAAGTTTGGTCGATCGTGGTCCGGCTTCAAGGCTTATTTCGTCAAAGTCGCTCAATTTTCTTTTAACCGATGCTCAATTCGGTCACATCGTCGTCAAAACCTGTCCTTGCGGCCTCGGATTTCGGCAAAAACATCTACAGGTTGTGCTCCTGTCATCCCGAGCAGGGCCTTGATCGCCGGATCGCCGGCCCGCAAAAAGGGGTTGGTTGCCAGTTCTTCGGCGAGAATCGACGGCACCGTCTGGCGCCCTGCGGCGCGGGCCGCACTCACCGCTTCCGCCCTAGAGATAAGGGACGGGTTGTCGGGATCAATGGTCAGCGCGAATTTTGCGTTCGCTTGCGTGTATTCATGTCCCGAGCAGACCCGCGTTTCCGGCGGCAGCGCGGCGAGTTTGCCAAGGCTCGCATACATTTGCGCCATGCTGCCCTCGAACACCCGGCCACAGCCGAGCGCCATCAGGCTATCGGCGGTAAAGACCACCCCGCTGTCGGGGAAATGATAGGCGACATGACCAATGGTATGGCCGGACACATCAAGGACTTGACCGGTCTGAGTGCCGATCTGAACGCTGTCGCCCTGCTGCACCGCCTGATCCAGTGGCGGCAGACGATGGGTGTCGGCCGCCGCGCCGATGACGCGCGCCGGAGCGGCCTTGAGAAGCGCGGGCAGGCCGTCAACATGGTCCCAGTGGTGATGGCTCAGCAGGACATGCGAGAGGGTCCAGCCATGGTCCTTGAGGGCTTGCAGGATCGGCGCAGCTTCTGGCGCGTCGATTGCCGCAGTTGCGCCGCTGGCCGGATCATGGGCGAGCCAGGCATAATTGTCAGTCAGGCAGGGGACAGGAACGATTTGCAGAACCATTCTGTTTTCCAGATTACCAGTTCGTGTTACCCCTGACAGTGACCGAACTTGGAGCGCGTCGCAATGCATCTGGATGTGCAGGATCTGCGAAACTTCTACTACCGCGATCCTCTGGGGCGGGCGGTTCAAAGCGCCGTGCGCGCGCAGATTGCAACCTTTTGGCGGGAAGCGCAGGGGCAGACGGTTGTGGGCTATGGTTTTGCGGTGCCGTTTCTGCGTCCCTATCTGGCCGATGCCCGCCGGGTGATCGGATTGATGCCCGCGCCGCAAGGGGTGATTGCCTGGCCACAGGGTCTGCCGAACATCTCGGTGCTGTGCGAAGAGACGTTCTGGCCTGTGGAGACCGGGCATGTGGACAAGCTCCTTGTCGTGCATGGGCTGGAAACGTCGGATCAAGCTGGCGCGCTGCTCGAGGAGTGCTGGCGGGTATTGGGGCCCGGTGGATCGGCGCTTTTCATCGTGCCGAACCGGGCGGGTCTGTGGTCGCGCTCGGACCGAACACCATTTGGATACGGGCGTCCCTACAGCCAGGCGCAGATCGAGACAGAATTGAAACTGCACAACTTCATGCCGGAACGACATGCGACGGCGCTCTATCAGCCGCCCTCGGGCAGGCGGTTCTGGCGCAAGACCGCAAGGCTGTGGGAACGGATCGGGGCAAGGCTGTCGGTGGTGGCGGTTGGCGGTGTGCTGATGATCGAGGCCACCAAGCGGGTGCAGGTGCCGAGCGGGCCGGGATTGCGCACCAAGGTGCGCCGCCCGCTACAGGTGCTGACGCCGCAACCCGAGGCAAAGCCGGTCTGAGCGTCGCGCGCGCGACTTGGGGCTGATCCGCAAAGGCGGGCTCGGGGGTCCGTCCGGCTTGCGGGCCGCCAGCACCGCGACCTTACCGCCGATGCGCCTTGAGCCAGCGCCGCCACTCGCCCTCGGAGCCGCGAAAGACGTTGATGTCCACGTCGCCCGTCACACCCGGCACGCGGCCGGTGCCGGTATATTGCCAGAACATCCAGTGCTGATCGAGATAGACCTGATCGAGGGGCCTTGCCACCGAGCGCAGCCAGAATTCGACGCCCGGCAGCTTGCCCATCTCGTTCTGGTGGTAGAATTCCGGCGTGGTGTAGATGATCGGGCGCTGGCCGTAGTGCTTTTCGATCATCGACAGATAGATCCGCGCCTGACGGCGCACCTCCGTTGCGGGCGGACGTTTGACGCAGGTTGGCGAATGGGGATTCCATTCCATGTCGAGCACGGGGGGCAGGGTGCCTGTCCGGCGCGGCACATTCCGGATGAACCATTCCGCCTGATCCTTGGCCGGGCGGCAGAAATAGTAGAAGTGATAGGCGCCGCGCGGGATGCCGGCGCGGCGCGCGCCGTGCCAGTGGCTGTCGAACATCGGATCGAAGAAATCGCCGCCCTCGGTCGCCTTGATGAAGGCGAACGCCACGCCCGCGCGTTTCGCGGTATCCCAGTCGATATGGTCCTGAAACCGCGCCACGTCGATGCCATGCACCGGGTAGGCCGAGGGCGCGCGGCCCGACCATGTGACAGGCTTGCTGTCGCCAAAGCGGTCCGCGGCAAGGCCCGGCAGCGCGAGGCAGACGAGGGCGAGGCAGGTCAGGACCGCGCGCAGCATGAAGATCTCTCCAATCAGGGGATCACCGTCGCCACCCTGGCGGAAACGGGCCACGCGGGGCAGCCCGTATCGGTGCGCGCCGGGCTCAGCGGATGAATTTTCTCAGGATGTCGTCGAGGGGCGAGCCGTCACCGTTCTCGTCGAGCATCTGGAAGAGTTGCGAAAGCTCTCCGCCGCCCTGCGCCCCCTTGGCGCCGCCCATCAGGCCGCCGATCATGCCCATCAGGCCACCGCCTGCGCCGCCAGCCTGCATCATCCCGTCGATCTGGCTGTCGGGCAGGTTCTTCTGCAACCCGCCCTGCACCATCGCGGCCAGCGCCGGCAGGAACTGGCTGACAAGGCTTTCCTCGGTGCCCGAGCGTCGCGCGGCCTCTTGCGCGAGGCTCTGCGTGGCCTCGCGCCCGCCCAGAAGCTGCTCGAGAAAGTCCATTCCCTGCGCCCGGCCTTCGGGGCTGGCGGCGGTGCGCGCGTCGTCAAACATCCGCGCCTGCCCTTCGCCGCGCAGCGCGCCCAGCACGTTCTCGAGCCCGCCCTGCGACGCGCGTTCCCGGGCGGCGGATCCGATGGCGGGGGCGAGCATCTGCGCCAGTTGATCGGCCGTGCCCTGATCGAGCCCCAGTTGCGCGGCGAGTTGGCCAAGGCCCTGACCGCCCTGTGCCTGTTGCAGAAGCTTCATGATCGACATTGATGCATCTCCCTGAAAATGACGTGATGAGAGAATGACAAAAGCATGAGTCAGGCCGGTGACAAAGGGGAAGTTTTGCGCAGCCCGCTCCGTCAGGCGCGCGCTCAGTCCCGTGCGGCCAGTTCGTCGTAACAGGCCAGCGTCTTGGCGGCATACATCATCGCCGGGCCGCCGCCCATCTGGATCGCCATGGCCAGCACGTCGCCCAGTTCCTCGCGGCTGGCACCGGCCCGGATCAGCGCTTCGACATGCAGTCCGATGCAGGGCTCGCAGCGGGCCGCGACCGAAATGCCGAGCGCCACGAATTCCTTGGTCTTGAAGTCGAGCGTGCCGCCCTCCTTGACCGCCTTGCCGAGCGCGCCAAAGGCGCGGGCGGTGTCGGGGATGAGCCCGTTGAGGGCGCGCAGTTCGGTGCGGGTATTGTCGATCTTGTCGTGCCATCCCATCGTGGTGGTCCTTTCGCTTGGGTCTGCCCCGCAGAAAGCACCCCTTGACGGGCGCGGCCTTGATCCAGATCAGCCGACGCGCTCTGCCACGAGGAACAGGTTGTTGGCAGGCATCTCGCGGGTCTCGATCCGGGCCAGTCCCGTCCCGGCAAGCCAGTCCTGCACTTCTGCGAGATCCTTGTAGCCAATCTCGGGGTCCTGCGCGATCAGGCTGGCGTGAAATCGCGCGTCGCCCTCGGAGGTGGTGCGCCCGTCGCGCAGGAAGGGTCCATAGAACGCACAGCGCCCGCCGGGGGCGAGGGCGCGCGCGACCTCGGCGATCAGGGTCCGGGCCTCTGGCGTGCTGATGAGGTGCAGCAGGTTGATCAGCACGATCAGCGATTGCCCGGCGTGGATCGTGCCCCAGCCCGGCGCGGTGGCATCGAGCGCGAGGGCGGGGCGCAGGTTGGGCCGCGCGGCCTCGGCGGCATGTGCGTCGATGCTGGCGCGGCGGGTGGCGTCGATCTCGGAGGGTTGCCAGATCAGGCCGGGCAGGGCGCGGGCGAAACCCGCGACATGCTGCCCGGTGCCGCTGGCTAGCTCCAGCGCCCGCCCCTGTGGCGGGGCGATGGCCTTGAGCGCCTCGGTGATGGCCTGAGCGTTGCGCGCGGCGGCGGGGGCGTGCAGTTTCGTGCCCTCCGCGGCCTCGACGACGGAGGCGGTGGGCGGCAGGCTGCGCCGCGTCATCTCAGGCCTCTTCGGTGCGGTCGGTGGCGGGGGGCGGCGCCGGGCTCAGGGCCGACAGGCGCGCATGAAGGGCTGCGTCCATGTCGAACCGGAGGGCGGCCAGCGAGGGGGCAAGCTGTTCGGCGGAGCGTCCCGAGATGATCGGCACCGGGGCCATGGGATGATGCGCGACCCAGGCCACGGCGAGCGTCGCCGGATCGGTGCCAAGCTCGCGGGCGATGGCACTCAGGTCGGAGGCGGCGCGGTGCATCCAGTCCTGACCGTAGCGGATGGCATAGCGCTCGTTGCCGGTGAGCCGCCCGGTTTCGCCGCGTGCATATTTGCCGGTGAGCAGGCCACCGGCAAGCGGCGAATAGCTGGCTGCGACCATGCCCTCGGAGGCGGCCATCGGCAGGATCTCCACCTCGGCCTGCCGTTTGAGGAGGTTGAACATCGGTTGCAGGATCGCGATGGGCAGGTCGAAGCGCAGGGCGATGCAGGCGGCCTTCATCACCTGCCAGGCGGCGAAATTCGACAGGCCGACATGACCGATGAGGCCGCGCGACCGGAGGTCTGCGAAGGTTTCCATCGTCTCTTCGAGGGGCGTGTCGGGGTCGAAACGGTGCAGGTAGAGGATCTCGACCGCGTCCATGCCGAGGCGTCGGCGCGAGAGATCGAACTGTGCCAGGATATTCGCGCGCCCCGCGCCCCCGGTATAGCCCGCCTTGGTGGCGATGCTCAGCCGGTCGCGATGGGGGGCGGCGAATTCGCCCAGCAGGGTTTCCGCCGCGCCGTCCGTGTAGAGATGTGCAGTGTCGAAATGGGTGAGGCCCGCTGCAAGGCAGGCCTCGAACATGGCGCGCGCGGCGGCTTTGTCCGCGCCGTCGCCGAATTGCATCGTGCCAAAGGCAAAGCGGCTGGCCGGGGTGCCGTCTGGAGAGGTGATGGGGGTGCTCATGCACTGGAGTTTGGCACGGGCGCGGAGGAAAGGGAATGGGGGGATGACGGGAAAGCGTCACGTGGGCCTCCGAGGTTTCCAGACCTTCACGCTGCGCCGCACCAAGGTCTGCTCAGCGGGACGGATCGGAACCGAAGCCCCGGAAACTTTGAAAGTTTCCGGTCCGATTTCTTTTCAAGAAATCGGGTTCCCCGATCTTCCGGTTTTCGCCGCAAAGGGGTCAAATCGGTCCTCAGCCGTGTTTTTCACCGGTGGAAGTCATGACCCGGACCGCAAACCATCTGACCCGGCGGTGACATCGAGCAAACGCGCGCCCCGCTCCGACCTTGAACATCGCGGGCAACCGGCTTAGGCGGTAGAGAGCAATCCCTTCCGCCGCCCGGAGCCTGCCCCATGAAGATGCATGAGACCTTTCTCAAGCCGATGCACCCCGAGGGGCGGCGCTTTGTGGCGATCTTTGCCGCTGTCACGGTTGTGCTTTTTCTGATCTGGGAGCCGCTGGGATGGATTGGCGCGGGTCTCACCGTCTGGTGCTATTACTTCTTTCGCGATCCCGCGCGCGTGACGCCCGAGCGCCCCGGTCTGATCGTCAGCCCCGCCGATGGCATGGTCTCGCTGATCGAGCCTGCGGTGCCGCCCGCCGAACTGGGTCTGCCGGACAGCCCGCTCACCCGCGTCAGCGTCTTCATGAGCGTGTTCAACTGCCATGTGAACCGTGCCCCGGTCGCGGGGCGGGTGGTGCGGGTGGCCTACCGGCCCGGCAAGTTTCTAAATGCCTCGCTCGACAAGGCGAGCGCGGATAACGAGCGCAACAGTGTGGTGATCGAGATGGCGGATGGCCGTCCGCTGGCGGTGGTGCAGATCGCGGGACTGGTGGCGCGGCGCATCGTCTGTTTCACGACTGAGGGCGCGCATCTGGCGCGCGGCGAGCGGTTCGGCCTGATCCGCTTTGGCTCGCGGCTCGATGTCTATCTGCCCGATGGCGTGCGCCCGCAGGTGCGGGTGGGACAGACCATGGTGGCTGGCGAGACGGTGATCGCGGAGCTGGGCCAATGATGGAGGATCCCGATCTCAACCCGCGCAAGGAGGTCACGCTGGCGCAGCTTTTGCCCAACATGCTGACCGTGGCGGCGATCTGTGCGGGCGTCACCGCGATCCGGCTGGGGGTGCAGGGCGATTATGTGCGCGCGGTGCAACTCTTGCTCATCGCGGGCGTGCTTGACGGGCTTGACGGGCGCATCGCGCGGCTCTTGCGCAGTTCGAGCGCGATGGGGGCGGAGCTCGATTCGCTCGCGGATTTTCTGAATTTCGGCGTCGCCGCGCCGCTGGTGATCTATTACTGGGGCTTGCAGGACGCACGCCACGCGGGCTGGATCGCGGTGCTGTTCTTTGCGATCTGCTGCGTGATGCGGCTGGCGCGGTTCAATGTCAGCGCCAAGAGCGGCGATGCCAAGGGCGGATCGGGGGCGTATTTCGAGGGTCTGCCCTCGCCTGCGGGCGCGCTGCTGGCGATGCTGCCGATGTTCGTGACCTTTGCCATTCCGGGGATGACCAAACCACCTGCGCTGCTGATCGGGATCTACATGGCGGGGGTCGGCCTGTTGATGATTTCGCCGGTGCCGGTCTGGTCGTTCAAGAAAACCAAGATCTCGCGCGAGAATGTCAAGTTCTTCCTGCTGGCCTTTGGCTGTATCGCGGCGGCGCTGGTGATCTTCACCTGGTCGGCGCTGATCGTTCTGTGTCTGGCCTATGTCGCGGCCGTGGTCTGGAAGCTGATCGAGATGCGGTGGTGGCCGGGGTCTGAGGTCTGACACATCGCGCAGACCGCTGTTGCGTCGGTCGCGGTCGCCATGTTTTCCAGTCTTCGGCTTGCGACCGCAAAATGAGAGTGCGGGATGCGCAGCGTTGGCTTTTTCTCAGGTCTTTGATCTGCGCGGCAGGGGCCGGGTTTGGCAGCCGGTTCGGTCGGGCTCCTCATGCGGGTGCAGAGCCGGCGCGCCATCCGTTTTGACGTGGTGTAAGGCAAGCCGATCATCGCGGCAAGGCTTGCGGACCTTCGAGGCCACCAAGTGGCTGGTTTACGTGATCGCGGCGCTGATGCTGTTCGAAGTGATTTCCCGCTATTTCTTTCACAGCCCTACCGGTTGGGGGCCAGAGCTTGCAACGCTGCTCTTCGGGCCGTTTTTCCTTTTGGGCGGGCCCTATCTTCTGCATCTCGGTGGCCATGTCGCGGTCGATATTGTGTCCTCGCGCGCCACCGGAGCGCTGCGCGTTCTGCTGGCGGTTGTAGCTGCGGTGCTGGCGCTTCTGTTTGGTGCTGTCCTGATCCGGTTCAGCGCACCGCTGGCTGTGCAGGCCTATCAATACGGTGAAACCAGCTATTCCGCGTGGAACCCGGTGATCTGGCCCACCAAGATCGTGCTGCCTGTTGCCGCATTTCTTCTGATGCTGCAAGCCGCAGCCGAGATCTGGTACGCGCTGCGGGGGCACAAGCCCTGATGGAAAGTTCACTCATCCTGGTAGGGATGTTTACATCTCTGGTGGTTCTGATGCTCAGCGGGGCCGGTCTCGCCTTCGTGCTGGGGGCCATCGCGTTCCTTGCCACGGCGACGCTGTGGGGGCCAAGTGCGCTGATTGTTACGGTGCTGAATACCTTCGAGACGATGACCTCTGAATCGCTGATGGCGATCCCGCTCTACGTCCTGATGGCAGCGATCTTGCAAAAATCGCAGATCATCGACGATCTTTACGAGGCGATGGAAACATGGTTTGGCGGGTTGTCCGGCGGTCTAGCCATCGGGACGGTGGTGATCTGCACCATCATGGCGGCGATGACCGGCGTGGTCGGAGCCGCCGTTGCGGCGATGGGCATCCTGGCGCTGCCCTCGATGTTGTCACGCAAGTATGATCCGCCGCTGGCGCTTGGCGCGATCTGCGCGGGCGGGACGCTTGGCATTCTGATCCCGCCGTCGGTGGTGACGATCGTCTATGCAATCACCGCCCAGATTTCAATCGGACAGATGTTCATCGCCGGGATCATTCCGGGGCTGACACGATCAGCATCGGTCAGGTCTATCGCGGCGTGGTGCCTTTCTTCCTGATCCAGGTTGTCATCTTGATGCTGTTCGTGATCTTCCCCGACATCGTGACCTGGCTGCCCGAACAGGCCGCAAACCGCTTGCGTTGAGGGTCCCGGCGGTCAAGATCGCAAACGCGAACGGGGCGCTGCCCTGTGCTCTGGCGCTCAAGCTCCGATTTCGGATTTGAGGAAGCGATAGAACTGCGGGCCTTCGGACCGGGTCACATTCACACGCAGCGTGGCGGGTCCGCTGTAATCCCCCGTGCGGAACAACCGGCCCGGGGCCACAAAGATCCCCTTGTCGCTGGCATTGCGGGCCAATTGCGACTCATCAATATGGTCAGGCAGCAGAAGAAGGCTGTAAAACCCCCGTTCGTTGGGATCAAACACCTTCAGTCCAAGCTGGGTGATCCGCGACAGGTAGCTTTGCCGGGCCGCATCGATCCGTTGCTTGAGCCGCTTGAGGTGCTTTTGATACCTCTGGCTGACGATCATGTCGGCGACGATCATCTCTGAAAACCGTGAACTGTTGACCGTCGTCACCATCTTGAGCGCTGTCATTTCCCGCGCGACTTTCCGCGCGGCGACAAGGTATCCTACGCGAAAGCTGGCCGACAGCAGCTTGGAGAAGCTGGAAATCGCGATCACCGACTGAAAATGGTCAAGCGAGGCCAGCCGGACGCCCTGCTGATCGGGAAGATCGGTAAACGGGTCGTTGTCCACCACCATGAATCCGAACTGCATCGCTGATTGCAGAACCGCATGGGCGCAGGCAAGGCTGTAGGAAGATCCGGTGGGATTCTGGCAGGTCGATTGGGTGAAGAAGATCTTGGGTTTCAGGTCACGGGCCACGGCACGAATCACATCCACGTCCGTTCCCTCCGTAGTGCGGGGTACACCGATTGCATTGATTTTGTGCAGCTTGAGCTTGGCCAGAAGCGGATAATACCCTGGGTCATCCACAAGGACGGTGTCGCCCGGCTCGAGAAACCGTCGGATGATCAGGTCCAGCGCGTGATTGGCCCCGAAGGTCGTCACGATCTGGTCGGTCGAAATTGGCAAGCCATCGCGGTTGTGCTTGACGGCGATCATCTCGCGCAGTGTCGAATGACCATAGGCGCTACCGTATCCGGACTGGTCCCCGTCCATCTTGCTGAACAGGTTTTTCGGGAACTGGCTCGGGATGGCGCCTTGCATCCAGGATTCAGGTGGTCGACCGTCGCCGATCCGCACCGCGTGGTTCTGATCCAGTTGCGCCGTCAGCAACGAGATCATGTCGATCGCCTCGGCGACATGCCGGGGCGGGTTGGGTTCGGGCACCATGAAGCTTTCGGCGGAGGAGACGTAGAAACCGGAGCCCTGCACCGATCTTATCAGCCCGCGCGCGCTCAGCCGTTCGTAGGCTTCGACCATGGTCGTCTTCGACACGCGGAACTCCTCGGTCGCCCGGCGCAATGACAGCAATCGACGGCCTTGGGGCAGAATTCCTGAAACGATTTCGTCACGGATCGTCTGAACGATTTTATCGACTTT
>Ga0100388_10000058_pt1 | contig 127474 bp, 118 predicted proteins | sample CryGeymeta201512_FD_81536 | JGI IMG/M metagenome (GOLD analysis project Ga0100388, IMG submission 81536) | Groundwater microbial communities from Crystal Geyser aquifers in Utah, USA - Crystal Geyser metaG 2015-12 | ecosystem: Environmental > Aquatic > Deep subsurface > Groundwater | place... | reverse complement strand
CGAATGGGAGTGATCTCGCGTCAAGGTTAACGCGCCGCCCGCCCCCTTCTTCTTGGCTGAAATACTCCGGGGGGGCGCCGTCAGGCGACGGGGGCAGCGCCCCCTCTGCCTTCGCCACCTCGCGCATCCGGCAGGTATCGCAGCCGCCCGCCGATGAGCGACAGCGAAGAGGCAACCGGGTCGACGCCCCGTCGATCCGCCGCTCACTCAAGGCCCGGCCTTCCCACACCGCGCCATAGCGTCTAACGTCGCGGCCATGACAAAGGCCTATACCGTCACCTCCCTGGCCAAGCTGCGCAGCGATGCGGTCTGGCGTCACGCGACGCTGCACTCGCACCCGAGACCGCAGCTGTACTGGTTCACCCGTGGGCAGGGCCGCTTCACGATTGGCGGGGTGACACGCGGCTACGGCCCCAATACCGCAATCTTCATTCCCGCCGCCACGATGATGTCGCTCGAGCTTGCACCGCAGGTTCAGGGGGGGCGCCTGACGCTGCCGCTCGACCCGACGCTGAACTTTCCCGGCGTTGCCTTTCATATCCGGGTCGGCAGCGTCGAGGCGCAGTCGAAATTCTCCGGCTATGTCGACATGATCGAACGCGAAGTGTCCGCCCACGCGGTTGCCCGCGACGAGGCGCTGCGCGCCTACGGGCTTCTGGTCTCGGTCTGGGTCGCGCGCCAGCTTGCGGTGCAGGACGGGTCCATCCTGCGCGACCGCACCCATGTGCTGGCCGAGAAATACGCCGCCCTTCTGGAACGCGACTTTCGCTCCGGACGCGGGGTGGCGGATTACGCCGAGCAGCTTGGTGTCACCGCAACGCATCTGTCGCGCATCTGCCGCGAGGCGTCGGGGCGGCCGGCCCTCGCCCTCTTGCAGGATCGGCTGATGCACGAGGCCTGTTGCCTGCTGGTCGATACGGACCTGCCCGCGCGCGAGATCGCGGGCGATCTGGGCTATTCCTCGGCGGCCTATTTCACCCGCGCGTTCACCCGGCAGACAGGCCGAACACCATCCGAATTCCGCAAGCTCGCCCCGATGCAGCAAAGCCTGATCGCCGGGTGACGCCGCATCGCGGCATCGCACGGCGCAGGGCGCGAACGCAGCCCCTCGCCCGCGTATGTCGGTTCTAGACATATGCAATGTCGCAAACAGGCAAATAATTGCCCCCGGAAGCATTGACGGGGCACGGCGATGGTGCGGTAATGGGCAAGGTTTCTGCGGGCCCCCTCGAGAAGCGTTGTCAGGGCGGCCCTGCGCAAGAAAGAAACATGTCACAGGGAGACAAGCATGACACAGAAAACCAGCCCGTTCCTCGCAACTCATCCGGTCGCGGAGATGTATGCGCGCGAATACGAGCAAGGCGCGATGAGCCGCCGCGAATTCCTGACCCGGGCCAGTGCGCTCGGGGTTGGAACCGTCGCCGCCTACGCGATGATCGGCCTTTCGCCGGCCAATGCGGAGGGCCACATGGCCGAGCCGGCCATGGGCGGCACCTTGCGCATCCAGCAGCGCGTGATCGCCAGCAAGGACCCCCGGTCCTATGACTGGTCGGAACTGGGCAACATGACCCGCGGCCTCGTCGAATACCTGGTGGAATACAACCGCGACGGGTCGTTCACCGGGCGCCTGCTGGAAAGCTGGGAAGCCAACGAGGACGCGACGCAGTACACTCTCAACGTCCGCCAGGGCGTGAAGTGGAACAACGGCGACGATTTCACCGCCGAGGATGTGGCCGCCAACTTTATCGGCTGGTGCGACAGTTCGGTCGAGGGCAACTCGATGGCGACCCGCATGGGCTCTCTCGTCGATCCCGAAACCGGCCAGGCCCGCGAAGGCGCGATCGCGGTGGTCGACAGCCATACCGTGCGCCTGACCCTGCCCGAGGGTGACATCGCGATCATCGCCGGCGTGGCCGACTACCCGTCCGCCGTGCAGCACCGCGACATGATCGGCCGCGACCCGCTGGAACACGGCATCGGGACCGGGGCCTATCGTCTCGAAAACCACGAGGTCGGCGTCGGCGCCATCTGGGTCCGCAACGAGGATCACGATTACTGGGGCAACGCCTATCTCGACCGGATCGAGTTCGTGGACCTCGGCACCGACCCGGCCGCGTGGCTGGCGGGCGCCGAAGCCGGCGAATTCGACATGACCTACGAGACCACCGGCGATTTCATCGACATCTTCGAAGCGATCGGCTGGACAACATCGGAAGTCACCACCGCCTCGACCCTGTGCATCCGGATGAACCAGGACAACCCGCCCTACGACAACCCGATGGTGCGCCGCGCAGTGAACATGGCGGTCGATCCCGCCGTGGTTCTGGAACTGGGTTATGCGGGGCGCGGCACGATTGCCGAACACCACCATGTCTGCCCGATCCACCCCGAATACGCGCAGCGCCCGCCGCTGACCTATGACAAGGACGCGGCCTATGCGTTGTTGCAGGAATCGGGTCATGCCGACCACGTGTTCGAGATCGTTTCGCTGGATGCCGGGTTCGAGCGCGACTCGACCGATGCCCTCGCCGCGCAGTTGCGCGACGCCGGGTTCAACGTCGACCGGCGGGTGATCCCCGGGTCCACTTTCTGGAACGACTGGGTCAGCTACCCGTTCTCCTCCACCACGTGGAACCACCGCGAACTGGGTGTCATGATCCTGAACCTCGCCTACCGCACCGGCGTGCCGTGGAACGAGACCGCCTATTCGAACCCCGAGTTCGACGACCTGCTGACCCAGGCCAGCGGCATCGCGGATGTCGATGCGCGCCGCGAGATCATGGCAAGGCTGGAACAGATCATGCAAGACGACGCAGTGGTCAACCAATCCTACTGGCGCTCGCTCTACCGCAGCCACCTGCCGAACGTGGTGAATGCCGACATGCATCCGAAGTTCGAGATCAACATTCACCACCTCGGATGGGCGTGACCTGACGACGGGGCGGCGGTGAAAATCGCCGCCCTTTCCGCCTCTGACGCAAGGCGGCGCGGCGCGCGTGCCCCTTGCCCCCAACGGTTCACCAAGAGACCGGCCAACCCGCCGTCGGGCGGCACTAGCGACAGGGAAACCCATGGGACTCTTCATTCTGCGCCGGCTGGGCGTGATGCTACTGACCGCGCTCTGCCTGACCTTCGTGGTCTTCTTCCTGACCAACCTTGCCCCGAACCTCGAAAAACTTGCCAAGACGCAAGGCAACGCGCGGATGTCCGACGCCGAGGTGACGCAGTGGCTTGACAATCGCGGCTACGGTCGCCCGCTCGTGGTGCGCTACGGCGAGTGGCTTGGCCTGGTGCCCGGCTGGACGCGCGAGGCGCCGAACGGCACGCTGACCGGCCGCTGTTTCGGCCCCGCCGACGACCCGGCCGAGGCTCCGACCTTCTGCGGCGTGCTGCAAGGCGACTTCGGGTATTCCACGGTTTCGGCGAACCGCGTGTCCGACGTGATCGGTGGACGGCTGGCGCTGACAGGGTGGCTGATGCTCTATGCCTTCGCGGTGATGGTGCCGTCGGCACTTGCCATCGGCATTCTCGCCGGGATGCGGGAAGGCAGCCGGCTCGACCGGACGCTCTCGACCTTCTCGATCGCCTCGACGGCGACGCCTGAATACGTTTCAGGGGTGATCTTCATCATCCTGCTCGCCTCCTCGACCGCGGGACTGTCGCCCTGGCTGGCCGAGATGGGCTGGATCGAGGGACGCACGCTGTTCCTGGGCTCCGCCCGATCGGCGATGGAGAACATTACCTTCTGGAACTTCGCCCTGCCGGTGGCCACGATCGCGCTGTACGGCATGGGCTACATCGCGCGCATGACGCGGGCCTCGATGGCCGAAGTGATGACCGCGCAATATATCCGCACCGCGCGCCTCAAGGGGGTGAGCTTTCGCAACATCGTGCTGAAGCACGCGCTCCGCAACGCGCTGATCGCGCCCTTTACCGTGATCATGCTGCAAATCCCGTGGCTTCTGACGGGCGTGGTGATCGTCGAGACGCTGTTCAACTATAACGGCTTCGGCTGGACGCTGGTGCAGGCGGCCTCCAACAACGATATCGAGCTGCTGCTCAGCTGCTCCATCGTGGCCGTCCTCGTGGTTCTGCTGACGCAGCTGATATCGGATATCGGCTACGTCTACCTGAACCCGCGCATCCGAATTTCGTAAGGGAGACCCGAGCAATGGAACCGATTACATGGTCCGGGTCGCTTGGCCCCTTCCTCAACCCCGTGATGCTGGCGGCTGTCGTCCTCTTCTTCGCGGCATTCGTCATCAACCTCGTCATGAGCTTTGCCGGGATGCGGCAGGCGGAGCCCATCGTGAACCCCGATCACACCATCAGTTACCGCATGGGGCCAGTGGATTTCACGCTCGCGGCGATGAAGTATTCTGTCTTCGCGGTGCTGGCTTGTATCGTCATCTTCATCCTCGGCGGCATTCTGCAACCGGGCATGGAGGCCAAGGGCATCATCGGCGGCGTCAGCGCGCGGTTCCTGCCGGTCTGGATCGGGCTGGTCGCCACCTTCGTGCTGTCGATCCGCTACAAGCGACGGCTGGGGCTTTACGGCAAGCTGTTTGACAATCTCATCGGAATGATCGGCTTTGGCCTTGTCATGTTCTGGATCTTCACCGCCATCTTCGCGCCGATGATCGCCACCCATGGCGCGATCGACGTCGTCTCGGCAATGCGCAACGACGTGCCGGGGTCGCCGGTGCCGGGGGCTGCGGCGGACGGGCTTTTCAGCCATTACCTGCTTGGCGGTGATGCGCTTGGGCGCGATGTCTTCAGCCGCATGGTCTTTGGCGCGCGCGAGGTTCTGACCATCGCGCCGGTTGCGACGCTCTTTGCCTTCATGGTCGGCATCACGCTGGGCCTGCCGGCGGGATACATGGGAGGGCGGTTCGACACGCTGATCACCTTCGTGGCCAACCTCGTGCTCGCGTTCCCGGTGATCCTGTTGTTCTACCTGCTGGTCACGCCCGAGATCGTCGAGGCCGGCGTGCCCGTCTACATGGCGGCAGTGCTGTTCCTGTTGCCGGTGATCTTCATCTGGGTGCTGCTCTATTCGCGCTACCGCAACCAGCCGGGGGTGATCAAGTGGGTGGCCATTCCGATCACGCTGGCCTTGTTGTTGCTGTATCTTGGCACGGTGTTCGAGTTCGACCCATTCGTCTGGCTGACCACCTCGTTCATCGGCTATCTCAACCAGGGCAATCCGGTCTCGGACTGGATGCTGACCACGCGCGAAAACTATGAGCCGCTGGTCGGCATCCCGATCGACGGCAATCTGTTGATCGTCTTCGTCGCGGTGGTCTTCGTCAACAGCCCGACAGTGTTCCGCATCGTGCGCGGGCTGGTGCTCGATATCCGCACCCGCGATTACGTCGCGGCGGCGCAGACCCGTGGCGAGGGGCCGTGGTATATCATGCTTTGGGAAATCCTGCCCAATGCGCGCGGACCGCTGATCGTCGATTTCTGCCTGCGCATCGGCTACACCACCATCCTGCTGGGAACCTTGGGGTTCTTCGGCCTTGGCGTCGATCCCGAAAGCCCGAACTGGGGCTCGACCATCAACGAGGGACGGCGCCTGCTGACCATCTACCCGCACCCGCCGCTACCGCCGGCGCTGGCGCTGATGTCGCTGGTGCTGGGCCTCAACCTGCTGGCCGACGGTCTGCGCGAAGAAAGCCTGAAGGACTGAGCCGATGGAGAATTTTCGAGAAAATTCTTCCGCCCGAAAGATCTTCCTCAAGATTTTTCCGTCCCCCTTCCCCGAAGGAGTCGACAGATGACGACTGACACCTACGACGGCCCGATCCTCGAGATCGAGAACCTTTCGATCTCGTTCTTCACCCGTCTTTTCGAAATCCCCGCCGTGATGGATTTTTCCACCAAGGTCATGCCGGGCGAGGCGATGGGCCTTGTCGGCGAATCCGGCTGCGGCAAGTCCACCGTGGCGCTTGGCGTAATGCAGGATCTTGGCGTCAACGGGCGCATCGTCGGAGGCACGATCAAGTTCAAGGGTCAGAACCTCAACGAGATGAGTCCGCAGCAACTGGCCAGGATCCGTGGCAAGGAGATCGCCATGATCTACCAGGAACCGATGGCCTCGCTGAACCCGGCGATGAAGATCGGCAAGCAGCTGATGGAAGTGCCGATGATCCACGAGGGCGTGTCCGAAAGGGAAGCCTGGCAGCGCGCCCTCGAGGTGGTCACCGATGTGCGCCTGCCCGACCCCGAGCGGATTCTCGACGCCTATCCGCACCAACTTTCGGGCGGGCAGCAGCAGCGCATCGTCATCGCGCTTGCGCTGATGGCGAACCCCTCGCTGCTGATCCTCGATGAGCCGACAACCGCGCTGGACGTGACGGTGGAGGCGGCGGTGGTCGAGATCGTCAAGGACCTGGGCAAGAAATACGGCACCTCGATGCTGTTCATCTCGCACAACCTCGGCCTGATCCTCGAAACCTGCGACAGGATCTGCGTGATGTATTCGGGCGAGGCGGTGGAAACCGGCAGCATCGCGGACGTGTTCGACAAGATGCGCCATCCCTATACGCAGGCGCTGTTCCGCTCGATCCCGCTGCCCGGCGCCGACAAGAACAGCCGCCCGCTGGTGGCGATCCCCGGCAACTTCCCGCTTCCGAACGAACGCCCGAGGGGCTGCAATTTCGGCCCGCGCTGCGACTATTTCGAAAGCGGGCTATGCGATGAATCCGACATCCGCATGGATACGATCGCCGGCGACGACCGCCATGAATCGCGCTGTCTGCGGTTCCGCGACATTGACTGGGACGCGCCGATCCGGGCCGCGATCGAGGTGGAAAAGGCAGAGATCGGCGATATCGTGCTGAAGGTCGACAACCTCAAGAAATACTACGAAGTTGCGGCAAGCGCGCTGTTCAGCCACGGCGAAAAGAAGGTGGTGAAGGCAAACGAAACGCTCAGCTTCGTGGCGCGCGAGGCCGAAACGCTGGCCATCGTCGGCGAATCGGGCTGCGGAAAGTCCACGCTGGCCAAGGTGCTGATGGGGCTGGAAACCGCGACCGATGGGCAGATCATACTCAACAACAAGGGGGTAGAATCAACCCCGATCCAGGAACGCGACACCGCGACGGTGTCGTCGGTTCAGATGGTGTTCCAGAACCCGTTCGACACACTCAACCCGTCTATGACGGTGGGCCGCCAGATCATGCGCGCGCTGGAAGTGTTCGGAATCGGCAAGAGCGAATCCGCCCGGCGCCAGCGGATGCTGGAACTGCTCGATCTCGTGAAACTGCCGCGCGATTTCGCCGACCGGATGCCGCGCCAGCTTTCGGGCGGGCAGAAACAGCGGGTGGGGATCGCGCGCGCCTTTGCCGGGGATGCCAAGATCGTGGTGGCCGATGAACCGGTCTCGGCGCTCGACGTGTCGGTGCAGGCGGCGGTGACCGACCTGTTGATGGAGATTCAGCGCGAAAAGAAAACGACGCTGCTGTTCATTTCCCACGACCTTTCCATCGTGCGCTACCTCAGCGACCGGGTGATGGTGATGTATCTGGGCCACGTGGTCGAGATCGGCTCCACCGACCAGGTGTTCAGCCCGCCCTACCACCCCTATACGGAGGCGCTGCTGTCCGCCGTTCCAATCGCCGACACCTCGGTCACGAAGGAACATATCGTGCTGGAGGGCGAGATCCCCTCGGCAATGGACCCGCCGCCGGGCTGCCCGTTCCAGACTCGTTGCCGCTGGAAGAAGGACGTGCCCGGCGGGCTTTGCGACCGGGAGGTGCCACCGATAAAGAAGATCGCCGATGGCCACCACATCAAGTGTCACCTGTCGGACGAGAAGCTGGCGCAGATGGTCCCGGTGATCAAGATCGCGGCGGAATAGGCGCCCGCGCCCTTTTGCGACGCTCACAGCGCCCCGGCTCCTGTCCGGGGTGTTTTTTCCTGCCGAAGACGCCCCGGCGGATGAGGCGGTGAAAAAAGAGGGCCCCTTGGGACCCTCTCAGTTTCGCTGTTCAGGCTCGTTCGTTGACCGCCCGGATGTGTTTTTGCCTGCGGCCTGAACCGCGTCAGGGGCGAGCGCACCCGCCCCGTGTTTCAGATCCCGCGCCGGGGCAAGCGGCGCGGAATCCGATCTGTCAGCTACACCCAGACGTCCCGCCGCAGGTGTTGCATTTCATGCAGGTGCCGTTGCGCACCAGCGTGTAGTTGCCGCATTCGCCGCAGGCCTCGCCCTCGTAGCCCTGCATCCGCGCCTTGGTGCGCGCATCGAGCCCGGTGGTCATCGCTGCCGTGGTCGTGGAGCGTGACACCGCCACCATTTCCGTCGTGCCCTCGGAGACCAGCGTGGCGACTGCCTCGCCGGTTTGCGCGTTGAGCGCCGTCACCCCCTGCGCGCCGCCCTGTAGCACCAGCAGTTCCTGCGGCACCCGCTTGCGCAGGTAGCCGGTCGAAGAGATCTGGCGCAGCACGTCCATCGCCGACGACCCCCGGCTGTCGGGCACCTCGCGCACGTTCGACGCGCCTTCCTCCTGGCCGCGGCCGATATCGTCGAAACTGGCCCCTTCAGGTTTCACATGGGCCAGATCGGTGCGGTCGAGATAGCTGACCGCCAGTTCGCGGAAGATGTAGTCGAGGATCGAGGTGGCGTTCTTGATGCTGTCATTTCCTTGCACCATGCCCGCCGGTTCGAACTTGGTGAAGGTGAAGGCATCGACGAATTCTTCCAGCGGCACCCCGTATTGCAGCCCGACGCTGACCGCGATGGCGAAGTTGTTCATCATCGCGCGGAAGCCGGCACCTTCCTTGTGCATGTCGATGAAGATCTCGCCAAGGTTGCCATCCTCGTATTCGCCGGTGCGCAGATAGACCTTGTGGCCGCCGACCACCGCCTTTTGCGTGTAGCCCTTGCGCCGATCCGGCATCTTTTCGCGGTGGGTGCGGATCAGTTCCTTGACCACCACCTTCTCGATCACCTTCTCGGCCAGCACCTGCGCCTTTTGATGCGGCGTGCCGGTTTCCAGAACCTCGGCGGCCTCGTCGTCATCCTCGACCAGCGCGGAAGCCAGCGGTTGGCTCAGCTTCGATCCATCGCGGTAGAGCGCATTGGCCTTCACGCCAAGCGACCACGACAACTCATAGGCCTTCTGGCAATCCTCGATGGTGGCATCGTTGGGCATGTTGATGGTTTTGGAAATCGCGCCCGAGATGAAGCTTTGCGCCGCCGCCATCATGGTGATGTGGCTGTTCACCGACAGAAAGCGCTTGCCGGTCTTGCCACATGGATTGGCGCAGTCGAAGATGTGGTAATGCTCTTCCTTCAGGTAGGGCGCGCCTTCCAGCGTCATCGTCCCGCAGACATGGTTGTTCGCGGCGTCTATGTCGGCCTTGCTATAGCCAAGGTGGCGCAGCAGGTCGAAAGTCGGGTCGTTCAGCTTCGCCGCCGGGATGCCCAGCTTTGCGGTGCAGAACTCCGCCCCCAGCGTCCACTGGTTGAAGACGAAGCGGATGTCGAAGGCCGAGGGCAGCGCCGCCTCGATCTTTTCCAGTTCCGCATCGCCGAAGCCGTGCCCGCGCAGGGTGGACTGGTTGATCACCGGGGCGTTGCCAAGCGTCGCGTGGCCGACCGCGTGGGCGGTGATCTCCTCGATCTGGGCCGGGGCGTATCCGAGCTTTTCCAACGCCGCCGGAACAGATCGGTTGATGATCTTGAAATAGCCGCCGCCGGCCAGTTTCTTGAACTTCACCAGCGCGAAATCGGGCTCGATCCCGGTGGTATCGCAATCCATCACCAGCCCGATGGTGCCGGTGGGCGCGATCACCGACACCTGCGCGTTGCGGTAGCCGTGCCTTTCGCCAAGGCTAAGGGCCTCGTCCCAGCTTTTCTCGGCCAGGGCCAGCAGCCGTTTGTCGGGGCAGCTTGCGTGGTCGAGCGGCACCGGCTTCACCGCCAGCCCCTCGTAGCCTTCGGCCGCGCCATGGGCGGCGCGGTGGTGGTTGCGGATCACGCGCAGCATGTGGGCGCGGTTCTTCTCATACTTGGCAAATGCCCCCAATTCGCCTGCGATCTCGGCCGAGGTGGTGTAGGCGACACCGGTCAGGATCGCGGTCAGCGCGCCGGCAATCGCCCGGCCCTCGTCGGAATCGTAGCCATAGCCCATGTTCATCAGCAGGCCGCCGATATTGGCATAGCCAAGGCCAAGGGTGCGGAAATCGTAGGATCGCTGCGCGATTTCCTGCGACGGGAACTGCGCCATCATGACCGAGATTTCCAGCGTCAGCGTCCACAGCCGCGTCGCGTGGATGTAGCCCTCCGCGTCGAACACCCCGTCGCGGTAGAAGGTCAGCAGGTTCATCGAGGCCAGGTTGCAGGCCGTGTCGTCAAGGAACATGTATTCCGAGCACGGGTTCGAGCCGCGGATCGCCCCATCTTCGGGGCAGGTGTGCCACGCGTTCACGGTGTCATGATACTGGATGCCGGGATCTGCACAGGCCCAGGCCGCGTGGCCGATCGTATCCCACAGCGCGCGCGCGCGGACGGTCTTGGCAACCTTGCCATCGGTGCGGTTGATCAGCGGCCAGTCAGCATCCTTTTCGACCGCCTCAAGGAACGCATCGGTCACGCGGATCGAGTTGTTGGAGTTCTGCCCGGAGACCGAGTTATAGGCCTCGCTGTCCCAATCCGTGTCGTAGGTCGGAAACTCGATGCCGGTATGGCCCTGCCTGGCGTAGTCGAGCACCCGCTTGATATAGGTCTCGGGGATCGCGCATTTCTTGGCGCTGCGAATCGCGGCCTTGAGGCTCTCGTTTGTCTTCGGGTCGACTGCGTCTTCCCGCGTGCCATCCCACGCGGCGATCGCGGCGAAGATGGCGTTCAGCTCGCGTTCATGCATCTTCGATCCAGCGACGATGGAGGCGACCTTTTGCTCCTCCAGCACCTTCCAGTTGATGAACTCCTCGATATCGGGATGGTCGGCATCGACGATCACCATCTTGGCCGCGCGCCGCGTGGTGCCGCCCGACTTGATGGCGCCCGCCGCGCGGTCGCCGATCTTGAGAAAGCCCATCAGGCCCGAGGATTTGCCGCCGCCCGACAGCTTTTCGCCCTCCGCCCGCAACGAAGAGAAGTTGGTGCCGGTGCCGGAGCCGTACTTGAACAGCCGCGCCTCGCGCACCCACAGGTCCATGATGCCGCCGTCGTTCACCAGATCGTCCTTGACCGACTGGATGAAACAGGCGTGCGGCTGCGGATGTTCGTAGGACGAGGTGGATGTCGTCAGCTTGCCGGTCTTGTAATCGACATAGGAATGGCCCTGCGCCGGCCCGTCGATCCCGTAGGCCCAGTGCAGCCCGGTGTTGAACCATTGCGGGCTGTTTGGCGCCGCCATCTGGCGCGCCAGCATCAGTTGCATCTCGTCAAAATAGGCGCGGGCATCGGATTCCCCGGTGAAGTAACCGCCCTTCCAGCCCCAGTAACACCACGCCCCGGCAAGGCGCCGGAACACCTGCCTAGCCGAGGTTTCACCGCCAAAGCGGTCCTTTTCGGGCAGATCGGCAAGCGCCGTTTCATCGGGCACGTGACGCCACAGGAAGGCGGGCACGCCCTTTTCCTTCACCGGCTTGAGTATCTTGGCAACGCCTGCCTTGCGGAAATACTTCTGCGCCAGCACATCCGAGGCGACCTGACTCCAGCCCATCGGCACCTCGACCTCGTCGAGCTTGAACACGGTGGTGCCATCGGGGTTGCGGATTTCGGATGTGGTCAGCGTGAAGTCCAGCCCGGCGTAGGTGTCCTGCCCTGCCCCGGTGAAACGACGTTCGATTCTCATCTGCCTCTTGTCCCTTGACTTTGGATACGGCGTGCCAGCGTGCTTCCGCTCTTGCCGTCTGTTTGACCTGTCGATGAGGGCGAAACGACCCGCCCGAGGAGCACCCAAACCCCGAGCCCAGCCCCCACAGGAGCCTGCATTTCAAGATGATCAGTCACTTGCCCCTTCGCCGCCCCGCCACTATATCTAGTATTGTTCGTTGCGACATGCACAACTTGGCGTATTCTGACATAGGCCGTCAACGCGTTTTTTTACTGTCCTGTTACAAAATCGGCTTGCAAAACGGGCAGGCACCAGACCCGATCCGGTGGCCGACGATTCATCACCCGACCCGGAACGGGATTTTTCCAGAAAACGGGGCGGCTTAGCAGCAAAGCGGAATGCGCCAGCGTTTTTGGACGTCCGGTTTCCGGATCCGGTGCATGTCGTGAAAAAACCGCTGGAGGTGAATACCGCGCCACAGACCGACGCAAGCCGCGACGGAGCAAGGAACGCCGCCGGGGGCGTCGCGTCACAACCGTCCGAGCGCCGCCGCAAACGAGATCGCAACCTGCCCCGCCCGGCCTTGCCGATAAAGCCCGAGCCCCCGACATCCCTGCACGCGGGCCACGATATGTTGTGTTCGCAGCCGCGAAAATCGGTCCAGCAGCGCCCGATTTTCCGCCGTCAACCGATGCGCCGAGGCTCCGAGCGCGCGGTTGTTCTGCGCCACCCAGGCCCCGAGGTCGCCGGAAAACACCTGCCGCAGGCGCGAAACGGCCGCCCCGAGACCGCGATTGCTGCCATACTGGTTCTGTCCGTGCTGACGATAGAGAATCGTCTGGGTCTCGTCCCGGATCACCTGCCCGCCGGCCCCGGACACAAGCTGATACAGCCACCAGTCGTGCGTCGCGGGTCCGCCGACAGACAGCGCCTCCGCCGCCGCCGCGCGGGCCAGATCGACCCCGGACCGGTTCAGCAGCATGGTGTTGCCGCCCGCGATGCTCTGCACCAACGCGTTTCGAAAGGATGGCGGACGGTGAAACAGCGGCGAGGCGCGATGACCGGTCAGATCCTCGTCCACGATCCAGCTGGCGCTGCCGTAAAGGGCGGGCGTCTCGGGCGACACCCCGCACAACGCACGCTGCCCGCGATGCAACCGGTCGGGCAGCCAGACATCATCCTGATCGGAGAGCGCCACCCAGTCGGTTCCGTCGGGAACCGACGCCAGCAATGAGAGGAAATTCACCGAAAACCCCTGCCCCGGCCCGGCGACAAGGCGCACCATGCGGCCCTCGGCCTCTTGCGCCTCGGCAAAGCGCGCAAGGATGGCCGGGCCATCATCGCCTGATCCGTCATCGCTGACCGTCAGATCCCAATCCGGCACGGTTTGCGCCACGAAACTGTCAAGCTGGTCCTGCAAATGCGCGGCCCCGTTGCAAAGCCCCATCAGGATCGCCACGCGGCCGGGCCCGGTCATGGCCGACTGTCCCAAAAGAAGAAGCACGCAAACATTGCAGTCCGTCGCAAGGTCCAAACACCGCCGTAACCCTGCCGCGCCGGCCGAGACATGACAAGCCTGAACCCTTCAAGATGGTCGGGGCGGCGAGATTCGAACTCACGACCTTCTGTACCCAAAACAGACGCGCTACCAAGCTGCGCTACGCCCCGATTGGCGTGTCTCCTAGCGCGGCAGGGCCGCCGATGGAAGCCCGATTATTCGCACACCCAGGCGGCCAGGTCAGGATCGACCGCAGGGTGGCGCATTTCGGCCCCCTCAACGATGCCGAGCGTGTCGGACATCCCGCCGTTGATCTCCAGCACGAACTGCACCGCGTCGCCACCGGGGATCGAGGTGCGATCCAGCGGCACCGCGTTTTCATGGATTCGGGTCACGGTTCCGGTCTCGTCCATGAAGATCATGTCGAGCGGGATCAGCGTGTTCTGCATCCAGAAGCTGACCCGCTGTGGCGTCTCGTAGACAAACAGCATCCCCGCCGCACTGGCGAGGTGTTCGCGGTGCATCAGGCCGAGAGCGCGTTCCTCTGGCGTGTCCGCGACCTCGACCCGGAACCGCGCCGTGCCCCAGTCGCCGCGCAGCTCCACCCGGCCCTCGGAACAGGCGGCCTGCGCGGCCCCCGTTGCCAGCATCGCCACAACCGCAAGCGCTGCACCCCGCATCCTAATCCTCCCGCACGTAATCCCAAGGCCGCACCTCGCCGGCCATCTTGCCGCGCGGCCCCTGCACGACGCGCACGATGACTGCCTCGCCCGGTTCGAGATCGGCCAGCCCGAAGCGGCGCAGTACCTCGATATGAACAAAGACATCCTCAGAATGCCCGAAGACATTGGCAAAGCCAAAACCTTTCGTCTTGTCGAACCATTTTACGCGGGCCGGCAGGAACGGGGTTTCCTCCGGCACCTCGATGGCAAGGCCCGGCGCGAAGGCCTCGTCGTCGGGATCCGGTGGGTCGATGGACAGCACCTGTGCCGCCTGAAGGCCGCGCTCCGTTTCCTGCGCCTCGATGCGGATCCGCGAGCCTTGCGCGATCGAGCCTTGCCCGAAATCGCGTAGCACGTTGGTATGCAAAAGGATGTCGGGCCCGCCTTCATCGGCGATGATGAAACCGAACCCCTTGGCATTGTCAAACCACTTGACGGTTCCCATCAGAATGGGCGCCGCCGTTGCGTCGTCCTCTGTCATTGCGGCGATACCTGCACTGTCCCGTTGTCCCCGTTAACGAATGTGAACTGACCGATCCGCAGGCGCAAGCGGATTTTACAAAAACAATTCAACTCGTTACGAAAACAGGCCTGCCAGCAGGGGCCGATTTGTTAACCTTTGTTAACGCATCTGCCGAATGCGGCATTTGCCGCGGTCAGGGGTTGAGGCGCCGAATATCCCACTCCTCCCCGACCGCGCCGCGCGACCAGCGGAACCGGTCATGCAGGCGAAAGGCGCCATCGGCCCAGAACTCGATTTCCAGCGGGGTGATCCGGTAGCCGCCCCAGAACGGTGGGCGCGACGGGTTGGGACCGTGCTTCGCGGTGACCTTCGCCACCTCGGCCATCAGGTGGGCACGCGACGAAAGCGGCTGCGATTGCTGCGAAGCCCAGGCGCCGAGTCGGCTTTTCAGAGAGCGCGAGGCGTAGTACTCATCCGCCTTCGGACCCTCCTCCTTCTCGACGAGGCCACGTACCCGGATCTGCCGGCGCAGGCTTTTCCAGTGCATCACGAAGGCGGCCTTGCCGGCGCTGTCCAGCTCCTGCGCCTTGGCGGAGCCATAGTTGGTGTAGAACACGAAGGCCCCGGCCTCGATCTCTTTCAGCAGCACCATGCGCACATTGGGCAGGCCGCCCGCGTCCACCGTGGATAGGGCGATCGCGTTGGCGTCGTTCGGCTCGCTGCGTTCTGCCTCGGTCAGCCAGTCACGGGCAATGGCGAAAGGATCGTCGCCCGCGAATAGTCCGGTTCGGTCGCTCATCTTGGGTCTCCGCTTCACTTCGATCTGGACGCTACAGGGGGCGGCATGGTCCGGCAAGCTGTCGTCTTGCTATCTTGATGCAGGCGGCTCGATGGCCTAAACGGTTGCGGACACACGCCAGCGAGGCGCCGAAAAAAGGAACTAGCATGGGTTTGATGACCGGCAAGCGGGGTCTTATCATGGGACTCGCCAATGACAAATCCATTGCCTGGGGCATTGCCAAGGCCTGCGCCGATCAGGGCGCGGACCTGGCCTTTTCCTACCAGGGGGAACAACTGCTAAAGCGGGTGAAACCGCTGGCCGAACAGGTCGGGTCCGACACCATGATCCCCTGCGATGTCACCGACAGCGCCTCGATGGATGCGCTGTTCGCGGCACTGAGGGAAAAATGGGGCACGCTGGATTTCGTCGTTCACGCCATCGGCTTTTCCGACAAGTCAGAGCTGCGTGGGCGCTACGTCGATACCAGCGCCGGGAATTTCCGCATGACCATGGATATCTCGGTCTATTCCTTCACCGCGATCTGTCAGCGCGCGGCAGCGATGATGCGGCCGGGCGGGTCGCTTCTGACGCTGACCTATTACGGCGCCGAGCAGGTGATGCCGCATTACAACGTGATGGGCGTGGCCAAGGCGGCACTGGAGGCCTCGGTCAAGTACATCGCCGAGGACCTCGGCAAGGATGGCATCCGGTGCAACGCGATCTCCGCCGGGCCCATCAAGACGCTGGCCGCTTCCGGTATCGGCGATTTCCGCTATATCATGAAGTGGAACGAGATGAACTCGCCGCTGCGCCGCAACGTGACGCAGGACGAGGTCGGCAAGGCCGCGCTCTACCTCCTGTCCGATCTGGGCAGCGGCACGACGGGCGAAAACCTGCATGTGGACGCCGGCTACCACGTCGTCGGCATGAAGGCGGTCGATGCGCCCGACATGACGCTGGACAAGAAGGACAGCTAGGATGATCACCCCGCTTCCCCATGAAAAGGGATTCCACATCTCCTGGGACCAGATCCACCGCGATTCGCGTGCGCTTGCGTGGCGGCTGGACAAACACGGCCCCGGCAAGGACGGGGCCTGGCGTGCGGTGGTGGCGATTACCCGTGGCGGCATGGCACCGGCCATGATCGTCGCGCGCGAGCTGGACATCCGCACCGTCGACACGATCTCGATCAAGTCCTATCACCACCAGACACAGGGCGCACCCGTGGTGCTGAACAAACCCGATTCCGAGATGATGGGCGATGGCGAGGGCGTGCTGATCGTCGATGACCTCGTCGATAGCGGCAAGACGCTGCAAATGGTGCGCGACATGTATCCCAAGGCGCATTTCGCAACCGTCTATGCCAAGCCCAAGGGCGAACCGATGGTGGACACGTTCATCACCGGCGTCAGCCAGGATACCTGGATCTTCTTCCCCTGGGACATGGCCCTGCAATATGTCGAACCCTATCGCGGGACGGATTGAAGATTTCCGCGTAAAGTCCCCTGCCTGCCGCGTAAAATCTTCGTCGAAGATTTTCGCACCCGAAAACTCTTCTGGAAGAGTTTTCTAGCCGCGCGCCGCCAAGGCCTCGTGCAGCACATCGCGCACCAGATCCCGCGGCACGTCCGCCGTCACGAAGGCCTCGCCGATCTGGCGCGCGAGGATGAATCGCAGGTGGCCGTCCACCACCTTCTTGTCCTGCCCCATCAGGTCGAGAAGCGCCTCGGCATTCGGCAGATCGCCCGCAATATCGGCAAGGTCTTTCTTCATCCGCATGGCATCGAGATGCGCGCGCACGCGGGACGGCTCTTCCTGGCTGACCAGTCCGAGCCGGCAGGACAGCTCGAACGCCAGGACACAGCCGATCGCCACGCCTTCGCCATGCAGCAGCCGGTCGGAATAGCCCGTTGCCGCCTCCAGCGCGTGGCAGAAGGTGTGCCCGAGGTTGAGCAGCGCACGGTCGCCCTGCTCGGTCTCGTCGCGCACCACGATATCGGCCTTCATCTGGACGGACCGGCGCACCGCCTCGAGCCTCAAGTCAACATCGCCGGCCGCCATCGCTGGCCCGTTCGCTTCCAGCCAGCCGAAGAACCCGGCATCACCCAAAAGCCCGTATTTCTGCACCTCGCCATAGCCGGCGCGGAAATCGCGCGGCGTCAGCGTGCCGAGCACCGCGATATCGGCCAACACCCGCGCGGGCTGATGAAACGCACCGATCAGGTTCTTTCCCGCGACAGAGTTGATCCCGGTCTTGCCGCCCACGGAACTGTCGACCTGCGCCAACAAGCTGGTGGGGATCTGCACGAAGCGCACCCCCCGGCGCAGCACCGCCGCCGCGAAACCGACCAGGTCACCGATCACCCCGCCGCCGAAGGCTACGACGACATCCTTACGCTCCGTTTTCCGGTCCAGCAGCCATTCCACCGTGCGGGTGAATTGCGGCCAGCCCTTGGTCGCCTCGCCCGGCGGCAGCACCAGCACCTCGATGCCGATGCCGGCAGAGTCCAGTCCGGCGCGCAAAGCGTCCAGATGCAGCGCCGCAACCCGGTCCTCGGTCACCACGAAAACACGCGGCCGGGTCAGCAGCGGCGCAATCTCGCTGCCCGCGCGCGCCAAGAGGCCCGGCCCGATGCGCACGTCATAGGCGCGCGCGCCAAGGGCGACATGAACAGTGGCAAGGTTCATTGAGATGTCTCCACGATACCGGCCGCGACAAGCCGCGACAAAACCTCGTCGGTGGTCCGGTCGATGGACCAGTCGGGCCGCGTTTCGATCACGAATTCAGCCTGCTCGTAATCCGGCGTCCGCGCTGCCAGAAGTGCTGCCAGAGTGTCACGCGGTGCAGCCGTGCGCAACAGCGGCCGCGTGTCCTTGTGGCGCACCCGCGACCACAGCAGATCGAGATCGGCCTTCAGCCACACCACCGCCGCACGGGCCGACAGAAGCGCCCGGTTCTCCGGCGATAGCCATGCCCCACCGCCGGTCGAAAGCACGCAAGGCGGTCCCTCCAGAAGACGCGCGATCACCCGGCTTTCCTTGTCGCGAAAGAACGCCTCGCCATAGCGGTCGAAAATCTCGGCAATGGTCAGGCTGGACGCTGTCTCGATCTCGGTATCCGAATCCTCGAACGGCACAGCCAGCCGTGCCGACAGCGCCTTGCCGATCGCCGTCTTGCCCGCCCCCATCATGCCAACCAGCACGACCGTGCGCAGAAGACGTTCGCGGGGATCTGGCGTGGTTTTGCCCATGGCCAAAAAAAACCGTCCTGCCCTTTAGAATTTCCGCTTCAGTTGCCTTATAGTGAAACGAAAGCGGCGGCAAACGTCGAAACACAGGCAGGCTGGGGACACCATGATCAGGCGGATCATCAAGCTACTTTTCTTCTTCGGGGTCATTGGGTTGATCGGGCTCGTCGGCTATGGCTATTCGGGGCTGATGCAGCCGCAGACACGCGAAATCACAAGGCCGGTCGATCTGGATGTGGAGTAGATCGGCATCCCTTGCGCTGATCCTTGCCGCAGCACCCGTGCTGGCGCAGGAGGGGGATATCGCCCTTGCCCCGGAACCGGAATGGCTGTCGGAAACGCTGTTGTCGCCGCATGGCAATATCGCCAGCTCCGCCCTGCCCTCGGACATCACCGAGATGCCGATCGGCGCGGTCAGCCTCGACGCGGTCGGGCTCCTGACGCCGGTGCAGACGGGGCTGCCGGCCGATCTCTGGGCTGGATCTGACTCCGCGGCCCTGGCCAATCTGTTCCGCGCGCAACCCACGCTCGGGCTGCCGGCGGTGCAGGATTTCACCACCATGCTGGCCCTGGCCGAACTGAACCCGCCCCCCGATTCGACCGCTGAGGCAGAGCTGTTTCTGGCCCGGCTCGACATGCTGCTGTCGCGCGGCGCTATCGACCCCGCCCGCGCGCTGATGGAACGCGCCGGACCGACAGCGCCACAGGTCTTTCGGCGCTGGTTTGACGTTACCCTGTTGACCGACCAGCCCGACCGCGCCTGCGCCGCGATGCGCGCCAACCCCGACATCGCGCCGTCCTTCCCGGCGCGGATCTTCTGCCTTGCGCGGTCCGGAGACTGGTCGGCGGCGGCCCTCACCCTTGGCACCGGCGAGGCGCTCGGTTTCATCCCCGAGGCCGAGGTGGAATTGATCACCCGCTTTCTCGATCCCGAACTGGCCGAGGGCGAGGCGCTATTGCAGGTGGCGCTGGCGCCTTCGCCGCTACACTACGTGATGCGCGTGGCGATCGGCGAGCGGCCGGGCGCGGGGCAGTTGCCGCTGGCCTTCGCGCATGCAGACCTTGGCGACGTGGCGGGCTGGCGGGCACAGCTTGACGCCGCCGAACGGCTGGCGCGCGCCGGCGCGATCACCCCCGATCAATGGCAATTGATCTATACCAGCCGTGTGCCCTCTGCGTCCGGCGGGGTCTGGGACCGGGTAGCTGCGGTGCAGGCGTTCGACGTGGCGCTTCTGGCGCAGGATACCGAAATGGTGGCCCGGACATTGCCCGACGCCTGGGACGCGATGCACGAGGCGGGGCTGGAGGTGGCCTTCGCAGAGGCTTACGCGCGCCGCCTTCTGGGCCTGCCGCTGACCAATGCACCGGCGCAACTGGCGCGCGAGATTGCGCTGCTGTCGCGCGAATACGAAACGGTGGCGCAGATGGCGGTGCCGCAATCGGCGCGGGAACGGTTCCTTTTCGCCATCGCCCGTGGTCAAAGCACCGACACCTCGCCCGATGGCATGATCGAACGCTTGATCGCGGACGTGTTTTCGCGTGTCGAGATGCCGCAGCGCTACGCAAGCATGGTCGGCGAGGAGCGGATCGGAGAGGCGCTGCTGCGCGCATCGCTGGTGCTGTCGGATGGCGCCGACCCCGTCGACCTGCGCGATGCGCTTGCGCTTTTCCGTGCGCTCGGGCTGGAAAGCGTGGCCCGGCGGGCGGCGCTGCAAATGCTGCTGCTGGACCTGCGCGGATGAGCCTGGGCTGGATTTCCCCGTTCCTGGACGCGCAGGCGGCGGAGCTGAACGCTGCCGAAAACACGCTGCTGGCCTATGGGCGCGACCTTCGGCACGCGGCGGCATGGCTCTCGGCGCAGGGCACGGATTTCGAGCTGGCAAGCCGCCCCGACCTGGAGGCATACCTGATCGCCCTGGAAGCCGATGGCATGGCCCGCGCCACCCGCGCGCGGCGGCTCTCGGCGCTGAAACAGCTCTACCGATTTGCCTATGAGGAAGGCTGGCGCGCCGACAATCCCGCGCTTCAGATCACCGGGCCGGGGCGAGAGAAAAGATTGCCGAAAACCCTTTCCATAGAGGAGGTTGACCGCCTTCTTTCAAGTTCGGAAGCGCATGGCCGCAATACCGGAGACCGTCTACGGAACCATTGCCTGATGCAGCTTCTCTATGCCACGGGGATGCGAGTGAGCGAGTTGGTGAGCCTGCCGGTCGCGGCGGCGCGGGGCGATCCGCAGGTGCTGTTGATCAGGGGAAAGGGCGGCAAGGAGCGCATGGTGCCACTGTCACCCCCGGCGCGGACAGCGCTGGCCGCGTGGCTGGATTATCGGGATGCCGAAGAGGACCGTCTGAAAACCGAGAAAGGCCAGCCGCATTCGCGCTTCCTGTTCGCCTCGCGCGGCAAGGCCGGACACCTGACACGGGTGCGGTTTTTTAGTCTTATCAAGGAAATATCGGTTGATGCTCATGTATCACCTGATCGTGTCACGCCGCATACACTGCGCCATGCCTTCGCCACCCACCTGTTGCAGAACGGCGCCGACCTGCGCGCGATCCAGACGCTTCTGGGCCATGCCGATATCGCCACGACAGAGATCTATACCCATGTGCTCGATGCGCGGCTGAAGGCGCTCGTGTTTGACAATCACCCGCTGGCCAAGGCCTGAAACCGCCGTTGTTCGCCGCAGAGTCGGATCGGAAAATGATCGCCAACAGCTTTGCCGATATCGAGGACACGCGCTGGGACGCGATCATTATCGGCACCGGTATCGGTGGCGGTGTCGCGGGGCGCGCGCTGGCCGAGGCCGGGATGAAGGTGCTGTTCGTGGAAAAGGGGCGCGCCGGATTCCGGGCGGAGGAAACGCCGCTCGACCCCGGCCTCATCGACCCGGTAGCGCGGGAGGTGCGCGGCTTCTGGCCCGATCGGATCCGCGCCAACGTGAACGGCACCGAACAGGAGGTCTTCGCGCCGCTTGGCGCCGGGATCGGGGGATCGTCGGTCTTTTACGCGGCGACGCTGGAACGGCCCGAGCGTCATGATCTCGACGAGGTGCCGGGGCGGCCCCACCCGACCGGCGGCTGGCCCGTCGCCTTTGACGAGATGCTTCCGTGGTTCGACGCGGCCCAGAGGCTGTTCCATATCCATGGGGAGTCCGACCCGCTCTGCGACACGCCCAGCCCCGAACTCGCCCCGCCGCACCCGCCAAGCTCGGGCGATGCGCGGATCATGGATGTGCTGCGCCGAAACGGGCTGCACCCCTACCTGCTGCACAGCGCGCTGCGCCGCCTGCCGGGCTGCCGCGACTGCCTTGGCCACAAATGCCCGATGCCTTGCAAGATGGATGGCCGCTCCGCCGGGGTGGAACCGGCGCTGGCGACCGGCAATGCCGCGCGACTGACCGGTTGCACGGTGACGCGGCTGATCCGGCAGGCCGATGGGGGCGTCACGGTGGAGGCGCGGCTGGCGGGCGAGACAAGGGCGATCTGGGCGCGGCACGTGGTGCTGGCCGCCGGCGCGCTCAACTCGCCGCGTCTTCTGATGGCCTCGCGCAGCGCGGCGGACCCGGACGGGATCGGCAACGGCGCCGGGCTGGTCGGGCGCAACCTGATGTTTCACCTCAACGAGATTTTCGCGCTCTGGCCCGGCAAGGCAGCGGGGTTCGCGGGGCCGACCAAATCGGTCGGCTTCCGCGATCTTTATTTTGCCGACGGACAGCGGCTTGGCATGGTGCAGGCGATGGGCGTGGATGTGGGCTATGGCGAGATCGTGCATCATTTGCGGGGGCGCGTCGGGCGGTCGTGGCTGCGCCATGTGCCCGGCGCGCGCGATGCGACGCGGATTCCGGCGGCGATCGGCGCCAAGCTGATGGGCACCGCCAAGGTCTTTGTCGGACTGCTGGAGGATCTGCCCTACGCCGAGAACCGGGTGCTGCCGGAGGATGCGGGGATTGCGCTCGACTACCGCACAGCGCCGGAGCTTCTGGCGCGTCGCAAGGCGTTCCGGCGGCATATACGGCGCGCCTTTCGCGGCACCCGCACCGCCTTCCTGACGCAGGAGCCGGAGCCGAATTTCGGCCATCCCTGCGGAACCTTACGGATGGGTGTTGATGTTGGTAAATCGGTCGTCAACTCTGCGGGCCGGGTGCACGGAGTCACAAACCTCTGGGTCACCGATGCCTCGGTCTTTCCGACCTCGATGGGTGTAAACCCGAGCCTGACCATCGCCGCCAACGCGCTACGGGTGGCGGCTGAAATAAGGAGAGCGCGATGAACGATCTGAAAGACGGGATTGCGGTTGTCACGGGCGCTGGCGGCGGGCTGGGCCGGGCACTGGCGGTGACGCTGTCGCGCACCATGCCGGTGGCTGGCTTCGGGCGCGACATGGCGGCGCTGCAAGAGACGCGGGCAAGCGCCGAGCCGGGGCGGTTCCATCCCGTGGTTGTGGATGTTTCTGACTTTAACTCCGTTGCGCAAGGGTTTGACGTAGTGAGAACTATTTCCCATGTAACCCTGCTGGTAAACAATGCAGCGATCTACCCGCGCCGCGATTTCACCGAAGAGACGGCAGAAAGCTTCATGGCGGTGGTGGGCACCAATCTCGGCGGCACCGTGGCCTGCACGCGGGCGGCGCTCGACGACATGGTCAAGACCGGCTTTGGCCGCATCCTCAACGTGGCGACCTTCGCCGATATCGCGCCGCTGCCCGCCTCCTCGGCCTATTCGGTGTCGAAGGGCGCGGCGCGGATCTTTACCCGCGCGCTGATTGCCGATATCGGCGACCGGTTTCCGGGGATCGTGGTCAATGACTGGATGCCGGGGATGCTGGCGACAAGGATGGGAATCGCCGATGGCCTGGCGCCGGGAGAGGCCGCGACATGGGGCGCGCAACTGGCGCTTTGGCACGATGTCAGCCTGACCGGCACGACATGGGAGATGGACCGCGAAATCCCGCCGCCCCGGTCGCTGAAACGGCGCATCGGGGACCGGGTTCTGATGAAACCGAAACCTCAGGCGCGGCGATTGTGACGCTGCCGCCACGACCGCCAGAGGTGGCCGGGCAGGATACGCAAAGCGCTTGCATAGCGCCTTGTCAGGCGGCCGGGGCTGGACAGAAGCCGCCAGAGCCATTCCAGCGCCAGACGACGCACCCAGCGCGGCGCGCGCCGTTGACGACCGGAGAGGAAATCGAGCCCCGCCCCGATGCTGGCAAACCCCATGCCGGGCGTCACCGTGCGCCCGCGCGCGGCCAGCATTTCCTGTTTCGGCGCGCCGAGGGCCAGCAGGCACAGGCGCACCCCGGCGGCGTCAAGCTCGCGCAGGATCGCGTCGGCGGCGGGGCTGTGCGGGTCGAACCCCATCGGTGGCGCGATGCAGGCGGCGATGTGCAGGCCGGGTATGCGGCTGCGCAGGGCCTCGGCGGCGCCGGCAAGGCTGTCTTCGGTGCTGCCGACAAGGCCGATTGGCAGGCCAGACTCTGCGGCAATGCGGCAAAGCGGATCAATCAGGTCGGAGCCGGGCAAAAGCGCCACCGGCTGGCGACCGAGGCGCGAACACCAGACGATCGGGTTGCCATCGGCGGTGACGTAATCCTGCGCGTCGTAGGCGGCACGGAACGGACCGGGGGTGCGCAGCTTGGTCAGGTGATCGAGGTTCAGGGTGGCGATGGCGAAGCCCTGCCCCTGCGCGATGCGGGCGCGCAGGGCGGTGTCGAGCGCGTGCCAGTCGGGAACGTTGACCGAAACCTGATAATTTTTCGCCCGGAATTTCATTGACCTGCCTCCTGCCGCTGCACCAACCTGCCTTGAATCCCGGTTGCGCGAAAGACTGCGCAATCGGACAAACTGTTGCCATGCTTTTCAGGTCATACTGGACCCGAAGCAAGTGAGGCAGAGCAGCCCGATGACCCAAGGCACCGTCCCCGGCGCGACCGCGCAGGGCCCGCAGCGTGTGGCGCTGGTGGGCTGTGGCTTCGTGGCCGACCTCTACATGGCGTCGCTGGCCACCTTTCCGCATGTCGAGATCGTCGGCGCATATGACCGCGACGCAGGACGGCTGGCCGCCTTCGCCGCGCATTGGTCCCTGCACCGGTTCGCTACGCTGGATGCACTTCTGGACGCGCGGCCGGCGCTGATCCTGAACCTGACCAACCCGGCCAGCCACGCTGAGGTGACGCGCGCCTGCCTGACGGCGGGCTGCCATGTGTTCAGCGAAAAGCCCATGGTGCTGGACCTCGCCGAGGCGGTGGCGCTGCACCGGCTGGCACGTGACAACACCCTGCAACTGGGCAGCGCGCCGTCTTCGGTCTTGGGGCGGGCGGCGCAAACGCTGGGTCGTGCGCTGCGGGACGGCGTGGCGGGAACGCCAAGGCTGATCTACGCCGAACTGGATGACGGGTTCATCCCGCAGGCGCCGGTCGAGACGTGGAAAAGCGCCTCGGGCGCGCCGTGGCCCTTTGCCGACGAGTTTCGCACCGGTTGCACGCTGGAACATGCGGGCTACTACCTTGGCTGGCTGATCGCCTTCTTCGGCCCGGTGGCGAAGGTGGTGACGAGCACCTCCGAGGTTCTGCCCGACAAACGCGACGTGACGGGCGGCGCGCCGGATCTTTCGGTTGCGACGCTGCATTTCGCAGGCGGCCCGGTTGCGCGGCTGACCTGTTCGATCGTTGCGCCGCATGATCACCGGCTCCGGGTCATCGGTGACGCCGGCGTGCTGGAGATGGGCGAGGCGTGGAACAACGCCGCGCCTTTGCGTTTTCGCAAGCGGCTGCGCATTCGTCGGCGGCTTTTGGAAAGCCCGGTCGCGCGGCGCATCAGGATCAAGGGGCCGACGCATCCGATGATGCCGAGACAGGGGGCGGCGGCGATGAATTTCGCGCTTGGCCCGGTGGAGATGCTGGCGGCGATTGCCGAGGGGCGCCCCTCGCGCCTCGCGGGCGATTACGCGCTGCACCTGACGGAAGCGACGCTCGCTTGCGCCCGCGAAGGCGTGCACCGGATGCAAACGACCTGCAACGCGATGGAGCCGATGCCATGGGCGCGCTGACGCTCTTTGTTACCGGATCGGGCAGTTATGTCGGCCGCGCGGCGGCGGATTTTGCCCGGCGCAAAGGGCGCAAGGTGGTGCTGCATTCACGCCATGGCCACCGGGGGGGCGCGCCGGACGCACCCGGCGTGTCGCGGATCGAAGGGGCGCTCGACGCACCCGACCTCGTGGAACAGATGCGAGGCTGCGATGCGGTCATCCATGTGGCCGGGCGGATGCAAGGCACCGACGCCGCGTTTGACAAGGACGTCGTCGCGGACAGCCGCGCGGTGATGCGGGCGGCGGCTGCGGCCGGGGTGGCGCGCGTGGTTCTGGCCGGGTCGGTCTCGGTCTACGGCGCCGGGCAGCCCGGTGCGACGATCACCGAAGACAGCCCGCAGGAGCCGCGCCCCGACCTGCGCGACGGCTACACCCGCGCGAAACTGGCGCAGGAGGCGGCGATGCTGGACGAGGCCGGGGATGTGAGCCTGTCGGTCCTGCGGCTTGGCGCGATCTGGGGGCCGGGGCGGCTGTGGAACGCGCATATCGGCGTGGCGAAAGGGCCGGTGCTGATCCGTATCGGTGGCGCGGGGCAGATCCCGCTGTGCCATGTCGACCGGGCGGCCGCCGCTCTGGTGAAGGCCGTCGAGGCCGCGCCTTGCACGGTGAACGTGCTCGACGATGACCTGCCGGACCGGGTGCGCTACGTCAAGGCGCTGGCCGCGTCGGGCTGGCCAAAGCTGGTGGTGCCGCTGCCCTGGCAGTTGCTCGACCTTGTGGCAAGGCAGCGCGCAGCGGGGCCGGGCCTTCTGCGCCGCGCCGTGCTGCGCGCGCGGATGATGCCGATGGGCTGGGATGGTGCGCGCGGCCGCGCGGCGCTGCGGCTGCCCCCGCAAGACGCGTTCGAGGCGCTGATGGCGCGCGCGCTGACCGAAGGGGGACGGCCATGAAGATCGCTTACCTGACCGGCGAATACCCGCGCGCCACCGATACCTTCATTCAACGCGAGGTCGCGGGCTTGCGCGATCTGGGGCTGACGGTGGAAACCTGCACCATCCGGCGCACCGGCGCGGCGCATCTGGTTGGCGAGGAACAGCGGCAGGCGGCGGCGGAAACCTTTGCCGTGCTGCCCGCGACGCTGAACGCACTGCGCCTGACGCGGGCGAAGTTGGCGGCGCTGCGCTATCCGGGCCGGTTTTTCCGCGCCCTGGCGCTGGCGTGGCGGACGGCGCCGAAGGGGATCAAGGGGCGGGCCTACAACCTGATCTATTTCGCCGAGGCGCTGGTACTGGCCGATCACATGCGCCGCACGCGCGTGACCCATCTGCACAACCACATCGCCAAGGCAAGCTGCACGGTGGCGATGCTGGCCTCGGCGCTTTCCGGCATTCCCTACAGCTTCACGCTGCACGGACCGGATATCTTCTTTGCGCCGGAGCACTGGCGGCTGGATGAAAAGATCGCGCGGGCGCGCTTCGTCGCCTGCATCAGCGATTTCTGCCGCGCGCAGGCGATGCTGTGGTCGGCCCCGGCGCATTGGGGCAAGCTGAAGATCGTGCATTGCGGGGTCGAGCCGGCGCGTTACACCGCCGGGGACCGGGACGGAACGCGGCTGGTCTTCGTCGGACGGCTGGCATCGGTAAAGGGTATTGCAGTGCTGCTGGAGGCTTTTGTCGATGTTCTCGCGGCGCGGCCCGACCTGACACTGACACTGGTCGGCGACGGGCCGGAACGTGCCGCGCTGGAGGCCGAGGCGGCGCGGCTTGGCGTCGCGGGGACGGTGCGCTTTGCCGGCTATCAGTCTCAGGCCGAGGTCGCGGACCTGCTGGCCAGCCATGACGCGCTGGTGCTGCCGAGCTTTGCCGAGGGGGTGCCGGTGGTGCTGATGGAGGCGCTTGCGGCCGGCCTGCCGGTCATCGCCACCGCCGTGGGCGGCGTGGGCGAGTTGGTGAAAGACGGCGAGACCGGGTGCCTGATTGCGCCGGGGGACGCGGCGGCGCTGTGCGACGCGATCCTTCGGATGTTCGGCGACGCGGCGATGCGCGCGCGGATGGGCGCGGCGGGCCGGGCACGCATCGAGGCCGGGTTCACCGCGCGGGACGAGGCGGCGCGGCTGGCGACACTCTTTCAGGCCGGGGCCGATCTGCCGCAAGCCAAACGACCGGAGGCCGCGACATGAACCGGGCCATCGCCATTATCCTCATCGGCCGCAACGAAGGCGCGCGGCTCAAGGCATCGTTTGAAAGCACTGTGGGCCGGGTGGAGCGGATCGTCTATGTCGATAGCGGCTCCACCGATGACAGCGTGGCGGCGGCACGGGCGCGGGGCGTCGAGGTGGTGGAACTTGACGCAAGCACGCCCTTCACTGCCGCGCGGGCGCGCAATGCTGGCGTCGCTGCACTGCGCGGACCACAGGGCGAGTTGCCCGAGTTCCTGCAATTCATCGATGGCGATTGCGTGCTGGAACCGGATTGGCTGTCGCACGCAGTGCCGGTCATGCGAGCCGATGCCCGGCTTGGCGTGGTCACCGGCTGGCGGCGGGAAATCCACCCCGAGGCGAGCCTCTACAACGCCATGTGCGACCACGAGTGGCACCGCCCGGCCGGGCCGATCGTGGCCTGCGGCGGCGACATGCTGGTGCGCGCCGCCGCCTTCGACAAGGTGGGCGGCTTCAACGAACAGGTGATCGCGGCGGAGGATGACGAATTCTGCCTGCGCCTGCGCAAGGCGGGCTACACGCTTTTGCGCATTCCGCGCGCAATGACCCGGCACGACGCCGCCATGCACCGGTTCGGGCAATGGTGGCAGCGGTCGGTCCGCAACGGGCACGGCTTCGCGCAGCTTGGCGCGCTGCACGGCACGCATCTGCGCCGGGAACGGGCGCGCGTCCATATCTTCGGGCTGCTCCTGCCGCTGCTGTTTGTCGCCGGGCTGCTGACCAACCTGTGGATCGTGCCGGGCGTGCTGGCGCTTTACGCGGGGTCCTACGCGAGTGCGCTGCGCGGCCTGTTGCGGGACGGGATCGCACCGCAGGTGGCATGGCGCCATGCCGGGCTGCTGACGCTGTCAAAAATTCCCAACCTCGTCGGCATGGCGCGCTTCTGGGCGCGCCGGATGCGCGGGCAGGCGGTGAAAATTATAGAATACAAGTAAAGGGTTAACGACGTGAGCACATCCCCCACCCGTATCGGCCTGATCGGCGCCGGCTATATCGCAAGCTGGCACGCCGACGCGCTGCGCGCCACGCCGGGCGTCAAGATCACCGCCGTCTGCGACCGGTCGCAAGGCGCGGTCGAGGCTTCGGCGGGGGCGCTCGGCTGCCGGGCCTTCGCTTCGGTGGCGGATCTCATCGCCGCAAAAGCCTGCGATGCGGTGCATGTCCTGACGCCGCCCGACACCCACAAGGCGATTGCGATTCACTGCCTTGAGGGCGGGCTCGATGTGCTGGTGGAAAAGCCGGTGGCGCTGTCTGCCGATGAGACGCGCGAGATTGCCGAGGCTGCCGCGCGCAGCGGCAGGCAGGTCCATGCCGGGCACAATTTCCTCGGCCTGCCAAGCTACACGCGGCTGAAACGGGCGCTTGCCGAGGGCCGGTTTGGCCGCATCAGCGAGGCACAGATCGACTGGTGCCTGCCGCTGGCGCCGCTGCGCTCGGGACCATACGGGCTGTGGCTGATGCGCGCGCCGCAAAACCTGCTTCTGGAACTTGGCCCGCACCCGTTTTCCTTCGCGGTGGATCTCTTCGGGGCGCTCGATATCCTGTCGGTCGTGACCGGCCAGCCGGCGATCCTGCCCGGCGGAGAGCCCCGCGACCAGAGCTGGCGCATCCTTGCGCGCGCAGGTGACATCGACGTGTCCCTGACGCTGTCGATGGTAGAGACGATCGACAACCGCTGCGTCACCTTGCGCGGGTCCTCGGGCATGGCGCGGCTCGATTACGCCGCAGACACGCTTGTGACGACCCGCGACAACACCGCCGAACTGGTACTGAACCCGCTGGCCAAGGAACTGGCGCAGGCCGGCGCGCATCTGCGCGAGGGGCTGCGCAACGCGGTGACGCAAGCAACCTCTCTCAACCGCAAATCCCCCTATGGGCAGAGCTTTCGCGGCATGACACGGGCGCTTTACGGCGGAGACGCGGCGCGCTTCAGGATTGAGCCCGCCGTGACCGTGATGCAAGGCATCGACGATACGCTGGCCAAATGCACCTTTCCCCCGGCCCCGGCCCCGGCCCCGGCCCCGGTCGCCGTCATCGGCAGGCTCCGGCCAAGCGTCATGGTGATCGGCGGCACCGGCTATATCGGGCGCGCCCTGACCCGGGCGCTGGTCGCCCGGGGGCATGACGTGCGGGTGCTTTCGCGCGGATCGCACGGGCCGTTTGCCGATATCGCCGACCACGTCGAAACCGTGCCCGTCGCGCTGAGCGACAGCGCCGGGATCACCGCGGCAATGGACGGGATCGACACGGTCTACAACCTTGCCAAGTCGATGGACACCGACTGGCAGGCGGCGCTGCAAAACGATGTCGGAACCGCGACGCGGATCGGCGAGGCGGCGCTGACGGCAGGCGTGCGGCGGTTGATCTATACCGGCACGATCGCCTCTTACGACATGTCGGACCCGCGCGCGGTGATCACCGAGGAGACGGGATTTGGCGAGATCGGGAACCGCAACCTCTATGCAAGGTCCAAGGCGGAATGCGAGCGGCAGCTTCTGGAAATGCACCGCGAGCGAGGCCTGCCGCTGGTCATCGCGCGGCCCGGCATCGTGGTCGGCGGCGACGGGCCGTTGCAGCACTGGGGCCTCGGGCGCTGGCACGGCGCGGGGGCGGTCAAGCTCTGGGGACGCGGGCGCAATATCCTGCCCTTCGTGCTGGTGAATGACCTCTGCGATGCGCTGATCGTGATGATGACGCGCGACGGTGTGGAGGGGGAAAGCTTCAACCTGACCGGCGCGCCGATGCTGACGGGGCGCGACTATTTCGACGCGATCCATGCCCGGCTTGGCGCGCGGCTACGGGTCACATCGGGCAACCTCACCGCGATGTGGATGGCCGACGCGGTGAAATACGCGCTGAAGCGCCACGCGCTCGGGCGCAAATCGGCGCTGCGCGCGTCGCTGGCCGACTGGCGGTCGCGCGGGCATTTCGCGCGGTTCGACAATGCCAAGGCCCGGCGCGGCCTCGGCTGGCAACCGGAGGCGGACCGCGCGGCGTTTCTCGACAAGGCACTGGAGGCGCGGGCGCTTTTCGGGCTCTGAGCTTGCACGCTGGCATAATTATGCCAATTTTATCAGGTCATATGGGATTTGCCGCATCAGACGGCCCAGCAAGGATACGGATCGAGATGAGCAGCAACAGTTCCGAAACAGGCCCCGACGCGGGACCAAGCGAGCGTGACCGGCAACGTCGCGCGCTGGAACGGCGGCTGCGCGAGGCGCTGATGCGCCCCGCCGAGGACGATAGCGCCCCGCCCTCATCCGCCGAGGAGGAAACCGACGAGGCCCCCGCCAACCCGCCGCGCCCTCAGGCAGACCCGGCCATATGGGGTCGCCTGCCGCGTATCCCGGTGGAGCCCAGACGCCTTGATCGCAACCTGGTAATCACCGCCAGCCGCGATGACCCGGCGCACGCCGCCTTTGACGTTCTGCGCACCCGGATCGTGCGCGCAATGCGCGACAACGGCTGGCATCGCATCGGCATCACATCGCCCGGCGAGGGCAACGGCAAAAGCTTCACCGCGATCAACCTTGCGATCAGCCTGTCCCGGCTGAGCGAGCTTCGCACCGTTCTGATGGACATGGACCTGCGCCGCCTCGGTCTGGCAAAGGTGCTGGGTCTGCGCAACATGCCCGCGACCGCAGATTACCTGCGCGGCGAGATCGGGACCGAGGCGTATTTTTCCACCTTCGCGCCCAATAATCTGCATATCGGAGAGAGGCTTGCGATCGGCGCCAATGGCCGCGTCGATGCCTACGCCGCCGAATTGTTACAGACCGATGAGACCGGCGCGCGGCTGACCGCGATGCAGGCCGAGCTTGCCGCCGATCTGGTGTTGTTCGACCTGCCGCCCGCGCTTGCGATGGACGATGTGCTGGCCTTCCGGTCGCATATGGATTGCGTGCTGCTGGTAATCGGCGGCGGCGAGACGCGGGCGCGAGAGGTGCGCGAGGTGCAGCGCCGGCTGGGCGATGACCTGCCGATCCTTGGCGTGGTCATGAACAAGGCCGAGGTCGCGGACGATCCGGGCTACAGCTACGGCAGATGATCAGCGCAACGCGGGGCGCCTTGAGTCCGCCGCCGCGCGCAGCCACGCACGCAAACCCGCCACCACCCCGATGACAGCCACCGTGATCCCGCCGATCCAGAGCAATCGCCCGCGGCGCTGTTTGCCCTGGCTGCGCAGGTTGGGAATCGCGACAACCGCCTGAACCCCAAGCTCGTGTTCCAGTTGGTCCGGCGTGCGCAACCGTCCGTCGAGGATTTCCAGCATCAGGGCCGCGCCAAGCGCCAGCAGCAGCACCAGAACACCGCCCGCCAACGCCAGCTTGCGCCGACTGGCGGAGACCGGGTAATCGGCCGCGATCGCGGTTTCCAGCACCTCGAAGCGTTCGGCCTGGTTGCGGCTTTCGAGGAGCTGGTTCATCGCCGCCTGCGCGCGCCGATCGGTGATCACGCTCAACTCCCCCTGCAACTGGCCAAGCCGACGCTCGTAGACGCTCAACTGGCGCTCGACCTCGGGGGCGGCGGCCAGCGTCGCCTCGATCCCGGCGATCGCAGCATCGGTCAGGTCCAGCCGCTGATTCAGCAAGGCGCGCTGACGTTCCAGCGTTTCGGCCAGCGTGCGGTCGCTGTCCGATTCCAGCTCGATCAGCTGTTCCTCGATGGTGATGCGCGAGTCTTCCAGCCGCGTCAGCTGCGTGCGCTGCGAGGCGATGGCATCGGGCAACGCGTTGCCGTTATCCTGCCGGAACTGGCTGTAATCGGCCTCCAGCGCCTCGATTTCAGTGGTCAGGCGCTCCTCTTACGACAAAAGGAAGTCCAGCGTGCGCGCGGTGCGCCCCGAGGTGCGTTCGCGCCCCGCCTCCAGCAGCCGGTCGAGGCACGCGTTAGCCACGGCGGCGGCGGTGTCGGCATCATCGAGGCGCACCGTAATGACCAGCCCCGAGGGATGCACATCGGCGCGCCACGCCTGCGCTTCGTCGATCAGTTGCGTGATCTCGACCGCGTCGCGCATCCGCCCCACCCGCTCGGCCTGTGTCGGTACCGCAGCGAAGAGGTCGAACCGTTGAACAATGCCCGCGATCGCGTCGCGCGACATCAACTGCTGTTCGATCAGGTCAAGCTCGCTGCTCGGGTTGAGGGTCCGGACCGGCGCGCCCTCCTGCGACGTGAGGCGCTGGACGACCTGCGCCGATTCGATCTGCACCACCGCCGTTGCCTCATAGACGCGCGACTGGCTAAGCGCGTAGACGAGGACCGCAGGCAGGCCGATCACGAGGATCAGCGCGATGATCCAGCTGCGTCGGACAAGAATGCGCGGAATATCGTGGATGTTACTGATCGGACCCATTGGGGGCAGCCCTTTCGACCTGGCGGGTGGTGCCTGCATGGCATCCAGAAAAAAGAGACCGGCCCGCTTTGACAGGGCCGGAATGGCAACCGCCCCCGCGTTGCCTTGTCCTTGCCACAATATAGCTGAATTTTCGTCGTCTTTCCAAGCCTCAGTCCCCTGCTGCGTGGAAACACTGCATTTCCATTTCGTCAAGCCCGGCCCCGGCCCCGCCGTGTTCGGCCCCGGCCCCGCCGTGTTCGGTGGGCGGGGTCAGCGCCAACAGGGTGCAGACCAGCCCGTTTTCGACGCGAATCTGCCCGATCAGCCGTTGCCCCATCGGATACCTGCCAAACCGGCGGTTGAGCGTCGCGGTGAACCGTCCAAGCGCTAGGTCGGGGCGGATCTCCATTGCGTCGAAGCCCACCACCTCGCCCGTCTGCGGATAAAGCGCCTTGTAGCTTGCCTCCTTGGCCGAAAAGACCACCCGCGCCAGCACGCCGCGCAGATCCTCGGGCTGCCCGGAAAGCCACGTGCGCTCCGCCGCCGTGGTGATTTCGAACGCCAGATCGGGCGCCAGCGGGTCCAGCGGTTCGAGGTCAAGCCCCAGCCCCGCAGCGATGCGCCGCCGCGTGGCAACGGCAAGGCACTGTCCGTCATGATGGGTGATCGACCCGACAATGCCAGCGGGCCAGACCGGGGCGCGGTCGGCCCGCATGGGAATCGCGAAGGGCACCAGCCCGACGGCGCGCAGGGCCTGTCGCGCGGCGGCACGACCGGCGGCGAACTCGGCCTGCCGCGCCGGGGTGGCGCGGGCGACGAAGGGGGCTTCACCGGGCCAGAACGCGTGATCGCCGCCGATCTGCGCCGCGCCGAAGCCGATGGTCCCGCCACGCCAGCCGCGCGTTAACAGGTCACGAAACATCGCGCTCTCCCCTGCCGCGCGCGGCGCGCATCTGACGGCGACGCGACATTGCCTCGGCCCGGCCTGCCGCACGCTCGGACGTGTCGGACCTGTCGGACGTGTCGGGCGACGACGCCGTGTCGGGGGCCTCGCCCCGCGACAGGCGGTCAACCTCCGCGGCAAGCGCAGAGAGCACGGGAAAGCGGAAGATGTCGGTGATCGACAGCTTTGCGGTGCCAAGCTCCGCCCGGATCTCGCGGTGCGCCTGCACCGCCAGCAACGAATGCCCGCCGAGATCGAAGAAATGATCCTGCGGGCCGATGCCCTCGACGCCCAGAATGCGGGTCCAGATCGCGGCGATCCGGCCCACCGTGCTGGCCTGCGCGGAAATCGGGGTAACATTGGCGGCCCTCGTCCGGGCCTGCGGCGCGGGCAGCGCGCTGCGGTCGATCTTCTTGTTCGGGGTCAGCGGGAACACCTCCAGCCGCACCAGCTGCGCAGGCACCATGTGGGCGGGCAGACTGGCCGCGAGTGCGGCGCGGATCGACGCGGAATCGACCGGAGCGGCCTCGATGTAATAGCCCACCAGTTGCGGGTTGCCGGGGGTATCCTCGCGCGCGACCACGACCGACTGGCGCACCCCCGGCACCGCGTCGATGCGCGCCTCGATCTCGCCCAGTTCGATCCGGTAGCCGCGCAGCTTGATCTGGTGATCGGCGCGGCCAAGGAAATCGAGCCCGCCATCGGCGCGCCAGCGCGCCAGATCGCCGGTGCGGTATATGCGGTTTGCGGGGCGGAAGGGGTCGTCCAGGAAGCGTTCCGCCGTCAGGTCGGGCCGTTGCCAATAGCCGCGTGCGACCCCCTCGCCGCCGATGTAAAGCTCTCCCGGCACGCCAATGGGAACCGGCTGCATCGCGTCGTCGAGGACATAGGTCTGCGTGTTGGCAATCGGCCGGCCGATACCCGTGAGCCCTGCGCCGCCCGTGGCGGGCTGGGTCGTTGACCAGATCGTGGTTTCGGTGGGGCCATACATGTTTTCGATGCGGGCTTCGGTGGCGGATTGAAGCTCGGCGACCAGCGAACCGGGCAGCGCCTCGCCGCCGATCATCAGGTTCTTCACGCGCGCCAACGCCGTCCTCGCCTCGTCATTTCCGACCAGCATCCGCGCCATCGACGGCGTGCATTGCAGATGCGTCACACCATGGCGGAGGATCTGCGCGGCAATGGAAAAATCGTCCTCGGCCAGCGCGTCACCCGCATTGGCACGCTTCAGCACCTCGGCAATGGGGGTGAGGCCACCCAACACCTTTTGCCGCTCGATCCCGTAGTCGATCAGGCAGGCGATCTCGTCGACGCCGATGCGCTTCAATTGCTCGACCCGGTCGAGCGCGTCCTCTACCGTGCCAAAGAGGCCGCTATCGTTGAAATAGCGCTCGAAGGCGAAATCGAGGATCGCTTCAAGCTCTTCCTCGCTGAGCGCCTGGATGTCGATCTGCATCGGGTTGTCGACCCCCTTGGGCTTCTTGAAGGCGGGGAAGGCCCAGGCGAATTGCTTGATCAGGCCAGCGGCGGAGCGCAGGTAATCCTTCATCGGGCCACGGGCTGTTTCGCGCGCGGTTTCACGATCCCCGGCAAGGTAGGAATGCAGCATCAGCGTGACTGTGTGATCGGCCGGGTCGCGGCCCGCCTCGCGCAGGGCATTGTGATAAATGCCGATCTTCTCGCCCACCTCCGTAATGGACTGGCCCAGAAGGTGGGTCAGCACATTGGCGCCGATGGCCCCCGCCTCGCGCCACGTGTCGGGGTTGCCTGCCGTGGTCACCCAGATCGGCAGTTCCTTCGACACCGGGCGCGGCTGCGTCAACACCTTGTGCTCGGTCCCGTCGGCCAGCGGAAAGGCGACCTCCTCACCGCGCCAGAGCGCGCGCAGCGTCTCGATCGTCTGGAACATGGCGGGCTTGTTGGCGGGCGGCGTGTTTTCCGGGCGCAGCACGAAATCATCCGGCTGCCAGCCTGCCGCGATGCCAAGCGCCGCGCGACCGTTGGTGAGGTTGTCGATCACCGCCCAATCCTCGGCAATCCGCGCCGGGTGGTGCAGCGGCGCCACGCAGGACCCGGCCCGCACCGAAAGGTTGCGGGTGACGGCGGCGACGGCGGCACCGGTCACGGCGGGGTTGGGGTACGGCCCGCCGAAGGCGTGGAAATGGCGTTCCGGCGTCCAGACCGCGCAAAATCCGTTTTCATCGGCAAAGCGCGCGCCGTCGAGCAGCATGGTGTACTTGTCGCGCCCCGCGCCGTCGTCATTGCCCCAGTAGAACAGGCTGAACGCCATGCCCCTGCCGGTCTGGCCGATACGGCCGTTGCTGACCAGCGCGCGGCTCTCGTCGCCCGAGATCACCACGGTGAAGCCGCGCGCGAGGGTCCAGAACAGCTCCAGCACCGAGATGTCGAAGCTGAGGCTGGTGACGGCCAGCCAGACGCCGCCCGCCTCGGGATCAATGCGCTCGTCCATGCCAGCGAAGAAGTTTCCGACGTTGCGATGCGTGATCATCACCCCCTTGGGCCGTCCGGTGGAGCCAGAGGTGTAGATCAGGTAGGCCAGATCATCCGACGTGACACCGCTATCGGGGTTCGTCGCGGGCGCTGCGGCGATCCCCGGATCGCGGTCAATCTCCAGCACCTGCGCGGCGTGCGCCGGCAAGTGTGGCGTCAGCGCCGCCTCCGTCAGGATCAGCTTCGCGCCACTATCATCGACATAGAGTGCAATGCGGTCCGCCGGGTAATCGGGGTCGAGCGGCACATAGGCCGCGCCCGCCTTCTGGATCGCAAGCGCCCCGATCAACAGGTCGGCGGAACGACGGATGTGAAGCCCGACAACGTCGCCCCGGCCCACCCCCATCGCGGCCAGCCTGTGGGCGACCCGGTTGGCGCGGGCGTTCAGGTCTGAATAGCTCAGGCGCGCGCCCTCGAAAATCAGCGCGCTCGCGCCGGGGGTTTTCGCGGCCTGCGCCTCGAAGAGGCGATGAATACACGCGGCGCGGTCAAAACCGGTCTCGGTCGCGTTCCAGTCATGGATCAGCTTCTGGCGTTCGCAGTCCGGCACGATGGAAAGCTCCGCCACCGGCGTCATGGGATCGGCGGTCAGCACATGCGCCAGCCGCGCGGCGACGAGGTCAAGCTCCTCGGGGGTGACCTGTGCTGCGTCTGCAACAAGGCTTTCGCCGTCCTCCGACAAGGTCAGCGCAGCGCCGGCCACGGGCGCGGCGCCGATGGCGAAGGCGGGCACCGGCAGGCCCGTGAGGCCGGGGATTCGGGCAGGCAGATCGGCGGCGAACGGCCCCTTGGCGCGGGCGGCGTCGATCCGGCCGGCAAAGCGCGCCTCGGCCTCGGCCAGTGTCCCGGCGGCGTCGATCGAGACCGGCACCCACGGGTTGAGGTAGCCCTGCACCGCGACAGGCAGCCCGAGAGCGAGATCCACACACGCACCGTCGCCCTTGCGCAGCGCCAGAAGGGCGAAGCGGGCCAACACCTGCGACGCCGTCAGACCGGCAGGCCGCGCGACCCGGCGGGCAATGGTGCCCGACCCCGATCCGGGATGAAAGGCGAATTGGGCGGGTGTCAACGCCTCTAGCCGCTTGCGCCAGAAGGTTTCAGCCCGCGTGGCGGCGGCAATCGCGTCGGTGATTGCTGCGGTGCCGGTCAGCGGCGGCAGCCGGGTTCCGGCGGCAAGATGATCGGCGAGGATGACCGGCGCGCCGTCGAGCGCGCGAAACGCGCCAAGCCTGACTGCGCCATCAGCCACCGCGACGGTCGCCATGCCACCGGTCACTTCCAGAACCTCGCCCGGCGCGCCGTTTCCGGCAACCGCCTCGGCCCTGCCGACAAGCAGGAGTTCAGCGCCGGTATCGAGCTTCGGACAGGCCAGCGGGTTCCAGTAATCCCCATGATCCAAAGCTTGAACAAGACGTGTTACCTCACTGACATCACGGGAAAAATCAATCCGCGCCGCCGCCTCAGGCCGTTGGTCTCGCGCGTAATAGCTGCGCTGTGAGAGATCCTGCACGACGCCCTCGGCCTGCCCCTCTGCAAGCGCGGCGATCACCTCGCCGAAACTGTCCAGCGCGGCGGCGTAGCACTTGGTGTTGAGCGTCAGCGCCGTTTCGCCGGGGGCGATGTCAACCGCGCGCTGCGCAAGGATATTGCCCTCATCGACACCGTTTTCGATCCGGTGCCAGGTCACGCCATGCGTGGTTTCGCCGTTCAGAAGCGCCCAGACCGGCGCGTTCAGCCCGGCATAGGCAGGCAGCGGTCCATCGTGGAAATTGACCGCGCCTCTGGTCGCCAGCGCAAGCACGTCATCGGCGATTATATCGAGGTTGGCTATGGATAGTAGCCAATCAAATTCAATATCTTGAATACATTTCTTAAGGTCATTTTCCGGCGTGATCAGCGCCACGCCCTCGGTCTCAGCCCAGATCCGAAACTCCGGGCAGCGGCTGACGACCGCTCGGATCGGGTGACCGGCTGCGGCCAGCATCCGGGCGCAATTCAGCGCCAGCGTGTCATGTCCGATGATAAGCGAGGAAAACGGCGTCATGGAATTACCCTCCGGTCATGCGGGGGGCTTCATCCCCCGCCGGTGCGGCCCGCGATGGGGCCGATTTGAAGTCATGGAAAACAAGGCTGCGCAGGAAGCCCGGCGGATCGGAAGGCTTGCGACCTGTCAGGGCGCAGCGCAGCCGGTGCAGAAGCCCACCCAGCACATGAGCAAGCGTTGCAAGGCGGGCATAGGCCGCCCCGTGTGTCTTTTCGAAGTAGTGGCGGCGCGAGGCGAACCAGTATTCGGGCACGCTTTGCCAATCCTTCATGCCGGTGGAGGCGGACCCGATATGCGTTATGGAACTTTGCTGCACGAAATCCGTATGATACCCGGCATTCTTCGCGCGGTGACAAAGGTCGGTTTCCTCAAAATAGAGGAAGAAGCGCTCATCGAAGAGGCCGATGTCCTCCAGCACCTGCATCCGCATCATCAGGCTGGCCCCGGCAAGCCAATCGACGCGGGTGGTGCAGTCCGGTACCGGCACCGGCACCGCACGGTGGCACAACCAGCGGCTGACCGGGCCAAGCCGCGCCGCACCCTCGAACTCGCTGGCGATAGAGGGGAAGCGGAAGGTGGTCAGGTGTGGCGCGCCGTCGGGCCCGTGGATGTAGCTACCGGCAAGCCCCGTTTCGGGGTGGGTTTGCAGATGATCCAGCAGCGCGCGGATCGCGCCGGGATCGGGGAACGCGTCGGAATTGAGGATATAGACGTAATCGGCGCGGCTGCCATCCGACAGCCCGGCGCGGATGCCCACGTTGTTGCCCGCGCCGAAGCCGCCATTGCGGCCTGCCGCGATCACCCTGACGCGCGGCCAGCCCCGATCCGCCACAACGCGGGTCATGCGCTCGAACGACCCATCCCGAGAGTCGTTATCGACGATGACAAGGCCCCCGGCGATGCTGTCCATTTCGCGCAGCGCGGTTTCAGCCGCGCGCAGGGTCATGTCAGCGGTGCGCCAGTTCAGCACCACGCACAGCAGCCTGGGCTCACTCGGCAGCATGGCTGCCCTCCCACGCCTGCGCGACCTGCCGGGCACGGTCGGCGGCCTCGATCACCTCGCCCATGCGCGCGGCAAGCACCCGCACATTGGGTTCCAGCACCATCGAATCGTGATCGCCCGGCACCTCGAAGACCTGTAATTCGGGCCCCCATTCGGACCAGTCATTGTCATGGGTCACATAGGCGCGCTCGGAATTGACCAGGCGCCCGCCACCGACCTGCCACTTGCCCAGCAGAGGCGGACGGAACAGGGTCAGCGGCCCTTGCCAAGGTTGCAAATCGTAGCCGGCGATGGCCTCCAGGAAGGCGGCCTCGATCGCCGCGTTGTGGAAGATCGGACTGTCGCCGGCGTCATCGGTCTTTTGGCGGCGCTTCACGATTTCCCAGCGGATGCGTCGCGCCAGCCACCGGGCCGGGTAGACGAGCCCACCGGCCTTCAGCTCCTGCATCTGTATCGCAGCACGGTCGGCGCGGGTCAATTCGCGCCGCTGCGGCAGCGGCGTGTCGAGCAGGATCAGCGCCGAGACTTCCTGCCCCGCCGCCGACACTTGTTGAGCGATCTCGTAGGCGGTGATGCCGCCCCCGGAAAAGCCGCCGAGCATGTAGGGGCCGTTGGGTTGCACCTGCCGGATCTCGGCGATCATGTCGCGCGCCGCCGCCTTGATCGACCGATGCGGCGCGTCCTCGCCGAAAAGCCCCTTGGCCTGAAGCCCGAAGACAGGCCGGTCATGGCCCAGCAGATGGGCAAGGTGGCGCAGGTTCAGCACGTTGCCGAACATGCCCGCAACGAGGAAAAAGGGCGGTTTCGCCCCACCCTCTCCCTGATGCATCGGCACGAGGTGGGTGAAGCGGCGGGCCGCGGCGGCGGGTTTGGCCGGCGCTTGCCCAGCGTCCTCCGCCACCCCCTGCGCCGCGATCAGCGCGGCGATCTTGCGGAGTGTCGGCGCTTCGAACAGCACCGAGATCGGGAAATCCACCGCCCAGCGTTTGCGGATCATCGCAAAGAGCCGAACGGCGATCAGCGAATGCCCCCCGAGATCGAAGAAGCTGTCCTCCGCGCCGACCCGGGCGACCCCCAGCAGGTCGCGCCAGAACCCGGCCAGCGTGTCCTCGATCGCGCCCTCTGGATTTATGAAATCGCTGTCGAGATCGGGGCGCGCGAAGGTCGTGCTGTCCTGCGCCTCGCCCACTCCGGCCCCGGCTTGTGCGATCAACGCCGGCACATCGAGCGAAGAGATCACCACTTGCGACAGCGGGCTGGCCAGCGCCTTGAGGAACGCCTCGGCGCCGTCCTCGGGCCGGATACCCTGCGCGATATTGTGGCGCAGCCGCTCCTCGGCGGGGGTCAGGGGGCGCGGGGCGTTGTGGTCGGCCTGCGCGGGCGGCGCGGCGGCGAAGGCGATGTCGCCGGCAAGGCGGCGCAGCGTAAAGCCCGCGATCTCGACGCAGACGGTACCATCGGGGGCGGCAAGCGTGATGTCGAAGCGCGCCGTTTCATCCCCGACGCGGTTGTCGCCCGCGTTGCGCACATGTGACACCAGTTCGGCAGGCAGCGCCTGGAAGACCCTGACCGAGGCGTAATTGACCGGCACCCAAAGCACGTCGGGCCGGTAGCCCGCGATCAGCTCCATCGCCCAGCCGGTGGCCAGATCGAGCAGCCCCGGAGGCAGGCGCCAGCGGGGGTCGTGGGCATCGAGCGCCAGACGCGCCAGCCCTTCGCCGTCGCCCAGACGCATCTCTCGCAACACGCGCCAGTTCGGACCGAAGCGCAGATGCGCCTCCTGCGGCGACGCCAGCCAGCCGCCGGGCGCGGCGCGTGTCGCGGCGCCCATGCGCGCTTCCAGCGCAGTGATATCGAGCCGAGCAGGCGTCTTCATCGGCAGCAGGTGAATTTCAGCCTCGGCGTTGCGTTCCCACCCCGCACCCTCGGGCGCGCTTTCGAGCCGAAGATCATAGCCCCGGTCGCTGCGCGGCAGGGTCAGGCGGATGCGGGTCCTCTGTCCATCCGGCGCACGCAAGGGCTTGAGGAACCAAAGGTCCCGGATTTCAAAGGCTTGATCTTCGCCCTGCCCGTCCAGCGCTTCGGCCGCCAGTTCGAGGTAGCCGGTGCCGGGCAGCAGGGCATCGCCCGCTTTCGTGCGGTGCTGGTCCAGGACCCAGCGGTTTTCGGGGCGCCACGCGGCGGTGAAGCGGCGGTTGCCATCGGCGTCGAAGCCTGCCGCGTCGAGCAGCGGCAAGCCCACCGGCACCGGCGCGGGTGGCTCGGCCTCGCGCGCCTGCATCGCCTCGGCCGCCATGCCCACGCCCGACCAGATCCCCCAGTCGATCGCCAGCACCCGCGTTTTGCCCCCCGCGCGCGCCTTGGCCACGGCGTTGAGGTAGTCGTTGGCGGCGACGTAATCCACCTGCCCCGCCGGCGCGGTCACGGTGGAACTGGAAGAGAACAGCACCATCCAGTCGAGCGAGCCATCGGGCAACAGGCTCTCCAGCACCTGGGTGCCGTGGATCTTCGGGGTGAAGACATCCTCGATACTGCCCGGCGACTTGGCCAGGATCGGCGCGTCGTCGATGACACCGGCGGCGTGGATCACGCCAGAGATCTGACCGAAACGCGCCTCGGCCTCGGCCAATGCGGCGCGCATGTCCTCGACGTTGGAGACATCGGCGGTAAGCGGCAGCACCTCGCCCCCGGCCGCCTCCAGCCGCTTGACCGCGCGAATGCGGGCGGCGGTGCGGTCGGCGGGCGCGGCGTTGCGCAACAGCACCTGCCAGCGGTCGCGCGGCGGCAGCCCGCTGCGCGACACCAGCACGATGCGCGCCTTGTAGCGTCGGATCAGCGCCTCGGCCACGGCGGTGCCGATGCCGCCATAACCGCCGGTCAGCAGCACCGGCGCGCCCTCGCGGATGTTCAGCGCCTCGACCTCGGGCAGGTCGGTGCGCGCCCAGCCCTGTTCATACCGCTTACCGGCGCGGCATGCGGCAACGCGGCTGGCCGGATCTGAAAGCAGGTCCTCCAGCACCGCCGTTTCATCCGGCGCCTCAAGGTCGAGCACCGCCACCGAGACGGCGGGAAATTCGCGCGGGATGACCCGCGCCGGTCCCATGATGGTGGCTTTCGACGGGTAGGGCAGCGGCTCGTCCCGGACCTGTGCAACACCGTTGGTGATCACGTCGATATGCAGCGCCCCCGTGCCGTCATCGGCCAGGGCCTGCGCGAGGAAGAAAAGCGACCAGAACCCCTGTTCCTGCATCCGGTGGAAGAAGCTCGACCCCGGCCGGTGGTGTTCGCCTTCGGTCAGCAGCCAAAGATGCGCGATGCGGGTGGGCCGGGTGCCGTCCTCGGCCAGCGCGCGCAAGAGCTGATCATAGCCGTCGCGGCCCCGCTCCGGCGGCAGGACATAGCCCGCCTTCACGCGCGCGAAGGCATCGCCGGGGCGCACCAACGTCACGTCATGGCCGGCGCGCTTCAGCCGGGCAGCCAGCCTGTCGGCAAGCCCGGTTTCATCGGCGAAGATCAGCCAGCTTTGCCACACCGCGTCCGACAGATCGCCCGCGACATCCACCTCGCACGGGGCATAGGTGGGCCGCCAGACCGGTTTCCAGCCCCATTTCGACGGGTCGTCCTCTCGCATCGGCCATTCCACCGCAGGCGCGGCCTCCGGTTCGGCGGCGTCGATGAAATAGGGGCTTTTCTGAAAGGCATAGCTTGGCAGAACCACCCGGTTGCGCCGCGCCTCGCCCCAGTACTGGCCCCAGTCAAAAGACCCGCCCACGGCCCAGATCCGGCCAAGGCTGGAAAGGAAATAGGCGTCGTCGGGGGTCGGATCATCGGGGTGGCGCAGGCTGTTGATCACCTGGTTCGCGTCGATATCGGGGTGTTGCCCGGCCAGCGAGGTCAGCGCCTTGCCGGGGCCGACCTCAAGATACACACGGGTCGGATTTTCAGCCAGCGTCGAAAGCCCGTCGGCAAAGCGTACCGCGCCGCGCAGGTGGGCAACCCAGTAATCCGGGTCCGTCGCCTCGGCATCGGTCAGCACCTGCCCCGAACGGTTGGAGATCACCGGAATCTGCGGCGGGGACAGGTCGATGGCGCGCAGGTAGGCCCCGAAACGGTCGAGGATCGGATCGAGCAGCCGCGAATGCGCCGCGATGTCGATGGCGATGCGCTGACAGTGGATTTCCTCGGCGGCGAGCCGGTGTGCGAGGCGCGCAATCGCCGTCTCGGGGCCGGAGGCGACGCACAATTCCGGCCCGTTTACCACCGCCAGATCCAGATCGTCACCAAGGTGAGGCGCCAGCGCCTCGGGCGACAGCGCGACCGACAGCATGCCGCCCCGCTCCACCGTTTCCATGAGCTGCCCGCGCAGATGCACAAGGCCGATGCCGTCCTCGAAGCCGAGAACACCGGCCAGGCAGGCAGCGGTGTTTTCGCCCATGGAATGGCCGATCAGAGCGCGGGGCCGCACCCCCCAACTGATCCAAAGCTGCGCGAGGGCGTATTCCACGATCATGATCAACGGCAACTGGATCGCGGGCCTCATCAGCTGCCGTGCAGCTTCTTCGGCCTGGTCCGGCCCCGGCAGCCAGAGGGCGCGGATGTCGCAATCAAGCTCGGGTTGAAGCACCTCGAGGCCCCGGTCGATCCAGTCGGCGAAGACCGGTTCGGTCTCGTATAGGTCGCGCGCCATTCCGGCGTATTGCGCGCCACCGCCGGGAAACATGAAGGTGATCTCGGGATCATCGGCAATCCGGGTATGGGTGAAGACCCGGCGCGGATCGGTTTCGTGCAGGGCAACGGCGGCCTGTTGCGCGGTTTCGGCGACGACAACGCGGCGACGATCGAAGGCGCGGCGCCCCTCCTTCAGGGTCCAGGCGATATCGGCAAGGTCGTCATCGGTCGTTTCCAGATGCGCGGCGAGGCGGTCGGTGTTTCCCTCCAGCGCCGATTTGCTTCGCGCCGACAGGCAAAGCAACTGGAACGGCCAGTCGGATTGCTCGCTGGCTGCGCGCGCCGGCGCCTCCTCCAGCACCACATGGGCATTGGTGCCGCCGACACCGAGCGCGTTGACCCCGGCGCGCGCCGGGTGGTCGGATCGTGGCCAGTCGGTCAGGCGGTCATTGACGGTGAAGGGGGACCCCTCGAAGGCGATCGCCGGATTGGGTTTCTCATAGCTGAGGGATGGCGGAATCTGCCGGTGATACAGCGCCAGTGCCGTCTTGATCAGGCTGGCAATCCCTGCCGCCGTATCAAGGTGGCCGATATTGGTCTTGACCGAGCCGATGCGGCAAACCCCGGTCGCGTCGCTGGTGCGGCGAAAGGCATCGCTCAGCGCCGCGACCTCGATGGGATCGCCCAGATAGGTGCCGGTGCCGTGGCATTCCACGTAGTCGATGGTGTCGGCGCTGACCCCGGCCAGCGCCTGCGCCTCGGCAATCGCCTCGGCCTGTCCGGCGACGGACGGCGCGAGGTAGCCCGCCTTGTCGGCGCCATCATTGTTCACCGCCGAGCCCTTGATGATGGCCCAGATGTGATCGCCGTCGCGGATCGCATCCGTCGCCCGGCGCAGCACCACGCAGCCCGCACCGGAGCCGAACACCGTGCCCTGGGCGCGGTGATCGAAGGCGTGGCATTGGCCGTCGGGCGACAGGATCTCGCCCTCCTTGCACAGGTAGCCGCGCCCCTGCGGCAGTTCGATCGTCACGCCGCCCGCAAGCGCCATGTCGCATTCGCCGGTCAGAAGCGCCTGACAGGCGTAGTGGGTGGTGACGAGCGAGGTGGAACAGGCCGTCTGCATGTTGATCGCGGGGCCGCGCAGATCGAAGATATAGCTGGCTCGCGTGGCCAGAAAATCCTTGTCGTTGCCGGTATGGCGCAGCAGGAACATACCGGTCTGATCGACGAGGTCGCGGTTGGAACAGACGTTGAAATAGAAGTAGCCGCCCATGCCACATCCCGCGTAAACCCCTGTTTTTCCTTTGAAATTATCGGGAACATGGCCCGCCTGTTCCATCGCTTCCCAAGCCACTTCCAGGAACTGGCGGTGCTGGGGATCCATGATCGCGGCCTCTTTCGGCGACAGGCCGAAGAAATCCGCGTCGAAGCGCTCGAACCCGTCGAGCGGGGCGGCGAAGGGCACGTAATCGGGACGGTCGATGAGGTGCGGGGCCTCGCCCGCAGCCAGCAGGTCCGCGCGGCTCAACCGGCGGATCGAGGACACCCCGCCTGCAAGGTTGCGCCAATAGGCCTGCACATCCGGCGCACCCGGCAGATGTGCCGCCATTCCGACGATGGCAATATCGTTTTCCCCGATCTCGGGGGCAAGCTCTGCTCGGGTCATCTGCGCGTCGATCCTGCACATCGTTTCTGGTTGAATGTTTGCAAAATGCTCCTGCAATCTGGTCATTTTAGGGCGAAGCTGCGGAAGTTGATTGCAAAATCGCGACCGATAACCGGATGCGCGCGCAACCGCCCAACCCGTGTCGCCCGTTCTTTCGTGCGACGTCTTTCCTTCGCGCCCGAATCTTCTATGCTGGACGTGACCTGACAGGAAAGATCCACATGACCTCTGACGCCACGGAGTCCATTGCCTACGGACGCCTCATGCATCGCGCGATGCGCGGGCTGATCCAGACCGTTCTGGAAGATATCGCCGAGCGTGGGTTGCCCGGAGAACACCATTTCTTCATCACCTTCGACACCCGCCACGAAGATGTCGATATCGCCGACTGGCTGAAGGACCGCTACCCCGAAGAGATGACCATCGTCGTTCAGAACTGGTTCGACGATTTGCGCGTGGATGACGAGGGCTTCTGGATCACGCTCAATTTCGGCGACAGCCCGGAACCGCTGCGGGTGCCCTTCGATGCGATCCTCACCTTCGTGGACCCGTCGGTGGAGTTCGGCCTTCGCTTCGAGACGCAAGACGGCGACGACCCCGATGGCGGGCCTTCTGGACATGACGGGCCAGACAGTCCGGCCGATGAGCATGGCGAAGAGGCGCATGATGCAGAGGTCGTACGCCTCGACGCCTTTCGCAAGGGCCACTGAAACCTTGACGCTTTCATGACGCGTCACGCTTGACCCTTGCAGGGTCGCCGTTCGCGTGTCTTCTAGGCACAGGATGTTTCACCGAGGGCAGGCCATGTCGGGCGATCTGGGACTTTTCATCGCGCAGCTATTGCGCAAACCGCATCAGGTGGTGGCGCTTGCCCCGTCCTCGCGGGCGCTGTCGGCAGAGATGGCGGCGACGCTCGACCCGGCGGGCGGCCCGGTGATCGAGCTTGGGGCGGGCACCGGACGCATCACGCAGGCAATCCTCGACCGGGGGTTTGCCCCCGAACAGGTCCACTCCATCGAGATGAACCCGGAGTTCTGCGACTTGCTGCGCGCCAAATTTCCGGGGCTCAACGTCCACCGGATGTCGGCGGGCGATGTCGGCGACCTGGCGGTGACGGGCGCGCAGGCGGTGGTCTCGGGCCTGCCGCTTCTGTCGATGCCGCACGACCTGCAAGACGCGATCCTGACCGGCTCGTTCAAGCAAGTGGGCGCAGCCGGCAGTTACATCCAGTTCACCTACGGCCCCAAGCCGCCGGTGAAGGCCGCGATCCGCGATGCGATGGGCCTGACATGGACCACCAGCCGCAAGATCTGGGGCAACCTGCCACCCGCGCGGGTCTATCGGTTCTCCCGCCCGGGGGCGTGACGGCGGCAATTCTCCCGCCCGGGGGCGTGACGGCGGCAATCGTCGCCTGATTGCGCCAACAGGCGGTGCGTGCTCATTGCCCCTGTAGCGCGCGCGGATTATAGCCTGTCACAACCCATATGCAGGAGGCCTAGCCAGATGACCGCAACCCGCACCGAGACCGACAGTTTCGGCCCGCTCGAGGTTCCCAGCGACAAGTATTGGGGCGCACAGACGCAGCGCAGCCTCATGAATTTCCCGATTGGCTGGGAGAAGCAGCCCGTCGCCATCGTGCGCGCGCTTGGCGTGATCAAACAGGCCTGCGCGATGGAAAACAAGGCCACCGGCGCGCTCGACGCGCGCTTGGCCGATGCCATCATCGCGGCCGCGGGCGAGGTGATCCAGGGCAAGTTCGACGACAATTTTCCGCTTGTCGTGTGGCAGACCGGGTCGGGCACGCAATCCAACATGAACGCCAACGAGGTGATCGCCAACCGCGCCATCGAGATCCTTGGCGGCACCATCGGCTCGAAAGACCCGGTACACCCCAATGATCACTGCAACATGGGCCAATCCTCGAACGACACCTTCCCCACCGCCATGCATATCGCAACGGGCGTCAGCGTGCGTGACGTGTTGCTGCCGGGGCTGGAGAAACTGGCCGTCGGGCTGGAGCAAAAAACAAACGAGTTCAAGGACATCATCAAGATCGGCCGCACCCATACGCAGGATGCCACACCGCTGACTTTGGGGCAGGAATTTTCCGGTTACGCCCACCAGATCCGGCAGGGCATCGCACGGGTGAACGCCTGTCTGCCCGGAATCTACGAACTCGCGCAAGGCGGCACCGCCGTGGGTACCGGGCTGAACACGAAAAAAGGCTGGGGCGAGGCCGTGGCCGCGCACATGGCCGATATCACCGGCCTTCCCTTCGTGACCGCGCCCAACAAGTTCGAATCCCTCGCGGCGCATGACGCGATGGTGTTCCTCTCGGGCGCCTTGGCCACCGTAGCGGGCAGCTGCTACAAGATCGCCAACGACATCCGCTTCCTCGGGTCCGGTCCCCGGTCTGGTCTGGGTGAGTTGATCCTGCCGGAGAATGAACCGGGCAGCTCGATCATGCCGGGCAAGGTCAACCCGACGCAGGCCGAGGCGCTGACGCAGGTCGCCGCGCATGTCATGGGCAATGACGCCGCGATCAAGTTCGCAGGCTCGCAAGGTCACTTTGAACTCAACGTCTACAACCCGATGATGGCTTACAACCTGTTGCAATCCATCCAGCTTCTGGGCGACGCGGCGGACAGTTTCACGGAACGGATGCTGTTGGGCATCGAGGCCAACGGCCCGCGCATCGAGAAGTTGATGACCGAATCGCTGATGCTGGTCACCGCGCTCGCCCCGACCATCGGCTATGACAACGCCACCTTGGTCGCCAAGACCGCGCACAAGAACGGCACGACGCTGAAGGAGGAGGCAATCGCGCTCGGCTTCGTGGACGCCGGGACCTTCGACGCCGTCGTGCGCCCCGAACAGATGATCGGCCCGAAGACGTGATGGCGGCACCGGTCAACCTGAACCGGTTTCGAAAAGCCAAGGCGCGGGCCGAGAAGACGGCGCGGGCCGACGAGAACGCCGTCAAACACGGGCGCAGCAAAGCGGCGAAAGCGCGGGACCAGGAGCGCGCGAACAAGGCCGCGCGTCGCCTCGACGCGCATCGCCGCGACGATCCGGACGGAGCGTAAACCGAATCGAAAGGTTTGCACGGCATCGTGCCTCCCGAACGCCTGAACAGGGTGCGGGAGGTGCGCTTGTCGAAGAAACACAAATCCGAAGACCGCGATGATGATGGCGGCGCTGTCAGGACGCACACGGTAGCTGCCTACAAATGGGCCGGTTTCACAGATTACGAGTCGTCGGTGGAAATGAAGATCACCGACGATGACGATCGGCTCGACTGGTACGGGCAGGATACCGGGCAGGCCGAAACCGCCGAGATCGACGGGCAAAGCCACAGCATCCAATGGTCCGGCACGATCGAGACCGAGTTCAAGGATAGCGATGGGGACACCCACGTGGAGGAGATCGTCTATACCTACACATCGGATGGCTACTACGTCATCCCGATGACGGACTCCGCCTTTGACGAGGGTAGCGAGATCAAGTGTTTCAAGGGCGGCTGGCACGATACCGACGGTATCGACTACGACGAGGTGATCTGTTTCACGCCCGGCTGCCCGATCGACACCGACCGGGGGCCGGTCGCGGCGGGCGCGCTGTGCGTCGGTGACAGGGTACAAACCGCCGATAACGGCTATCAACCCCTGCGCTGGATCGGCCGCAGCGACCTGCCGGGGTTGAAACGGATCTCCGCCAACCTGCATCCCGTGCGCATCCGAAAGGATGCCTTCGGGCCTGGCCGTCCGGCGCGCGACATCTCGGTTTCGCCGCAGCACCGGTTCTGTTTCGCGGGCAGCGGGCTGATGTTCCATGCCGACGAAACGCTCGCCCCCGCCAAGGGGCTGGTCGATGGTGTGCGGGTCTTGCGGGATCGCGCCATTGGCGGGATCAGCTATGTGCACCTTCTGTGCGACCGGCACGAGGTGATCTTTTGCGAAGGTCTGGCGACGGAGAGTTTCCAGCCCACGCCGCGCAATGTCGGCACTCTGTCGCGCCGGATGCGGGCGGGCCTGATGCGTGAAATCGGGTCGCAGACCAGCCGCTACAGCGCCGCGCGCCCGGTTCTGCGCGCATGGGAGGCCCCACTGTTGTTGCGGGGCTTGGCGGGGCTTTCCTGACGCACCGCTTTGGTGGCATGATCGGGGCATGTCCACACGCCCCGTCAAACGCTCGCTCACCCTGCACGGCCACCGCACCAGCGTGTCGCTGGAAGATGCGTTCTGGCAGGACTTCCAGCGTCTGGCCGCCGCGCGCGGGTATTCGGTGAACGCGCTCGCGGCCGAGGTCGATGCCGACCGCGGATTGAAAAGCGGGCTAGCCTCTGCGATCCGGGTCTTCGTGCTGAACGAGGTGAAGGCGGGGCGCTGAGCCCGGCTTCCGATGGCCTGCGCAAATCGACCGGCGGGACCGGCTGACACGGGAAAACGCGCAATGCCGCCCCTGTTCAGAGCTCACGAAATGCCTTTTGCTGACGCGCGGTCCAGGACACCAGCAGATGCACCCCCTCGTCGCCCTGCACCTCGTCCTCGACAACGCCTTGTTCATAAAGCCAGGCGCGCCTGCGCCCGGCGGAAAACGGCAGGTCAAGCCCGGTCTGGAACCGTGGCGGCGACAGGTGATCCGAGACCGCCGCCAGAAGCGGATCGAGCCCCCACCCCTTCCAGGCGGAAATGGCGAACACGTCGTCGCGCCGGTCGGCGGCGGCCTGCACTTCGGCGCGGCGGGCATTGTCCAGAAGATCGGTCTTGTTCCAGACCTCCAGCAGCGGCACATCCTGATCGACACCCAGCTCGGACAGGATGGCCATGACATCGACCGCCTGCTCCTCGCTTTCGCCGTGGGCAATATCGCGCACATGCAGGATGAGATCGGCACCAAGCACCTCTTCGAGCGTCGCGCGGAAGGCCGCGACAAGCTGCGTCGGCAAGTCGGAAATGAAGCCCACCGTATCGGACAGGATCACATCCGTCCCATCGGGCAGTTTCACCGCCCGCATGGTTGGGTCGAGCGTCGCAAAGAGCATGTCCTTCACCATCACATCCGCCCCGGTCAAACGGTTGAAAAGCGTGGACTTTCCAGCGTTGGTATAGCCCACCAGCGCGACCACCGGGTAAGGCACCTTGGCCCGCGCCTTGCGGTGCAATTCCCGCGTCCTGACGACCTTCGACAGTTGCCGCCTGAGCCGCGTCATCGCCTCGTCGATGGCGCGCCGGTCGGCCTCGATCTGGGTCTCACCGGGGCCGCCCACAAATCCAAGCCCGCCGCGCTGCCGTTCAAGGTGGGTCCAGGCGCGCACCAGGCGGGTGCGCTGATAGCTCAGCGCCGCCAGTTCCACCTGCAACACGCCCTCGCGCGTGCGGGCGCGGTCGGCAAAAATCTCGAGGATCAGCCCGGTCCGGTCGAGCAGTTTGACCCCCCATTCCTTTTCGAGGTTGCGCTGCTGCACCGGCGTGACCGGGCCATCGACCAGCACCAGCTCGGCCTCTTCCGCCTCGATCCGGGCCTTGATCTCGGCGATCTTGCCGGTGCCGAACAGCAACCCGGCATGGGCGCGCGGCAGGCGCACGACCTCGGCCGCGACGACCTCAAGCCCGGGTAGGGCCGCAGCAAGCGCCACAGCCTCTTCCAGTGCCGGCGCCGGGTCGCGGCGCTCACGCTCCGACCGGATGTCGGGATGCAGGACAACGGCGCGCGTCAGGCCGGTGTCGTCCGGCGCGGGTCCGGTCAGATCGGATTCGATCACTCTTCCCCGTCGTACAGGTTGATGGGCTGGGCCGGCATCACCGTGGAAATCGCGTGTTTGTAGACCAGTTGCGACTGGCCATCGCGGCGCAAGAGAACACAAAAATTGTCAAACCAGGTAATCACTCCCTGCAACTTGACCCCGTTGATCAGGAAAACCGTGACCGGGACCTTGGTCTTGCGGACGTGATTCAGGAACGCGTCCTGCAGATTTTGCTTGTTTTCGGCCATTTGGAAATTTGCCTTGTTCTTGCTTGCCGTTCCCTGTTGCGGAACGCGGAGACTATACACAAACCAGTATGTGCATGTTTTTCGCGGATTTCCACCCCGATTCCCGCAACCGTCATCACAGCTTGCTGCATCGGCAGGCTTGCCGGTCGGGCCGGTGTCAGATCCGCCAGAAACCGGGGTTGAAAAGCGCGATCAGCGCCAGTGTTTCAACCCGCCCGAGAATCATCGCACCGATCAGCACTGCCTTGGCCGGATCGGTCAGGCTGGCATAGGCAATCGGCACATCGGCCCCGACGGCGGCCAGCGGCCCGGTCGTGGACAGGGCGGCGGCGGCGAGAACGAAAGCCTGTTCGAAATCCAGCCCGGTCAGCGACAGCGCCACCATCACGCCCGCCATCGACAGGATGAACAGCATGAAGAACACCCAGGCGATATAGGCGCCCTCGCGCCGGATGCGTCGGCCAAGGCGCCCGCCGGCGGCCACCGAATGGGGATGGGTCAGCTTGGACAGTTCACGCCGCCCGTGCTTGTAAAGCGCGTAGACCCGGATCAACTTGATTCCCCCCGCTGTGGTCGCGGCACCGCCGCCGGTCAGCGCCAGCGCCACCAGCAGCAGGCCAGGCGTGGGCAGACCGGACCAGTCGCGCGCCACGGACCAGAACTCTGACACGAACCCGGTCGTGCTGAGAAACGACATGAGGGTGAACAGGCCGCCCCAAAGCGCCGCTAACGCGGCTCCGATATTGGCCTGATCATCAAATTCCAGCGCACCGAGCCAGTGACGCAGGAAAAGAAGCACCGTCAGCACGACGACGATGTAGATGGCAAGCCGGACCTCGCGGTCCTGGTAGAGCCGGCCCGGCGTGGCGGGAGACAACCGGTCGCCAAATGCATGATGGCTGAGCGCGAAAAGGAAAAAGGCGAAGATGAAGACCTCGGACAGCAGCCCGCCCTGCGCCCCGGCGAGTCCGCCGGTGGGCGAAATCCCCGATGTCGACATCACCGCCATCGCATGGGCCAGTGCCGGCAGGTCGGCCTCGCCTGCAATCACCTGCAACAGCCACAACACCCCGGTCAGGCCGGCATAAACCGGCGCCAGCGTGCCGATCGCCCGGCGCAAGCGCAGTTCCGGCGCGGCGGCGAGGATCTGGCTCTTGTTCGACTGGATGCGCCGGTCCTGCGTTTCCGAGGACACCTCGAAGCCGCCAAGGTTGAGCGGCGCCATCACCGCCGCCGCCGTGACCCAGACCAGAAGCCCGCCAAGCCAGCCCACGAGCGCCCGCCAGAGATGTTCCGCATCGCTGAGCCGGGCGGGATCGAACACCGACGCGCCAGTCGTGGTCAACGCCGAGACCATTTCGAAATAGCTGTTGAAAACTCTCGTGTTGCCGATGGAATCAGCAAGCGGAACCGCCAGCACCACGGGCAACAGCAGGTAGGCCGCGATCAGTCCCGCAAGGTGGGTGCGCGCCGATTTGGCTGGCCGTATCGCTTGCGTTGCGAAAACCGCGACCAGCGTCAGGATGCACAGCAGCAGGGCGGAATAGAAGAAACTGCGCCCGCTGGCATGGTCTTGCTGCACCACCGCGACGCTGGCCGGGATCAGCATCGCCAGCGCGGAAATCCCGACCAGCACGGCGAAAAGCGGCAACCTGAGCCCGAAGACCTTCATCGCTCAGAAGTAATCGACCGAGACGCGCAACAGCGCCTCGACCGCAGGCACGTCCTTGGACAGCGCGAAGATCGCCACCGTGTCGCCCTCCTCGATCAAGGTGGAGCCGGAGGGGCGGATCACCGTGTCGCCCTTGCGAACCGCACCGATCAGCGCGCCCTCGGGAATGTCGATCTCGCGCACCTGCCGCCCGGCAATGGGCGAGGTCGACAGCACCTGCGCCTCGATCACCTCGGCCTCGGCGTCACCGATGGAATAGACGCCACGCACCCGGCCCTGCCGGATATGGCGCAGGATCGAACTGACGGTGGTGGCGCGCGGGTTGACATAGGCGTCGATGCCAAGCGGTTCCATCAGCTGCACCATCGACGGGTCATTGATCAGCGAAATCGCCATGCCGGCGCCTGCCGACTTGGCCCTGACAGCGGCCAGCAGGTTGGTCTTGTCGTCGTCGGACACGCACAGCACCACGTCGGCGCGTTCTACCCCCGCCTCGCGCAGGATCTCGATATCCATCCCGTCGCCGTGCAGCACGATGGTTCGCGCGAGCGCATCGGCGGCGCGTTCGGCGCGGCCCCGGTTTCGTTCGATCACCCGGACCCGCACCCGGCTGGAGGATTTTTCCAGCTCCTGCGCCACGCCAAGCCCGACATTGCCGCCGCCGATGATCACCACCCGATCCAGCCGCCCGGGCGGTTTGCCGAAGATCTCCAGCGTCCGGGCGGCGTCCTTGTCATGGGTGAAGACGTAGATCTCGTCGCCGACGAAAAGCTGATCGCCGGGATCGGGCGCGAACAGCACAGTCTTGCGACGCACCCCCACAACGACCGCGCGCAGGGTCGAGAAAAGCTCCGACAGTTGCTTGAGCGGCGTATCAACGACCGGGCAATCCGCCTCGATCCGGATGCCCAGCAAGCGCGCGTCGCCGCCCAGAAAGGTCTCGGTATCGAAGGTGGAGGGCGAGGCCAGCCGGCGCAGCGCCGCTTTCGCAACCTCTCGTTCGGGGCTGATCACCACGTCCACGGGCAGGTGTTCGCGCCGGTAGAGATCGGAGTAGACCGCCGTCAGGTAACTTTGCGCACGCAGCCGCGCGATCTTGCGCGGCACCGCGAAGATCGAATGCGCCACCTGGCAGGTGACCATGTTGACCTCATCGGAGAAGGTCGCGGCGATGATCATGTCGGCATCGCGCGCACCGGCCTTTTCGAGAACGTCCGGGTAGGAGGCGAAGCCGGTGATGCCCTGCACGTCGAGCGTATCGGTGGCGCGGGCGACAAGCTCCGGGTTGTTGTCGACGAGGGTGACGTCGTTGTTTTCCCGCGACAGGTGGCGCGCGATCTGCCAGCCGACCTGGCCCGCGCCGCAAATGATGATCTTCATCGCCGTTGCCCATCCTGATGCGACCGGGCAGGCCCGGCCTGTCGCTCTGCATGGCAGGAAGCGGGCCGGGCGTCAATTGCCGGGACCATGCTTGGTGGTGGCCGGTTTCGTCGCGTCCCGCGCCGACCCGGCACCTCTTCGCTACGCTCATCGGCAAGGGTGTCAGACGCGAAAGGTCAGCGCCAGGCAGAGGCGGAGGAGGGCGCGCTCAGGCCTCACCCTCCCCGACCTGCGCCACCCGGCTGCCGGCGCGGCTGGAGGTCACGACGCCAAGCGATTTCAGCTTGCGGTGCAGAGCGCTGCGTTCCATGCCGACGAAACTGGCGGTGCGGCTGATATTGCCGCCAAAGCGGTTGATCTGGGCCATCAGGTAGTGGCGTTCGAAAAGCTCGCGCGCCTCGCGCAGGGGCAGCGTTGTCAGCCCGGGGGACAGCGCGATAGCGTCCTCCTCGCGGGCGCCGCCGGCGCCATGTCCGGGAAGGTCGCGCGCCTCGATCGGGCCGGTGCCGTCGCCGAGGATCAGCACCCGTTCCATCACGTTCCTGAGTTCGCGGATATTTCCGGGCCAGCGCATGGTTTGCAGCATCGCCTCGGCGTCGAAGCCGAGATCACGCAGCGGCAGGCCCTGGTCGCGGTTGAAGCGGGCGATGAAATAGCGCGCGAGGTCGGGGATATCCTCGCGCCTTTCCTCGAGGCTCGGCACCTCGATCGGCACCACGTTGAGCCGGTGATACAGCTCCTCGCGGAAGCGACCGGCGGCGATTTCCGCCTTCAGGTCGCGCGTGGTGGACGAAATCACGCGCAGATCGACCCGCACCTTGGCGGTGCCGCCGACGCGGGTGAAGCTCTGGTCGACCAGCACCCGCAATATCTTGGACTGGGTGCCGGGCGGCATGTCGGCGATCTCGTCGAAATAGATCACCCCGCCATGCGCCTGTTCCAGCAACCCCTGTTCCACCCCGCGTTCCGGGCTTTCGCGGCCGAACAGCACCTCCTCCATGTGTTCGGGCGCGATCGAGGCGGAATTGACGGTGACGAACGGGGCGTCGGCCCGGTCGGACTGGGCGTGAATGTAGCGCGCGGAGATTTCCTTGCCCGATCCCGGACCGCCGCGGAGCATCACCCGGCCGTTCGATTTCGTGACCTTGTCGAGCTGCGACTTCAGCGTCCTGAAGGCGTGGCCTGTACCGATCATCTCGTCCGAACGCGCGTCCTGCCGGCGCAGGGTGACGTTTTCGCGGCGCAGGCGGCCGACTTCCATGGCGCGGCGGATCACCACCAGAAGCTGGTCAATGTTGAAGGGCTTCTCGATGAAATCGAACGCGCCCTGCTTGATCGCGGCCACCGCGATCTCGATATTGCCGTGGCCCGAGATGATCACCACCGGCACATCCGGGTTGTCGCGCTTGACGTGGGACAGGATATCTATCCCATCCATGTTGCTGTCTTTCAGCCAGATATCGAGGATCATCATCCCCGGCGGGTCGCGGTTGAGTTCCGCCATGCAGTCGTCGGAATTCGACGCCATGCGGGTGGCGAAGCCTTCGTCCTGAAGAATGTCACAGATGAGTTCGCGGATATCGCGCTCGTCATCGACAACCAGAATGTCGCTCATGTCGTGTCTCCTCCGTTGTCGAGCAGGCGCTGCAGCGTGATGCGGGCCATCGCGCCGGGGGGGGCACCCTCCGAGAACGGCGCCGCGTCGAGCAGGTCGAGCGTGCCGCCATGTTCCTCGATGATCTTCTTGACGATGGGCAGCCCCAGCCCGGTGCCCTTTTCGCGCGTCGTCACGTAAGGCTCGAACAGCCGGGCGCGGTCGGGCGGCAGGCCGATGCCGTTGTCGGAAATGGTGATCTCGACTATGTCGTCGCGCGGGGTCATCGCCACCCGGATCTCTGGCGCGTGGCCTTCGGGTGCACCTTTTTCCTGAAGGGATTCAATCGCTTCTCCGGCGTTCTTGATCAGGTTCGTGAACGCCTGCCCGATCATCGTCGCATCGAGGTCAGCGCGGATCGGGCCGACGGGGATCGCAACGTCAAAGCGCGTACCCGGCTGTCCGGCCTGTTGCAGCAGCACCGTGTCGCGCAAAAGTTGCGCCACGTCCTGGGGCTGGCGGTCCGGTTCGGGCATCCGGGCGAAGCGCGAAAACTCGTCCACGATCTTGCGCAGGTCGTTGGTCTGGCGCACGATCACCTCGGTCAATTGCTCCAGCTGCGCGGCATCTGCGGCGTCGAGCAGGCGCGAGAACTTGCGCCGCACCCGTTCGGCCGACAACTGGATCGGGGTCAACGGGTTCTTGATCTCGTGCGCGATGCGGCGCGCGACATCGCCCCAGGCCGCCATGCGCTGCGCGCTGACAAGATCGGTCACATCGTCGAGCGCCACCACATAGCCTTCCAGCGCGCCATCGGCGTCCCGGCGCACCGACAAGCGCACCAACAGGCTTTCCAGCTTGCCGCGCCGGGTGACCTTGATCTCCTCCTGCACCACGGGCGCGCTGCGCTTGCGCAGGCGCTTGAAGAGCGCCCCGAATTCGGGAACGGCGACCGACAGGTTCATGCCGTGATCGCGCTGATCGTCGAGGTCCAGCAGGCGGATGGCGGAGCGGTTCATGAAATCGACCCGCCCTTCGGCGTCGAGCCCGATCACCCCGGAGGTGACGGAACCGAGCACCGAATCGAACTGGCGGCGGCGTTCCTCGGTGCGATCGTTCTGTTCCATCAGCGCGTCGCGCTGGCCTTTCAACTGCCGCGTCATCTGGTTGAACAGGCGCCCCAGCATGGCGATTTCGTCGTCGCCCTTTTCCTCGGGCACTCGCACGTCAAGGTCGCCTATTCCCACCCGCTGCGCACCGCCGGCAAGCCGCCCGATGGGGCGCGAGATGCGCTCGGCAAACCACAGCCCGAACCAGATCGCGGCAAGGATCAGGATGACCGCGAAGCCAAGGTAGATCAGGCCAAACTGGAACAGGAACTGGCCCCGTTCGCTTTCCAGTTGCCGGTAAAGTCCCACCGTGGCCTGCGTTTCGTCAAGCAGCGCGATGATCTGGCCATCGACCTCGCGGCTGACGTAAAGATAGCGGTCGGCGAAATCCGTCAGACGCAGCAGGGCGCGAAACTCGTTGATGTCACGATCCTCGATCAACACCAGCTCCCCCGCCGCAGCACGGTCAAGATCCGCGTCCGAGGGGCGTTCGTAATCGAACAGGTAGGACCGCTCGCCACGCGCCCGGATCTCGCCGGTGCCGTCGATCACGAACGCCTCGCGCAGGCCGCGCTGGATCGCCTGCTGACCCTGGCTGAGGATCTGGCGCAGGTCGCCATCGGGCAGGAACGGCGTGGTGCGGCGGGCCCGGTTGAGGAAGGCGGCAAGCGCCTCGGCGTCCTGGGACAGGTCGCGCCGGTGTTCGTCCTGGTAGGCATGGGCGGCGTCGACCGAATGGCCAAGCGCGTTGCGCACCCGGTCGGAAAACCAGCCTTCCAGCCCCATGTTGACGGTGATCATCGCAAAGACCGCAACTGCCACCGTGGGCAGCAACGCCAGCAGCGCGAAGACGCCGGTCAGGCGCAGGTGCAGCCGCGACCCGGCAGAGCGCGCCCGCCGCGCCGCCACCATCCGCGCCACGCGGTACAGCACCAGCGCCGCCACCACGAGGATATAGATCATGTCGGCCAGCAGGATCAGCCGCAGCGCAGGCGACCCCGCCCCCTGCCCCAATGGTCCCAGCGCAAGGAAGGTGGCGATTGTCAGAACCGGGCCAAGCAGCACCAGCCCGAAGGTGCCAAGGGTGCGCAGCCGGCGATTGCGCGGCCGCATCAACAGGCCCAACAGTGGGGGATCTGCATCACCTTGCGAAGGGGCTGTCACCCGGAAACCTCTTGATATTGGGCAGCACCGCCACCGCACCGCAAAATCCTGTGGCTGAAGACCGCGCCGTCACCGGCGCGCAACGCCACTGTTGCGGTTTTACATCAATTTCCGGCGGCGTGTCACGCGAATATCCAGGTCGGTGATCTTCTTGCGCAGGGTATTGCGGTTGATGCCAAGCAGATCGGCGCATCTGGCCTGGTTGCCGCCGGTTGCGTCAAGCGCGATCTCCAGCAGCGGCGCCTCCACCTCGCGCAGGATCCGCGCGTATAGCCCCGGCGGCGGCAGCACGCCGCCATGCAGGTCGAAATAGCGCTTGAGGTGCTTGGCGACGGAGGCTGACAGCTTTTCACCATCGCCGGACCCGATCAGCGGTTCGATTTCGGGCTGGTTGCCGAGGACCGATTCGACCTCTGCCTTGCCGATCACCTCGCCCTGCGCGGTCACGCTCAGGCGGCGCACGGTGTTTTCCAGTTGGCGCACATTGCCCGGCCAGCTATAGGCGCGGATCATCTCCATCGCGCCGGGCGAGAACTGCCGCGTCGGCACCCCGTCGCGTTCGGTGCGGGCAAGGAAATGCTCGGCCAGAAGCGGGATGTCGTCGACCCGCTCGCGCAGCGGCGGCAGGGCCAGCGTCACGCCCGACAGGCGATAGAACAAGTCCTGACGGAAGTCGCCGGCCTCCATCCGGTCTGTCAGGTCCTGCTGGCTGGCGGCCATGACGCGCGGCGCGCCCTCGCCGAAACTGTCCAGAAGCCGCGCGATCACGCCCTGCGCCTCGGTGTCGAAATCGCCGATCTCGTCGAACAGGATCGACCCGTTTCTTGCCCGCGCCAACACCTGCTGCGGCCCGTCCGGCGTGGAAAGGTCGCCGGCCGTCACCGTCACGAAGGGCCGCGTCCGCCGGTCGGAGAAATCGTGGATCGCGCGGGCGATCAGGCTTTTGCCGGTGCCGCTTTCGCCGGTAATCAGCACCGGCAGGTCGGCGTTCATCACCCGCGCCACCAACCGGTAGAGCGCCTGCATCGCCGGGGTGCGCCCGACCAGCGGCAGGTCGTCGCGCGGCTCGTCCACCCTTTCGCGCCGCGCGGGGGCCGAGGCCCGGCGCTTGATGTCGAGCGCCCGTCCTGCGCGCTTCATGAGATCGGGCAGGTCGAAGGGCTTGGGCAGGTAATCGTAGGCGTCGGCCTCCGTCGCCTGGATCGCCGTCATGATCGTGTTCTGCGCCGAGATCACGATCACCGGCAGGCCGGGGCGCTTCTCTGCGATCTTTGGCAGCATGTCGAGGCCGTTGCCGTCCGGCATGATCACGTCCGAGATCACGAGGTCGCCCTTGCCCTCGTCCACCCATCGCATCAGCGTGACCAGCGAAGAGGTCGCATGCACCTTGCACCCGGCCCGTGTCAGGGCCTGTGTCAGAACGGTGCGGATCGTGCGGTCGTCATCGGCGACAAGTACGGTGCCATCCATGGGTCGTCGTCCTCAAGCGTCTGTCTGTTTGGCCGGCCGCGCGGGCGCCACCGGCAGGGAAATGCGGAACGCGGTGCGGCCGGGCACGGACTCCACCGCGATCCAGCCATCGTGGTCGGCGACGATCTTGGCCACCAGCGCAAGGCCCAGCCCGGTGCCGTTCTCGCGCCCCGACACGAACGGGTCGAAGATGTGCTGTGCGATCCCGGTGGGCAGGCCGGGGCCGTCGTCGATCACCTCCACGTGCAGCGGCACCGCGCCCCGCGTGCCATCCTCGCGGCGCACCCTGAGGCCCGGCTCGTAAAAGCTGCGCAACCGGATCGTGCCACCTTGCTGACCGGCCTCGGCGGCGTTTTTCAGAAGGTTCAGGAACACTTGCTGCAACTGGTCGGGATCGGCCCATGTCAGCGGCAGCGAGGGGTCATAGTCATCCTCCAGCACCATGTGCGCGGCAAAGCCCACGGCGGCCGACTTGCGCGCCCGGTCCAGCACGTCGTGGATGTTGACGGCCTTGCGATCGGGCGGGCGGACATTGCCGAACTCCTCCACCTGGTCGAGCAGTTTCACGACGCGCCGCGTTTCGGCGACGATCAGGTCGGTCAGCTCCTGATCCTCGGGGCTTGCCGTCATCGAAAGTAGCTGCGCTGCGCCGGTGATCCCGGCCAGCGGGTTCTTGATTTCATGGGCCAGCATCTCGGCCATGCCGACCGCCGAGATCGCGGCCGATTTCGACGTCAGCGCCCGGTGCAGCTTGCCCGCCAGCGCGCGGCTTTCCAGAAGCACGAGAACATGGCCCGACTGGTCGGCCAGCGGTGCGATCTGCACGTCGCAGCTTTCGGGCTTGCGGCTGCCGGTGCCAACATCGACGGCATTGACGAAAAGCGGCGCATTGCCCGTGCGCACCCGCGCGAAGGCCTCTTCCAACGGCGCATCGACGAAGATCCGGTCCCAGACCGGCACGCCCGACAGCGCCTTCATCGAGGCGTTGAGGAACTGCTCGCCGGCCGGGTTCACCTCGATGATCCGATCCTCCGGGTCGATGATCACCGCCGGGATGGGCAGAGAGGCCCACAGGTTGGCCATCAGCGCGCTCATGCCGCCCGCTCCGCGCACTCGGTCAGCATGTCAGGGATCCGGGCCAGCACGTGGGCGGGGTCGCTGGCGGTCAGGATCTCGCGGCGCAGCGCCGGCGCGGTGCCCGCGTCATCCATATACCAGCCAAGGTGCTTTCGCGCCACGCGGGCGCCGAGGGCGGCACCGTAGAAGGCAAGCATCGCCTCGTAATGCCATGAAATCATGTCATGAAACGCATGCCCGTTCGGGATGTCCGGGGCCGGCGCGCCAAAGAGGTCCTGCGCGATCCGGGCCAGCAGCCACGGCCGCCCCCGGGCGCCGCGCCCGACCATCACGCCATCCGCCCCCGACTGGCGGAGTGCGGCGCGCGCCGTGTCGCTGCCGGTGATATCGCCATTGGCGATCACGGGGATGCGCACCGCCTCCTTGACCGCGCGGATCGCGCCCCAGTCGGCGGCGCCCTTGTAGAATTGGCAGCGGGTGCGGCCGTGGATGGTGATCATCCGCACGCCCGCGCCTTCGGCCCGCCGTGCGAGGTCGGGTGCATTCAGCAGATCGGCATCCCAGCCAAGCCGGGTTTTCAACGTGACCGGCACGTTAACCGCGCTCACCACCGCCTCGATCAGTGTCAGGGCATGATCGGGGTCGCGCATGAGGGCCGAGCCGGAATACCCGTTCACCACCTTCTTGGCGGGGCAGCCCATGTTGATGTCGATGATCCTCGCGCCCTGCCCTTCGGCCAGCTTGGCGGCCTCGGCCATCCAGTGCGCTTCGCGCCCGGCAAGCTGCACGGCGGTGTTTTCAAGACCAAAGCCCAGTTCCGCCCGCGCCCGCGTGCCGGGGCGCGCGCTCACCATGTCCTGGCTGGCGATCATTTCCGACACGACCAGACCGGCCCCGAACCGTGCCACGAGGCTGCGGAACGGCAGATCGGTGATTCCGGCCAGCGGCGCCAGAAACACTGGGGTCGGGAGCGTCTTGTCTGCCAGTGAAATGGACAAGTGCTTATTCCTTGTGCAACATCCATAAGACTTAAGGCCTTTTATTCTGGATGGCAAAAGCTGCGCCGCAGAAAAACCGTGTTGCTCGTGGAATGCCCAAAATTCAGGCAGCGTCGCCGCAAAGCTGAGCGTGATTGTGCCGGGCGCACTTTGCCCCTATCAGACCCGCATGAACCAGCCCAGCCGCTCCACACCTGCGCACCACATCGCCGCGCTGATTGTCGCGGCCGGACGCGGCACCCGGCTGGGCAGTGGGATTCCCAAGCAATACCAGCCGCTTGCCGGGGAGATGGTGCTGACCCGCACGCTTCGCGCTTTCGCCGCAGAGCCACGCGTGCGTCGAATCGTTGTCGTGCACTACCCCGACGACTCGGGGCTTCTGGCCGAGGCGCTTGCTGCCGTCCCCTGCCCCGTCACCACCGTGCCCGGCGGCGCGACACGCGATGCCTCGGTCAGGGCCGGGCTGGCGGCGCTGCCGGATGATGTGGACGCCGTCTTGATCCACGACGCGGCCCGACCGCTGGTCCGCCCCGAGACCATCGCGCAGGTGATCGAGGCCCTGGCCAGCCATGACGGCGCCGCGCCCGGCCTGCCGGTGCTCGATGCACTGTGGCAAGGCGACAAGACGGTTGAGGCAAGCCGGTCGCGCTGCGCGCTTTTCCGGGCGCAGACACCACAGGGCTTTCACCTCGCCGCGATCCGCGCCGCCCATGCCGCCCACCCCGGCGGCGCAGCAGATGACGTGGAGGTGGGCTTGGCGCATGGGCTCGACATTGCCATAACGCCGGGCGACGAGGATAACCTGAAGCTCACCCGCCCCGGCGATTTCGAGCGGGCGGCGCGCATATTGGGGACCGGGATGATCGACATCCGCACCGGCAACGGCTTTGACGTGCACCGCTTCGGCCCCGGCGATCACGTCATGCTGTGCGGCGTGAAAATCCCGCACGGGCGCGGGCTGCAAGGCCATTCGGATGCCGATGTCGGGCTGCACACCGTCACCGATGCCATCTACGGCGCCCTGGCGCGCGGCGATATCGGCAGCCACTTTCCGCCCTCCGATCCGCAATGGAAGGGCGCAGAGAGCCACATCTTCCTGACCCATGCCGTTGATCTGGCGGCGGATATGGGCTTTAGCCTGACCCATGCCGACCTGACCTTCCTGTGCGAACGTCCCAGAATCGGCCCCCACGCCCCGGCCATGCGCGCCGAACTGGCGCGGCTTTTGCGAAGTGATCCGGCGCGCGTCTCCGTCAAGGCAACGACGACCGAGCGGCTGGGATTCACCGGACGCGAGGAAGGCATCGCCGCAATGGCAACCGTAACATTGGTGAAACCATGACCAGACTGATTGCAACCGTCTTCTACATCGGCCTTCTGCGCCCCGGCCCCGGCACCTGGGGCAGCCTTGCCGCCATTCCTCTGGCGTATCTGCTGCACCAGCTTGGCGGTTTCGTCGCGCTGGTCCTCGCCACGGTCGTCGTGGCCGGGCTGGGCTGGTGGGCCACGCGCGAGGAAACCCGCGGGCAGGCCGACAGCGACCCTGCCGAGATCGTGATCGACGAGGTGCTGGGCATGTTCCTTGCACTCTGGCCGGTGTCCTACGGCGCGATGATGGCGGGGGCGGATTTTTTCGCGCTCTGGCCCGGTGTGCTCACTGCCTTCCTCGCCTTCCGCCTCTTTGACATCTGGAAACCCGGCCCCGTCGGGCTGGCCGACCGGCGCGGCGACGCGCTTGGCGTGATGCTCGACGACGCCGTTGCCGGCGGGCTGGCGATGCTGATCGTGGTGGTGGCGGCGGTGTTTTCGCATGTGGTGCTGATGTGAGCGTGCGCAGCATCATGACCGCCCTCAGCGCGCGCGGCTGGATGATGGTGACGGCCGAAAGCTGCACCGGCGGCATGATCTCGGCGGCGATCACCGATGAGCCTGGCAGTTCGGCGATTTTCGACCGGGGCTTTGTCACCTATTCCAACGCCGCCAAGACCGCGATGCTGGGCGTCGCGCCCGCAACCCAGACCGCCCATGGCGCGGTGTCCGAGGAGGTCGCGCGCGAAATGGCCGAAGGCGCGCTCACCCGGTCCGAGGCGCAACTGGCCATCGCCGTCACAGGCATCGCCGGGCCCGGCGGATCGGATCACAAGCCAGAGGGGCGGGTCTGTTTCGGGCTGGCAACGGCAGCGGGCACGCGAAGCGAAACGGTGGAGTTCGGCGCGCTCGGGCGCGGTTTCGTGCGGCAGGCCACGGTCGCCCATGCGCTGCACATGGTGCTGGAGGCGGCGCGCTACAACTAACCCAATACGGCATGAAATATCGGCAACGGCCTGAATTTTCGCTTATAATATAGGCATTTCATGAATTGATGCCATATTGTGCATCTTCGAAGCCCTTTGCCTCTTTTTCGAGGCCGCGCCATCCGCTCTTTGCCCGTGCAATCGACCAAATCACATGCAGAGGGGACACAGGCGGATGAACGGGGCGGATACGGCATGGATCATCGTCGCAACGGCGCTGGTCCTCTTCATGACCCTGCCGGGGCTGGCGCTTTTCTACGGCGGGCTGGTGCGCGCCAAGAACGTGCTCAGCGTTTTCATGCATTGCTACGCGATTGCCTGCCTGATGAGCCTGCTATGGCTTGCCGCGGGCTATTCCATCGCCTTCGGACCCGCAGACAGTGAGGTCTGGGGCGGGCTGGGCCGCGCGTTCCTTCTTGGCGTCGGCACCGAAAGCCTGTCGGGCACCCTGCCCGAGGTGCTGTTCTTTGCCTTCCAGATGACCTTCGCCATCATCACCCCGGCCCTGATCGTCGGCAGCTACGTGGAACGCATCGGCTTCGGCTTCGTGCTGCTGTTCTCTGCGCTGTGGATGCTGCTGTGCTACGCACCGGTCGTGCATTGGGTGTGGGGCGGCGGGTTCCTTGCCGATGACGGGATCTTCGGGGCCACTGGTGTGCGCGATTTCGCCGGTGGAATCGTGGTGCACGAGACGGCGGGGATCGCCGCGCTGCTGATCGCCGTTGCGCTCGGGCCGCGGCGCAACCAGGCGACGCCGCCGCACAATCCCGGCTATGTGATGATCGGGGCGGCGATGCTCTGGGTGGGCTGGTTCGGCTTCAACGGCGGCTCGCAACTGGCCGCCGATGGTGGCGCGGCGATGGCGCTGACGGTGACGCATGTCTCGGCCGCCGCCGGCTCGCTCAGCTGGGCATTGTGGGAGCGGGTCAAATACGGCAAGGCGAGCCTTGTGGGCATCGCCACCGGCACCATCGCCGGACTGGCCTCGATCACCCCGGCCTCGGGCTTCGTCGGACCGGCGGCGGCGCTGCTGATCGGCGGCATCGCCGGCATTCTCTGCCAGGAAGCGGTGACGCTGATCCGCAACAAGGCCCGGATCGACGACACGCTCGACGTCTTCGCGGTCCACGGCGTCGGCGGTATTTTCGGCACTGTCATGATCGCCGTGCTCGGCGCGGGAAGCTGGGTCGCGCAGCTTGGGAGCCTCGCCATCGTCGGGGCCTACACGGTGGTGGTCACATCGGTGCTGATCTTCGGTGTGAAGGCGGTCACGCCGCTGCGCGTCGATGCCGAGATCGAGACCAACGGGCTCGACCTCGCAGTGCATGGCGAACGCGCCTACGACATGACGAGCTGATCGGTGGCGGCGCGGAGGCTCCGCGCCCGCCGCCCCGACCGCAGTCTACCCGTGCAGATCCTTCGCCCGCGCCTCGAAGGCGCCCACGATCCGGCGCATCGCGTCGTGGAAAAACAGCCCCGCCGCCCCCTGCAAGACCTTGTTGCGAAACTCGAAATCCACGTCGAAGGCGACCTCGCAGCCACCTTCCACGTCTTGAAACCGCCAATGCGCAATCATGTGCTTGAACGGCCCCTCGATATACTCGGTGTCGATCTCGCGCAGCTCGGGTCGCAGCGTCACGCGGCTGGTGAAGCGTTCGCGGAACATCCGGAACCCGACCACCATATCGGACAGCATCACGTTACCCCCGGTCTCCGCCGTGACCGAGCGCACCCGCGTTGCCATGATCCACGGGATGAATTCCGGATACCGGGCAATATCGGCCACGAGGTCATACATCTGTGCTGCGCTGTAAGGCAGCAGACGGGTCTCGGCGTGTTTGGGCATGGCGCTTTCGGGTTTCCACGGGTGCACCCCATGTCCTAGACTTGGCGCGAAAATTCAAGGGACAGGGGCGAAATGGCGCAGAAACCTTACGTTGTGGACCAGATGATCTCGGCCAAGAGCATCGCGGCGCGGATCGAGGAACTGGCGCGCGAGATCGAGGCCAGCTTCGCGGGCACCGAGAAGCTGGTCGTGGTGGGGCTGCTGCGCGGCAGTTTCGTCTTCATCGCCGACCTGGTGCGCGAATTGCAATTGCCGGTGGAGGTCGATTTCCTCGAAACCTCGTCCTACGGCAACACCATGCAAAGCAGCCGCGAGGTGCGCATCCTCAAGGACATCCGCGGCGAGATCGAGGGGCGCGACGTGCTGGTGGTCGAGGATATCGTCGATACCGGCCACACCCTGAACCACGTCCTGCACATGCTGCGCGGGCGCAATCCCCGGCGGCTGGAAACCATCGCGCTGCTGGACAAGCCGACGCGCCGCGAGGTCGATGTCAAGGCGACATGGATCGGCTTCGAGATCCCCGATGAATTCGTCGTCGGCTACGGCATCGATTATGCGCAGCGCAACCGCAACCTGCCCCATATCGGCAAGGTGCGCTTTACCGAGGAAGCGGCCGGGGCATGAACCTTTTCTGGCTCGTCCGCATGCGCCGTTGGGCGCAGCACCCGCCCTCGTGGCAGCGGGTGGTGCTGGTGGTCGCGGTGATCGCGTTTTGCCTCGCGCTGGCGGCGGTGGAGCTCTTGCTTGGCTGGCCCGATTGGCTGACGGTCACACCGATCGGGCGCGGCGGCCGATACTGAGCGCAAACGCACAAACAAATCCTGCATTTTTGCACAGACCCCGTGCAGATCACAGCCGCGTGAGGGGGGAGGCAACGGGTTGATTATTGTCCCGCTTCGCCGCGATGATCACGCTGAGCATTTCACCGTTCAGGGAGAGACCAATGCGCCTGATTTCCAGAAGCCTTCTTGTTGCCGCCGCAATGACGCTGCCGCTTGCCGCCACCGTTCAGGGCCAGTCCGACAGCCCCTACCAAAGCCATCTCAAGGCGCGGCAGGGCTTCATGAGCATCGTTTCCTTCAACATCGCAACGCTCGGCGGCATGGCGCGCGGCAATATCGCGTATGACGCCGAGGCCGCACAGACCGCCGCCGACAACATCGCGGCCATTGCCGGGGTGGATACAAGCCCGTTCTGGCCCGAAGGCTCTGACAATGGCGCGCTTGGCGACCGGACCCGCGCCCTGCCCGTGATCTGGGAAAACCCCGAAGGCTTTGGCGAGGCATGGACGGGCTTTCGCACCGCCGCGACCGGCATGGCCGAGGTTGCAGGCGGTGGGCTTGCTGCGCTGCGCGGCGGGATCGGTCCGCTTGGCAATTCCTGTGGAAACTGCCACGAGGATTTCCGCCAGTCCATCGACTGACCGACGGTTGGCCTGAAAAACCGGGGACGGCGGGGGTATCCGCCGTCCCCGTTGGCGTGAAAGGGGTGTGCGATGCGATTTCTCCGGATCCTGCTGGCGCTTGCGGTGATCGGCGCCGGCATCGGCTGGTGGCTGAGCGCACCTCGGGTGATCGAGGCTGCCGACCTGCCCGCGCATGACCCCGACGCAGGCCATGGCGAACAGGTGTTCCATGCCGCCGGCTGCGCCTCTTGCCACGCCGCGCAAGACGCGACGGGCGCGGCGCGCCTGATCCTGTCAGGCGGGCGCGCCTTCGCCTCCGATTTCGGCACCTTCTACGCGCCCAATATCTCGACGGACGCAGAGCACGGAATCGGCGACTGGTCCGAGGCCGATTTCCTGACCGCAATCCGCCACGGCGTCAGCCCCGAAGGGCAACATTACTACCCCGCCTTCCCCTACACCACCTATGCCCGCGCCGGGATCGCCGACCTGCGCGATCTCTGGGCCTACATGCAGACATTGCCCGCCGATGCCACGCCCTCGCGCGCGCATGACGTGGGCTTTCCGTTCTCGATCCGCCGTGCGCTTGGCGGCTGGAAGCTGCTTTTCGTCGGTGACGATTGGGTGTTGCGGGGCGCGGACCTGTCGCCGCAGGTGCTGCGCGGGCGCTACCTTGTCGAGGCGCTTGGCCATTGCGGCGAGTGCCACACGCCAAGGAACGCGCTTGGCGGGCTCGATCAATCCAACTGGCTGGCGGGTGCGCCGAACCCGACGGGTGACGGGCGCATTCCGGCGATCACGCCCGACCAGCTGGGCTGGTCGGCCAGCGATATCGCCAACTACCTCAATGACGGCTTCACGCCCGAGTTCGACAGCGCCGGCGGCGAGATGGTCGAGGTCATCGCCAACACCTCGCAATTGCCAAGCGCCGACCGCGAGGCCATCGCCGCCTACCTGCGGGCGCTGCCGGGTGGTTGACCTGACGGCCTCGTGATCACCATCCGACGAATGGGCTCCGGTCGTGCCAAACGATGCCGATGACGAAAGCCCGTCACGTCGGACGCAGGGGCTTGTCAGGCAGCGCGCCGATGCGCGGGATCGAGGCGCACCCGCACGCCGCGGCGCACCGTCCGTCAGGCGGCGCCCCCTAGCTGCCGGCCCTTTCCTCCAGCGCCAGCCACTCCTGCTCTGACGCCGAGAGCTTTTCCTGCCGTTCCGACAGCGCCTCGCTGGCTTTCCTGAATTTCACCGGCTCGCGGGTGAACAGGTCGGGGTCGGCCAGCAACTCCTCCAGCTTGCCGATCTCGGCCTCCAGCCGCTCGATCAGCGCGGGCAATTTCTCAAGCCGGTGCCGTTCGGTATAGGACAGCGCGGGGGGCGCCTTGGCGGCGGGTTTGTCCTGCGCCGCAGGGGCGGACCCGGTTTCGGGGCGTTTCGGGGCGGGCATAGCCGGATCGGATGCCCGTTCCGCTCGCTGCGCGCGGTAATCGGACCAGCCGCCGGCATAGACCGTAGCGCGCCCGTCGCCCTCCATCGCCACCGTGGTCGTCGCCACCCGGTCGATGAAATCGCGGTCGTGGCTGACCAGGAGAACGGTGCCGGGATAATCGCCCAGAAGATCCTGCATGAGGTCGAGCGTTTCGACATCAAGGTCGTTGGTCGGCTCGTCCAGCACCAGAAGGTTCGATTCCTTCGCCATCAGCCTGGCCAGCAGCAGCCGCGCCTTTTCACCGCCCGATAGCGAGCGTACCGGCGCCCGCACCTGACGTTCATCGAAGAGGAAATCCTTGAGATACCCCACCACGTGCCGGGGCTGGCCGCGCACCATCACCTGGTCAGAGGCGCCGGAGACGGCCATCGACGGGTCGAGCGTCAGCGAGTCCCACAGCGTCGCGTTGGGATCGAGCGCCGCGCGGGTCTGGTCGAACACCGCCATTTCAAGGTTGGTGCCGTGGGTGACATCGCCGGTATTGGGGGTGAGCCGCCCGGTCAGCACGTTCAGCAGCGTTGTCTTGCCCACCCCGTTGGGCCCGACGAAGGCGATCCTGTCGCCGCGCAGCACCCGCAGGTCAAAGGGCTGAAAGATCACCTCGCCATTGAACGTCTTGGAAATGCCTCGGGCCTCGATCACCCGCTTGCCCGACTTCGTGCCTTCCTCCAGCGCCATCGCGGCGGTGCCCTGGCGGCGGATCATGCCGGCGCGTTCGGCGCGCAGGTCGCCCAGCGCGCGCACCCGGCCCTGGTTGCGCTTGCGGCGCGCCGAAATGCCCTCCACCGCCCAACGCGCCTCCGCCTTGATCTTGCGGTTGAGCTTGTGGCGATACTGGTCTTCCTCGTCCCAGAGCTTGTCGCGCCAATCCTCGAAATGGGCAAAGCCCTGTTCGTTGCGGCGCACCTGCCCGCGGTCGACCCAGAGCGTCGCGCGCGTCAGCGCGTTGAGGAACGCCCGGTCGTGGGAAATCAGGATAAAGCCCGCGCGCGTTTCCTTCAGCTGTGTTTCCAGCCAGCCGATCGCCTCGATATCGAGGTGGTTGGTCGGCTCGTCCAGCAGCATCAGGTCCGGTGCCTCGGCCAGCAGTTTCGCAAGCGCCGCGCGGCGGCGTTCGCCGCCCGAGGCCTCGGACGGATCGGCATCCAGCCGCAGCTTGAGCCCCTCGGCAGCCGCCTCCACGCGCCACGCCTCGCCCGCGTCCAGCCCGCTGGTGGCATACTCGCCCAGCGTGGAAAACCCCGACAGGTCAGGGTCTTGCTCCATGTAGCCCACGGACATGCCGGGTGGCAGGATGCGGTTGCCGGTATCGGGTTCGACCAGCCCCGCCATGACCTTCATCAGCGTCGATTTACCCGATCCGTTGCGCCCGACCAGCGCCACCCGGTCGCCCTCATGAACGACAAGCGACAGGTCGGCAAAAATGGGATCGCCGCCGAAGGTCAGCGATATGTCGGTAAGTTGCAAAAGGGGTGCGCGGGCCATGGCGGATGGCTAGTGGCCTCCGCCGGGCGCGTCAAGCGGTGGTGGGCGTCAGAAGCAGCATATCGCGCCCGGATCAGTGCCCAAGCATCCAGTCGCCATCGGGCCAGAAGGCGTGGAAGGCAAAGGCGAACAACACGTCATGCTCCACATCCCTGCCCTGCCCGTCGCGCACCCGGATATTGCCCACATCACGGCCCCGCCCGATGTTTCGCGCGTCGAGCGCCGAGGCCTGCCCGGATGTCCAGGTTATGGTGACGCCGGCCTCGCTGATCTCGCCCTCCACGGCCAGCCGGGTCATCGGCCAAGCCCGGTTGCCGACGCGCACCACGCGCACCAGCGGCGGGATGCCGTGCGGCGGCAATTCGCCGCTGTAAAGGAACGGCCGGTCGGAACTGTCGTAGCGCACGTAGGGGTTCTGTCCATAGGGGCGGGCCGCGTTCGGCTCGTCCATCACCAGCCCATCCGGATTGCGAGTGCTGAATGCCTCCCAGCTTTCCATCCATGTCGGGATGGTGGTCAGCTCGGTGCCCATGTGCGCGCCGACGATGCCCTCGCCGATGGCCTGCTGCCACCAGCTTTCGGTTTCGCGGTCGAACATCACCATGTCGGAATTGCGCAGCATGCCCGAGACGCCGAAGGTCAGCACATCGCCGCCAACACGCCGGTCGAAGGTGATGGCGGAATTGCAAAGCGGGCAGAAGGTGACGGCGATGGACCGGCTGCCGACCATGTCGTTCACGATCTCGTGCCACGTCAGGTAGCGGATCGGGTAGGCGCGCGGGGTTGCCCCGTCGAGTTCCACCGCGATCACCGGCTCATTCGGGTCGAGGCGGCTTTCGCCCGCCACGGCGATGAAATCGGGATCGTCGAGCGCCGGGATGCCGTCGCGCGGCGGCCCGCCGGACATGATCTCGGAAAAATCGACCGCGGTGCGGGAGAAATCAGTGTTCGGCCATTCCGCGCGCCAGCGATCGGGATTGGCGAGGGCAGGCACGGCAAAGGCGATGGCAAGGACGAGGGCAAGCAGATGGCGCATCTGTCAATCTCCTGTTCGCGGGGGTGGCGAAAGCTCCTGTTCGCGGGGGTAGAGAAAGGGTGACAGAGGCGGGCGGGCCGCAATAGCCCCGCTCACGCAAAGGTGTGCGGGGCTGACGAGATGTGAAGCGGCTGCGGGATCAGTTTTCGTCGGTCACCCGCGCGGCGGTGATGACATCGGGCTGGCCGATCACGGCGCCGTTGCGCCCGGAGCCGCGCTTGATGGCGTCGACCACCTCCATGCCCTCGATCACCTGCCCGACCACGGTGTAATCTCCGTTCAGCGGGGGGGTGGGTTCGAACATGATGAAGAACTGCGAATTGGCCGAATCCGGGTCCGGGCCGCGCGCCATGCCGACCACGCCGCGTTCGAAGCTGAGATCGGAGAACTCCGCCGGAAGGTCGTCGTATTGCGAACCGCCACGCCCGGCATAGCGCATGTCCTGCCCGAGGCGGCCAAACTCGACATCGCCGGTCTGTGCCATGAAACCCTCGATCACGCGGTGAAACACCACCCCGTCATAGGCGCCGTCCTCGGCCAGCGTCGCGATCCGCGCCACGTGTTGCGGCGCGACCTCCTCGAACAGGTCGATCACGATGGTGCCCTGCGCCTCGCCGGTCACGTCAAGCTCCAGCGTGGTGGCGGCGGCTGGCGCAGCCGCCACCATGAAAGCGACGGCCAGCTTACGCATCGGCGGCCACCTTCATCGAGATCATCTTGTCGGGGGTCGCGGGCGGCTCGCCGCGGGTGATGGCATCGACATGCTCCATCCCCTCGATCACCCGGCCATAGACGGTGTATTGCCCGTTGAGGAAGTGGTTGTCCTTGAAACTGATGAAAAACTGCGAATTGGCCGAGTTCGGGTTCTGCGAGCGGGCGGCGCCGAGCGCGCCGCGATCGTGCGGGATGCGGCTGAATTCGGCGGGCAGGTCCGGCTTGTCGGAGCCGCCGGTGCCCGCGCGCCCCATGTTCAGCCCCTTGTCGGCGTTGCCATGCGCCACGTCGCCGGTCTGCGCCATGAAGCCGTCGATCACGCGGTGAAACACCACCCCGTCATAGGCACCCTCGCGGGCCAGTTCCTTGATCCGCGCGCAGTGCTGCGGGGCGATGTCGGGCAAGAGCTCTATGGTGACGAGGCCATCCTTCAACTCGATGAGGATGGTGTTTTCAGGGTCTTTGATCTCGGCCATCGGGACGTCCTTTCGTAATGGGTCGGGCCAGATCCTAGTGCGCCGACGCGACGAGGAAAAGGGGGTCTCCATGCGGCCGCGACGTCGAAAAAATTCATGCTGCGTCGCAAAATGCAGATCATGCGGCGCCGCAGCGAGGTTGACACGCGCGAATCCGGGGCATGATTGAGCGGGTTGACATACCATCGCGCCGGGTGAGGGCAATTCATGACCACAGTCCTGTCGGGCGTCTGGGCCCTGCTGATCGGAATCGTGTTCATCATGCTGGGCAACGGCATGCATTTCACCCTGATCGGTCTGCGCGGCGGGATCGAGGGCTTTTCAGCCACGGAACTCGCCATCGTCACGTCGGCCTATTTCGCGGGCTTCCTGTCGGGCGCGCGCCTGACACCTGCGCTGATCCGGCGGGTCGGCCATGTGCGCGTCTTCGCGGCGCTCGGCAGTTTCATGTCGGCGGGCCTCATTGCCTTCACCCTGCTGGCCGATCCGTGGGCGTGGACGATCCTGCGGATTCTGGTCGGGTTCTGCATGTCGGGTATCTATGTCGCGGCGGAAAGCTGGCTGAACAATGCCGCCACCAACGAAACGCGGGGCAAGGTTCTGTCGGCCTACATGCTGGCGCAGACGCTGGGCATCATCGGCGCGCAGGGGCTGCTGACGCTGGGCGACGCGGGCACCTCGGCGCTGTTCATCGGCGCCTCCATTCTTGTCTCGATCTCCTTCGCGCCGATCCTTCTGTCGGCAGCGCCAGTGCCGGCGGCCGAGGTCGCGCGCCCGATGTCGCTGCGCGCGCTGTTCACCGGGTCGCCGCTTGGCACGATGGGGATCTTCCTGCTGGGCTGCGTCTATGCAACGCAATCGGGCATGGGCGCGGTTTTCGGCACCCAGGTGGGCATGACGGCAAACGAGGTGGCGCTGTTCATCGCGATGCTATTCGCCGGCGCGCTGCTGCTGCAATATCCGATCGGCTGGCTGTCGGACCGGATGGATCGGCGCAAGCTGATCTTCGGGGCGGCGACGCTCGGCGCGGCCTCCTGCGCGGCGGGCTGGATGACGGAGGGCGGGATCTGGTTGCTGATGGCGGCGGCGTTCTTTGCCGGTGGCGTCACGACACCGCTTTACGCGCTGTTTCTTGCCTACACCAACGACTCGCTTTCGGCCGAGGACATGCCCGCAGCATCCGGCGGGCTGGTGTTCACCTTCGGGCTTGGCGCCATCCTTGGTCCGCTGGCGACCGGCTGGGCTATGGAGGGGTTTGGCCCCATCGCCTTCTGGCTGGTGCTTGGGTCCACATTCGCGGCGATCGCGCTCTATGCGCTCTACCGCATGACACAGCGCGTCGCCGTGCCGATGGACCAGACCGAAAGCTATCTGGGCGTGCTGCCGACCGCCTCGCCCGTGGCGGTGGAGGCGGCGGGCGCCTGGTCCGCCGACCAGGCCGAGGACGACGACAAACCAGCCGGCTGATGAGACCGCAATCCGGCGTGTAGCACGGCGATCAGGGCCACGTTATGTGCCCCCTACCCCGTTTGGGTCGAGCGACCGGAGCACCCCCGGCAGCGCCTCCGGCAGATCCTCGGCGATGAGGCCGGGACCGAAGCGGCGGGCCGCCTCCACGTGCAGCCACACCGCAGCCTGCGCCGCCGACAACGCATCCTGCCCGCGCGACAGCAACCCGGCGATCAGACCGGCCAGAACATCCCCCGCCCCGGCTGTCGCCAGCCACGGCACCGCCCGGTCATAGACGGCCCCGTGCACGGCCCCGAAGCCGCCCGGCGCAGCGATCACCGTGTCGGGCCCTTTCAACAGAACCACGCAGCCCGCACGATCCGCCGCCGCGCGCACCGCATCGAGGCGTGAAAAGGCTGGCCCCGTATCGGGCCCTGCAAGCAGCTTCTCGCCCAGATCGGGGAAAAGCCCGCGAAACTCGCCGAAATGCGGGGTCAGCACGGCCCGTCCGGCCTGCGAGGTCATCGAAAACAGCCGCTCCGGCGCATCGGCAAAAGCGCTGAGCACGTCGGCATCGAGCACCACGCCCGGCGCGCAGGCTGCGTGCTCGCCACGCACCGCGTCGACCATCGCCCCCGCCGCATCGAGCACCACCGGCACCAGCGCGCGCGCCCGCTGTCGCCCAAGTCCGGGCCCGAGGCAGACCGCGTTCAGCCGATCATCGGCCAGCAGCGCGGCCAGCCCATCCGCGTCATCGCAGCAGCGCAGCATGATCGCGGTCAGGTGCGCGGCGCACTCCAGCATCGCCGATCCCGGTGCCGCCACCGTCACCAGACCGGCCCCGACCCGCAGCGCCGCCCGCGCCGCCAGCCGCGCCGCACCGCTGCGCCCCATCGGGCCGGACAGCACCACGGCGTGACCATGGTCATATTTGTGCCCGGAATGTTTGCCCAGCCGCCCCGGCGCCCCGACCAGCCGCGCGGCCTTCAGCACCGGCTGCGCCGCCAGCCCGATATCGACCACCCTGAGCGCGCCGCAGATGCCGGGGCCATCGGACAGGTAATGCCCCGCCTTGGCGCTGTGGAAAGTGACCGTCAGATCACAGAGGCCGGGATGACCCATGTTGCGGCCGCTGTCGGAACAGACCCCGCTGGGCATGTCCACCGCCACGCAGCACAGCGCATCGGGGTGCTCCTGCTTGAGCCTCTGCACGCGGGCAAGCGCCGACACGGCATCGGCCCCGAGCGGACGGGTCAGCCCGGTGCCGAAAAGCGCGTCGATGAACAGGTCGGGCGGGTCTCGTTGCGCGCCCGGTTGCGCGGAAAGCGGCAGGATCGCGCCACGTTCGCGCCAGCGGCCGGCATTGGTCCGCGCGTCGGGCGGCAGCGCCTCCGGGTCGCCGAGCGCATGAACGACGACCCGCCAGCCCCGGTCATGCAGCAACCGGGCGATCACGTAACCGTCACCGCCATTGTTGCCCGGCCCGCAAGACACCAGCGCGCGCCCCGGCCCCGCGGCAAGCCCCGGCCAGCGGGCGAACACGGCATCGACCACGCCGCGCCCGGCCCTTTCCATCAACGTCTGCCCGGTGACCGCGCCCGACGCGATCTCCGCGCGCTCCACTGCCCGCATCTCAGCCGCTGTCAGCAAATTCGCCATACTCTTGTGCCGCCTCCGTTTACAGGGTTTTCAAAATGATTATTTTATATGCGCTTCGCCCAAACTTGTGGCGCACCGCTCTGAATCGCCGGACCGCAGCGGCCCGATCCAAGGCTATCCGATTGCGGCGGCCCGGCGAAAGTGGTGTCACAGGGGCCAGCACGAACCCAGACCGGGCAAAGGGAGTCGGCCGACATGAAGAAGATCGAAGCCATCATCAAGCCGTTCAAACTCGACGAGGTGAAAGAAGCCTTGCAGGAGATCGGTATTCAGGGCCTCAGCGTGACCGAGGTCAAGGGCTTCGGTCGTCAGAAGGGCCACACGGAACTGTATCGCGGCGCCGAATACGTGGTCGATTTCCTGCCCAAGGTGAAAATCGAGGTGGTCCTAGACGACGACATGGTCGACGGCGCGATAGAGGCGATCGTCGATGCCGCCAAGACCGACAAGATCGGCGACGGCAAGATCTTCGTTTCGTCCATCGAACAGGCCATCCGCATCCGCACTGGCGAAAGCGGTGATGAGGCGCTCTGACGCGCCGAACGCCCGCCCCCGATGACCCCCATGCGGGGCCTGACCGGCCCCGATCGCACACCCCGAACGCAAACGACCCGAAGGAACCTGTCATGAGCATCGAAACCGTTCTCAACACGATCCGGGATGAGGATGTCGAATATGTCGATGTCCGCTTCACCGATCCGCGCGGCAAGCTTCAGCACGTCACGCTGATGAGCGACCAGGTCGACGAGGATTTCCTCGATGAAGGCTTCATGTTCGACGGCTCGTCGATCCAGGGCTGGAAGTCGATCGACCAATCCGACATGAAGTTGATCCCCGACACCGACAGCGCCTATATCGACCCGTTCTATGCCGAAAAAACGCTGTGCCTGCATTGCACCGTGGTCGAACCCGACACCGGCGAGAAATATTCCCGCGACCCGCGCGGCACCGCCGAAAAGGCCGAGGCCTACCTGATTTCCTCGGGCATCGGCGACACCGCCTATTTCGGGCCGGAGGCGGAGTTCTTCCTGTTCGACGACGTGCGTTTCTCGGTCGAGATGAACAAGGTATCGTTCGAGGTCGACGCGCAGGATGCGGCGTGGAACTCTGACACCGAGTATGAAATGGGCAACATGGGGCATCGTCCCGGCATCAAGGGCGGCTATTTCCCGGTGAACCCCACCGATGCGGCGCAGGATCTGCGCTCGGAAATGCTGTCGACGATGAAGCGGATCGGCATGAAGGTCGACAAGCACCACCACGAGGTGGCGTCCTGCCAGCACGAGCTTGGCCTGATCTTCGACTCGCTGACCAAGCAGGCCGATGAGCTTCAGAAATACAAATACGTCATCCACAACGTGGCGCATGCCTACGGCAAATCCGCGACGTTCATGCCGAAACCGATCTCCGGCGACAACGGCACCGGCATGCATGTCAACATGTCGATCTGGAAGGACGGCAAGCCGCTCTTTGCAGGCGATAAATACGCCGATCTCAGCGACGAGGCACTTTATTTCATCGGCGGCATCCTCAAGCACGCCAAGACGCTCAACGCCTTCACCAACCCCGCGACCAACAGCTACAAGCGCCTGATCCCCGGCTTCGAGGCGCCGGTGCTGCGCGCCTATTCGGCGCGCAACCGGTCGGGCTGCGTGCGCATCCCGTGGGCCGAAAGCCCCAAGGCCAAGCGCGTCGAGGCCCGCTTCCCCGACCCCGCCGCCAATCCCTACCTCGCCTTCGCGGCGCTTCTGATGGCCGGCATCGACGGGATCGAGAACAAGATCCACCCCGGCGAGCCGTCCGACAAGGATCTCTACGATCTGCCGCCCGAGGAACGGGCTGGAATCCCCACGGTCTGCGCGTCGCTGCGCGAGGCGCTGGAAAGCCTCGATGCCGATCACGATTTCCTGCTCAAGGGCGACGTGTTCACCAAGGACCAGATCGAAGGCTACATGGAACTCAAGTGGGATGAGGTCTACGCCTACGAACACACCCCGCACCCGGTGGAATACAAGCTTTACTACAGCTGCTGACGCGGCATCCTCTTGCAGGTCGGGAAAGGGCGCCAACAGGGCGCCCTTTTTTATGCGAGGGATCTTGCCGGAATAGCGCCCGGCACAAACGGGTTTTGACAGCGGCCATGCGGCAGGCCTAGTCTCGCGCCAAAGCTCGCCCTCATGCCCGAAGGATTGCAGATGTCATCGCCCCTTACCGCCATCCCGCTTACGCTTGCGCTTGCCCTGTCCCTGACCACCACCGCACCGCTTTGGGCGCAAACAACGGCGCAATCGGTGCAGACGCAGGCGATGTTGCTTGGCCCCGCGCGCATGGAAACAGCGGGTGGGCAATTGTCCCTGTTCGGTGAATCCGGCGCGTCCAGCTATGTCGCCATCGCCACCGGCCCCGATTGCACCGAAACCGGCAGCGCCTGCGACAGCATCCGGTTTCAGGCCGTGGCCCCGCCCCCGGCAGGCGGCGACCCGGTCGCGGACTGGCAGGCGGACGGGCTTGGCGGCACGCTAGCCATCGGCGCCGATGGCTGGCTGGTGCTGAGCGATGAGGCCGACCTTGTTGGCGATGCGGCGGCGGCGTTCCGCGGCTGGGCGCGGCTTGTGGAGGACTTCCAGTCGCGTTTCGGCGGCTGATCGGTCTACAGAGCGCACCCACCATGGACGGGCGCGACATCACTCCCCGGTGGGGTCGGCGTCCACGGAGTCCCCGGACTGGTTTTCCGGTGCCGGTTCGGGCTCGGGTTCGGCGGAAATCCCGTCCTCGGGCGCGCAGGGGCCGGCGCGCAGATCGTTGATCGCGGCAAGCGCGGCATCGGCGGCATCGGGATCCAGCGTGATCTGCATCGGTGCCACGAGGGGATAGATCAACTCCCCCCGGTCGCCACGCATCTGCATGACATGGGTGCGCGCCATGACCGGGCCGAAATTGCCCAGCACCGCATCGGCCGAGAACCTGCGCTGCGCCCGCGTGCGCAGGGTGCGGGCGCCGTTGACCGCGTCGGGGGTGTCCTCGTCGCCCAGTGCGGTCGCCTCCTGGCGCATCTGGGAAAAGACCTCTCCTGCGGCCTGGATATCCTCCCACGCGGCTTGCGAGGGCACCAGCATCATCCGCTGGTGACCGCTGGCGGTATTCTCGCCCGGCAGGATGCCGGTCAGCGGGTCGAGGTCGCGTAGATCCATCCGCAACACCTGCACCCCCACCGGGCCACCGATATCGGCGCCCTGGTTGGTCAGCAGCGTCTGCACGAGGCGGCAACCCTGCAATTCCAGCTCGATCGCAGTATAGTCGCCGGTCTCTTCGTTGACGATAACGCCGGGCGAGGCTGCGCGCACCGCAAGCTCCGCCTCGGTCGGGGTCTCCTGCGCGGCCACAGGCAACGCAGCAAGGGACATCAGAAGGGCGGACAGAATTGGCTGGCGGCGGGACATTCCGGGGCTTTCCTTGATCAACGGGCTCGTGTGCAGAATGGCACGCGCCACCATGTGGCGCCAGCACCAATGCGGGCGATAAGCCTTTGGTATAGGGGGGTGTGCAGGTGCGGCGGCGGATCAGAACCGGGTAAAACGCCGGGCCATGCGGGTCATCTTGCGCGCGCGCTGCGTGTTGCGCTGCGTCGCCTGCCGCTGTTGCGGAGTGTCCTGTTCATCGCGGTTGCCGAAGGCATTGAGGCCTGCGTCAATGCCGCGCGTAATGCCCCGGCGCATCAGCCGGTTGATGATCATGCGAATGATTCGGTCCATGTCTCTGCCTCGCGATTCTTCTGGTTGCGGCGAATATGGCATTTTTTTGCGGCATAAATGCGGCACGCCCGACAAACGTGTCGTCATCGTCCGAACATGTCCTCCTGATCCTCGGGCGGATCGGGCGCGTCATCGGCGCCATCGTCCAATGGCCCCGGAACCGTCCCCGGCGGCGGTCGGTTGTCCAGCAAACCGGCTTCGCGCAAGTCCTTCAGCCCCGGCAGGTCGCGGGTGGTTTCCAGCCCGAAATGGTCGAGAAACGCCTCCGTCACCACGTATGTAACGGGCCGTCCCGGCGTCATCTTGCGCCGCCCGAAGCGAATCCATTCCAGTTCGATCAGCTGGTCGATCGTGCCCCGGCTGACCGAGACCCCCCGGATCTCCTCGATCTCGGCCCGTGTGCAGGGCTGGTGATAGGCGATGATCGCCAGCGTTTCGATCGCGGCGCGGCTGAGCTTGCGGCTCTCCACCGCCTCACGGCTCATCAGGAAGGCAAGATCGGGCGCAGTGCGAATGGCCCAGGCATCGCCGACGCGGATCACGTTCACCCCCCGGCCGGCATAGCGCTTGCGCAAAAGCTGCATCGCTTCGGCTGCATCGCAGCCATGCGGCATGCGGTCCTGCATCTGCCGTGTGCTCAGCGGTTCAGCCGAGGCGAACAGCATCGCCTCCACCATCCGTTCCTGTTCGGCCAGCGGCGGCGCCGCGAACAGGCTACCTGCATCGCTATCGCCATTATCGCTGCTCATCGGGGCCTCTCGCTTTCAGCCTGATCGGCGCGAAGCTTTCCTGCTGGCGCAGCAAAACCCGGCCCGCTTTCACCAGTTCCAGAGACGCCGCAAAGGTGGCGGCGGCGGCAGAGCGTCGGCGTTTGGGATCGCGCCTCCAGTCCTCTGGAATGAAGGTCGAGATATCGACCCAATCACCGGCATACCCCAGCATGCCGCGCATACGCTCCAGCGCCTCTTCCATGGTCAGCACCGATACCCGATCCATCACGAAGGGACGAAACTCGTCGCGGGTGCGGATCCGCGCATAGCCCTGCATCAGGTCGAGAAGCGAGGCGGTATAGCTGACCTTGCGCGCGGTCTCGACCGTCTCGGGAAGACCGCGCGCGAAACGATCCCGCCCAAGCCGGTCGCGGGCCATAAGCTGCGCCGCACGCGCGCGCATCGCTTCCAGTCGCTCAAGCTGAAACGCCAGATGCGCGGCCAGGTCCGCGCCGCTGGGGCCATCCTCTGCCGGGTCGGGCGGCAGCAGAAGGCGGGATTTCAGGAACGCCAGCCAAGCCGCCATGACAAGGTAATCGGCGGCCAGTTCGATGCGCAAGGCGCGCGCCTGTTCCACGAAATGCAGGTATTGCTCGGCCAGCTTCAGGACCGAGATCTTGCGCAGGTCCACCTTCTGGGTGCGCGACAGCGTCAACAGCAGATCGAGCGGGCCTTCGAAGCCGTCGACATCGACGATCAGCGCCTCCGCCGCGCGCCGCTCGGCGACGGTTTCCCACTGGTCCACGTCCTTGGTGTCGGTCTCGTCAGCCATCGTGCCCGCCCGGTTGAAAGCGCCCCAAGGTCCGGCGCGGGCGGGGCAATGTCAAGCGTCGCGCCCGTGCCACCCACAAAGCGCGGCAAGCTCCGCGAGAGCCTCGGCCTCATCCATCGCGACGGGCGCCCGGCGGCTGGCCAACGCACGCATGATCCGCGCCCCGGCCTCGGCATCGAGCGCGCCGGCAGCCGTCGCCACCGCCTCCATCTCGGCCCGGTGCCCGTTGCAATGCAGGATCACGTCGCACCCCGCAGCCCGTGCCCGCGCGGCCCGGTCGCCGATCCTGCCGGGCAGCGCGTTCATCGACAGATCGTCGGTCATCAACACCCCGTCAAAGCCGATCTCTTCGCGGATCAGCCGGATCATCTTGGGGCTGAGCGTTGCCGGCGCTTCCGCGTCCACGGCCTCGAACACCAGATGCGCGCTCATCCCCCATTCCAGATCGTTCAATGCCCGGAACACCGTGAAATCCGCCGCCTCCAGAGCCGCGCGCGGGGCCGAGACGCGCGGCAGGTCGTGGTGGCTGTCCAGCGTGCCGCGGCCATGGCCGGGGATATGTTTCAGCACCGGGAACACGCCGGCATCCGCCAACCCTTCGGCTACCGCGCGGGCGATCTTGACCACCGCCCCGGGCGTCTCGCCATAACAGCGGTTGCGCAGGAACGGGTGCGTCTCGGGTCGGGCGAGATCGGCGCAGGGTGCGCAATTGCCGTCGATGCCAAGCGCAAGCTGCTCGCGCCCGATCAGGTAGCTGCGCAGATACATCGCGCGCGCCGCCCGCGCGGGGCCAGCCCGCGCCACATGTTCGAGCGGCGGCCCCCATTCGCGCCAATGCGGCGCCCGCAGGCGCTGCACCCGGCCGCCTTCCTGGTCGATGAAGACCGGTGCCTCCCAGCCCATCGCCGTGCGCAAATCGCCGGTCAGACGACGGACCTGGTCAGGGCTTTCGACGTTGCGCGCGAAAAGGATCGCGCCGACCGGTGCCAGATCGGCCAGAAACGCCGCCTCGACCCGCGACAGGACCGGACCGAGACAGCCGAAGATCGCAGGCGTTCTGACGGTGTTGATCACCAAGGTGTCTGACATCTGACAAGACCCTTCCGTGTGCGCCGGATGCGATCAGCTGCGAAGGTCAGTCACGCGGACCGAGCGGATTGTCGGGCGGTGTGCCCTCGTGCGAACAGCGCCACAGGGGCCGCGCGAACGCCAGACCGCCCCGACGGGCTGGCAATCACGCGCCTTGCACCAACCCTCCGCCAAACGCGCCAAGCCGTCATCGGGCCTCTTCCGCCGGGCCGCGCACCTCAGCGAACGGTGACAGGGATACAGGGCGCCCCCTGCGCATTCAGCGCGGTGCAAAACCGGCGCGCATCGGCAAGATCGCCAAAGCCATGCGCACGCAGGCGGTAGAACTCCCGCCCGCCGGACGTGGCCTGCTCCACCACCCGGTCCTTGTCGCGGAAGAAATCGGGGTAGAGCCGCGCCAGTCGCCGCCATTCCTGCCGCGCGGTGTCGGCATCGTCGAAGGCGCCAAGCTGCACCAGGCGCGTTCCGGCACCCAGTGCACGAGGGTCCAGTTCCGTCACATCGGGCGTTGCCGACGGCACGCTGGTCGCAGGCACGTCGCCGCCCAGCGCTGCCACCTGCACGATCTCTTCGGGTCGGCCAACGGGGCGCAATGAGCGGCTGACACCGGGGATGCTGACCGGGATCACCTCGATCAACGGGCGCGCCAGACCGCTCGCGCTGTCTGCCACCGCCTCCCGCTCCGGGCGCTCGGCAAGCGGTTCCAGCGGCGCCGCCTCTTCCAGAAGCCGGTCGATCAGCGCAAGCGTTTCGGTGCCGGCCTCGTCCTGCCGCACGCTGGCGGGGGTGGCATCGACTGGCAAGCTGGCCGAGGTCAGGTCGATCTCTGCGAGGTCGAGCGGCGCCGGCGCAAGCACGATCCTCTCGGCGGCAGGCGCGGCTTCCTCGCCCTCGCTGATCCGGTTCACGGCCAATCCCTGGTGATCGGCCACGGTGCCGCCCGGCGTTTCCGGTGGCACCCGCATCGGCCCTTCCAGCGCCTCGATGACAGGCACGCCGGACACGTCGCGCACGGTCAGTTGCCACGCCCAGACCGAAAGGCCCACGACCAACCCCACCGACAGGATCGCGCCGATCCAGTTGATGACGACACTCAACCCGGACGCCGAGATCCCGCCATCGGCCACGGGCCGCGACGGGGACGCTCCGTAAAAATCCATATCAGCCATGCCTGCCCTCATGATCCCGGCAGGATCCCGCGAAACGGGGATAACGGGCCGGGGTGTTCTTAGCCTGCTCGACCCCCGGCCTGTCGCTTTTTCGAGGGACGCCCCGGTTTCTATCCGGGTCTGTCCTCAGCGCATTTCTTCAACCGGTGTCACACCCAAGATACCAAGACCGTTGGAAATAACAACCTGCACCGCGCCGATCATCGCCAATTTTGCTTTCGTTGCCACAGGGTCGTCCTCTTGCAGAAAACGCAGGCCCGGTTCCACGTTGCCCTTGTTCCACAGGCCGTGGAATTCGCTGGCCAGATCGTAGAGGTAGAAGGCGACGCGGTGCGGTTCATGCGCGGCGGCCGCCGTCGCGACGATGCGCGGCCATTCGGCCAGCTTGGCCGCCAGTGCGTATTCCGCCGGGTGGTCGATGCGCGACAGGTCGCCGGTCTCCACGCAGATCCCCGCCTCCGCGGCCTTGCGCTGCACCGAGCGGATCCGCGCATGGGCATATTGCACGTAGAACACCGGGTTGTCCTTGGATTGCTCGCGCACCTTCTCGAAATCGAAATCGAGCGGCGCATCGTTCTTGCGCGTCAGCATGACGAAGCGGGTCACGTCCGGCCCCACGATCTCGACCACGTCGCGCAGCGTCACGAAGGTGCCGGCGCGTTTCGACATCTTGAAGGGCTCGCCATTCTTGTAGAGCTTGACCAGCTGCATCAGCTTGATGTCGAGCGGCACCCGGCCCTCCGACAGCGCCGAAACCGCCGCCTTCATCCGTTTGACATAGCCGCCATGATCGGCGCCCAGAACGTCGATCAACCGGTCGTATCCGCGGCTCACCTTGTCGTGGTGATAGGCAATATCGGGGGCGAAATAGGTCCAGGCCCCGTCCGATTTCATGATCGGACGGTCGACATCGTCACCATATTCGGTCGATTTGAACAGGGTCTGCTCGCGCGGCTCCCAATCCTCGGGCAGCTTGCCCTTGGGCGGTTCCAGCACGCCCTTGTAGATCAGGCCCTTGGCCCGCAAATCCTCGATCGCGGTCTCGATCCGGCCGCTGCCGTAAAGCGACTTCTCCGAATAGAACACGTCCATCTTCACACCGAGCGAGGCCAGATCCTCGCGGATGAGCCGCATCATCGCGTCGGTGGCAAAATCGCGCACGGTTTCAAGCCACGCAGATTCCGGCTTGCCAACGTAGGCGTCACCGACCTTGTCCTTCAGCGCCGCACCCACCGCGATCAGGTAGTCGCCGGGATAGGTGCCATCCGCGAAGGCGACCTCCTGCCCGTGCGCCTCAAGGTAGCGCAGGTAGACCGAGCGGGCCAGCACATCGACCTGCGCGCCGCCATCGTTGATGTAATACTCGCGCGTCACCTCGTGGCCCGCGAATTGCAACAGCGCCGCCAGCGCGTCGCCGAACACCGCGCCCCGCGTGTGGCCCACATGCAGGGGTCCGGTCGGATTGGCGGAAACATATTCGATGTTGATCTTCTGCCCCAGCCCCGGATCGCCACGGCCATAATCGCCACCTTGCGCAAGAACGCCCGCAACCACGCCGCGCCATGTCTCGTCCGACAGCCGCAGATTCAGAAAGCCGGGCCCGGCCACCTCGGCGCTGTCGATCCGCGCGTCACCGGCCAGCACCCCGGCCAGCGCGCCCGCGATCTCGCGCGGCTTCAGTCCGGCGGGCCCCGCCAGCACCATCGCGGCATTGGTCGCCATGTCACCATGCGCGGCGTCGCGCGGTGGCTCGACCGCCACGTTGCCCATGTCCAGCCCGGCAGGCAGGCGCCCTTCGGCGGCAAGGCGGTCAAGGCTCTCGATCACGAGCACGCGGATATCGGCAAAAAGGGTCATGTCAGGGGTCCTGTCTGGGTCGGCGCGGTTTACCACGCGCACGCCGAAGGTCAATCGCCCTGCCGCCCGTGCTGCCCGTGCTGCCCGTGCCGCGCCCTTTCATCTTGGCAAAAATACTTCGGGGGGCGCCGAAAGGCGCGGGGGCAGCGCCCCCTCCCCGGCCTGCCACCTCGCGCTGCCTTCACCGACCGGGCGCAGCGCGGCCGATGAGCGAAGCGAAGAGGCCATGCCGATCATGGCGCTCACACCATGAAGCGGCCGGATACGCATGATCCTTGCGTTTCCTCAGGGTCACGCCCGGTCCAGCAGCATCCGGTGCTGATCGAGCGCGAAACGGTCGGTCATGCCGGCGATGTAATCGGCCACCAGCCGGGCGCGCGCGGTTTCTCCCTGCGCGGCGACCACGTCGCTTTGCCATTCCTCGGGCAACAAATCGGGCCGCGCCATGTAAAGCGGAAACAAATCCTCCACCACCCGCGTCACCTGTGCCCGCATCTCGACGACCGCAGGCGCGCGATACATGCGCAAGAACAGGAAGGCCCGGATTTCCTTCAACTGTGCGAACAGCCGACCCGAGAAGCCCACCATCTGCCGCCCTGCCGCGCGCAGCGCGTCAACGCTCTCCGGCGCGGCCTCCGCCAGCCGCGCGCGGCTTTCGTCGATCACGTCCGAGACCATGACCCCGAACACCCGGCGCAGCGCCTCGGCCCGGCGGCGTTTGCGATCCAACCCCGGCCAGCACCGGTCGACCTGCGCATAAGCCGCCGACACGATGGGCAATTGAGCCGCCTCGTCATCGCTGAACAGCCCCGCCCGCAAGCCATCGGCGAGATCGTGGTTGTTGTAGGCGATATCGTCGGAAACCGCCGCCACCTGCGCCTCGCCACCGGCATGGCTGTGCAATTGCAGATCGTGGCGCGCGTTGTAATCGGACAGCGCGAAGGGCAACGCGCCGGTCACGGGCGCGATAAGGGGACCGCCGCCCGGTACGGGCGCGATAAGGGGACCGTCGCCCGGTACGGGCGCGATAAGGGGACCGTTGTGCTTGGCGAGGCCTTCCAGCGTCTCCCATGTCAGGTTGAGCCCGTCGAAGCCGGCATAGCTACGTTCCAGCGATGTCACGATCTTCAGCGCCTGCGCATTGTGATCGAAGCCGCCATGCGGGGCCATCAGCACATTGAGCGCGTCTTCCCCGGTATGGCCGAAGGGCGTGTGGCCAAGGTCATGCGCCAGCGCCACCGCCTCGGTCAGGTCCTCGTTGAGGCCGAGCGCGCGGGCAATGGTGCGCGCCACCTGCGCCACCTCGATCGAATGGGTCAGGCGGGTGCGGTAGTAATCGCCCTCGTGTTCCACGAAGACTTGTGTCTTGTGCTTGAGCCTGCGGAACGCGCCCGCATGAATGATCCTGTCCCGGTCGCGCTGAAACGGCGACCGGAAGGCGCTTTCCTTCTCCGGGTAAAGCCGTCCGCGGCTCTGCGCTGGATCGCAGGCATAGGGTGCTGCCATTTCGTCCGCCTCCCTTTCGTTCCGTCGTGGCGCAGTGTGATGCGCCGCGTCCGTCCCGGGAGGGCTATAGCAGCGCGGCGGCACGCTGGCGAGGGGCACGGCCGCCCACCACCCTTGAGCGACGCCCCCGGACATCCTATCTCTGGACAACATCCCCGGACGCACGGAGCCGCCATGCTGACCCTACCCCCGAAAGTGACCGATCGCGCCTTTGCCCGGATCGCCGAGATCAACGCCGCCTCGGGCGAGGACAAGGCCCTGCGCGTCGCGGTCGAGGGCGGCGGTTGTTCCGGGTTTCAATACGACATCACCCTCGACGACCCGACCGAGGATGACCTGGTGCTGGAAAGCGAGGGGCAAAAGGTGGTGGTCGATTCCGTTTCGCTGCCCTTCCTCGCCGAGGCCGTGATCGACTTCACCGAGGAAATCATCGGCGCGCGCTTCACCATCGAAAATCCCAACGTCACTTCCTCCTGCGGGTGTGGCACGTCTTTCTCGATGTGATCTGCCCCGGCTTGACCCCGATCAAGGTGCGGCCCGCCCGCACCTGCCACGCTCGCCCCGCCGCCATTGAAAAGCAGGAGCCCGCCATGACCGAACCCACATTCACCGCGACGCTGGAACGTCCCAATCTCGTCGTCATGGAATCATCGGGGTCGATGGACCCGGTCTCGATGGAGGTGGCGCTCGACATGCTGGTGCCGGTCGTCAAGGACATGAGCCACGGCGGCATGCTGGTGCGCGCGGTCGGGGTGGAATGGCCAAGCCTTGCCGCCATCGGAGTGGAGCTGCGCCATTGGGGGCAGCTTATGGCTATGGTCCGCAAGGTCGACCGGGTTGCGGTGTTGACCGATGATGGCTGGATGCGCAACCTCGCGGCGGTCGAAAGCTTTTTGGTGCCCAATCTCGAAATCTGCTCGTTCGCGCCCGACGAGGAGGCCGAGGCACGGGCCTGGCTCGAAGCGGGCGCTGCCGCCCCGGCCTGACCTTCCGGCTGTCTCGATCGTCCGGTCACGGACGGCGCCGCACCTTTGCACGGGGCTCAAGGTCACGGGCGTGATCGTTGGGTATCGGACAGCGGATCGTCATCCAGCGTTTGCAGGATATCGAGCGCATCCGGGTCGTCGAAGACCGCATCGGCCTGTTGCGCCAGATCCGCAAGCGCCACCAGCCCGGCAAGGTCAAGCTGCGGGTCGCGCAAGCCCGACAGGATGTCCTCGATCTGCGCGGCGGCCCGTTCGTCAGGCGCGGAGGGTGTGGACGGGCCGGGATCGCGCGCGGCGATCGGCGTGTGACCGGACGCCGCCGTTTGCGTTGCGCCGCCCGGTGCCACGCCCGGCCGCATGGTCCGATCCAGCGCGTCGCCCTCGTCATGCGAAAGCACCGCCCGTTCGTGGCGCAGGTGATCGGCGCGCGCTTCCAGCCGATCCTGCGCGCGGGTCAGCAAGTCTACCTGCAAATGCCGGCTGTCTGTCAGTGCCGCCATGCGAAACAGCGGCGCGGCGGGGCGCGCGGCAAAGCCATGCCGGGCGGCCAGCGTGGCAAGGCTCCGCGCCTCGGGTTGGCCCGCGGGCAGGCCGAAAAGATCCTCCAGCAGGCTGGCCTCGACCAGCAGCGCCCGGCGTGCGCCCGGTGCCGCGTCAACCTCGAGCGCAAGGGTTTCGGCGCGGCTGGCAAGCCAGTGATACGCGCGCGCGCTGGGGCCGATGGGGGCAACCCGGCCGGTCGGCACCATCGGAAAGACCTCCAGCGCCGCGATCGCCGACGAGTCGGGACTTTGCGCATCCGACCAGACCGCTGCCGCCTCTTCGAGCGCGAGATAGTAAAGCGCATCGCAACAGCCGATCTCATGCGCCAGATCGGTCCAGAAGGCCCGTTCCACGAAGCGTTGCACGTCATCCTCGTGCCAAAGCGGCATTGCGGAGGCCAGCGCACGGACGCGCGGCATGACCTGCGACAGCGCCGCATCGGCCTCGGCCTGCGTCACCAGCCCTGCCCCGAGCGCCCGATCCCAGTTGTCCAGCGCCGCGGCCTGCGTGTCGAAAAACAGCAGATGCTGCGTCCAGCGATCCTGTAGCAGCGTGCCCCAGTTATCGAGATGACGACGCGAGAAGGTGATATCGCCTTCGATGAATGCCCGGCTGAGCCGCGCCCGCGCTGTGCCGTCGCCCGCAGCCTCGGCCAGATCGTCGTGCAGCGCCGCGATCTCAGCGCGCATCTGCACGATGGTTTGCGGCACCGCCTGCGCGTTCAGCGGCGCGGCAAGTGACAGAGCGAGGGCAAGGACAAGGGTGGCGAAGCGGACCATGCGGGGTGGACTTCCGGGACAGGTGAATGCGGCGACGACGTGGAGGGTGACGACCAGGGCCCAGCCTGTCTTTGCCGCGACTGACCCGACCAATGCCCGGAGATAAAGTGTCGCTAAAACACTTCAAGTGCAAGCCCCCCCTTGGCAAGCCCGGCGCCACAGGCGAAACTGTGCCGAACTTCGACGAATACAGTTCAAGCACCGGGGCCTGCCAGATGAAGATCGCAACCTTCAACATCAATGGAATCAAGGCCCGCCACGCGGCGCTTTGCGACTGGCTGGACGACGCGCGGCCCGACGTCGCGCTGTTGCAGGAAATCAAGTCGGTGGACGCGGCCTTCCCGCGCGAGATCTTCGAGAACCGGGGCTACAACGTGGAAACGCATGGCCAGAAGGGATTCAACGGGGTGGCGATCCTGTCGAAATACCCGCTGGAGGATGTCACACGCGGCCTGCCCGGCGACGAGACCGACGACCAGGCGCGCTGGATCGAGGCGACGGTGATGGGCGAGGCCCACGCGGTGCGGCTCTGCGGCCTCTACCTGCCCAACGGCAATCCCTGCCCGGGGCCGAAATACGACTACAAGCTGGCATGGATGGCGCGGATGGAGGCGCGGGCGCGCCACCTGCTGACCGAGGAAATACCGCTGGTCGTCGCGGGCGACTACAACATCATCCCGCAGGACGAGGATGCCGCCCGCCCGGAGGCGTGGAAAGACGACGCGCTGGCCCGCCCCGAGAGCCGCGCCGCTTTCAGAAGACTGCTGAACATCGGCTTTAGCGAAGCATTCCGGACGCGCAACCGGGCACCGGGTCAGTATACTTTCTGGGATTACCAGGCCGGGGCGTGGAACCGCGACGACGGCATCCGCATCGATCACCTGCTGCTAAGCCCGCAGGCCGCCGACCTGATGCAGGACTGCCGCATCGACAAGGAGATTCGCGGCCGCGAGAAACCGTCCGACCATGTCCCGGTCTGGGTCGAGCTGGCTGCCTGAGCGGTTTCGCCGCCTGCCGGCGTCGACCGGTGGGGCGGCCCTCGTCAAGCCCCTTGCGGGGCCCTCCTCGGGCCGCATTGCCATGGAAACGTGCGGGCGTTGGTCGCCGATCCGACCGTTGGTGCGGATGGCGCGGGCCGGACGCCTCCGGCGGGAGTATTTTGACCAAGGTGAAACAAGGTGTCCGCGCAGGGGGCGGGCTAGGATCGGGCGGTGACGTCATGGCCGTAGAGCCAGTCGAACCGGCCGGCCAGGGCCTGCGGGGCGAAGCGCGCGCCGAGGCGCAGGGCGCCATGGGCAGCGGCGCGGTAGGGGCCGGGGCTTAGGTGGTAGTTATCGGCGTTTTTCGAGGCGGCCTCGACGATGCGCGCGCAGCGGCCCCGTCTGGTGGCCTCGTAGCGTGCGAAGGCGGTGGCGGTCTCGCTTTCCTGATCGAGCGATTCGGCCAGCACCCAGGCGTCTTCGAGGGCCATGTTGGCGCCCTGTGCCAGGAACGGCAGCGTTGGATGGGCGGCATCCCCGAGCAGCGCCACCCGGTCCCGCGCCCAGTTTTTCGCCACCGGATGGCGGAACAGCCCCCACAGGTAGACCTCTTCAGCGCTGTGAAGAAGGTCGCGGATCTCAGGGCTGAAGTCGGCGAAGGCAGCGCGCAAATGCGCCGGGTCGTCGCGGTGACTCCAGCCTTCGGCGGCCCACCCGTCGCGTTCCTCGACCGCGACCACGTTCATCAGCGCGCCGCCGCGCAGCGGATAGGTGACGATATGGCGGCCCGGTCCCATATGGACGGTCGCCTCCGGTGGGGTGTCTGGTGCATCGAGCGGGATCGTGCAGCGCCACGCCACCTGCCCGGTAAAGAACGGCCGCGTCGCGGCATTCAGCGCTGCGCGCGTCGGCGAATGCAGCCCATCGGCCCCGATCAGGAGCGGCACGGTTTCGCTGTGGCCATCGGCGCAGTCGAGGCGGGTGCCGCCCGGCGCGGGGGTGACGGTTTCGACCCTGCGACCCAGTTCGAGCGTGACACCGGCAGCTTGCGCGCCACGGCGCAGGATCTCGATCAGGTCGGCCCGGTGCGCAAGGTGGTAGGGCCGGTCGGCGCGCGCGAGATCCATGCGGAACACCTGCGCCCCGCGACGAAAATCGCGCAGCACGACGGCGCGGGCGCGCGGCGCCGCCTGCGCCAGAGCATCGCCAAGACCAAGCGCCTTCAGCACAACGGCGCCATTTGGACTGACCTGAAGACCGGCGCCGACCTCGCGGACCGCATCGGCCTGGTCCAGAACCCGCACCTGCGCGCCGCGTCTTGCAAGCGCGCTAGCAACCGCGAGCCCGGCGATCCCAGCGCCCAGAACCGTGATTTCCCGTCCCATCAGCATCTGTCGTCCCCTCGGCATGAAACAACCGGGGCACCCGGTGCCGATGCCGCGGTCGGTGCTGCATTGGCCCCGATGGACGACCCCGGCGGGGCGGTCTGCCCGGACCCCTCAGTCGTCGCGGTGGACCTTTTCGCGCCGCTCGTGGCGTTCCTGCGCCTCCAGCGTCATGGTCGCGATCGGGCGCGCATCGAGCCGCTTGAGCGAAATCGGTTCGCCCGTCTTCTCGCAATAGCCGAACTCGCCCTCATCGATCCGGCGCAGGGCCGAGTCGATCTTGGCGATCAGCTTGCGCTGCCGGTCCCGGGTGCGCAGTTCGAGCGCGCGATCTGTCTCCTCGGAAGCGCGGTCGGCGACATCGGGAATGTTGCGGGTATCGTCCTGCAACACGGCCACGGTGCTGCGGCTTTCGTTGAGAAGTTCGTCCTTCCAGGCGATCAGCTTGCGGCGGAAATATTCGAGCTGGCGCTCGTTCATGAAAGGTTCGTCCTCGGCGGGACGGTAATCTTCAGGCAGAAAGGCTTCAGCTTTCATGGTGCTCCCCTTGAAAGGGACCAGGCGGGGCCGTCTCCGACTCACGCGCGGTGCCGGGCCCGGTCACGATGACGCTCACGTACAAGAACGCCGGGGCCTTGTCACCCCATGGAATGGCCGCTTGTGGCCGCGCGGAGGCATGGTATGTTGCGATCCCGCGCAGGCAGGATATCGAGGGATTTCATGAAATTCGACGGAACCGACGACTATGTCGCCACCGAGGATCTGACGGTTGCGGTCAATGCCGCGGTCACGCTGGAACGGCCGCTGCTGGTCAAGGGCGAACCGGGGACCGGCAAGACCGAACTGGCCCGGCAGGTGGCCGGTGCTCTGGGCCTGCCAATCATCGAATGGCACGTGAAATCGACCACCCGCGCGCAGCAGGGGCTCTACGAATACGACGCCGTCAGCCGGTTGCGCGACAGCCAGCTCGGCGACGAACGGGTCAATGACGTGCGCAATTACATCCGCAAGGGCAAGCTTTGGCAGGCGTTCGAGACGGCCGGCAAATGCGTGCTGCTGATCGACGAGATCGACAAGGCCGATATCGAGTTTCCCAACGATCTTCTGCAAGAACTCGACCGGATGGAATTCTTCGTCTACGAGACCGGCGAGTTGATCCGCGCCACCAACCGCCCCATCGTCATCATCACCTCGAACAACGAAAAGGAACTGCCCGACGCGTTCCTGCGGCGCTGTTTCTTCCACTATATCCGGTTTCCCGACATCGACACGCTGCGCCGCATCGTCGAGGTTCATCACCCCGGCATCAAGCAACGTCTGCTGACCGAGGCGCTGACTCAGTTCTACGAAATCCGGGACCAGCAGGGGCTGAAGAAGAAGCCTTCGACCTCGGAAGTGCTGGATTGGCTGAAACTCCTGCTGGCCGAGGACCTGGACCCCGAGGATCTGAAACGCGACGCGGCAAATGCCCTGCCAAAGCTGCATGGGGCGCTGCTCAAGAACGAACAGGACGTGGCGCTGTTCGAGCGGCTGGCCTTCATGGCGCGCCAGCAGAGGCGGTAGCGCCCGGCACCTGACAAGACCGTCTTGCGTATGCCGGACGTGAACGGTCACACCGCGCAGGCATGCGGACGCAGGGTATCCTCCTTCGGCCGCGACGGAAATCCGGCCATCGTCAGTATAACCCCTGACGCCCGCACGAAAGACCGCCCATGCCCTTGCTTCTGCGCCGTATCTGGCACGCCGCGCCGATCGCCACCGTGACTCTCGGCGTGGCCCTTGCGATCAGCGTTTTCTTTGCGGTGCGGCTGGTCGCGTTCTGGATCTACTGGGCCGATCCGGCGCATCGGGATCAGGGGATCGAAGGCTGGATGACGCCGGGCTACGTCGCTTATTCCTGGGATGTCCCGCGCGCCGTGACCTTCGACGCGCTGGACCTGCCGCAGCGCTCCGGCGCGCCGGTGACACTGGCCGACCTCGCGCAGGCGCGCGGCGTGCCCGTCGCAGCCCTCAGCGCAGACCTGCGTGCGGCAATCGCGGCCCATCGCGGCGACGGGGGGGCGCCATGAGCGAGAGCCTGTTCGCCCTCGTTTCCGACTGGGGGCCGGTGCTGATCTTTGCCTCGGCCTACCTGTCCTGCCTCGCGGTGCCGATCCCGACCTCGCTGATGATGCTGTCAGGCGGGGCGTTCGTGGCCTCGGGCGACCTTTTGCTGTGGCAGGTCGTGGCAGCGGCGCTGACCGGGGCGATCCTTGGGGATCAGACCGGATATCTGATCGGACGCCATGGCGCTGCGCCGCTGGTCGCGCATGTCGCTCGAAGCCCGAAGCGGCGCGCCGCGCTTGCCCGCGCGCGTGCACTGGTCGATCGCAGGGGCGGCGTCGGTGTCTTCTTCTCGACATGGCTGGTCGCGCCGCTGGGGCCGTGGGTCAATTTCATCGCCGGCACCACGGGGCTGTCATGGCGGCGGTTTTCGGTCTGGGACGTGCTTGGCGAAACGATCTGGGTGAGCGTGTATGTCGGGCTCGGGTTCGGGTTCGCCAGCCGGATCGAGGCGGTGGCCGATCTGCTTGGCAATGCCGTTGGACTGCTGGCCGGACTTGCACTGGCCGGGGCCATGGCACTCTGGATCCGGGGCGCGCTGCAGGCGCGAGAGGCCAACAGGAACGGTGCGGGATAAGGCTTGCCTGCACCGACGCAGGCCCCATATCAGGGGGTATGATCCTGCGTCTCACCCCGATCCTGCTTGCCATCGCCTACGGGTTTGCGATGTATCATTTTTCCGCCTGGCGCACGCGCAAGGAACTGGATGCGCGCTCGACCGAGTTGGCCGATCCGGGCCTGAAGGCGGTGATGGACCGGCTCGCCGCCGCGCTCGACCTGCCGCGGATCCGGGTGAATATCTACGAGGTGGAGCCGGTGAACGGGCTGGCCGCGCCGGACGGGCGGATTTTCCTTACGCGCGGCTTTTACCAACGCTATCGCAGTGGCGAGGTGACGGGCGAGGAACTGGCCAGCGTGGTGGCGCATGAGCTGGGCCACGTGGCGATGGGCCACACCCGGCGCCGGATGATCGACTTTTCGGGCCAGAACGCGATGCGCACGGTGCTGGCTTCGGTCCTGGGACGCGTTCTGCCGGGAGTCGGGCCGTGGCTGGCGGGGATGCTGACGTCGCTGGTGGTGGCGCGGATTTCGCGCGGCGACGAATACGAGGCCGATTCCTATGCCGCCGCGCTGATGGTCAAGGCCGGGTTCGGCACCGCGCCGCAAAAATCGCTGCTCTCGAAGCTGGAAGGCCTGACCGGAATGGCCGGGCGCGGCGCGCCCGCCTGGCTGATGAGCCACCCCAAGACGCCCGACCGGATCACAGCGATCGAGGCGCTGGAAGCCCGCTGGCAGGACGCGGGCGGGTAGCGGTTTCGCCGCCGGTTGGCGTCGACCCGGCCGCGCGCCTCGTCGCGCCCCCTTTCGGGGGCTCCTCGGCGCGAGGCCCCTGGCGGAAGTATTTTTACCAAGATGAAGCGAGTGCCTTGCCAAGTCGCGGCAGGCGCGCGCGTTTCATCAACTTGCGCAGGTCGAGCGGCTGGCCGGAAAGGCTTTGCGCCGTGGCGTGGACACGGGTTGCCACCTGCGCAATCAGATCCGGCGCGCCAAGCCAGAGATCGTGCAGGAAGGCGTCGGGATGGCGCGGGGCAAGACCGTAGGCAGCCAGTTCGCGGGTCGGGAAATCGCGCAGGTTGAGGGTGACGATGCCCTCCGCCCCGCCCGCGATCGCCGTGGCCAGAACATGGATATCGGCCGGATCGGGCAGCCAGAGGCGAGCCTCGAGCGCCGGGTCGGGGCCGATGAGCGCGGCGGGCCAGCGGGCGTTCAGCCGCGCGATTTCACCTTCCGCAATGATCCCGTCGCCGGCCGAAAGCCGCTCTGCCGCGCGGCGCCATTCCTCGCAGATCCGCGCCGACCAGAGCGGTGTGAACAGGCCCTCGGCGGCACAGCCGATGAGGATTTCGCGCAGCACCGTAGGGTAAAGCACGCAAGCGTCGAGGCAGAGCTTCACGACATCAGCCGAAAGGCCAGCACCTTGAGGTAGCCGGTCTCGGTCAGGCCCGGGTGCTGCGGGTGATCCGGCCCGGCGAAACCGGTATGCAGGAGGCGCGGGTCGCGCCCCGCGCGGCCTATCCCGCGCAAGGACGCCTGACGGAACTTGCCCAGATCGGCGGCGTGGGAACAGGAACACAGGACAAGGATGCCGCCCGGAGCAACCAGCGCGGCTGCCAGCCGCGCAACCCGTTCATAGGCGCGCAACCCCTGCCCCAACGCCTGTTTCGAGGGCGCGAAAGCGGGCGGATCGGTGATCACGAGATCAAAGGTCTCGGCCTCTTCGGCGAGCGCCTCCATCACCGCGAAAGCATCGCCCTGACGAGCCTCGAACCGCCCGGCGCAGCCCATCGCGGCGGCGCCCTGCCCGGCAAGATCCAGCGCCGGTGCGGAACTGTCGACCGCAAGCGCCCTCTCGGCGCCACCTGCCAGAGCGGCCAGTGCGAAGCCGCCGACATGGCTGAACACATCCAGCACCCGCGCGCCCTGCGCCACCTGCCGCGCGAAGGCGTGATTCGGCCGCTGATCGTAAAAGAGCCCGGTCTTCTGCCCACCGATGACATCGGCCATGTAGGTTGCCCCGTTCATCGGCACCGCAATCCGGCCAGCGGGCGGCGACCCGCGCAGCACGGCGCCCTCGTCCCCAAGCCCCTCGGCGGCGCGCGCCCGGCCGCTGCCGTTCTTGACGATCGTCTTGGCGTCGGTCAGATCGGCAAGGATATCTGTCAGCGCCTCCAGACGGTCTTCCAGCCAGATCGCGTTGGGCTGCACCACCAGAACATCGTTGAAGCGGTCCACGATCAGCCCCGGCAGCGCGTCGCCTTCGGCATGGATGAGCCGGTAGAACGGCGCCTCGAACACCCGCACGCGCAACGACAGCGCCGCCGCGATCCGGGCCCGCAGCCAAGCGTCGTCTATCACGGCGGCCGGGTCGCGATCGAGCACCCGGAAGGCGATCTTGGCCTCGACATTGGCAATGCCCACGGCCAGCGGCTGGCGGTCTGCATCCTCCAGGATGGCAAGACTGCCCGGCGGCACCTTGCGGCTGCGGCGGTCAAGCACGATTTCGTCGGACCAGGCCCAGGGGTGGCCATGGCGGATACGGCGGGCGTCGGCCTTGGGTTTCAGGCGCAATGCGAAAGGGGGCGTCATCATGACGCCCCCATAACGGGTTTCGCTGGCTTTGGGAACGCTCAGAACAAGAGTTCCGTCGGTCGTGTCGAGAGGCCGAATTCGGCCCGCGCCCAGCCTGCGATCTGGCTCTGGATCCGGTCACGCTGATAGATGCCCTGCGCCTCGGCTTCCAGCGCGCGGCTGCCGCCGAGCGCCCGGAAGGTCAGGTCGACCGGGATCGGCCCGGTCAGCGCCTCGCCGGTGTCGGCATGGCGCACGGTGAAGATGAATTCGATTTCGTGCTCACCTCCGATGGTATAGCGGGTGCGTTCGGTCAGGGCGTGAAAGCGGGTCAGTTCCAGTTCCACAGTAATCGGCGTGGTGCCGTCCTCTGTCAGCGGGGCGAGGGCGAACGCCATCGCCTCCTGCACCACGGCCTGCACCTGTTCATGGCGGTTGCCAAGCGGATCCTCACGCCAGACGATATCGGCGCGCGGCTTGATCCCGTTGGCCTCGGACACGGTCAGCGTGTCGGGAACAAGGACGTTGATTTCGGTGACCTGCCAATCGGCGTCCTGCGCCTGTGCCGCGAGGCCTGTGGGCAGGGTGACGTTCTGCGTCACGTCCACCGGTGCGATCGTGGAACAGGCCGAGACGCCAAGTGCGGCGAGGCCAAGGATTGCTGCTGCGATACGTTTCATGCTTTTTCTCCTGCCTGATTCGGGGTCGTTGCCCCAAGGCTTGCTGCTCGATGCCCGAAACAATGCCCTGACAATTGGGCAGAAAAGAGAAGCAATCGTTGCATTGCCGAGGCGTTTTCACGGGGTCGCAGAAAGACATGCGGCAAAACTGCGGCAAAGCCTGCCGCAAACCGTCCTGCCCGTCCTGCCCGTCCTGCCTGTCCTGCCTGCCGCGCGCACGCGGCGGGGCGGCGGGCTGCCCCTCTCGCCGCCTCGCCGCGTGCGCGGGCGGGCCTACCCCTGCACGACGGCCATGCGCTGCTGTCCCAGCCCCGCAACCTCCAGCACCACCTCGTCGCCCTCGCGCAGGTAGCGCGGCGGGGTCTTGCCCATGCCGACGCCAGCCGGGGTGCCGGTGGCGATGATGTCACCGGGCTGGAAACTCATGAACTGGCTGAGATGGGCGATCGCCTCGGCGATCCCGAACACCATGTCGCGCGTGTTGCCGTCCTGCATGACGACACCATTCACGCTGAGCGAGAGGTCGAGCGCCTGCGGGTCGGCGATCTCGTCCGGGGTGACCAGCCAGGGCCCGAGCGGTGCGAAGCTGTCGCAGCTTTTGCCCTTGGTGAACTGGCCCGACCGGCGGATCTGGAAATCGCGTTCCGAGACGTCGTTGATGGCCACGAAGCCCGCGACATGATCCATCACCTGATCGGCGGTGATGTATTTCGCAGGCGCGCCGATGACCACGCCAAGCTCCACCTCCCAATCGGTGCTGACCGATCCGCGCGGCAGTTCGATGGGATCGTTCGGGCCGGATATGGCCGAGGTCGCCTTCATGAAGATCATCGGTTCCTCGGGTGGGGTCATCTTCGCCTCGGCGGCGTGGTCGGAATAGTTCAGCCCGATGCACACCATCTTGCCGACGCCCGCCACCGGCGGCCCAAGCCGGGGGCTGCCCGCGACCAGCGGGCCATCCACCGGCAGGTCGCCAAGCCGCGTCAGAACCTCGCCCGCAAGCTCCGGCACCACATGCGACAAGTCGCGCAAGCGACCCTCCGCGTCCAGAACGCCCGGTTTTTCCTGTCCCGCCTCGCCATAGCGCACGAATTTCATGACCTGTCCCTTTCCTGATCCATGTTCGCCAGACAAGGCCAACCGGCGCGCGGCGTCAAGCGGGCGGCGGCGGTTGCGCGTATTGCGATGGCAGGGCAGCCTCAGCCGGTGCGGTGGCGGGCTGGCCTGCCCGCGGCGCGGCCTCAGCCTGCGACGCGGCCGGGGCCAGTCCACGGCCCGCAGTCAGACAGACAGCCCGGCGCCCGGACGACCGGCCCAGCCGGGCGCGGAACAGCACCTTGCCGTTGATATCACACAGGTCCACCCGGCCCAGATCCTCCCGGTCGAAGGCCAGCACATCGCCGGGTTTCAGCGCCTCGATCCGCGACAGCGGCAGGGTCTGGCGTGACAGAACCGCCTCCAGCGTCAGGGCGGCGGCGCGAACAATGTCGCGCCATTGATTGGCCCAGACGCTTGCCACCGGCCCCTTGCGCACGGCTTCGGGCAGCGCCTGTGCGATGACCGGCACAGCCAGCAGGAAGCGGCCTCTCTTGGCCCCGCCCCCAAGGGTCAGCGTGGCCGCGAACAGGTGATAGGCGCGGTCGGGCAGCAAGAGCTCCAGTTGGCGGCGATCGGAAAGGTGGGTGCCATAACTCAACCCGAGCGGCCAGTTCACCCCTGCCCGCCCCGCCAGTTCCCCGGCCAGCGCGCCAAGAAACAACCCGACGAAATCGCGCGTCAGCGCCGCGTCGATCCGGGTCGGCACGCGGACCGGCCCCTGTTCTTTCGCCACAGCCCCCGTGGTCTGCACCTCGATCAGCGCATCGACGAGGCCGGGATCCATCAGGCACAGCGCGCGCGCCTCATCGCCGGCCTCCAGCATCACCAGAAGCCCCGCCTCGGGCAGGGCGGTGGCAATGTCGGGCGGGTGGATGTCCCATCGCGGCGGATCGACCGTCGCCTCCAGCACCAGCCCCTCGTAAGGCGCGCCCGCCTTGCCGAGCGCGCGGATAAGGGCGCTGTCCAACGCGTCGGGGCGCAGTGTCGCCACTGGCGCCGCCTGCCCCGCGATCTTGCGCCTGAGCCCCTCGTTGAACTCCGCCTGCGACATGATTCTCCCGGCCTTACGGGCAGTTTCGCCCACCCGCACCCTGCCCCGGCAACGGTTAAGAAAGCGTCAAGCGGCGCGCAAGGACCGCTCCGGCAGCCGCACCCGAAAGGCTGCGCCGCTATGCCCCGGCAGGTAGCTCAGCTTGCCGCCCAAGCGCTGCATCACCTCGCGGCTGATCGCCAACCCAAGCCCCGCCCCGCGCGCATCACGGGTGGTTTCCAGCCGGGTGAATTTCTCGAAGATCAGACGCTGCTGGCGGTCCGGGATGCCCGATCCGTTGTCAATCACCTCGACGTCAACGCGGCCGGAGGTGCGGATCACCCGGATGGTCAGTTCGGGGTCCGGCGCATCGCAATATTTCTGCGCGTTGGAAATCAGATTGATGAACACCTGCGCCAGCCGGTCGGGGTCGGTCAGCAGCGGGATCTTCTCGGCCGCGCGATCGCGGATGATGCGGATGCGCCCGCCCGATTCCATCACACCGCAGGCGGCCTCGGCCTGATCGAGCACATCTTCCAGCCACGCCTCGCTTTCGGTCAGCGTCACGCGCCCGTGTTCGAGCACCGACAGATCCAGCAGATCGTCCAGCAGCCGCGTCAACCGCAGGCTTTCGGCGTGGATGATCCCCGAGAAGCGGTCGCGTGTGGCGCTGTCCAGCCCCTCATCATGCATCAGCAATTCGGAAAACGCCCGGATCGAGGTCATCGGCGTGCGCAACTCGTGGCTGATCTGGCTCAGAAAGGTATCCTTCTGCTCGGCCAGTTCGGTCAGCTTGGCATTGGCCTCGCGCAGGCGCGCTGCGGTGCGGGTGAGTTCGCTGGATTGCCTTTCAAGCTGGCTGGAATATTCCATGATCTGCGCGGTTTCATCGGCCACGGCCAAGAGATCGTGCACCGAAACCGTCGCCCCACCGGTGATCTGGTAGACCATCGCATGCGCCGTCGCGGCGCCCACCGATCCGGCCAGTTCGCGTTCCAGCATCTTCAGGAAATCGGGGTTCGGGTCGGGCAGGCCGCCACCGCGCCCCTGCGCCGCCGCCGCCTGTTGGAAGAGCTGCCCGGCCCGCGCCGTGCCAAGGATGCGCTGCGCCATGGTCAGCAGGTCGTCGGCCGCAGCAGCCCCCCCGTGCCAGCCAAGGGTGGGCGCGGAATGGTCATAGACATTGACGAATTGCGCCGCCTGCAAGCGTTCCAGCGGCGACGGGAAACTGACCAGCGACACCAGCACAAACAGAAAGCAGTTGACCCCGAGCGACAGCACCATCGCCGTCAGCAGCGGATCGGCCCCGACCAGACCCAGCGGCGTTGCCGGGCGCAGCCAGCCGATGCCGAAGGGGCCGCTCTCCAGAACCCCCGCCAGAAGCCCCGCACCCGCCGTGTTGGGCAACAGCAGCACCCAGGCCCAGATGGCGAAGCCGGAGGCGATCCCCACCACCGCGCCGGCCCGCGTCGCACCGCGCCAGAAGATACCGCCCAACAGCGCCGGCAGAACCTGGCTGACCCCCAGAAAGGCGATGAGTCCGATCGAGGCCAACGCCTCGCCGCCGCCCGACAGACGATAATACATCAACCCCAGCATCAGCACCCCGATGATGGACAGGCGCCGCGCCATCAGTGCCACCCGGCGCATGTCGCCCGACATCGGATCCTCGCCTTGCGTCACGCGCAGCCAGATCGGCACGATGATATGGTTCGACAGCATCGTGGACAGCGCCAGCGCGGCGATGATCACCATCGACGTGGCCGAGGAAAAACCGCCAAGGAACACCAGCAGCGCCAGCGCCTCCCTGTCGAAGGCAAGAGGCAGGGTCAGCACGTAGAGGTCGGGATTGGCGCCCGCCGGCATCACCTGCAACCCCACCACCGCGATCGGCACCACGAACAGCGACATCAACAGCAGGTAGAGCGGGAACGCCCAGGCCGCCGTGGCAAGGTGGCGTTCATTGGCGTTTTCCACGACCAGAACCTGGAACATGCGCGGCAGGCACAGGATGGCGGCGGCCGACAGCATGGTCAGCCCGACCCAGCGCGCGCCATTGGACCGCCACTCGGAAATCGGGCTCGCCTCGATGCGCGCGAGGATATCGGTTGGCCCCTCGGCCACGCCCCAGACCACGAAGACCCCAACGGCCAGCACCGCCGCCAGCTTCACGATCGCCTCCAGCGCAATGGCCGAGACAAGGCCGGGATGGCGTTCATTCACGTCAAGGCTTCGGGTGCCGAAGATGATGGTAAAGAGCGCCAGCCCCCCCGCAACCCAAAGCGCCGTCATATCTGTACCGAGCGCCGCAAATTCGCCAGGATCGGCAAACACCGAAAACGACAGCGTGACCGATTGCAATTGCAGCGCAAGGTAGGGCGTGGTGCCCACCACCGCCAGCACCGTGACCAGCGCGGCCAACGTGCCCGACTTACCATAACGGCTTGAAATCATGTCGGCAATCGAGGTGATCCGCTGCGCCCGCCCGATCCGCACCAGTTTGCGCAAAAGCCAGAACCAGCCGATGAAGACAAGCGTCGGGCCAAGGTAGATGGTCATGAACTCCAACCCCGACCGCGCCGCCGACCCGACCGCGCCGTAAAAGGTCCACGCCGTGGTGTAGATCGACAGCGACAGGGTGTAGACGAAGGGCGAATTCAGCCAGCGCGCCTTGCCATCGGCGGCCTTCTTTTCGGCCAGGAAGGCAATGGCAAAGAGCCCCACCACGTAGACAAGGCACACCGCAACCAGACCGTCGAGCGACAGCATCAGCCGGTCTCCCCGTCCACCCCCGGCCCTGACTCGTCGCCGTGAAAGGCCCGGCCCAGCGCATATGACAGCCCCGCCGACAGCACCACCAGCCCCAGCCAGACCAGCAGGAAATAGACCAGCCAGCGCCCCGTCGCGCCGCCGACCCCGGTGTCGGAAGTCAGGATGAAGACCGGCCCGAAGACCAGCAAGGCCCCCAGCACCGGCGCCAGCCGCGCCCCGTCCTGAAGGCGATTGCGCCGGTAGGTGCGACGTTCAAGAAACAGCCGCCGGCTCATGTCCTGGCCTGTTGCCCGCCCCCGGCCACCGCGCGCAGCGTCTCGACCATCTCGGCATTGGAGAACGGCTTGGTCAGGTACGCATTGGCCCCCAGCGCCAGCGCAAGATCGCGATCCCTCGACTGACCCTTCGCGGTCAGCATCAGCACCGGCAGGTCGGCGGTTTCGGGCCGCGCGCGCAGGTCGCGCAGGATGTCGAGGCCAGAGCGCCCCGGCAGCATCACGTCGAGCACCAGAACATCCGGACCGGTGCGCGCAATCTCTTCCAGCGCGGTGGCGCCATTGCCATGGCCAGACACGTCCCAGCCCTCGCGGGACAGGATGAAACTGATCGCTTCATATATGTTGACCTCGTCTTCGACGAGCAGGACCCGGCTTCCCAAACTGGCCCTCCCAAGCCCTCGTTTGCTGCCCGACCTAGCTTGCCGATGCCCCGGTCATTGTCAATTACTTCATCCCTCAGCCAAAGCGCCCCTCCTCGCGCCGCGCCGCGCAGTCCTCGCGCGGGCACAGCACACAGCCCGGCCCCACCGGCACCGGCGCGCCTTCGGCCTCGCCGCCGTCGGACACCGCCCGCAACAGCATCACCGCCTCCATGACCGGCGCGCCGCCAAACCCCGCCGGCCCGACCGGCTGGCTGACCGCCCACGCGACGAAGCGGAGGCCATCGGGCAGTTCCAGCAGCTGCCGGTCGGGCACCATCGGCCGCGCCAGCGCGCCGTAAAGCGGCCACAGCGGGCAGCCCGCCCCGTAGCGCGGGATCGAAAAGGCGCCGATCCGGCGCCGGAACAAAAGCGCACCCGAGGCATCGCAGATCGCCAGCCCGAACGCCGGCACCGCCTGCGCGCCGCCCTGCGGCAAGGCCGCCAGCCGCCGCAGCAACAGCGCCGCATCGCCGCCCGCCACCGGCAACAACGCCTGCGGGTCATAATCCACCGCCGCCGCCATCGGCAGGAAGCCCGCCAGCGGCAGCCGCGCCGCATCGTGCGCGTAGCGCTCGAGATCGCGCCGCGCCAGCCGCCGCGCCGCCGCCTCGCGCACCTCTGGCGCCGCCTCCAGCACCGCCTCGATCGCGTCCGCCCCGTCCGCCTCGATCGCCGGAAAGTGATGCCCTGCCGCCTCGAACAGCGCCTCCGCCCGTTCCTGCGCGGTGCTCAGCGTCTCGCTGCGCGCGCCCTGCCCCTCGAAATGCGCCAGCAGCGCCGTGGCACCGGCCGACAACCGCTCCGCCTCCTCGTGCAGGTTGCGGTGAAAACGGCCGCGCCAGTTGCGGTCGAGATCGGGCTCGCGCACCAGGATGTCGGAGGTCGAGCGGATCGCCGCAACGGTAGACAGCACCTCGTGCATCGCCTCGGCCAGCACCGGGTCATGACCAAGCCGGTCCTGCAAACCCTCCACGGCGGCCTCCAGCCCGGCAATCCGCTTCTGCTGCTCGGCGATCACCCCGGTCCAGCCCGGAAACCGCCCCGCCAGTTCGTCGATCCGGTCCAGTTCCGGCGGCGGGCCGAAGCCACACGCGATGTCGCGCGCGGCGGCCTGAACCATGTCCGACAGGGTCGCATCCATCCCCTGCGTCAGCCGCGCCGGTTCCACCTTCAACGCCCGCGCCAGGTCGAGCAAAGGCTTGCCGCCGATCCGCCGCTTGTTGTGCTCGATGAGGTTGAGATAACTGGCCGAGATTCCGACCGCCCCGGCCAGCGCGCTCTGCCGCAGCCCCAGCGCCAGGCGTCTCTCACGGATCCGAGTGCCGGTCAGCGACGGGCGCTGACCCTTCCCCTTCTGCCCTGCCATGATCCGACCTCCCGCCGAAGGGTTAACAGCAAAACCCCGAAAATCCAGTCACCTGACAGAACCCTTACAAGGCCGCAAACCATCCGAACAGCAAATCCCCATCTTCTTCTTGGCCCAAATACTCCCGCCGGAGGCTCCCGCCGCTTTCCACAAACGACCGGCCGGGCGCCGATATCGCGCCGCCACATGTCCCGCAAAAACAGCGGCACGGCCCCCGGAAGGGGGGCCGTGCCTCATTTTCGTCAAAGGTCGAAACGCCTCAGTTCGCCAACGCCGCCTCGGTCACCACATGGGTAAAGGCACCTTCCGGCACCTCGCTGATCACCGGGTCGGAGCCGCCGGCCAGCAGCGTGTCGACCGTCCGCTGATAAGCCGCCTCGTCCAGCGTGCCATCGGATCCGGCCGTCAGTTCCGCGACCTCGCCCATCATGCGGATCTGGTGGGTCTCGGTCTGCGCGCCGCTCTCGTCATAGTCCAGCACGATCAGCGCCGCCTCTTCCGGGTTCGCCTCGGCCCAGTCCCAGCCGCGCATCGAGGCGCGCACGAAGCGCGCCATCTGGTCCACGAATTCCGGGTCCTCAAGCCGCGCCTCGTCGACGTAAAGCCCGTCTTCCAGCGTCGCCACGCCGCCGTCCTCGTAGGCGAAGGTGACAAGCTCGTCGGGGCTGACGCCGGCGTCAATGACCTGCCAGTACTCGTTATAAGTCATGGTGGAGATGCAATCGGCCTGCCGCTGCAAGAGTGGGTCGACGTTGAAGCCCTGTTGCAGCACCTCGACGCCGTCGGCGCCGCCATCGGTGGAAATACCGAGCTGGCTCATCCAGCTCAGGAACGGGTATTCGTTGCCGAAGAACCACACGCCCAGCGTGCGACCGGGGAAATCCTCCGGGCCTTCGATACCCGCATCCGCCCAACAGGTCAGCATCATGCCCGACCGCGCGAAGGGCTGCGCGATGTTGACCAGCGGCAGGCCCCGCTCGCGCGCCGCCAACGCGGCCGGCATCCATTCCACGATCACGTCGGCGCCGCCACCGGCCAGCACCTGCGGCGGCGCGATGTCCGGCCCGCCGGGATTGATCGTCACGTCAAGCCCTTCTTCCTCGTAATAGCCGTTCGCCAGCGCCACGTAATAACCGCCGAACTGCGCCTGCGTGACCCATTTCAATTGCAGCGTGATCTCGTCCTGCGCCGCCGCAGCACCGCTTATCAGCCCGAAGGCCATCGCCGTTGTCATCAGTTTCTTCATCGTCTTGTCTCCCTGTTGAGGTTCGCTCTTATCTCCGGTCTTACCTGTTTGCCCTCTGCGAGGGGTGCCAGAATGTGAGCCGTTTCTCCGCCAGCGTCACCATCCCGTAAAATCCCGATCCGGCCACCGCAGCGACCGCGATCTCTGCCCAGACCATAGCCAGTTCCAGCGTGCCGAACGAGGTCTTGATGCGGAACCCCATGCCGACGATGGGCGAGCCGAAAAATTCGGCCACGATTGCCCCGATAAGCGCCAGTGTTGTCGAAACCTTGAGCCCGTTGAAAATGAACGGCAAGGCCGCTGGCAGGCGCAGCTTGAAAAAACTCTGCCAGTAGCTTGCCGCGTAGGTGCGCATCAGGTCGCGTTGCATCGCCTCGGTATCCTTCAGCCCCGCCACCGTGTTGACGAGGATCGGGAAGAACACCATCGCCACCACCACCGCCGCCTTCGACTGCCAGCCAAAGCCGAACCACATCACGAGGATCGGCGCGGTGCCGACGATGGGCAGGGCCGCGATGAAATTGCCGACCGGCAAAAGCCCGCGTTGCAGGAACCGCGACCGGTCCAGCGCGATCGCCGCCAGCACCGCCAGGGCGGCGCCCATCACGTAGCCGGTCAGCGCCCCTTTCACGACAGTCTGCACGAAATCGGCCCACAGCACCGGCACCGACTCGAGGATGGTCATCCAGATATCGGAGGGCGCCGGCAGGATGACCGACGAGACGTCGAACAGGCGCACCGACATCTGCCACAACACCAGCAGCGTGATCCCGAAGATCGTGGGCACGAGGAAGCGCTTGGCACTGCCGCCGGTGCCGCTCAGCACGATGTTCAGCCCCCACGCCGCCAGCCACAGTGCGAGCACGAGGCCAAGCCGCCAATCCGAGACGCCGCCGATCGCCACCACCGCCGCCGCAAGGCCAAGGTTTCGTGCGCTCAGGTCCGGGTATTTGTGCGACATCGCCATCATTGCGCCATTCCCATCCGTGTCAGCATGCGCCGCTGCACCGCGCCGATCGCGCCCACCAGAAGTGCCGCGCAGATCGCCGCCACCAGAAGCGCCGCCCAGATCTGCACCGTCTGGCCGTAGTAACTGCCCGACAACAGCCGCGCACCAAGTCCGAAACGCGCGCCCGTCGGCAGCTCCGCCACGATGGTGCCGACCAGCGCCGCCGCCACCCCGATCTTGAGCGAGGCAAAGAGATAGGGCAGCGAACTGGGCAGGCGCAGCTTCCAAAGCTCTTGCGGCCCGCTCGCCGACCATGTGTGCAGCAGGTCGAGCTCCATCTGCGACGGTCGGCGCAGCCCCTTGACCATGCCGACCACGACCGGGAAGAAACTGAGGTAACTGGAGATCAGCGATTTCGGCAACAACCCCTGGATACCCATCGCGTTCATCACCACGATGATCATCGGCGCGATGGCAAGGATCGGGATGGTCTGGCTGGCAATCGCCCAGGGCATAACCGAGAGGTCCATCGCCCGGTTATAGACGATCCCCACCGCCAGGAGGATGCCAAGCCCGGTGCCGATGGCAAAGCCCAACAAGGTCGGCGCCAGCGTCTTCCAGGCGTGGAAGATCAGCGACCGCCGGTTCTCGATCACCCGCAGGCAGCCATCCGACAGGCCGGTCCAGTTGTCGCTGTCCGCCCCCCAACCCTGCCATTCGCAGCGCCGGATCAAGCCGAAGGTGCTTTGGTAGATTTCCACCGCGACATGCTGCGGCTGCGGCAGGCGCGGGCGTTCGAACGCGTAGGCCGCCGGTATCACGTCAGGGTTGTCCAGCATCAGCCGGATCAGCCCGGTTTGTCCCTGCTCCGCGACGCTGGCCGGGGTGACGGTATCGCCGCCCCGCGTCGCGGCGTCGAGCGCGAGGCGGAAATTCATCGGCCCGACCGCGAGATACCAGATCCCGAGGATCGCGGCGACGACGGTGAGGACCGGAAGGACATTACGCATGATCCGCCCTTTCCACTTCCACCATCGGCCCGCACGCGGGGCGCCCGGCCATGTGTCTGCACCTGTGATGCACCGAAGGGGTCGTGGGGGTGCACGCGCCGCGGCCTCCCGTCTCGGGCCTGTTATTCATCATAGGCATGCCCCGCGCGAAGCCCTTCCCGCACCCGGTGGGCGACCTCCAGAAAGGCGCTCGTGTCGCGGATATCGAGCGGCCGTTCCACCGGCAACGGGCTGTCGATCACATCCGCGATGCGGCCCGGACGCGGGCTCATCACGACGATCTTGGTGGACAGGTAAACCGCCTCCGGGATCGAGTGGGTGACGAAGGCGATGGTCTTGTTGGTCCGCGCCCAGAGCTTCAACAATTGTTCGTTCAAATGGTCGCGCACGATTTCGTCGAGGGCGCCAAAGGGTTCATCCATAAGCAGAATATCAGCATCGAAGGCCAACGCGCGGGCGATGCTGGCACGTTGCTGCATCCCACCCGAAAGCTGCCAAGGGTGTTGATTTCCAAACCCTTCCAGATCAACCATTTGCAGCACGTTCTTCACGCGCTTTTCCTGCTCATGCCGGTCGAACCCCATGATTTCCAGCGGCAGCTTGATATTGCCCGCGATGGTGCGCCACGGGTAAAGTCCGGCAGCCTGGAACACGTAGCCATAGGCGCGGTTGCGGCGCGCCTCGTCCGGGCTCATCCCGTTCACCGTGAGGCTGCCGCCGGTGGGCTGCTCCAGCGCCGCGATACAGCGCAGGAAGGTGGTCTTGCCGCAGCCCGACGGGCCGATGAAACTGACGAATTCGCCCTTGTCGATCTCGAGATCGACATCCTTGAGCGCATGGATCGGCCCGTCATTCGTCTGAAAGACGAGGTTGAGCAAATCGGCCTTGATCACTGTCTCCTGACCCAAGTTCTTCCCCTTCGGCTGTCCGGGTTCAAGCCCCGGATCCTCGCTATGGGCCACCCCGGCACAGGGCCGGGGAAGCATTTCACCTCAAGAAATCAGATCCCTGCGGGGATGTTCATCGGGTCGCGGTGGATCTGCTTGGGCGCGGTCAGTTCCTTCCACTTCGACAGCGCCTGATGCGCCGAGGGGAAGGCCGGGCGCGGCACGAAGCGGCCCCGTCCGGGCTGTGGCTGGCTGTTCTGGCCCCAGGCCCAGATGACTTCGCCGCGGCTGATCGTGTAGCGCGCATTGGCGGTGACCCCGAAGCCCTCGAACACGTTGTAATCGAGGATCGAATGGTGGTTGGAGGCGCTGATCGTCTTGGAAATCTTGGGGTCCCAGACGGTGATATCGGCATCCGCCCCTTCCACGATCGCGCCCTTTTTCGGATATATATTCAATATCTTGGCGACGTTCGTTGATGTGACGGCGACAAATTCGTTGGGCGTCAGCCGCCCGGTTTCCACGCCCCGCGTCCAGAGCACCGAGAGCCGCTCCTCCAACCCGTTCGATCCGTTCGGGATCTTGGTGAAATCGTCTACGCCCATGCGCTTCTGTTCGGTCGAGAACGCCGCGTGATCGGTTGCCACCACTTGCAGGCTGCCAGCCTGAAGACCGTGCCACAGGCTGTCCTGGTGCTTCTTGTTGCGGAACGGCGGCGACATCACCCGGCGCGCGGCATGGTCCCAATCGGTATTGAAATACTCACTTTCATCGAGTGTCAGGAACTGCGCCAGCGGTTCGCCATAGACGCGCATGCCCTTCTGCCGCGCCCGCCGGATCGCCTCATGCGCCTGTTCGCAACTGACATGCACGATGTAGAGAGGCACGCCGGCCGCATCGGCGATGGTGATCGCGCGGTTGGCGGCCTCGCCTTCGAACTCGGGCGGGCGCGAATAGGCGTGCCCCTCCGGCCCGGTGATGCCCTTTTCCAGCATCTGTTGCTGCATGTCGGCAACAAGATCGCCGTTTTCCGCATGCACCATCGGCAGCGCGCCCAGTTCCTTGCAGCGCTTGAACGAGGCGAACATCTCGTCATCCTCGATCATCAGCGCGCCCTTGTAGGCCATGAAGTGCTTGAACGAGTTCACGCCCATCTCGACGGCGTCCTTCATCTCGGTGAACACCTGCTCGTTCCAGCCGGTGATCGCCATATGATAGCCGATATCGGAACAGATCTGCGGCGCCGATTTGCGGTGCCATTCGTTGATCGCGTTCTTGATGCTGCCATCCGGCCCCGGCAGGCAGAAATCGACCAGCATGGTGGTGCCGCCACAGGCCGCGGCCCAGGTGCCGGTCTCGAAGGTTTCGGCCGCCGTGGTGCCCATGAAGGGCATTTCGAGGTGGGTATGCGGATCTATCCCGCCGGGGATCACGTAGGCCCCTTCGGCGTCGATATATTCATCGCCCTTCAGATCCTCGCCGATCTGCTTGATGGTCTCGCCCTCGATCAGCACATCGGCCTTCCAGCTGCGGTCGGCGGTCACCACGGTGCCGCCCTTGATGACTTTGGTGGTCATGGTTGTCTCCCTGTCATCTGGTGTCCCCTCACATTCTCGGAACACTTGGTTTTTCGTCTTCACGGGGCGCGCATGCACCCCGGCGTTCACACGTCGTCGGGCCGTGGGCGCGGCGGGTCGCAGACGGGGATTGTCTCCCCATCCCGCACGGGCACCCAGACGGTTTCGAGCGGCCCATGGCGCAGGTACCAAAAACAGCCATCGGGGCCCTGCAACAGCTCCTCCAGCGGGGTGCTGGCGGGAACCCTGTCCCAGACGGCGGCCGGCACCGCGTCGCGGTTGGTCGGCGTGGTGGAGGTGCCGACGCAGGCCGAAAGAGTCAGGACGAGGCCAAGGGCGGCTTTCATACGATCAGTCCATGATTTCAGCGGTTTCCACCACGGCGTGCATCAAAACTTCGGTCCCTGCCGTGGCCCAGTCGGGGGTGATTTCTTCGGCCTCGTTATGGCTTAACCCATCCTTGCAGGGGCACATCACCATGGTCGTCGGCGCGACCTTGTTGATCCAGCAGGCATCGTGCCCGGCGCCGGAAATGAGGTCGGTATGGCTATAACCCAAGCGCTCGGCGGCGTTGCGGACGCGATTGACCAGCGTCTGATCGAAGCTTGGCGGGTCGAAGAAACCCACAGTCTGCGCGTCGAACTTCACCCCGATATCGGCGCAGAGCCCCGGCGCGGTATCCAGCAGATCGGCCACCATCGCCTCCATCGTCTCAAGGACGTGGGATCGGAAATCCACTGTGAAAACAACCTTCTCCGGGATGATGTTGCGGCTGTTGGGAAAAACGTCGATATGACCGATCGCGCCGACGGCGTTGGGCTGGTATTGCAGCGCGATCTCGTGCACCAGTTCGGTCACCCGCGCCAGCGCCCGTCCCGCATTGCGGCGCATGTACATCGGGGTGGATCCCGTGTGCTGGCCCTTGCCGGTCACCGTGCATTCGATCCAGCGCAGGCCCTGCCCGTGGGTGACAACGCCGATATCCTTGCCATCGGCCTCCAGGACCGGACCCTGTTCGATATGCAGCTCGAAAAAGGCGTGCATCTTGCGATCGCCCACCTTTTCCGGCCCCCTCCAGCCGATCCGCTCCAGCTCGTCGCCAAAGCGTTTGCCCGCCGCATCGACGCGCTCGTAGGCCCAGTCGCGCTCCAACACCCCGGCGAACACCGCCGAGGACAGCATCGCCGGGGCAAAGCGCGTGCCCTCCTCGTTGGTCCAGTTGGTGACAACGATCGGATGGCGCGTCCGGATGTCGAGGTCATTCAGAGTGCGGATGATTTCAAGCCCGGCCAGCACACCAAGCACCCCGTCATACTTGCCGCCCGTGGGCTGGGTGTCGAGGTGGCTGCCGACGTAGACAGGCAACGCGTCCGCTTCGGTGCCCTCGCGGCGGGCAAACATGTTGCCCATCTCGTCGAGCCCCATGGTCAGCCCCGCCGCCTCACACCAGGACCGGAACAGCGCCCGGCCCTCGGCATCCTCGTCGGTCAGGGTCTGGCGATTGTTGCCGCCGGCGACGCCGGGGCCGATCATTGCCATCTCCATGATCGAGTCCCAAAGGCGTTCGCCGTTGATCCTGAGGTTCTGGCCGGGGGCTGTCATTCTGCGATCATCCTTCGTGCTGGCGTCTTGCGGGCGGGATCTTGCGGAGCGGCCTCAGTTGAGGTCGGTCAGCGGCCCGTAGGTGTCGGGGCGCCGGTCACGGTAGAACTGCCACAGGTTACGCACCTCGCGCACCATGTCCATATCCATGTCATGCACGATCAGCTCATCCTTGTCGCGGCTGGCCTCGCTCTCGATCTGGCCGCGCGGGTTAACGAAATAGGACTGGCCGTAGAACTCGCCGATATTCCACGGGGCCTCGGTGCCGACCCGGTTGATGGCACCGATATAGCAGCCATTGGCGACCGCCGAAGCGGGCTGTTCCAGCTTCCACAGATATTCCGAGAGGCCCGCCACCGTGGCCGAAGGGTTGACGATGTATTCCGCCCCGTTGAGCGCCAGCGCGCGCCAGCCTTCCGGGAAATGCCGGTCATAGCAGATATAGACGCCAAGCTTGCAATAGGCGGTATTGAACACCGGCCAGTCCGACGCGCCGGGCTTGAAGAAGAACTTTTCCCAGAAACCCGCAACCTGCGGGATATGAGTTTTGCGATACTTCCCAAGGTAACTGCCATCGGCGTCGATCACCGCGGCAGTGTTGTAGTAGACGCCCGGCATTGCCTCTTCGTAGATCGGCACCACGATGACCATAGCGTGCTTTTTCGCATACTCCTGCATCAGTTTCGTGGTCGGGCCATCGGGAATCGCCTCTGCCGCTGCATACCACTTGGCGTCCTGGCTGGGGCAGAAGTAGGGCTGTGTGAACACCTCCTGCATGCACAGAACCTGAACCCCCTGCTTGCCCGCCTCGTCGATCAGTGGCAGGTGCGCCTCGATCATCTTGTCCCTGATGGCTTCCGGACTTTCGGACGTATCGCCCTTGAGGCCCATCTGGATCAGGCCGCCGCGCAGTTTCGGCATCTTGCATCTCCCTCCCTGCGGCGCGTATGGCCTTGGCCACTTGGCAAGCCGCAATTTTTTTGACCATATAGTAAAATCAGCGCACCACACTCTGACCAACCGGTCAAGTTTTTTTTCGGAAAGCCCGCCCGATGCCTGCAAGACCCCAACCGCTCAGCCGCAAGGACCGCCGACGCGAAAGCGAAAAGCTTATTCTTCGGGCAGCCGAAAAAGTCTTTGCCGAGGCTGGGTTCGGTGGCGCCACGATGCAGCTGATCGCCGATGTGGCGGGGCTGCCCAAGGCCAACCTGCATTACTATTTCCCGACCAAGGAATCGCTGTACCGGCAGGTGGTGGAAAGCATCTTTCAGAACTGGCTGACCGCCGCAGACGTGTTTGATTCCGCGCCCGGCCCGGTGGAAGGGATCGGCGCCTATATCGACGCCAAGATGGAAATCAGCCGCCGCTACCCCGATGGCTCCAAGGTCTGGGCGTCGGAGGTGATGCACGGTGCGCCGGTGATCCAGGATTATCTTGAAACCACGCTGGTCGACTGGACGGAGGGGCGCATGGCGGTGATCCAACGTTGGATCGACGAGGAGCGGATGGACCCGATCGACCCGCGCCACCTGCTCTACATGCTCTGGGCCACGACGCAGCACTACGCCGATTTCGGCCACCAGATCGAGACGTTGAACGGCGGCGCGCCACTGTCGGACGCGCAATGGCAGGCGGCCAAGGCGTCGGTCAAGGCGATCATCCTCAAGGGCATCGGCGCGTGACCTTCCGCGCTGTCGTGAAATGCGCCATTCTGGACGACCCGCCACACCGGAGACCGCGAGAACCATGACCGCCCCCGCCCGCAAACCGACGCGCATCCAGCAGCGCAACCGCCGCGCCATATTGGAGGCCGGGCTGGAAGTGTTTTCCCGGCAGGGGTTTCGCGGCGCCACGCTCGACCAGATTGCGGCCGAGGCGGGGCTGTCGAAGCCCAACCTGCTCTATTACTTCCCGTCGAAGGAGGCCATTCACGTCACCCTTCTGACGCAGCTGATGGCCACGTGGCTCGACCCGCTGCGCGACCTCGACCCGGCGGGCGACCCGGTGGAGGAACTTCTGCGCTACATGCACCGAAAGCTGGAAATGAGCCGCGATTTGCCCCGCGAAAGCCGCCTTTTTGCCAACGAGATCGTGCAGGGCGCACCGCGCATGGCTCCGCATCTCGCAACCGAGCTGAAGCCGCTGGTGGATGAGACGGCGGCGCTGATCGAACGCTGGATCGCCGAGGGCCGGCTGGCCCGGGTCGATCCACGCCACCTGATCTTTTCGATCTGGGCGACGACGCAGCATTACGCGGATTTCGATACGCAGATCGAGGTGCTGATGGACGGCCGCGAGGTGCATGAGGGGGCCGCGGCCTTTCTCGACACGCTGTTCCGGCGGTTGCTGACGCCTTAACCGGTTGTTTACCGGCGCCGAGGCAGGCTGGGCGCATGCAAGTTTACGATGCGGAAAAACAGGCCCACCGGTGGATCGACCACATGTTCGCGGCAAAATCGGCCCGCCGCGGCTCGGTGGTCCGCCGGTCCCGTGCCTGGGTGGATCGCGAGGTGGGGCGCAGCCTGTTCGAGGCGGAGGTGCGCCGCCGGGGCTACCACCTGATCGAGACAGCGGACCAGTTCATCGTGGTCTGCCACAACGGACCGATCCGCATCCTGTTCTGAGAAAATTCGTCGAATTTTCTCAATGACGATTTTTCGACGAAAAATCTCTTCTACTACTCCGCCGCGCAGGCGCCGGGATTGTTGGGGTGCGTCGTCCAGTTGACATACTCCCCCTCGACCACCTTGCCGGTCCGTTCATCGACCGTGCCGGTGGACAGCTCTTCCATCGTGATGCAGCCCTCGACCGGGCAGACATTCACGCACAGGTTGCAGGCCACGCATTCGGCGTCGATCACTTCGAAGGTGCGGTCCTGCGACATGGAAATCGCTTGGTGGCTGGTATCCTCGCAGGCCGCATAGCAGCGCCCGCACTTGATGCAGGCGTCCTGGTCGATGCGCGCCTTGGTCACGTAGTTGAGGTTCAGGTGCTGCCAGTCGGAACAATTGGGCACTGCGCGCCCGACCAGATCGGCAGTCGAGGCAAAGCCCTTCTCGTCCATATACTGGCCGAGGCCCGAGATCATTTCCTGCACGATCTTGAAACCGTAGGTCATCGCTGCGGTGCAGACCTGCACGTTGCCGGCACCAAGCGCCATGAATTCCGCTGCATCGCGCCAAGTCGTCACTCCGCCGATGCCGGAAATCGGCAGACCCTGCAACGACGGCGAGCGCGAGATCTCGGCCACCATGTTGAGCGCGATTGGCTTGACCGCCGGACCACAATAGCCGCCATGCGCGCCCTTGCCGTCGATGGTGGGTTCCGGCGCGAACAGATCCAGATCGACCGAGGTGATCGAATTGATCGTGTTGATCAGGCTGACCGCGTCGGCGCCGCCATCCTTGGCCGCCTGCGCCGGTTTACGGATATCGGCGATATTTGGCGTCAGTTTCACCATCACCGGCAGGTCTGAATGTTTCTTGCACCATTCGGTGACCTGCTGAACGTATTCCGGCACCTGCCCGACGGCGCTGCCCATGCCGCGCTCGCTCATCCCGTGCGGGCAGCCGAAGTTCAGCTCGACCCCGTCGCAACCGGTCTCAAGCACCCGGTCGAGGATCGCCTTCCAGCTGTCTTCGTTCACCGGCACCATGAGCGAGGCGATCAGCGCCCGGTCCGGCCAGTCCTTCTTGACGCGGGTCATTTCCGCGAGGTTCACCTCCAGCGGGCGGTCCGTGATCAGCTCGATATTGTTGAGGCCAAGCAGCCTCCGGTCGGCGCCCCAGATCGCGCCGTAGCGCGGGCCGTTCACGTTCACGATCGGTGGGCCTTCCTCGCCCAGCGTTTTCCAGACGACCCCGCCCCAACCAGCCTCGAAGGCGCGGCGGACGTTGTATTCCTTGTCGGTGGGCGGCGCCGAGGCCAGCCAGAAGGGGTTGGGGGACGTGATTCCGCAGAATGTTGTCGTCAGATCAGCCATGTGCTTACCCTCCCATCAGGGTCTGGTGGATGTCTTCGGCCGCGTCGCGGCCCTCGGCCACGGCGGCCACGGTCAGGTCCTCGCCGCCTTGCGCGCAATCGCCGCCGGCCCAGATCCCGGCCACGCCAGTACGGCCCGCGCCGCTGACGGCGATCTTGCCGCCCTCGATCTTCAGTCCCTCGGGCACACCGTCCAGCGTCTGCCCGATGGCTTTCAGCACCTGGTCGGCAGGCAGGGTGAAGGTTTCACCGGTGCCTGTCAGGCCATCCGGCCCGGACACCGTGTATTCGGCCTCCAGCCCTTGCGCCCTGCCGTTGCCGGTGATGCGGACAGGCCTGGCATTGAACACCAGACGCACGCCTTTCGCTGCCGCCAGATCCTGTTCGAAGCGGCTGGCCGGCATTTCCGCACGGCTGCGGCGGTAGAGGATCGTGACATTCTGCGCGCCCAGCAGTTTCGATTGCACGGCGGCGTCGATGGCGGTCATGCCGCCGCCGATCACCACCACATTGCGCCCGACGGGAAGGGCGGAAAGGTCGTCCGTCTGGCGCAGGTCGGCGATGAAATTCACGGCATCGAGGACGCCCTCCTTGTCCTCGCCCTCTGCGCCGAGCGCGTTCACGCCGGCCAGTCCCATGCCGAGGAACACCGCGTCATAGTCGGATTTCAGCGCCTCCAGGCCAAGGTCGCGGCCAAGCGCCTTGCCAGTGTGCAGCGTGACGCCCCCGATCTGCATCAGCCACTCGACCTCGGACCCGGCGAAATCGTTCACACTCTTGTAGGCAGCAATACCGTATTCGTTGAGCCCGCCGCCCTTGGGCCGGGCATCGAACAGCTCAACATCGTGGCCCTTCATCGCCAGCCGGTGCGCGCAGGACAGGCCCGCAGGCCCCGCGCCGACGACCGCCACCCGCTTGCCGGTCGGCGTGGCGCGGGTGAAGGGGTGCACGCCTGCCGCCATCAGCGTATCGGTGGCGTAGCGCTGCAACTGGCCGATGCTGACCGGCTTGCCTTCCGCCAACTCACGCACGCAAGCCTCCTCGCACAGGGTCTCGGTCGGGCAGACGCGGGCGCACATGCCGCCGAGGATGTTCCGATCGAGGATCGTTTTCGCCGCCGCTTCGGGCGTGCCGGTGGCGATCTGGCGGATGAAGAGCGGGATGTCGATCCCGGTCGGGCAGGCCGCGATGCAGGGCGCGTCATGACAGAAATAACACCGATCCGCGGCGACAAGCGCCTCATGATCGTCGAGGGGCGGATGCAGATCCGCGAAATTGGCGCTCAGATCTTCCGGGGCGAGCCGCGCGGGCGCGACTCCCGGGGTCATCGGGCTGTTCGTCATGGCTGCCTCCCTGATCGAATGGCTTTTCGGTCCATGGCAAACGCTGGCACAGGGCCTATTTTTGATCAAGTGGTAAAAAATGAAATCCGACAAATTCCCCACAGATGCCCAAGGTTGCGCCTACACTCTGCCCTGCATGCGCATTTGACGGGCAAGCCGGTCAGTACCGAGGGGGGGGCGGATTCCTGTCCGGTTTGGCTTTTCTCGGCCTGCGCGAGAGCGTATACACGCCGGGACATGATCATCCGGGCGGGCCGATCCGTGGCTTGCCGCAACAACCGAGGGCGGAAATGGCAGACAAGACGCATGACGGGGACGTGGCCTTCATCAAGGCGCTGGCAGAGCTTCTGAACGAAAACGACCTGACGGAGCTTGAGGTCATGCGCGAGTATGACGAGCATGACAGCCTGAATATCCGCGTCAGTCGCCAGACCGTCATCGCCCCGGCCGCCCCCGCGCAGGCTGCCGCCGCGCCGTCTGCCCCTGCGCCCGCCCCGGCAACGCAGTCCCCTGCCCCCTCCGGCGATCCGGCGCAGGATCCCGGCGCCGTCACATCGCCCATGGTCGGCACCGCCTATTTGCAGGCAGAGCCGGGCACGCCCGCTTTCGTCAGCGTCGGCGATGACGTGAGCGAGGGGCAGGTCTTGCTGATCGTCGAGGCGATGAAAACGATGAACCAGATCCCGGCCCCGCGGGCGGGCAAGGTCACCCGCATCCTGATCGGCGACGGCGACCCGGTGGAATTCGGCACGCCGCTGATGATCCTCTCCTGAAGGGCGGTCGCATGTTCAAGAAAATCCTCATCGCCAACCGGGGCGAGATCGCCCTGCGCGTGATCCGCGCCGCCCGCGAAATGGGCATCCAGACCGTCGCCGTTCATTCCACCGCCGACAGCGACGCGATGCATGTGCGCATGGCCGACGAGGCGATCTGCATCGGCCCGCCCTCCGGCGCGCAAAGCTACCTCAATGTGGCCGCGATCATCTCGGCCTGCGAAATCAGCGGTGCCGAGGCGATCCATCCCGGTTACGGCTTCCTGTCGGAAAACCAGAATTTCGTGCAGATCGTGGAAGATCACGGGATCAAGTTCATCGGCCCCTCGGCGGACCATATCCGCATCATGGGCGACAAGATCGCCGCCAAGGAGACGATGAAAAACCTTGGCGTGCCGTGCGTTCCGGGATCCGAGGGCGGCGTGCCCGATCTGGAAACCGCGCGCCGCGTTGCGGGCGAAATCGGCTATCCGGTGATCGTCAAGGCTACAGCCGGCGGCGGCGGGCGCGGCATGAAACTGGCAAAATCGGCCAGCGAGATCGACCACGCCTTCGGCACCGCCCGCTCGGAAGGCAAGGCCGCCTTCGGCAATGACGAAGTCTACATAGAGAAATACCTTGCCACGCCGCGCCATATCGAGGTGCAGGTCTTTGGCGACGGCAAGGGCGGCGCGGTGCATCTGGGCGAGCGCGACTGTTCCCTGCAACGCCGCCACCAGAAAGTGTTCGAAGAGGCCCCTGGCCCCACCATAGATGCCGAGACGCGCGCGCGCATCGGCACGACCTGCGCCGACGCCATCGCCGCGATCGGCTACGAGGGCGCGGGCACGATAGAGTTCCTGTTCGAGAACGGCGCGTTCTTCTTCATCGAGATGAACACCCGCCTGCAAGTGGAACACCCGGTGACCGAAGGCATCTTCGGCGTCGACCTCGTGCGCGAACAGATCCGCGTGGCCGAGGGCCTGCCCATGTCGTTCACGCAAGACGATCTGCACCTTGAGGGGCATTCCATCGAGGTGCGCATCAACGCCGAGAAACTTCCCAACTTCTCGCCCTGCCCCGGCACGGTCACGCAGTATCACGCCCCCGGCGGGCTCGGGGTGCGGATGGACTCGGCGCTCTATACCGGCTATGCAATCCCGCCCTATTACGACAGCCTGATCGGCAAGCTGATCGTGCATGGCCGCGACCGGCAAGAAGCGCTGTCGCGTCTCAAGCGCGCGCTTGGCGAGTTGATCATCGACGGGGTAGACACCACGATCCCGCTGTTTCACGCACTGCTGGAGGAAGACGCGGTGCTGACCGGGGATTACAATATCCACTGGTTGGAAAAATGGCTGGAAACGAACCTTGGCTGATCCTCTCTGATCAACAGAGTGTTGCCCGGGTGAATAGCAGAATTCCCAAGCGGTCCGGCGCTTGTACTGTTAGGGATATGTCATGGCCCGCGACGTTTTGCACCCGCGCCAACCGGCGCTGACACCCGATCTTCTGTTGCGGGCCTACGCGGCGGGGATCTTTCCGATGTCGGAATCGCGCGATGATGACAGCGTGTTCTGGGTCGATCCGCAGATGCGCGGGATCATCCCGCTCGGCGGGTTCCATATCTCGCGGTCGCTGGCGCGGCGGATTCGGCGGATGCCCTACAGCGTCCATGTGAACCGCGATTTCGCCGGCACCGTCGCGGGCTGCGCCGACCGGGCAGAAACCTGGATCAACCCCACGATCTACACCCTCTGCGAACAGCTGCACCTTGCGGGCTTCGCCCATTCGGTCGAGGTCTGGGACGGGGCAAAGCTTGTCGGCGGCGTCTACGGCGTTAGCCTGGGCGCGGCGTTCTTCGGCGAAAGCATGTTCTCACGCCGCACCGACGCCTCCAAGATCGCCCTTGCCTACCTGGTCAGCCGGCTGCGCTATGGCGGCTTCCAGTTGTTGGATACGCAATTCGTGACCGACCACCTGATTACGCTCGGCGCCATCGAAATCCCGCGCGCGGACTATCACCGGCGGCTCGAACGGGCGCTGCACTGGGACGCGCATTTCCTCGCTCAGCCGTCGCCAGTATCGGCCGAGGAGGTGTTGCAGCGCAGAACCCAGACGTCATAGCGTGGGTGTTCCAGCGCCGACAGCGCCGGGCTGGAGGCGACCATCCAGCCATCGAACAGCGCCAACCCCTCAAGATCCATGATCTCCAGATGCGCATAAGCCTCGGACGCAGCCTGACCCTCGGGATAGCGGCAATCCGTCAGGCGCAGCGCGATGCGCCCCAGAACCGCCGTCTGGTCAACCGCAAGCTCCAGATCGGTGGATCGGCCAACCGTCTTGTCCAGAACCCGCAGGATCGCACCTTGCCCCGCGACGACGACCGGTCCTTCGCTACCGGTGGCGGTCGGGTCCAGCGTCAGCAGCACCCCGTCCTGTTGGGCAAACGCCGCAAGCGGCGCGATCAGCGCCGCCATGACCAGCCCGGCCAGCCTCATTCGCTGCTGCCGCCCACGGCACGCAGAATCAGCGTCGTCAGGCTGACCGCGCTTTGGGTTTCGTAGATCTCGTCGCCCGGTTCGAGGGTCATCGCCGATCCGCCCGGCACGAGTTCAAGGAAGTTGCCGCCAAGCAGCCCCTCGGAGGCAATCACTGCCTGCGTGTCTTCGGGCACCGCGATCCGGTCGGACACCGAGAAATCCACATCGGCACGGAAGGTTTCGGGGTTCAGGTCCAACGCAGTGACCGATCCGACGCGGACCCCTGCCAGCCGCACATCGGTGCCCACGCGCAGCCCGTCCGCCGACCGGAATGACGCCGCAAGTTCATAGCTGCCATCGCCGCCGCGCGCCCCGGTCACCTGCCCCGCATAGAGGAAAAAGCCGACGGCAACGGCCAGCACGGCCCCCCCGACAAGCACTTCGGTCACATTTTCGGACATTGCTCAGCTCCTGCCGGCTGCCCGCGCGCAGGCGGGCTGTTATTCGGGGCGCCAGGCCTCGTAATCGCTGCGACCCGCAGGCTCCGCCCGGCGGATCGACCCGGCCGGCGCATAGGCGGCCACGGTCCCGGTCAGATTCGGCTGGTGCGGCTTTTCCCAGGCCTTGTGCGCGAACGGTTTGCTGGCCGGTGTTTCGTCAAAGGTATGGTGCAGCCAGCCATGCCAGTCCGGATTCACGCGGCTGGCCTCGGCCTCGCCGTTGAAGATGACCCATCGGCGTTTGCCGTCGCGGGTCTGGTAATAGATGTTGCCCTGGTCGTCCTCGCCCACCTTCTGACCCTTGCGCCATGTGAACAATTGGGTGCCGATGGTCTGACCGTTCCACCAGGTCACGAGACGGTTGAGGAAAGAGAGCATGGGGTGCCTCCGGCAATGAACGCGTTAGGGATCTAATGCCGCATCTGGCGCGCGAGGTCCAGCGCGAAACCCCGCAGGGAAATGTCGCGGGCGGGAAATGTCGCCCGCGACAGATCAGCCGCGTCTCAGGCGGCAAGCGCCGTTTCGGCGGCGGTGTAGTCCAGCCCAAGGTCGCGGGCCACCGCCTCGTAGGTCACCTTGTGGTTCCAGACATTGAGCCCGTCCGCCAGGTGCGGATCGCGCGCCAGCGCCTCTTTCCAGCCCAGATCGGCAATGCGCAGCGCATGCGGCAGCGTCACGTTGTTGAGCGCATAGGTCGAAGTGCGCGCCACCCCGCCGGGCATGTTGGCGACGCAGTAGTGCACGATCCCGTCGACGGTAAAGATCGGGTCGGCATGGGTGGTGGCGTGCGAGGTCTCGAAACAGCCGCCCTGGTCGATGGCGACATCCACCATCACTGCGCCTTGCTTCATGGTCGACAGCATCGCGCGGGTGACAAGCTTGGGCGCCGCCGCGCCGGGCACCAGAACCGCCCCGATCACGAGGTCGGCCTCGGCCACGCATTCGGCAAGGTTCGCCTGGTTGGAAAAGCGCGTCTTGGCGCGCGCCTCGAAATACTGCCCCAGCTTTTCCAGAACCTCCGGGTTGCGGTCCAGAATGGTCACATCGGCACCCAGCCCCGCCGCCATCTGCGCCGCGTTGAAGCCGACGACGCCGCCGCCGATCACCGCGACCTTGCCCGGCGCCACACCCGGCACGCCGCCCAACAGCACGCCACGCCCGCCATGCGATTTTTCCAGCGCGGTCGCGCCCGCCTGCACCGACATCCGGCCCGCGACCTGGCTCATCGGCTTGAGCAACGGCAGCCCGCCCCCCGGCCCGGTCACGGTTTCATAGGCGATGCAGGTCGCGCCCGAGGCGACCAGGTCGCGCGTCTGCTCCGGGTCCGGGGCAAGGTGCAGATAGGTGTAAAGGATCTGCCCCTCGCGCAGCATCTTGCGTTCGCCCGGCTGCGGCTCCTTGACCTTCACCACCATCTCGGCCCGTGCGAAGATCTCCGCCGCCGTCTCGACGATCAAGGCGCCGGCATCGGTGTATTCCAGGTCCGACGCGTCGATCCCCGCACCGGCCTGCGTCTCGATCAGCACCTCGTGGCCATGCGCCACCAGTTCGCGGGCGCTTTCCGGGGTCAGACCGACCCGGTATTCATGGTTCTTGATTTCCCTCGGGCAGCCGACGATCATGCCATCCTCCTATTGCGCCTGTGATTTTCCTGTGCGCAAGGATAGGGTGGGATCACTGGAAATTTCTTGATTTATGACCGATTTTCTGGGGTATTGACGTCACGAACCTGCATATTTCCGGCAAAAGACGCGCGAAAATGAACCATACCGACGCCCGCATCCTGCGCAGCCTGCAACGCGACTCCAGCCGCCCGGTGGCGGACCTCGCCGCCGATCTCGGCCTGTCGGCGTCGGCCTGTCACCGCCGCATCAAGGCGCTGGAACAGGCGGGCGCGATCAAGGGCTACTCGGCACGGCTCAGCCGCCGCAAACTGGGCTTCAGCCTGCTGGTCTTCGTCGAGATCACCCTGCGCAGCCAGGAACGCCGCGTGCTTGACGGTTTCGAGGCGGCGGTGCGCGCCGCACCCGACATCCTCGAATGCCACCTGACCAGCGGCAAGGCCGACTACACCCTGCGCGTGGTTGCCCGCGACATGGACGATTACGACCGCATCCACCGCGATTGCCTCGCCGCCCTGCCGGATGTTTCTGCCATGCACACCACCTTCGCGCTGCGCCCGATCAAGTTCTGGCAAGGCTACCCGGTGCGGTGACATCTTGCCCCTTTGCCTCGGCGAACGTGGCGTATACGGTCGCAGCGGTGCAAAGACAGTCACGAGGGGCAACCATGCAGGTCGTGTTACATATTGGGGCACCATGCACCGATGACGATCGGTTTATCCAGTCGCTGTTGAAAAACCGCGACCGCCTTGCGAAACGGGGCGTGGCAGTGCCGACCCCGGCGCTTTACCGCGATGTTCTGAAAGACACGCTGCGCGCGCTCGACGGCGCGCCTGCGCCCGAGGAAATGAGCCGTGCAATCCTGCAAGCCGCCCGCGTGCCCGAAGATGCCGAACGGGTCGTGCTGTCGGATTCTCGCATGGTCTCGATCAACCGTCTTGTGGTGATCGGGGCGCAGATCTGGCCCATGATCGACCGGGTGACGCAATCGCTGCGCAACCTGTTCCCACGCGACGACGTCGAATTCATGCTCGGCATGCGCGACCCGGCGACGCTGATCCCGGCACTGTTCAAGGCCTCGCGCTTTCGGGATTTCGCGGAGTTCACGGAAGACATGCAGCCCCACGCACTGACATGGTCGGAAATGCTGGCACGCTTCCGCGAGTCCGTGCCGGACTGCCCTATCACGACATGGTGCAACGAGGATACGCCGTTGATCTGGGGTGAGGTCATGCGCGAAATGGCCGGGCTGGACCCGTTCGATGCACTCGATGGTGTCGATGACCTGATCGAGGATCTGATGGACCCGGCCGGGTTTCGCCGCATGCAAGGCTATCTCGCGGAAAACCCGCCCGAAAGCGAGAATCTGCGCCGCCGCGTTGTCGCCGCCTTCCTCGACAAATACGCGCTCGACGACGCGCTCGACGAAGATCTCGACACGCCGGGCTGGCCCGACGAGATGCTCGATGAAATGACCACCGCCTACGAGGAAGACATGGACGCCATCCCCCATATCCCCGGCCTGACGCTGATTACGCCCTGACCGCGGCGCGGCACACCTGGCTTTCTTCTTGGCCCAAATACTCCCGCCGGAGGCATCCCGCCGGGTCCACCCGCGCCGCGCCGGGACAGCGCGTTCACATTCGCCGCTCGCCCCGCCGAGGAGGGCACCGACGAGGCGCGGATCGACGCGCCTCGCGCGCGGCGACGTCAGTGCATGCCAAGCGCTTCCTTGTACATCTCCAGAACCGCCTCTTCCTCGGCGATATCATCGGGTTCACGCTTGCGCAGCGCGATGACCTTGCGCATCACCTTGGTATCATAGCCGCGCCCCTTGGCCTCGGCCATGACCTCCTTCTGCTGATCGGCGATATCCTTCTTTTCCTGCTCCAGACGCTCGAACCGCTCGATGAACTGACGCAGTTCATCGGCGGTCACGCGGTAGCTGTCAGAAGGGGCGGTTGTGTCGTCCATCGGGCCTGCCTCGCTTTGTCCCAAATCATCAGCCACGGGGTCTAGCCGCCCTGCCCGCCACCCGCAAGGCTTGCGAAGCGCCCCGCGGCGGGTTAGGCGAAGTCCGGCAGGCACCTTGCGGGAGCGCGATACATGGAATGGCTGGTCTGGGTTGGCGCGGGGTTGACGGCCGTGGGGCTTGTCGTGATCGCCTATTGCATCGCGGCGGCGCTGCGCGTGCGCCGCGCGGGGCTGCCGGATGTCGAAATGCGCGACCGTCTGCAACGCATCGTCTTTCTCAACATGGGGGCGCTGCTGCTCTCGGCGCTTGGCCTGATGAGCGTCGTGCTCGGCGTCTTCCTCGCCTGATCCCGCGTCAGTCGAGCCGTGCCGCCCCCAGGATCTGGCCGGGACCGGCCATTTGCACCAGGACGACGATGGATTGGGGCGACTCGTCGTCGAAGTCCAACGCGAACGGCTCCGCCCCGGACCACTCACTGACCTGCGTCCATTCGGTTACGATATTGGCATATTCCATGCGGCGCCCGGCATTCTCGCCGCGCCGGATCTCGACGATTCCCTGCGGCTGATAGCGGACGACCTGAACCACCATCTGCGGTCCGTCGAACGCCATCGACGCCTCGGCCCGCAGGTGGATGGCGCCATCGTCGCCACGCGAGAGTCTGACCTCGACGGGGTATTCGATATCGCGCTGCTCCATCACCAGTTCGGTCACGCGCATCGGTTCATGCCCCAGAACCCGCGTCACACCGCCGATGATCATCTGCGGGGTATAGACCATGCTGTGCCCTTCGGCGCGCGCATAGGCATGCTGACGGAGGGTGAATTGCGGCGAGGCGAAGGTATCGGCCCAGCCGATATAGTCCCAGTAATCGACGTGCAGTGCCAGCGCGATCACGTCGTCGCGCCGCGCGAGATCGGCCAGCAACTCGTCCGCCGGCGGGCAGGCCGAACAGCCCTGGGAGGTGAACAGTTCCACCACCACCGGGCTTTGCGCGCGCGCAGGCTGCACCGGCGACAGCAACAGCAACAGCGAAAGTCCGAGGACGAGAGCGAGCGCGGGGGCGGGCGCGTGGGCGGGCGCGGGCGCAGGGGCGGGGGACAGGATGACTGATCGCATGGCGTCCATGAATGTTAACCGATGATCTGGAGAAGGTAGTCGAACAGTCCCACCCGCGCCAATCAAGCCTTTGCGAGTTAGCGTTACAGCCAACGCCGCGTCTTTTGAAGATAGCGCCGCGCCTCCAGCCCGAAGGCGGCGATCAGCCGCTCTTCCTCCGGCCGGATGAAGCGCCGGTCCAGCACGGCGGCGAAAAGCCACGGCAACAGCACCGGGCTCAGCACCCCGAGCCACAGCACATATCCGCTCAGCATCGCCAACAGGCCAAGGTAGATCGGGTTGCGGCTGAACCGGTAGGGGCCTTCGACGATCAGCGCCGAGGGATCGTGATGCGGCTCGATCGTCGTGCGTTTTTGCCAGAACCACCACGCCGACCAGCTTATCCCGGCCAGCCCGGCTGCGATCAACAAGATGCCGAGCCCCCAGAAGAGCGGCCCGAAGGCCCGGACCAGCGGCAATTCGCGCGCCAGGAGCCACGCGGCAGCGCAAAAGCCCGCGAACCAGATCGGCGGCAGATCGGGAAAGCCCTTCATCGCGCGACAGCCCCCGGCGCGGGCAGCGAGAAGCGCAGCGACAGGCACGACAGGCCGCCGTCGAGCAGCGTCGCCTGCGTCATCGGCAATTGCACCACCTTGTAGCCGGCCGCGTCCAGCCGCCCGGCGGTGCGCGGGTGGCCCGCGCTCAGCAGCACCCGGTCGTTGACGCGGATCGCGTTGGCGGCCGCCTCCTCGCCCGGCGCGGTCTCGATCACGCGGAGGCCGTCAAGGCAACCCGCCCTCGCCAGCTTGCGGCTGGCCAACACCGTTTCGGGGTCGAGCAGGCTGACCTCGGTCTTGAAATGAAGCAGGCTGGGCGGCGTCTCCACGATCCGCAGCCGGTAGCCGAGCGCCTCGACCAGTGGGCGCAGCGCGTCGACCCCGGCGCGGTCCGTGCGCGCCGACAGCCCGACCATGACGTCGTCATCGAAACACAGGATGTCGCCACCATCGACGACACCCCGCCCCGGAAGTTCCCAGACCTCGGGGAAGATCCCTTCCAGAACCGGTTTCAGCCGCACCGCCTCCCCGGCACGAGATGGCGCACCGGGGCGCAGCACGATCGCAACACCCTTCAGGCACAGGGCCGGGTCCTCGATAAAGCAACTGTCGGGGTGCTCCTCCAGCGGTTCCAGCAGCGTTACCATCGCGCCCGCGTCGCGCAAGGCGGCGACATAGGCCATGTGCTCGGCCTCGAAGAGGTCGGGATCGGGCGCGCCGCGATCCACCGCGCGCAGGCCTTGCGCGACGGAACGCGCCGGCCAGCGGCAGATAGCTCGGGAAAAGTGGATGGAGTGGTTTGGCATGGCCGCACTGTGCCGCGCCAAAGCGCGAAGTTCCAGCGCAAAGCGGCTGCCGATTGCCGGGCCGCCTACCCGCTTGGCCGGCTGATCCGCCCGCCGCCCACCTGAGCCGCGACTCCGGTGGTCATCGGGCCGGAGGTCGACATCCTGCGCGCCACCCGCACGGCGAGGAAGGCAAACGCCTGCGCCTCCAGCATGTCGCCGTCAAGGCCCACCGCTTCCACCGGCAGCACCGGACAGGGCAGCGCCGCCCTGAGCCCCTGCATCACGCCCGCATTGTGCCGCCCACCACCGGTGACCAGCACGCGGGCGGGCGGCGCCGGGCACAGCGTGACCGCGTCGGCCACGCAGGCCACGCTGATCGCTACCAGCGTCGCGGCGGCATCGGCATCGCT